>Ga0184637_10003155_pt1 | contig 10372 bp, 7 predicted proteins | sample PLM3_127_b2_FD_133143 | JGI IMG/M metagenome (GOLD analysis project Ga0184637, IMG submission 133143) | Groundwater sediment microbial communities from an aquifer in East River, Colorado, USA - PLM3_127_b2 | ecosystem: Environmental > Terrestrial > Soil > Riparian zone | place: USA: East River... | reverse complement strand
GCGGCCGGGCCTACCAGGGCCGCATCGCGTTCGACTTCGCGCTTCGTTACGACGATAACGAAGGGGCGATCCGCCTGAATCACGTGCGCGTCAGCCAGTTCCAGATCGACAGCGCGCCGCCGGCCATGCAGTCGCGCGTCAACCGGCTCGGCGGATTGATCGCCGAACAGCTGATGGAGAACCTGGTGCTCTACCGCTTCAAGCCGGCCGACCTGAAGACGGCCGAGGGGCTGGGCTTGCGCCCCGGTGCGTTGGCGGTCACGGCGCGCGGGGTCGAGGTCACGCTCGCGCCGGTCGGCCGTTGACTCAGCGCGCGTCGGCCACCTGGCCAAGCCGGACGTGGTACTGGCCCTGGGTGTAGGCGATCTGCAGGCTGCCCGCACGCGGATCCAGGCTGCGGTAGGCATCGAGCAGCGCTGACAGCGTCGTCGCCTGCGCGCTGACGATCTGCAACAGCGCGTCGCTGTCGCAGCTCAATGGCACCTCGGCTTGTGCCTGCAAGGCGCAGGCGCCGTCGCTCGCCTCGCTCGGTCGCTCCCAGCCATTCACTTGCCGCTCGAGACCGGCGACGATCTGCGATCGCGCCGCTTCACGTGCCTGCGCCTGGGCGATCCGCGCGAAGTCGGGCATGGGCGGCGAAGGCATGCCGGGCGCCGGCGTGGCGACCCAGCGCGCCGGCGCGGCGCCGGCGAAACCGATGCGCGGCATGCCGAACACCGAACCGTCGATCGCTTCGCTGGGCGGTTTCGTCGGCCGGGTTGCGGCCACAGGCGACGGCGCCGGTTCGACACTGCGCGCGACCGCTCGCGTGTGCGCCACCGGGCGATGCGCCGCCACGCGCACCGCCGGCTGCGCCACCAGCCGCACCGCCAGGCGCTGCGCGCGCGGGGCGTCGACCGGCGGCGCCTGCCGCCACGCCTGCGCGATCAACAGCCCGTGGATGAGCACCGAGCCGGCGACACCCCAGGCCATGCGCATGGCGACCCTTTTCCGTGGGTTCTTCAGTACTTCACGTCGCCGTGGATCACGCGCGGTGCGTCGGTCACCACCGGCTTGCTGCCGATGTAGATGGCCGCGGTCGGATCCGACGGATCGCGCAAGCCGTCGATGCCCGGCAAGCTCATCGCCGAAGGCAGCGCCACGCTGGCGGCCGCGCACACGCTGACATCCTTGCGGGCGAAGCGGATCTCCCGGTCCAGCCACTTGGCGAGCAGCGCGGTCGAGCCGTGGTTGACGCGGCCCAGCACCTCGTCGAACGGGATCACGAATGACGGCACGTAGCGCGAGTTCGGCGTGTCGCAGCTGACATGCTCATTGGTCACGCTCGACACGCAGGTCCCCGGGATGCCCCACAGCTCGCCGAAGCCGCCGTACTGCAGCACGATGGACTTGCCGGCGTACTGGCCGTACTGCGCGCCGCTGGGCACGCCGTAGCTCACTTGCAGCGGCGGATCGAAGGTGACGATGGAGCCGGCACCGTCCTTCACCGCGGCGAACTGGTTCCACTGGTTGGGGCCGGTTTCCCACTGGTAGTAGGTGTCGAGCTGGTCGACCTGGTTGTCGCAGTACTTGCTGGCGTCGTTGACGCATTGCGCGTCGGCGAGCGTCGTGAACAGGCGGCCGGTGCGAACGCCCCATTGGTACTGCGGATGCGCTTGCAGAAGCTCGCGGTCGGTGAAGCTGACCGCGCCGCCGCCGGCGTCCTTCAGCAGCGCGAGGGCGGCGTCGGTGCTGTAGCTCACCACGCCGTCGGCGCCGGTCGGCCCCCAGTTGTTGTAGGTCGACGCGACGAAGGGCGACGCGTCGCTCGAGCCCTGGGCGAAGTAGCTCGCGATCGTCGCCGCGGTCGGGCATTCGCGCAGGCAGTACAGCGCCGTCGGCATCTGCGCCGGGTAGACCAGGTCCTGCACCCGGTAGATGACGTTGACGCTCGCCGAGTCGACCACGTCGCCGACGCCGGCGAGCGGAATGAACAGCTCGCCGCCGAGCGACTGCGACCAGCCGCGCACGCCGCCCTGGTTGGCGAAGTACGAGGCCGACACCGACTTCTCGCTGTCGAGGTCCTTGCTCTGGCAGCCCGAGTTGCCGCACTCGACGTACCCGCTGACCTTGAACAGGCCGGCGCTGTCGTCCCAGTACATCTCGTATTGGCGGTTGGCCACCGCGCCGTCGAAGAAGCCAGTCAAGTTCCAGACGAAGGTCTGGAACTTGATCTTGTCGGCCGACGCCAGCGTGCGCGCTCGTTTGGTGTACTTCATCAGGCGGCCGTCGGCCTTGACGAGGGTGTAGGGCGTCTTCGTCGGCGGCTGGTCCGGCACGTACTCGACGCGCTGCACCGTGGCGCCGCTCGCGATCTGGCTGGCCACGTCGGGCGGCAGCCACAGGCCGTAGTAGCCCATCTGGCCGTTGTAGCTCTTGCCGTCGGCCGCGACGTACTCGATCGGGAAGCTCGAATGCAGGTTCACGCGCTCGCCGCTGTCGCCGTCGTACAGGCCGTAGCGCCAGACCGACATCGCGGTGTCGGGATCGTCGGCAAGGCGGCTGAAGCATTCGTCCGACGTGCCGTCGGAGCGGCGGAAGTGGCTGCTGTTGTAGGCGAAGGTGTAGGCGACCTGCTGGCCCATCTGGCTCATCTGCAGCGAGCCGGCGCCGCTGTCGGCGCCCGAGGTGGTCAGGCGCAACGCGGTGGTGTTGCTGCCACCGCCGCCGCCTTCGATCTCGAAGTAGTCGATGCCGGTGGCGCTGCCTTCGAGGAAGCCACGCATCATGCAGGGGCCCGTTTCGCCCTTGCCGCAATAGTCGAGGCGGAACACGCCGTACGGGTTGCTGGCGCTCGGCGCTTCGGTGGCCGAGATGTTGACGAAGATCGTCGCGCTGAAGTCCTTCTCGGCTTCGTCGATCCAGGTCTTCACCCGCATCGGATCGCTGTTGGTGCTGCGCGTCGAGTTGACGATCGCGCTCATGTACGACGCCGCGCTCGAGCCGGCGTTGTTGGCGCCCGAGTTGCCGCTGTCGGAGCGCGCGTTCGGGTCGCACTTGTTCTTGTCGACCTGCGCGATGTAGTTGCCCTGGTTCACCAGCGCGTCGGGACGCATCGCGGTCATGAAGCAGGTGATCATGTTGACCTGGCTGATGCCGCGCGAGGTAGCGTCCTCGACGTGGCTCGATTGCAGGTCGGTGCGGTAGGCCGAGTCGGCGCCGGGCGCGGCAAGCGCGAGGCCGGGAAGGGTGGCGGCGACCGCGAGCGCCAGCTTGCCGGCGCGGATCAAATAGTAGTCCATGGGGTGTTGTTCTCGTGCGCTGCGCATCATTGGGCGTTCTTGGCCGTCACCACCGACACGCTGCTGGGCGTGGCCACGCCCTGCACCGCCTGCGTCGTCGCGCCGCCGCCGCCCGACGAGGCGCCGGTCGTCGGCGTGCCCGATCCGCCTCCCCCGCCGCAGCCGGCCAGCGTCAGTGTCAGGACAAGGGCCGCAATCGCGCCGCAGCGCTCCACTCGATCCATGGGGAACTCCATTCGTGCATCGTCGTCAGGGTGGGAAGGAAATGCCGCCCGCAGCGGCACGCGGTCGTTCGACGTGTGCGGGGCAGGTGACGGCGAATCGGCATTCGCGCCGTGTTCTTGACCGCTGAATCGCGCCGGCGTGACAAGTTGCTCGCTCGGGGCGGCGGCGCGGAGCGGGCCGGTATCATCCCGCGTCTTTCACGCCGGGGAGTTCGGGTTTGGACATCACGCTGCTGGTCAAGGCCGCCGTCATGGGCATCGTCGAAGGCCTGACCGAATTCCTGCCGATCTCGTCGACCGGCCACCTGATCCTCGCCGGCTCGCTGCTCGGCTTCACCGACGAGAAGAGCAAGGTCTTCGACATCGCGATCCAGACCGGCGCGATCTTCGCGGTGATGTGGGTCTACTGGCAGCGCCTGCGCGAAACGGCGGCGGGCCTCGCGCACAGCGCGAAGGCGCAGCGCTTCACCCTCAACGTCGCGATCGCCTTCGTCCCGGCGGTGCTGCTGGGCCTGCTGTTCGGCAAGGCGATCCAGGCGCACCTGTTCACGCCGGTCGTGGTGGCGAGCACCTTCATCCTCGGCGGCCTCGTGATCCTGTGGGCCGAGCGCAGGCAAGCCACCACGGTGCGCGTGGCCCAGGTCGACGACATGTCGCCGCTCGACGCGTTGAAGGTCGGCCTGGTGCAATGCCTCGCGATGGTGCCGGGCACCAGCCGATCGGGCGCGACCATCATCGGCGGCATGCTGCTCGGCCTGAGCCGCCAGGCCGCCACCGAGTTCAGCTTCTACCTCGCGATGCCGACGCTGATCGGCGCCGGCCTCTACAGCCTGTACAAGGAACGCGCGGTGCTGTCAGCGGCCGATCTGCCGCTGTTCGCGGTCGGCCTGGTGTTCTCGTTCATCGCAGCGTGGCTGTGCGTGCGCTGGCTGCTGCGCTACATCTCGACCCACGACTTCGTGCCCTTCGCCTGGTACCGCATCGCGTTCGGCATCGTCGTGCTGCTCACCGCCTGGAGCGGCTGGGTGGTCTGGGCCGAGTGATTCTTGACAGGATTCACGGGATCAACAGGATCGGAATTCGATCCGGAAAATCCTGTTGATCCTGTCAAAGTGTCCTCCGTGGTGGATGGCGTTCACACCCTCTGAAACACCAGGTCCCACACGCCATGGCCGAGGCGCAGGCCGCGGTTCTCGAACTTGGTGAGCGGCCGGTAGTCGGGCCGCGGCGCATAGCCCTCGGCCGTGTTCGCCAGCAGCGGCTCGGCCGACAGCACCTCGAGCATCTGCTCGGCATAGGGCTGCCAGTCGGTCGCGCAATGCAGCCGGCCGCCGGGCGCGATGCGGGTGGCGAGCAGCTTGACGAACTCGCTCTGGATCAGGCGGCGCTTGTGGTGCCGCGTCTTGTGCCAAGGGTCGGGGAAGAACACATGCACGCCGGCGAGCGTGTCGGGCGCGATCATCTGCTGCAGCACCTCGACCGCGTCGTGCTGGATGATGCGCAGGTTGCTCAAGCCCTTCTCGCCGATGTGCTTGAGCAGCGCGCCGACACCGGGGGCGTGCACCTCGACGCCGAGGAAGTCGGTGTCCGGCAGCGCCTGCGCGATGGCGGCGGTCGCGTCGCCCATGCCGAAGCCGATCTCCAGCACCCGCGGCGCCTCGCGGCCGAACAGCGCGGCGAAGTCGATCGGCGACGGCGCATAGGGCAGCACGAAGCGCGGGCCCAGCTCGGCGAGCGCGCGAACCTGGCCCGGCCCCATGCGACCGGCGCGCACGACGAAGCTGCGGATGCTGCGGCGGTGTGGGGAGTCGTTCGGATCGGCGGGAGCTGTCATGGGGCCCGGATTGTGCCCGAGCCTCCCTAGCCCGCTGGTGTTCGGCGTCTTGACGCCTCCACCGAGGTCGATTTCGGGTTCCACACCCGATCCCATCAAGGACTGGTCGCAGTCACCGCCACGGTGATCGCCTCGACCGTTACCCTCACTGCCTGACCCTGCCTGGGTTGACCCTCCAGCCACACTAAAAGTTGCCTATGGGAGGAGAGGAGAAACTTTTACTGTGATCCGCCGTGCCCCGCTGGGTTTAACCCTTCACCGTCTGCGTTGAAACGATGCCTTCGAGGAAGGAATCCAGCTGGATTCCGATCTCGAATCGCGAAGCGCAGGTGTGATGCTGACCCTCACTCGTTCAAGACGAAAACGGGTTGAGTTCGGGTACGTGGGACACGATCGTCAAGCCATATCGCGAGGTCGAACCGTTGCCCGGTTGCCGGTTTGGGATGACAGTGAGCACAGTGGAGCAGCGACTACACCGCTGACCTGGGGCGATCGGCCTGAGCCATCAGCTCGCGCATCAATGCCATTGTTCGATCCGGCAACAGCCGGTCCCAGCGCTACTTTCCTACCATCTCCGCCACCTGAAGGAATGCGAATGGCGGGAAACGGCCCAATTGCTTCGCCACTTTCATGTTGACCACGTAAGCGAACTTGGTCGCCCGCACGACTGGAAGATCGCCCGGTTTCGCACCGTCCCTCAGGATCTTCAGCGCCTGATCAGCGGCAAGTCGGCCGACATCCTCCAGCCGCGCAGCGATGGACAGGAGAGCGTGCTTGTCGCGCACGAGATCCTCGTAGGGGCTCACGACGGCAATGCCGTTTTCAACCGCCGAGGCCGTGAACAGTTCTCCATTGACGTGCAGGAACGAGCTCGAACCGACATAGAGCCATTTGACTCCCTTGTCCCTGAGTTCGCGCAGGCGAACCGGAATCAGCGCCGGATCCGGCGTGCCCGGATTCCCGGGGTCAATTTCGAGGGCCACGAGTTCGACTCCCAGCCTGGGAGCAGCCTGGGTCAACTCCTGCATTTTCATCACCGAGTTCTTTTCGTTGGAGTTGTAGAGGAGGCCGAGCTTCTTGAAATCCAGATCGTATTTCCGGATGACGTCGATGTTCGTGGCCTCCGGCACCCGGTTGAACGTCCCGGCCACATTGGACCTGCCACTGCGCTCAAAGCTCTCCGCAATGCGGGCACCGATGGGGTCGGCCACGACGGTGAAGACAACCGGTATGTCGTGGAGGAAGCGCGGATCATTGCGATCATCGAGCGTGCCGATCATTCCCAGCGTACCGGTGGTTCCATAGACCACCACCAGATTGGCCTTCATGTCGCGAGCCGTCTTGACGGCCTCCGGCAGTCGCGACTTGTCCTGCTTCAGATCGAGAATCGTCACTTCAGCATTGAAACCGCTGCCCGCAATCCCGGCCTTGAATCCCTGGCAAGTCCTCTCGCAACCTTCATAGAACACGCCGAGGATGCGCTTCTTTTCCGCCGCATGCGGCGTGGAGGAGAAAGCGCAAACGAGCACCAGAAAAATGAGCTTGCCGACGGTTGCCTTCATTTCCTCTTTCCCCCTTCGGTTCGGGCCAGGACCATCGAACGACGATCGGCGACGATCAGGTCATTGCGAAGTCAGCCTGTCGTGATGCGGTTGCCTTGACAGGCTCGAAAGTGCGAAAAGGGTGCCACCCGCGATCGACCAGATGGCGATTGCGGCAGTGGCGACCGCATAACCAGCTGCTCCGGCAAGCGCCGCGATGGCAATCAGCCCCACGATGCTGCCCAGCCGTTCCATCGTCCTGAGTGCCCCGAGCACCACACTCGAGCCCAATTGACTCAACTCGGTCTCGGCGATCGACATGGCAACCGAAACCTGCGCCCCGCGCACCAGTCCATGACCGATGCCGGCTCCCAGGACGGCAAGAATCATCGATGTCTCGTTGGGCGATAAGGCCACAGCGAGAAGCGAGAAACCGGCAATCAGACCTCCGGCCTGCGCAATCATGGACACCGGCACGCCGCGCTCGGCAGCTCGCCCGCCGAATGGGCCGACGATCGCGACCGCGGTGAAATAGATCATCAGGGTGCGGCCGATATCTGCTGGCGAGGCGCCGAGCGAGCTGAGACTCAAGGCCACCAGGTAGGAAATGAAAGCTTGCAGCAGGACGTTGGCCGGTATCGCGATGCCAAAGACGAGAATGGCAAAATGCCTGTTCCGAAGCACCGAGATGATCGGCGCATTGGCGGACTTCAGCAAAGCCGCCTGGTGACTCTCCTCCGTGGGCTTGACGAACCAAAGAGTCAGCATGGCCGCAGCAGCCACCAGCGAGGCGCTGAAGAGAAATACGTTTGACGGGCCGAGCCTGTCGGCGAGGACGCCGCCGAGAGCCGTTCCGCAGTAGATGCCGCCGAAGAGGACGGTGGAGAACATGCCGAGGGAACGGTCGCGTTCTTCTCTCGACGTCGTGTCGATCACATAGTCCTGGCAGGCCAGCGTCACCAACGCATATCCTGCACCGATGATGGTGCGCGCAGCGACGATCTCCGGGACCGAGGTGGCGAAGTAAAGGAGAAGATGCGCTCCAAAAACCGGAATGGCTGCGGAAAACAGCAGCATCCGCCTGCCCCATCGCTGCGCCAAAGGGCGAGCGAAAGGCGAAATGAGGACGATGGCCGTCAAGTAGCCCGCCAACGGAAGACTGATCAGCACGCTCTCATCGATCCATTTCCAGGGGTTGTCTGCCGCTCGCGTATAGAGCGGCAAGAAGGAAAGCGGAAGCTCGTCGGCCGCTGCGAAGAGGAACAGGGCCAGGCGCAAGTCGGTGAAATAAGAGAAACGCAGCGTCGCTGGTCCTCTCTCCGAGAGTGAATGGCGCTTGCGCAAGCCTTCGAGAAGAGGGCGCCTGCTGTCTGTGCTCGCCATCGCCGCCCAGGCGTGCGCGAACCGTGCGTTGAGCGCCTCGGCTCGTTCGATGAGGTTCCGCGCGGCGCGGTCCACCGCGTTTCTGGTGGAAACGCTTGCCCGTTTCGAGAAATCTCCCACCGCTTGCATGGCTGCAATCCGCTGCATCCTGTCGAGAGGCGCTGTCAAAGACCGGCTGGTCATCAGCACCATGATCTCGAACGCCACCAGGATTGCGGCGAGAACGACGACACCCATGTCGAGTAATACATCGAGAAACTTCTTGGCGATGAAGGCCGGATCAATATCGATCACGACATAGGCGATCTCCTTGTCGTCGACGACGATGGGATGACTGCGGACATCCTTGCGCTCGCGAGGCGGCGCGAGATAGGGATCGATGCGTTTTCCGGCCTCGAGCACCACTCGACCCGTGGCGACGGCGATATAAGCCACTTCCGGAAGCTGCTGCAGCATGTCGCCAAAATAGCTCTCCGCCCCCACCAGGCTGTCAAGAGGCACGCCAGCACCCACCGCATGCCTCACGTTTTCGCTGACCACCGTGCCAATCAGGTTGCTGCGGGCGGCAAGCTCCGGTTCGATGGAATGGTTGACCGCGCGCAGTATCGTGTTGCCGAGCAACGCCGCCGAAATGAAGATGAACACGGCGGCCAGCAGCGCCAGCCGCGAGGCGATTCGGCGCGCCAGGGAGCGTGTAGAGCTGGAGGGAATCTGTGATTCCTGCAGAGACTTTTCCTGGTTTTCATCTGCATGAACCGCTGATCCTGAGGGATCTGGTTTGGCGCTCGAAAATGCAGTGAGCGATTGACATGCCTGATCGTATTGGCGCCTTGCCTCGAGCAGATTGCTCCTGAGTTGTTCGATCTCAGGCCCGAAGATGCCGCGCCAGAAACCCAGGGCTGGTACGGCTTGGGTCGCGAGCGGATCGCCAGCCACGACCTCGCCCCGCGACAGCAACTCGAGCTGCGAAACGGCCCGATCGGGCGCGGCGAGGAAGAGGCGCAACACAAAAAGGGCCACGAGCGAGAAGGCGGTCCAGATCAAGAAGGCCGTCTTCACGATGCTGCTGATGAAGGCGTTGGACGCCGCTTCGAGGCGCTTCTTGGGATAGGCCACGACCACGGCACCCTTCGTGCGGCCGTCCGGGCCCAAGACGTTGAAGCCGCTGAAAATATCGTCCGATGCTTCCGCGCTCCAGCGAATGTCCCGCGACAGCTTCATCGCCTGCAGAATCTGCTGGGGCAGCGGACGCAGCGTATTTCGGCTGCTGAAGACCACGTCGCCATCCGGACTCAGTGCATCGACGCCTGCAATCTCGGGATCTATTTCCCTGGCGCGTGCAACGATCTCGTTGCCGTTGCGGATCGTCGAGAGTGGGAGGCCCAGGTCGGTGATGGACTTGAACGAAGAGGCGGTCGTTTGCGCAATGACCGAAATTCGCTGTTGCAGAAGATCCGAGAAAATCGCGTTGTGCTGGAAAGAAGAGAGAAGGCCAAGAATCGCGAGCAAAAGCGCCATGACGGCTGAAAAGGTCAACCAAGTGCGCAGCAGCATTGCGATTGCCCTCCAACCGCGAGGTAGTTCGGGGCCTATGCGGTGCTCGGTCTTGATGTGATGTCACTCACCGCAATCCGACCACCCGTTTTCTGCATATACCGGCCAGTAGCTGGGTGCGGACGAGCATCTCGCAAGGATCTCAAGCTTCAAGGATGGCTGGGTTTGGCGGCGTTGGCAATCCTTGGTGACCTGGGGCGTGCCCCAACTCCATGATGTCAGCGCGCATCGCTGGCAGGTTGGGATGCGCGACTCCTGGTGCGCTCGACAATGTCGATCACAGGATCGCGCCCAGCGACGCTGCACAGATCAAGACAGGCACTGGCACCACGCTAGAATCCACGGTGTTCGCGGGTGTAGTTCAATGGTAGAACGGCAGCTTCCCAAGCTTCATACGAGGGTTCGATTCCCTTCACCCGCTCCAGTTTCCGAGGGCCGCTGATGCGGCCTTTTTTGCGCAATCGACGACACCCGTGAGCACCGAAACGAACCCTGCAGCGCTGCGCGTCCTGATGGTCGCGTGCGAAGGCACGGTGCTGCCAGCGGTCGCCGCGG
>Ga0184637_10003154_pt1 | contig 10375 bp, 8 predicted proteins | sample PLM3_127_b2_FD_133143 | JGI IMG/M metagenome (GOLD analysis project Ga0184637, IMG submission 133143) | Groundwater sediment microbial communities from an aquifer in East River, Colorado, USA - PLM3_127_b2 | ecosystem: Environmental > Terrestrial > Soil > Riparian zone | place: USA: East River... | reverse complement strand
GGAGACGCCCCTCTTTGCTGCCCTCGCGCGGCAGGGCGATCTCGCCGCCAATCCTCTCGCGGATATGCTTGGCCCTCAGCGTCGTGCCGCGCTGCTCACCGTGGGTCTCGCGACGTTCCAGGCCGTCGGCTTCTATCTGCCGTGGGTCTTCCTCCCGAACTGGATGCAGGGTGTGCGCGAGGTGCCGGCGGTCGTTGCCCTCACGCTCACGACGATCAACATGGCCTGGACCATCGCAGTGCTCCCGGTCGCGGGAGCCCTGTGCGACGCCCTCGGTCGCCGCGCGATGCTGATCGGAGCGTCCACGGCGACCGTGCTGCTGGCCCTGCCGGCGTTCCTCCTGATGACGGGAGCGCCGCCTCGCGCGCTGTGGCCGTACGCGGTGGGACAGGGACTGCTGATGCTGCTCTCGACCGTTTACAACGCGTCGTTGTTGACCACGCTGGTGGAGCTGTTCCCCACGCGCAGCCGCGCCACCGCCATGTCCGTCAGCTACAGTCTGGCCGCTGGCGTGTTCGGCGGCACCACGCCCCTGGTTTGCACCTGGCTCGTGCGGGAGACACACGCACCAGCGGCGCCTGCCATCTACCTGATGCTCGCCGCGCTCCTCGCGCTGGTCCTCGTCGCTCGCGGCGTGGCGGAGACCTCCCGCCGGCCGCTTGGTTGAGACCGTCGGCCCCCCATCTTTCTACACCACGCTGCGGATGGCGGCCGCGATGTCCTGCTGGGTGGGGATGGTGGCGCGCTCGAGGTTCTCGTTGTAGGGCATGGGGACGGCGCGCGCACAGACCCGGACGATGGGAGCGTCGAGCACGTCGAAGGCCTGCTCGCTCACCATCGCCGCGATCTCCGCGCCGTAGCCACCGCGCTTGACCGCCTCGTGGGCGATGACGAGCCGTCCCGTCTTGGCCACCGACTGGAGGATGGTCTCCTCGTCGAGGGGGACGAGCGTGCGTGGATCGACGACTTCAACGCTCACGCCCTCCTGCTCGAGATCGGCCGCCGCGGCCAGCGCGCGCGGCACCATGAGCTGGGTGGCCACCACCGTCACGTCGGAGCCCTGGCGCTTGAGCTGGGCGGTGCCGAGGGGAATGGCGTAGGGCTCCTCGGGCACGGGCCCCTTCTGCGCGTAGAGCACCTTGTGCTCGAGAAAGATCACCGGATTGTCGTCGCGGATGGCGGAGATGAGCAGCCCCTTGGCGTCGGCCGGTGAGGAGGGCGCGACGACGATGAGGCCGGGGATGTGGGCGAACCACGCCTCGAGGCTCTGCGAGTGCTGCGCGGCGAGACGGAGGCCCCCGCCCTGGGGGCCGCGGATCACCAGGGGCACGGTGGGCGTGCCCCCGAGCATGTACCGGAACTTGGCCGCCTGGTTGACCACCTGATCCATGGTCATGGCGATGAAATCCCAGATCTGGATCTCCACCACCGGCCGCCACCCCGCCACGGCGGCGCCCACCCCGGCGCCCACGAACGTCGCCTCGGAGATCGGCGTGTCGCGCACGCGCTCTTCGCCGAATTCCTCACGCAGGCCGCGCGTCACCTGGAAGATGCCGCCGATGAGGCCGACGTCCTCGCCCATCACGAACACGCGCGGGTCCCGCCGCATCTCGCTGCGCAGGGCCTCGTTGAGGGCCTCCGCGAAGGTGATCTCGCGGGAGCTGCGCAGCACGGGCTCGGGGACGACGAGGTGGGGCGCGTACACGGACGCCTCCATCAGCTCCACCGTCGGCTCGGGCCCGGCCATGGCGACGTGCACGGCCCCGTCGAGATCCACCTCGACCTGCTCGCGGATCTCCTTCAGGCGCTGACTGCTCACGAGCTTTTCCTCGAGGAGCCGCTTCTCGAGCCGCCCGATGGGGTCGCGCTCCATCCACTCCAGTTCTTCCTGCTTGGTCCGGTACTCGGGGAGGTTGGCGCGCATGCTGTGCCCGCCCCAGCGATAGGTGACGGCCTCGACGACGGACGGCCCCTCGCCCCGTCGCGCCCGGGCCACCGCGGCCTCGACCGCGTCGTACACCGCGGAGACGTCGTTGCCGTCGACCTTCACGCCCGGAATCCCGTAGGCGGCGGCGCGAGCGGCGGTGCCGGCCCCCGCGGTGGTGCGCGAGGAGTCGGTGGAGAGGGCGTACTTGTTGTTCTCGCAGAGGAAGATGAAGGGGAGTTTCCACACCGCGGCGAGGTTCATCGCCTCGTGGACCGTGCCCTGATTGGCGCCGCCGTCGCCGAAGAAGCTGATGACCACGCGATCCGTCCCGTCGAGTTTCGCGGCCAGGGCGGCTCCAGCGCCGATGGGGACGCCGGCCGCCACGATGCCGTTGCAGCCCAGGATGTTCAGGTCGAGGTCGGCAATGTGCATGGAGCCACCGAGGCCCTTGCAGTAGCCGGTCTCCCGCCCCATCAGCTCGGCCATCATCCGATCGATGCGCGCGCCCTTGGCGATGCAGTGGCCGTGACCCCGATGGTTGCCCACGATGGAGTCGTCCTCGCGCAGGGTGGCGCAGGCCCCCGCGGCGACGGCCTCCTGGCCGACGTAGCTGTGGGCCGTGCCCTTGACGAGCCCGGCGTTGAACAGCTCCACCGTCTTCTCGTCGAAGCGGCGGATCGTGACCATGGTGGCGTACAGCCGCTCGAGCGCCTCGACGGAGAGCTTCATGGCCGTGGTCCCCTCGGGTTGTAGGTTGGACGCGACGGTAGCGGAAATTCAGGGGCGAGTAAACACGCCCTCCAGCCTCGACCGGTCGCGCCGAAGCGGTCTGCGAAACCGCTGCGACGGAGCCGAGACGCCTTGACAACCAGTACGAGAGGCGTGACACTCCGCCCCACCTTCCCGCAGCAAGAGTTGACCGTCCGGCCCTCACGGGAGGCAGGCATGCTCCTGGATCGGGATCGAGGACAACCGTTGGATGCCTTTCGCCCCCTCCGATGGCAGGAGCCATTTCCTCTCATGCCCGCGAATGAGCCACGACAGGGAGGACCAGCCGATGATCTTTCGGGGTGACCGTGTCCGAGCCGTGCTCGCCGCGATCGTGTCCTTGGGAATGGCGCTCGGTGTGCTCTGGCCGGGGATCGGGACCAGCCCAGCTGGCGCGCAGTCGACCCTCTACGACACCTTCAACGCGCACGAGCTCGATCCGGACAAGTGGTTTGGCGAGCAGTTCTCCACTCCCTCCAACGCCGGCCTGGAGGCGACGCGTCAGCTCCAGGGGAACCAGTTGTGGATGTCGCACCGGGTCATCGGGGGGACGGCCTCGGACACCGGCCGCTGGGCCAGCCGCAACCGCGTGCGCTTCTTCCCGTTCGCGACCGCCAGCGACATCACCGCGCTGAAGTTCACCGTGGCGGTCCACGAGTTCGACCTCGCGGCATGTGCCACGGCGGGTTCGGCTTCGACGAGGGTCGCCGCCGGCTCCAACGGCTGGTATTTCAACGACGGAACCAGCACGGGCCCGTCGGACGCGACGGGGAACGTCGGAGCATTCGTCTGGCTCGAGCGCGCCAGCGACTCGACGGACAAGCCCAATGTGTTGCGCGCCATCGGTGGCGTGTATCGGGTCCTCGCACCCTCAGGTCTCCCCACGGCGGGTCTCGGTACGGTCGACCTGGGTCCGGCGAAGAAGGGCGTGCCGGCAACGCTCCGACTGCTCTGGAATGCGGCGACGGACCGCTTCGAGTTCCAACTGAACAAGGGGCCGGTGCAGACGATCAGCTACGCCCTGAGCGACGCGAATCCTCCGAGCGGCGGCTTCAAGGACCTGGAGGTTCGGGGCGATGTCCCCAACTGCACGGCGGCGCCGCGTCCGTTCGGGGAGATCACCGCGGCGTTCAACGACGTCTTCGTGAGCCCATAGTCGAGTCAGCTGCGGCGGGTGTCGCGAGCGCCCGCGGCCGGGGGGCGCATCGGCTGTCTACCGGGGGCCGAATCCCCGAGCCATGAAGCTGGACACGAACACCATGACGATGGCGAGCACCATCTCCACGTGGTTGACGACCCAGAGCTGGCGCGCCCGCCGCGTGTTGGGCGCGCCACCCCGCTGGACGGCGAGGCGCCAGGCGATGAACGTCATCATGGGCCAGATCTCGAGCAGGATGATGACGCCGAGCAGCGCCATCTTCACCCAGAAGAGCCGTGAAGCCAGGTAGAACTGCGTGCCCTTCTCCAGCCCGCCGAAGGCGCGCGCGAGCCCCGTGGCGATCCACACGAGCGCCGCCACGCCCCACCCGGTGTCGGCCGCGAAGAGCCGGCGCAGGCCTGGCGCGTCGAGGGGCCCCGCCAGCGCGCGCCCCCGCAGGAACACGCAGGGCAATCCGATGGCAAGGGCCAGGAGGTGTAGGGAAGAGACGATCGCGGAGATCATGGTGTCAGTCCCTGAGGCGACCCGCGCGCCTACAGGCCTTCCACGAGCAGGAGTTTCGACTTCGCCGCGCGGAGGCGGAGCGCCTTCAGCGGCCCGTACTCGGGCGAGTCGTAGAACTTCTTCGCCTGCTCCGGGCTCGGGAACTCGAGCACCACGACCCGCTTGGGATGCCAGTCGCCCTCCAGGGTCTCCGTCCGACCGCCCCGCACGAGGTAGCGGCCACCGTACTTGGCGATGGTCGCGGGGACCTGCTTCCGGTACTCCTCGAAGGCCGCCCCATCCTGCACGTCGATCTCGACGATGAAATATGCCGCCACGGTTACCTCCTTCGCGCTATGCGCCTCGGGTGGCCACGAGACGGGTCTAGCGGCTGCCCGGGACGATGCCGGGGGCCAGCGACTCCACGTGGGCGCAGATGTCGCGCGGTCGCGTGAGCCAGATGAGGTCGCGGTGCTTCGCGATGTGCTCGAGGGCGCGCCGGAGGCGGCGAATGCGATAGGGGCGGCCCATGACGAAGGGGTGGAGGGAGATCGGGCACACCAGCGGCTGCCGGGCTGACTGCTCGAGCATCTCGTCGAACTGGTCGACGATCAGATCGGCGAACTCATCCGAGGTGTAGTGGTACCAGATGACTCCGCGCGTGTCGTTCACCTCGATGGGATAGGGCATGGCGAGGATCCGGCCGCCGCGCGTGCGCAGCCAGATCGGCTGGTCGTCCATGGTCCAGTCCATCACGTAGCGATACCCCGCCTCCTGCAACAGATCCATGGTGACGCCGCTGTTGGAGAGCCAGGGGCTCATCCACCCCCGCGGCCTTGCTCCCTCGTGGCGCTCGATGGTGGCGGTGACCCGCGCGATCAGCGCGCGCTCCTCCTCTTCGCCGAGGTGCCCCTGCTCGTCGGAGTTGGTGGCCCCGTGGCCGAGAATCTCGTCGCCGCGGGCCCGGAGGCGCTCCGGGACGTCGGGCGCCGCCTCGTAGACCTCGGTGTTCATCTGCGCCTCGGCGGGCAGATCGAGCTCGTCGAGCAGGTCGAAGATGCGCCAGATGCCCACGCGATTGCCGTAGTCGCGCCAGCTGTAGACGCTGTGACTCTGGGCCTGATCGGGCGGGGCGATGGCCGCGCCCTTGCCGACGCCGAAGCCAAAGGCCTCGATGTTGAGGGCCACGTAGACGGCGAGCCGGCGCCCGCCCGGCCACGTGTAGTCCGGCCGCTTGGTGATGTTCGAGTAGTCGTAGCGTCCGTGCGTGGGCAGCATGGCGTGTCGCATCCTCCCGGTCGTCGATCCTACGCCTCCCGCGGCCGGAACTGAGGCGAACCCTTCGGCGGATAGTCGAGGGTGTCGCGGAGCGCGGTGACACGCTCAACAGGGAACTCCGGCAAGGGGAGCGTGCCGTGCTCTCGCCAGCCCTGCACCTCGGCCTCGGCGAGGCGGGCGCGCTCGGCGTCGATGCCCTGGGCGCTGCTGTAGTTCGTCTGCGACGGGAAAGCGAAGGCGGTCCCGCTCGCGGCCACGACGTCCATGATGCGCAGGTAGACGTCCTCGCGCACGGCCAGGAACTCGTTGTAGTCGGCGGTGCGCACGTACGCGTAGATCTCGAGGTCTAGCGAATAGGCGCCGAATCCCATGAAGCGGACGCGCGCCGGGTCGGGATCGATCCGGGGGTGGGCGTAGAGCAGCTCGCGCAGATGGATCAGCACGTGGCGGAGCTGATCCGGCGTCGTCTCGTAGCGTAGGCCGAGCTTCGCCTGGAGCCAGATGCGGTCGCGCTCGGCGAAGTTCTCGAGCCGCAGGCCGGCGAAATCCCCGTTGGGGACGGACACCACCGTCCGGTCGAGCGTCCGCACGCGGGTGGAGCGCAGGCCGATCCGCTCCACCGTCCCGACCTGATCGCCGAAGCGACAGAAGTCGCCCACCTTCACCGGCTGATCCGCGATGAGGGTCAGCCCTCCGAAGAGGTGTTCCAGCGTCTTCTGCGCGGCGAGGGCTATCGCGATGCCCCCCACCCCGAGCCCGGCCACGAGGGCGGTGATGTTCACACCCACCACGCCCAACACGGTGAGGAGACCCAGGACCAGCACCACCAGCTTGGCCACCCGCTCGGCAAGATCGATCGCGGGAAGCGTGGTCATCTGTCCGCGCCGGATCACGGCGAGGCGCGCCATGTCGCGCACGACGTCCATCAGGCGCAGGCCGAGCCAGGTCAGGGCGATGACCGCGATGAGCCCTTCCACCAGGTTGAAGGAGGGCTGGATCGCCACGGGGAGGAGAGACAGCGCGCGCCGGCCGATGTGGAACACGCCGATGGCGACGAGCAGGCGGAGGGGCGGCACCGCCTCGGGGGGGAGCTTGACCACCTCTTCGGCGGGCCTCTTGCGGCGGAAGAAGCGCAGGATGCGCAGGCCGAGGGCGACGACGAGTCGCCCCAGGAGCACGGCGAGGCCGGCCAGCACGAACAGGGCGATCCATTGCCAGAGCGCGATGCCGAGCGGCCTCCGCTCGACCAGCACGGGCGGAAGCACTTCACCGACGGGCCCGTAGCCGAACTCGCGGTAGAGCTCGGGAATGCGGGCCACCGTGGCCTGCGAGAACTTCCAGATGAGCACCCCGTCATCGCGCGGGACACGCTCGAGGAGGATGCTCAGCGGCCCCTGGTTGGTGGCGATGCGGCCCACCAGGTCACGGCGCGCAGCCAAGCCGTCGTCGCGCGAGCCCTCGGGGTCGTCGGAGAGCAGCTCCGGGTCGATGAGCAAGGAGTTGTCCAGGACGACCCGCAGGTGGCGCGCCAGGGTCGGTCCCTCGGTGGCCACCTGCGCGTGGGGCAGGCGGCGCAGATCGAGGTAGTCGGCGGCCGTTCGAAAGTCGCGCCGGCGCGTGGCCTGGAGGAAGCCCGTCACCGTGCCGCGCGGCGTTCCCCGGCCGAGCTCATCCACCGGGCCCTGGGGCTTCGACTCCGCCGCCGGAGCCGGCGATCCGGTCGCCTGCGCCGACGGGCCCTCGGCGGTCAGCGCCAGCAGGAGGCCGCCGCAGACGAGGCCGATGATGGCGCGCAGGGGCGATCGGAGCGTCGACCGGGGCGCTGGCTTCACGTGTCGTGTCATGGGACATCTCCTCTCGATCGAGAGATCGCAGCTCTTTCGGCGGACGGGGCATGGCGCGAGGCAGGGTGTGCAACGCCACGACCCTCGTCGAGGGTAGGGAGAGGTCGAAGACTGCGTCAAGGGATGGTGGGAGAATCTGTCGGCGGGCGCGTCCCGATCGCGGTCCCGGCTGGACAGCTTGACCGAACCGCGCAATCATCACCCGTGCCGCCGCTGCGCAAGTCACCGCACGAGTACCGGGCTTTCCGCATCAGTCCGGGTGACACGAATCGCCTCGCCATCATCTTCGATCCTGTCGCCGAGAACGTGCCCTTCATCGCGTGCGTGGAGATTTTCGACGTGGGCGGTCGGACGCCGCCCAACGCGCACGCCCGGGCCCACGAGATGTTCTTCGTCCTGAAGGGCGAGGGGCTCGCCCACGCCGACGGGGTGACGGTCCCGATCAAGGCCGGGGACAGCCTGCTCGTGCCGCCCGGCTCCGTCCACGTCATCGAGAATACGGGGCCCACCCGCCTCTACACGCTGACCCTGATGGTCCCGGACGAGGAGTTTGCGGCGCTGATTCGCAGCGGCACGGAGGTGGAGCTGGACGACGAGGACCGCGCGGTCCTCGGTCGATGAGAGTGCTCGTCGTCTTCGCGCATCCCGTGGAGTCCAGCTACAACGCCGCGCTCCACCACGCGGTCGTGCGCGCGCTGACCCGGGCCGGCCACGCCATCGACGACCTCGACCTGTACGCGGAGCGGTTCAACCCGATCCTGACGCGAGACGAACGGCTCGCGTACCACGATCCCGGGCTCAACCTGGAACCGGTGGCCCCCTACGTCGAGCGCCTCCGTCGCGCCGAGGGGGTGGTGTGGGTCTTCCCGGTGTGGACCTTCGGCGTCCCCGCCATCATGAAGGGCTTCCTCGACCGCGTGTTCCTCCCCGGAGTGGCGTTCCACCTGAAGGACGCCGGCGGCGTCGAGCCCGGTCTCGGCAACATCGTCAAGATGGCCGTGGTCACCACCTACGGTCGCACGTGGTGGCGGGCGCGCGTGCTCGTGGGCGATCCCATCCGCAAGCAGATGACGCGGGCCGTGCGCTGGTACTTCCACCCGTCGGTGCGCTGCCGCTACCTGGCCCTCTACGACATGAACACGGCGACGGAGGCGAAGCGCAAGGCCTTCCTGGCGCGCGTGGAGCGCGCGATGGCCGCCTTCTGACGGGCTAGCGCCAAGCGTCTCCGCTCGTTCACTCGCCTTAGCCCCAGGCTTCAAGAGCTGAAGGTCGGCGCCTTGGGGGAAGGGGTCTCCCTGACGTTGTCTCCGATCAGGGGCCCTACGTGTCGTGAGCACGAGCCGCGGCCGAATGCCGTCGGCTGCATGTCGTGGTTTGGCGCGTGGCCGCCGCTACCTGTAAGCATCGCTTCGGTGATGTACGACGCGGATTTCCACGAGGCGCGCGTCGTCGTCGAGTGAGTGAATGAATGAAGCGGTAGTCGCCGACGCGAAGTCACCACAGGTCGGACGCCCCTTGCAGGTTGATGCATCCATGCTTTGGATCGTCCGCGATAGCCTCAACACGCGAGATGATCCGTCGCGCCGCACCGGCCTCTAGGCGTTCGAGTTCGCGCCAAGCCGAGCGCGCGAAGACAACTGTGTACTCAGCCACGCCGCCGCCGGCGACCCAGGACGCGCTTCTTGATCGTCTCCAGCGGCTGCCGGGGCTCGGAAGCCCGCTGCTCGGCCCGGGCTCGGTCGTAGAAGTCTTCCCACAACCGTGCCTGGCTCTTCAGGTCGATCTGAACGGCCGTCCGGCGACCAGTGTCATCGACAAGAAACCGAACGCCTCTAACCATAGAGCTTGCGTCTCTCCTCCTGCGTCGAACGCTGGTTGGACGAGTGACGCCACCCTTCACACAGTTCAAGATCGAGAGTGTAGGTCTTGGGCGTGTACGCTTGGCTTACCTCTCGGAGATAGACTACGTCGAAGGGCTTTTGTGATCTGGGCGAGGCAGCGGAGTTGAGGTGGGCGCAGCCGATCGGCCCGCTTCTTGACCTCGGCGAACTTGTAGCGTCCAGCATCGTCGTACAGGAACAGGTCGGGAGTGCCACCACCAAACCGCTTGTCCGCGGTCGTAGCGCGAAGCGCCCGGAGATGGCTGAGCGCTCGCCTGGGAATGATCTCCTCGATCTTGGCCCGCCCGACCTTGCGCCGCTGGGAGCCCGGCAGCTCGGGACCCAGGGCGTATGAGGAGAATCCCTTCCAGCCAGCGGTCTCGTTGTAGTGCCGCAAGACAAACATCTCCCCGAAATGGCGCCTCGGAGCGTTCCGCACGAGATCCCTGGGGTCAACGAATGCAGGCATGAGCGACCGGTCGCCGTGGAGCCAAGCGTCGAGTTGCGCTTGCTGGTAGACCAAGACTAGCTCTCGGAGTTCGAGCATCATCGCGACTCTCGACTCAAGTCCTCCAACGTTGGCGGTGAGTGGCCCGCGAAGCCGGTCCACTCCACTGCTTCGTTAGACGACCTTCTCCCACCGCAGCCCCAGGAAACGCGGAAAGTCCCAGGGTTTGGGATAGAGAGCCTGTACCTCCGGCTCCGGTATCGGTTCTGCGAGCGCATCGAGGCGAAATCCTTCTTCTGCGAACACGTTCACATACTGCTGGAGAGGCCGATGGATGTGCGTGGTTCTGACCTCGGTGCGACGCTTTGAGATTACAAACGGGGCTTCTATGAATGTCTCACGCTCGTAGCAAAACCACGGCTCGCTTTCATAGCCCCAGTACCTCGGCCAGAAGCAAGGGTGGGTCAGGGTAGCGATGAACCGCGCTCGCGCCTGCAGAAGCACAGCAAGCGCCTTCGCGAATCCCCGGAGGTCTGGCGCCGTCATCAGGGTCATGACGGCCACCGCGGCCGTCGCCGGCCCCTCGTC
>Ga0184637_10003153_pt1 | contig 10375 bp, 9 predicted proteins | sample PLM3_127_b2_FD_133143 | JGI IMG/M metagenome (GOLD analysis project Ga0184637, IMG submission 133143) | Groundwater sediment microbial communities from an aquifer in East River, Colorado, USA - PLM3_127_b2 | ecosystem: Environmental > Terrestrial > Soil > Riparian zone | place: USA: East River... | reverse complement strand
GGATATCGCCCCTCGTCGAGGAGTCGGTGACGGTCACGGGGGGCGCCGCGCCCGACATCGATTCCGCGCCCGCGAGCGCCACGACGCTCCTCTCCCATACCGACATCGAGGTGCGGCAACCGGTGAATCTGATTCAGGCGCTCGAGAACGTGCCCGGGGTCAACAAAGTGTCCGAAGGCCAGGCCGCGGTGCCCGCGATCCGCGGCCTCGCGCGCGGAAGGACTCTCCTCTTGATCGACGGCGCCCGGGTGACCACGGAAAGGCGAGCCGGGCCGAGCGCAAGCTACCTCGATCCGTTCCTGCTCGAAGGGATTCAAGTGTCACGCGGGCCGGGGTCGGTCGCCTACGGCTCGGATGCTTTCGGCGGGATCATCCACGCGAGGACCCGGCGTCCCGTACCCGGAACTCCCTTTCGATTGCGCTTTCTCGGAGCTCTCGGCGCGGGCGAGCCTCAGCAGCGCGTGGGCGCGGAGGTGAGCAAAGGTTTCTCCCAGGGAGGAGTCCTCTTCCAGGGGCACTATCGCGACTTCGACGATTACCGGAGCCCCGAGGGGGATGTCTTCAACTCGGGTGCGAGCGATCAGGGGTTTCTCGCCCGGGCGGAGCAGGTCGTGGGCGGCGGGCTCCTATCCTTCGGGTGGCAGAGCGATTTCGGCCGCGACATCGACCGGCCTCGCACCAAGTCCAAGAGCACCCGGTTCTACTATCCCCTCGAGGACTCCCATCGATTCACCGCGTCCTACGACCTCGGAGCGAGCTTTGGGATGAACCGCGTGTCCCTTTCGACGTTTCTCGGAAGCTACCGTCAGAGGACGGATCAGGACCGCTTTGCCGACGATACCGAGCCCCGGCACATCGAGCGGGCCGACGTCGACGCCAACGACTTCCACGTCCGCGCCTCCGCGGAGAAGCTTCTGGGCGAAGCGCGCCTGAACTTCGGCTTCGACGTGAACGGACGCTACGGCCTCGAGGCCGAGGACGTCGTCATCGACTTCGACCTGGCGGGAAACGAGATCTCGCGCGACGTGAACCCGACCATCGAGAACGCTTCCCGCACCGACACCGGCCTCTTTCTTTCCGCGGAAGGCTCGGTGCTCCCGAAGCTCGACCTGGCATTCGGCGGCCGCGTCGATCGGGCGACGACGTCGGCGACCGGCGGCTACTTCGGCGAACGCTCGACCTCGAACTCGGCGTTCTCGGGCTATGGTTCGGCGACCGTGGGATCGTTCCGAGGCTTCAGCTTCACCGCCCAGCTCGCGAAGGGATTCCGCGACCCGGTGATCTCCGACCGATACTTCCGCGGGGTCACGGGACGCGGCTTCATCACCGGCAACCCCGATCTCGAGCCCGAAACCTCGACCCAGTTCGACTCGGCGGTGCGATACACCGGGCGCGGCGTTCGGGGAGCCCTCTATTTCTACGAGTATCGCTTCCAGGATCTCATCGAGCGGTACGAGGACGGAGAGGACCTCTTCTTCTTCCGCAATCGCGGCCGAGCTCGCATCCGCGGGGTCGAGCTCGAGGTCCAGGCGGATCTCCCTCGAGACGTCAACGTCGAGCTCGCGCTCCAGAGGCAGAGCGGTGTCGCCCTCGACGAGGACGTTTCTCTCGACGATATCTCTCCCATGACGTTCTTCGTTCAGGCTCGGAAGGGCCTGGGGGCCCGGGCGTTCGTTCAGGCCCGGGCCGCGTTTTACGCAGACGACGACGAGCCCGGTCCGACGGAGATCGAGACGCCGGGCTACGGTCTTCTCGACGTCTCGGCCGGCTACCGGTTCGCCGAACGGCTCGAGCTGCGCTTTCTCGGCAGAAACCTCTTCGACGTTTCCTATCCCGCGAGCCCGGACGCGAGAGCGGTCCTGGCTCCGGGGATCTCCGGGCTGGTCTCGCTCCTCGTTGGTCTCTGAGACAAAATGTCCCGATGGAGTCGCTTTCGGTCGCGGACGCGCGCCGTCTCGCGCTCGCCCGCGCCGGGCTCCTGAAGCCGGAGTGGACCGGGCTTCCCCGAGGCCGATATGCCTCCCGGCGGGAAGCCGCCTTCGAGGTCATTCGCCGCTTCGGCTATTTGCAGCTCGATACCGTCTCCGTCGCCGGGGCGAGGAGTCATGGGATCGTGCTGCACTCGAGGCTTCCCGGACTCGCTCCGGAAGTGCCGGAGAGCCTGCTCTGTCTTGGGGCGCCGCTCTTCGAGTACTGGGGCCACGAGGCGAGCTGGATTCCGATCGAGCTCTATCCGGCGTTCGCGTTTCGCAGGAAAGAGTTCCAGGCGCACCCCTGGTGGGGCGACCTCATCGCCGGCAACCCGCGCGTCGCCGCCTCGATTCTCGACCGGATTCAAAAAGAGGGACCACTCCGTTCCTCGGAGCTCGAAGGAAAATCGAGCTCCGGCTGGTGGAACTTGAGCGTCAGTAAGAAAGTCGTCTCCGCTCTCTGGTCGGCGGGCACTCTCGCTGTCCGCGAGCGGCGAAACTTCCAGCGCACCTACGACCTCGCCGAGAGAGTGATCGAAGCGAAATGGCGCGCGAGGGAGCTGAGCCTCCAGGAGTCGTTGAAGGTGCTCCTGTTGAAGGCCCTCGAAGGCCACGGATGGGCTGCCCCCGCGACCCTCCCCGCCACCTGGCGTTTTCGGTTTCTCAAGAAAGAGATCGTGAAAGCGCTCGAGGAGCTCGAAGAGGAGAGCGCGATCCGGAAGTGCCTCCTCCATCCGACGCCGAGGACACGCGTCGCCGGCTGGATTCGCCCGGAGGACCTCGAGCTCGCGGCGCGCCTCCGCCGCCTGCGCCTCTCCCCAAGGGACGTTGACGAAGGGGTTCTCTTGTCGCCCTTCGACCCGCTTCTCTGGGACCGGGTCCGGGTGAAGCTTCTCTTCGGTTTTCACCAGGTCCTCGAGGTATTCACGCCCGCTCCCCGGCGGAAGTACGGTTATTACTGCATGCCGGTCCTCGCCGGCGAAACGCTCGTCGCCCGGTGCGACGTGAAGGCGGAGAAAGCGAAAGGTGTTTTGAGGGCGCTTTCGGTCCACTACGAGAAGGGAGCGTTGGCCGCGGGCAAGAAAGCGACAAGGCGCGCGCTCGAGCGCTACGCGGCTTCGATTGGGCTCGGGCTTGCCTGAGCTCGCTGAGCGAACGAGAGCGGCGAGAGCGCGGCCTGGGATGCGAACGATCGGTCGATATCTTCCGCGAGAGACTCGTACGCGCGGGCGGCGAGCGATTCCGGGGCGTAGCGCGAGATGGGGAGCCCGGCAGCGGACGACTCGGCGAAGCGGACGGATTTCGGGATGGGCTTGAACGCGCGCACGCCCCAGAGATGCGCCTGAGAGGCGACGTGCTCCATCACTCCCAGTGCGTGCCGGCTTCGGCTGTCGAACAGGGTAGGCAGAAAACCCGCGACCTTCAGGCCCGGGTTCAGCCGGGACCGGATGTCGTCGATGGTGGACATGATGCCTGGAAGCTGATTCGCCGCCAGGAACTCGGTCTGAACCGGGATGATGACCTCGCGCGCGCAAGCGAGGGCGCTCGCGGTGAGGCATTGGATCGAGGGGGCACAGTCCAGGAGCACGAAGTCGAAGTGCGTGAGATGAGGCGCGAGAGCTCGCTTCAGGGCGTTCTCCCGATTCTTGTGAAGAGCGAGCTCGTTCTCCGCTTCGGCGATTCCATATCCGCCGGCGATGGTGAGTCCGTGCGCTCTCACGAAAGCCTCGGAGAGGTTTCCGCTGCCGAAAAGAGCGATGCTGAGAAGCGCGTCGGCAAGCCCCGGCCGCGGCATCGGGACCCGCAGAGCGGAACAAAGGTCCTGCTGGGCGTCGAGGTCGACCAGCAGGACCCGCCGTCCTCTCGCGGAGAGCGCTGCGCCGAGGTTGACCGCGGTCGTCGTCTTGGCGACGCCGCCCTTTCGGTTGGCGATGGCGACCACCCGGGCGCTTCTGGTATTCCGGAGCATTTCGTTTCCTCGTCTCTCGATAATGGTGGACCCCATTCGCCGAGGGTTCCGTGATTTCGGGTGTGTGAGAATCGTTACGAATTGGTGAGGTGCTTCCCCCACGCGCCCGTCCACCGTTGAGGTAGACTGACGCACTCGCCGGATCCGGAAGCCCGACAGCAAGTACGCCTACGGGATCTCGGAACAAACCGTGGGCTCGGAGCGCATCATCGGCCACGGGGGAGGCTTCATGGGGATCAACGGACAACTCGACATCTACTGGAGCTCGGGCTACGCGGTGGCGGTGCTTTCGAACTACGATCCCGCCGCCGCGGGCGCCTTGGCGGAGAAGATCCAGGGCCTGATCCTGCGGGAGTAATTGCAAGAAACGGAGGCTTGGGAATGACGGATTTCAAGAGCAGGAAGCGGTATCGGGTGGGCGCCGGTTCGGCGCTCGCCCTTCTGGTCGCGGGGACCCTTGCCTCCGCGGATGAGGTCTATACCGCGACTCTGACCGCGGCCAAAGGGTTGGGGAAGAAAACCGCGGAGCTCACAGTGACCATCACGTCGCGCACGAGCGAGGAGGACGCGGCGAAGCTCCAGAAGATCCTCACGGAGCAGGGCTCGGATGCTGCCTTCGAGGAGCTCCGCAAGTTCGACCGGGGCGTCGCCAAGATCACCGGCGGCCCCTCGAGCCCCATTCGCCACGTGAGAGCCCATCCGGGCCAGAACGGCTCGCGGGTCATCATCATCACGGATGGCCCACTCTATTTTCCAGAAGACGCGCCCTCGCCCTCGACGATATCGAAGAGCTCCGTCGGGCTCATCGAGCTCGTGGTCGATAACACCGGAGAAGGCCGTGGCAACATGGTCGAGGCCTTGAAGGTGAACGTGACCGCGGACGGGGTCTTCCAGGTCGTGACCCCGGGAACGACGAAGATCGACCTCGAGAACGTCCAGCAGAAGCGCTGAAGTCTCGCTATTGGAAGTGGGCACGCGAGGGGGAGTTTCGATGAGCGCCTGCACTGTCGAGCCACAGGTTGCAGCTGACGAAGCGCAAGGCAGGTGGCGCGCTGATCCCGGAGTTGGACCAAGGCAAGGCCTGCCGGCGCCGCGCATCATTGCGCCTGCCAGCTAGGCGATCTAGGAGGCACGATGTTCGAACCCCCACCCGAGAAGACTTCTCATTTCGCCTTGTATTGGGTCGCCCTCATCGCCCTGGCTGGAGGATTCGTTGGAGCTCTAGGAGGCCTGCTCCTGTTCGGTGAGGAGCGTTTCCAGACAAATGCCATCATGTTCGGTAGTTTTTTCCTCGGGGCCAGCGTCGCCGCCGCCGTTGGCTTCAAGCTCGTGGTCCCTTCTCGGCCGCCATCGTAATGGCCACGTTGCCGGCGTGATGTCGGCTGTGCGTTCCTCGAAACGCTGTCGCCATCGCTGAAAACGGCACCGGCGACCAGCTCATCCTGCTTCCCAAGCATGAGCAGCCACAGAGACTGCAAGATGTCGTTTTCATTTGGGACCACGAGACCGGAGAAGTCAGCGAGTGGCGCTCTCCCCGGAGAGAAAGCGGTCCTCACTGCGAAGACGGCTCCTCCAGCGATGGCAGGTCTTCGGGTGGGACGAGGACGCGAATTGACCGCGCCCTGCCTGGCACCCGTTCGATCAGGCCGCGTTTTGTCAGCGTGACCACCATGCCATGCACCGATGGCGCGGTCACGTTGAAGAAGCGCTGCATGTCCGTTTCGGCCGGCGGCTGTCGATGGATCAGAGTGTACGTACGGATGAAAGCAAGATATTGGCCCTGCAAAGCCGTGAAGTTGCTACTCAAGACTACCGCCCGAGACGGGTTATACCATTGTTCGGCGGCTCGCCACTTGAGATGTCGAAGCGGTGGTACCATCCCGCTCCATGCCATCCACATCCAATAGGCCGTCCATCGTAACCTGGCAGCATCGCTACTGCGGCTTCATGTCTGCAGTCTACGTGCTCTGCATTGCGATGGGCATCTTCATGCTGGTATTTCGGAATGAGGGGGCTGACGAGCAAAATTCGGCAGGGGAGCTTCTGGTCACCGGTGTGATTCTGGTCGCAGTCGGACTGGGCTTGTCGATCATCTTCGGATTGGCACCCTTCCTGCGACCGGCCCCCTGGCTCTGGGTCTACCATCTCGTGCTGATCGCGATTGGCTTGACGTCCATGTGTTGTCTCCCGATTTGCATCCCGCTGCTGATTGCATGGATCAAGCCCGAGACCAAGGCCTACTTCAACCAGACGAAGTAGAGGCACGCTCAGCAGGCGACTTATTTGGCGGCTGGCTCCACGTTGACGAGGTTGTGCTTCAGGAGCGCGAGAAGAACCCGGCAGATCTCGAAATCGGGAAGCTGACAGAACTCGAGGATCTGGTCCACGTTCTTGTAGTACAGGATGGCCGCCATGACCTCGTAGACCACCGCCGGAACCCGCCCGGGATTGATGTTCATGCCGCCGTTCAAAACGAGCTGGACATCGCCTTGGGGGAGCTGCTTGCGGTAGACGCCGAACTCGTCCTTCTGACGCATGGCCTCGAGCAGGTGCTTCTGGAGGTCGCCTTCCACCGTCTCGTACTCCGGGCTCCTGCCCGGGATGAAGAACTCGAAGCGACCCTCCTCGAGGACCATCAGACGATAGAGGGCCTTGACCCCTCTGGCTCTTCCCAACGTCGCATGGCGGATCGCCCCCTGGTGAATGTGGAGCTTTCCCTCCCGTCCCGTGTAGCGGATGACGAGAGTCCCGGTCGAACGATCGGACTGCAACACCTGAAGAAGGGACGGCAAGCGGATCTCGGAGAGGTTTCCGGAAATCGCGCTACTTTGCCCGGGTTGGGTAGACGGTTGACCTTTGCCCTTCTGCATCAGCGATTGCACGTGCTTGACGCTCGCCTCCGAGAGCGGCTCGTGCTCGGGGCCGTCCTTCCCCATCGCCACCCGGAAAATGCTTCCGCCGATCTGGATCTGATCGCCATCCTTGAGAAGGGCTCGGTGCACCTGCTTGCCGTTGAGGTACGTACCGTTCGTGCTGCCAAGATCGAGCACCTGCGGTTTGAGATCGGCGAACAGGATTTGAGCGTGCCTCCGCGAGGCCGGTTCTTCGTCGAGAATTACTTGGCAATCGTCGTCGCGCCCGAAAACCGCCTCCTCCAGCGGAAACAATCGAATCTTGCGCGGGCGCCCCGGACCGGAAATCTGGTCCAGCACCAGGGGCTCGGCGCCTTGGAAGGACATGAGCTTCGTCATGTCCACCAGTTCGGTGGGTCGTTTTCGGACAGTCATGCTGGAGTTTCATCATGATCGCATACCGGGGCGGTGGCCGCAAAGGAACGGGATCCCGCCGAACGCGCTTTCCTATCTCACGGACGCGCCGAAAGTAGCCTTTCCGCTCGCGCTCGCGGCACTTGACATAGGCGAGGTTCGCGCTCAGATAGATGGGCATGATGATGGTGAGCCCGAGAGCGTGCGGGATATTTCGCTTCTGATTCGTCTATTCGCCGGCGACGATGCTGAGGCAGTACCACCCTTCATAGGTCCAGGGGCAGGACATCATCGCGACGCCGAACTTCTGGAAGTCGAAATCCCTTCCGGATGCGGCAGCAGCGGACCGCGCTCCCGATCAGGATCGTGCTCATGAGAGCGCGAGGCGCGCGCGAACAACCAGATCGTTGTCCGGCGCACCGAGGCCGTTCAGCCAGAAGGCGCTTGCCGCGAGGTAGCGGTCGCGCCAGAGGGGAGACAGCCGACGACAGTCCTCGAGGACCGCGGCGCTGAACTTGTAGTCGTGAGAGTCGTTCCCCTTCAGGAACACGAGCCGGTTGGTGGCATCGAGGAGCGCCTTCGGCGCGTAGCCCCGCTCCAGGTAGCCAAGGATCTTTCGAGCCGCGCCGACGTTGTCGCGGCCAATCGTGGCACAGATGTCCTCGACGGCGGTCTCCGCCGTTGTATCGATCTCGAGAGGAGTCAGCCCGTCAATCCGCTCGCCGCTCGGCTCGCTTCTCCGGCGATAGAACGGCAGAAACGAGGCGTTCTGGAGGAGGAGCATTCGGCGAGTCTCCTCGGTGCTCGAGCGCTCGTAGATATAGCGGATGGCGTTGGTGGTGGTGACCGCGTGAAGCGAGAGGATGCCGGGATTGCGCATCAGGAGCTCGGCGGCGCCGCACATCAGGCCATCCCAGATAGATTCGGGAGCGACGCCGCGATTGAGAAGATCGATGACTCCGTCGGACGTTTCTTCTTCGCTCCCGTCGCGCAGCAAGGCAACGAGCTCGGCAGTCGCCTCGCTGTCGGTCTTACCCGTCCGGAAGTCAGCTCGTATTCGTCCGGCCCGCTCCCGATTCCGACGCCACGGGCGATCGACGCGGTCGTCGCCTTTCGTGGGATCGCTTCCCTCCCGCGCCAATAGCGCATAGGCGAGCGAGCGGAGCACCGGCCCGGCGTGCTGCCAGCCTATGGTCTCGAGGGTGCGCCAGCCGTTCGCCACGTAAATCGCCTTGTGACCGATCGAGCGCAAGTCGCGGGCCGCGTACCGGGCGAAAATTTCGAAGCACTCGTCGGGGCTCGCGCAATCGGCGAGATCGGCTGCCGCCGAGTCGGCGGCCGTCTCGTCCCATCGCTCCATGGCTTCGGTGAACGCCCGGACCACCTCCGTCTTCCGAGGCACGGCTTTCGGGCTCACCGACGTCATCGTCCAGTCGCCCTCGCTCACATCGGCCGCCTGCGAAGTTTTGAAGTGATCGAACGCCCAGAAAAGCGGGAGCCAGCGGTCCGCCTCGGGCGAGGCCTGGGCGACGAGATGAGCGGAGTGGACGACGAGAACGGCGTGGAACTTGAATCCCACACTGGGTCGCGGCTGGACGTTACGGATGCCGGCCAAAAGGAGCGCCGCGAGCCCCTCCCGGTACGAGAGGCCCTTTCGGATCCGTTCCGCGATCTCTTCCAGCAGCCTTTCTCGCGAGGTTTCTTCGAGCATCCGTACCAGAGGCTCGATCGCCGGGTCGAATCGAACGATCGAAGGCTCCACCCGGGCTTCCGCGGCCGAGACCGGTGCCAGGCGGGAGAGAAAAGCAAGCTCTCGGCAACCGACCATCGACATACCGCCCTTGGTGAGGAAGTGCCTTCGGTTCATCTCTCCCGCATCCCTTTCCCCGCATGTTATCGCGATCCATCAGCTCTCGGTAACTTTCACGGCGGGAAGCGATGTGCTAATCGTGGATCTCCACGAAGGAGCACTCATGAACGGGGGAAAAACCATCGTCCTCACCGCACCGCTGACCGAGATGATCGATCACGCTGGCTATTTCATCCAGATGCAGAAGGCGGAAAGCTCTATCGGCCGCGCCCGCTCTTGGTCAAGACCCGCGCCGAGCTCCTCGCTTCGATCCGCCCGAGCTTCCGGCAGTACTTGAGAAGAGACACCGGCGACGTCCCCGTCGCCCGGACGCCGGTGCCGGCCACGGGTGAAGAGCAGGAGAGCCGGGTCGCCGCATCTCTGCCGATGGTCCTCTAGAGTCTCTAACCACTCGGCGAGGCCTCGTCGTTCGTGGGGGGGGCGTAGCCTCCTTTATATTGAACGCGCCGACCTCAGCCCGTGTGGAATTCCCCGCAATCTGAGCCTCAGCGCTCGATACAAGTCGTTGAAGGAACTGTAGTTTTCATGCGGGTCCTCGTGGCATTTATCTTGCTTGATCGGTGATTGCGCCTCTGCCGGCGCCCCTACGAAGAAAATCTTGAGCCAGCGAATCGCGGCCCTTCCATCCGTCTCTCGGGCGTCGCTCTGGGTCGGTGCGGTCGTCCTCGGGTCCCTCCTCACGGCCAGGCCGGCCCAATCGGCCACGTTCGTTGTCAACAGCACGGGCGATGGGAACGACCAGAACCCTGGCAACGGTGTCTGCTCGACTGGCCCGCCCACGCCCGTCTGTACCCTCCGCGCCGCCATCCAGGAGGCGAACGCCAACGTCACGACCATCGACGTCATCAGCGTCCCGTCCGGGACTTATACGCTCGCCGTTGGAGGCTCGGAGAATGCTCTCAATCCGGCCGCGCAGCTTGATCTGGACATCCTCAACAATCTGACGACCATCAACAGGGCCGGACCCGGCGCGACCATTATCGACGGAGGGTATATCGACCGCATCTTCGAGGTGCACATCAACAAGAATGTCACGATCAACGGCCTCACGATTCAGCACGGCCAGCCGATCGGCCAAGGCGGTGGACTCACCGCCGCGGGTGGCTCCACCGTCACGCTGAACAACGTCGTAGTGGCCGAGAACGTCACGAGCGCGGGCGGAGGCGGCATCTGGAACGGTGGCACGATGAACATTAACGGTTCCACCGTTCGCGATACCACTGCGGGGGGCGGAGGCGGCGGGGTCCTCAACGGCAATACAAGCGCTACGGTGTATAACAACGGGGGTGCACTCCATGGC
>Ga0184637_10003151_pt1 | contig 10378 bp, 11 predicted proteins | sample PLM3_127_b2_FD_133143 | JGI IMG/M metagenome (GOLD analysis project Ga0184637, IMG submission 133143) | Groundwater sediment microbial communities from an aquifer in East River, Colorado, USA - PLM3_127_b2 | ecosystem: Environmental > Terrestrial > Soil > Riparian zone | place: USA: East River... | reverse complement strand
TGTGTCGCGAAGCCGCCGTCCCGACCGTGACCGGTGAACAGCGGCTCATCGCACAGGTTCTCGCGGCCGAGCCGGCAATAGGCGCAACGCCCGCAGGTGTGCGCGAGCCAAGGCACGCCGACGCGTTGACCTGCGCGCAATGTCTGCACAGCGGAACCCACGCGGTCGACGACGCCGACGATCTCGTGTCCCGGCACGATCGGCAGCCGTGGCAACGGCAGCTCGCCGTCGACGACATGCAGATCGGTGCGGCACACGGCGCAGGCTTCGACGCGCAAACGCACTTCACCCGGCGCAGGCTCGGGCTCGTTTCGCTCCTCGATGCGCAGCGCCTCGCCAGGCGCATGCAGCACCATCGCGCGCATCGCCGGCAACGACGAGCCTTGCATCACTGCACGGCGATCGACCGGCTGCCGCCGCCTTCGCTCTTGGGCAGCGTGAGCTTCAGGACGCCGTCTTCCAGCTTCGCCACGACACCCTTGGCGTCGATCTCGTGTGCGAGCGAGAAGCCGCGTGACGCGCTGCCGAAGTAGGTTTCCTTCAGCAGCACGCGGCCACCGGATTTCTCTTCCTTCTCCTTCTTGACCTCGGCCGTGATGGAGACGAAGTTGCCGTCGACCGTGACGCGGATGTCTTCCTTCTTCGCGCCCGGGATCTCGGCACGAACCTGATAGTCCTTGTCGTTCTCGGTCACGTCGATGCTGATTTGGCCGGGTGCGTCCTCGGCGAAGCGCAGCGGCCGTGCGAAGCGGCGAAACATTTCGGGGAACAGTTGCTCGAAGGGGTCGATGCGGGTGAGTGCACTCATGTGTGATCTCCAGTGGGTGATGGCGGTACGGTCGGCTCGGCGCGCAGGCGACCCAGCCAACACAAACCAGTCTAGAAAGCCCGCCGCGGCGCACCTTGCGCTGGGTCAACTGAGCGCGGTTTCCCCTACACCTTGCGAGCCTTCACGCGCACGCCGTCCTTCACGGTCGAAGGCGGATAGACGATCACGGTGGCGCCCGATGTCAGGCCTTGCTCGACCCAGGCATGCGCGCCGTTGCGCGCACGCACGTGTACCGGCGTCATGCGCGCGCGGCTACCTTCGACCGTGAACACGGCCATGCCGCCCTTGGGGCCGGTTTCGCGCTCGGGCAGCGGGAACACCGCACTCACTGGCACCTTCACTGCGTTATCGACGGCCAGCGTCAGGATGCGCACGCCGACACGAAAGCCGTCGCCGAGCGCTCGCCATTGCTCGGGCGCACTGTCGATGTCGATCAGCACCTTCACGCGCTGCTCTTCCACACCGAGTGCCGACACCTTTGTGAACGCTGCCGGCTCCACCCGGCGCACGTGCCCGTGCAGCACGTCATCGCCGCCCCAGCGCTCGATCAGCACGCCGCTGCCGGGCTTCGCCTTCAATGCGTCGGCGGTCAGCAGTTCGGCGACGACTTCGAGGCCTTGCGTGTCGCCCAGCTCGAGCAGCGGCATGCCCAGCGTCACCACAGTCTCGCTGGTCTGCGCGACGCGCAGCACGCGGCCGGCGGTCGGCGCACGCAGTGCGAAGTCGCGCGAACCGATTCGGTCCGGATTGCGCACCGCCATCAGCGCCGCGCGCGCCTGCTCGACCTCGTGGCCCGCGACGTTGCGTTCCCCGATGGCTGCGTCGAGTTCTTTCTGCGCGGCCAACGCGGCAAGGCGGTCGGTCTCCAGCTTGGTCGGCGAGACGAATCCCTGCCTCGCGAGCTCCTCGCTGCGCTGCAGCTCGTTCTTCGCCTGCAGCAACGCGACCCTGGCGCCTTCGACGCGCGCTTTCACGCGCTGCACCTGCGCTTCGGTGATCTCGACGCGAACCTGTTGCTCGCGCAGCGTGCGCTCGTCGAGCATCGGCGAGAGCACCGGCCTCAACGTCGCGACCACGGCGTTCGCATCGACGGCGTCGCCTTCGCGCAAGGTGATGCGCGTCAGCAGCCCCGCAAGCGGCGCCGAGACAATGTAGCGCTCGCGCAGCCGCGTCTTGCCGTCTTCGTCGATCGTGGTTTCGAAGTGGCCTTGCGTCACCGTCGCGACTTCCACTTCCACCGGTCGCGGCGCGAACGCCCAGGCGAGCAGGGCGACGGCTGCGGCGGTCCCGATCGCTGCGTAGATCCATGTTCTCGTCTTCATCTCAATCCCTTGTCTTCAATGCCGCCACCATGTCGAGCCGGTCGATGCGCCGGCGCACCACCAGCGCGCTGGCCACGCCCGCGGCCACGACGCACAACGCGGCCCACGCATGCGTGCGCGCGCGAATGACCACCGGAAAGTAGAACTGGTCGGACTTCAGCAAGTCCGTGATCAGGTTCGTGAGGCCCCAGCCGAGCGTCATGCCGAGCGGCAACGCGATCGCGATGACGATGGCGAGCTCGCCGAGCAGCAAGCCGGAGACCTCGGCGCGCGTGAATCCCAGCACCCGCAGGCTGGCCAGCTCCCAGGCGCGCTCGGCCAGCGCAATGCGCGCGTTGTTGTAGACCACGCCCACCGCGATGATGCTCGCGAACACCGTGAGGATCGTGCTCATGATGCGAACGTTGCGCGCGCTGATCTCCTCCATGTTGCGCAACATCGTCGCCTTGCTCCAGGCGCCTGCCGCGCGGGGCAGGGCCTTGCTCGCCTCCAGCACCCGGGCTTCGCCGCCGCGCTCGACGGCGAGCACGTAGCCGGTGGAGACATCGCCGTCGCCCAGGGCGCGGTTCAGCGCGCGGCGGTCCATGTAGGCGTTCAGGCCGAGCATCTCGCGCACGGTCGCGGTGAGCCGCATCTCGAGCGTGCGTTCGCGGCCTTCCAGCACCTCGACACGCACCGTGTCGCCCACGTGCAGGCCCAGCTTGTCGGCCAGGCGATCGGTCAGCACCAGGCCGCGGCCGTCGAGCAGCGTTTCGCGCTGGTCCACGTCGATCACGCGGTAGAGCTCCGGGCGCGACGCGTAGCCTCGGATCATGCTGCGCTCCCGGCGGTGGCCGTTGACGAAGGTGACCGGCACGAAGCGCGTCGCCTCCACCATCGTCACGCCGGGCAGCCGCGCGAGCTCGTGGCGCACGCCGTCGTCCACCGGCTCCGCGGTCCACAACGTCACGTCGCCGCGCATGCCGAGGTTGAACTGGGTGTCGACGACGACCTCGATCGCGTCGCGAAAGAAGTTGCCCATGATGACGATCGCGACCGCCGCCGCGACGCCGCCGATCGACAGGCCGGTGCGCAGCGGCCGTCGCTCCATGTTGCGCACGATCATGCGCAGCGCGGGACCCATGCTCTGTATGCCGAGCGTCTCCAGCAACGTGCGCCGGTAGCGTCCCGGCGCGGGCGGACGCATCGCCTCGGCGGGTGGCAGGCGCACGGTGGCGACGATCGCGTTCAAGGTGCCGAGCACCGCCGTGGCCACCGTGATGCCGGCGCTGACGACGAGCAGCCACGGCGCAATGCGATGCTCGAAGCTCGGAAAGTGGAAGAACTCGGTGTACAGGCCGGTGAACATCGTGCCCAGCCGGTCGCCGACCACGACGCCGAGCGCGAGCCCGAGCAAGACGATCAACAGCACGAGCTTCAGGTAGTGCGCGCCGATCGTGCGATTGGGATAGCCGAGCGCCTTCAGCGCGGCGATCTGCTCGCGCTGCGTCGACACGAGCCGCGACACCACCACGTTGAGCAGGAACGCCGCCACGCCGAGAAAGATCGCGGGCAGCACGGTGCCGAGCACGCGCTGCTCCTTGATCTCGTTGTCGAGCATCGCGTGCGAAGTCTGCTCGGCGCGGCCATGCGCTTCGTGCCCGCCGTAGCGCGACAACAGTCGCGTCACGCCGTCGATGGCCGCCCGCTGCGATGCGCCGGGCGCGAGCTTCAGCGCCACGCGATTGAAGGCGCCTCGCATGTCGTAGGCGGCGGCCAGCGCGTCGCGGTCGATCCAGAAGATGCCGAAGCCGCGCATGTCCGGCATGCCCCACAGCCCCGCGAAGATGAACTCGGGTGTCAGCGCGGTGCCGACCACGACCAGCGTGCGCTGCTTGCCGTTGATCAACACGTTCAGCCTGGCGCCCAGCTTGAGCCGGCGAGCCTGCGCAAAGCCTTCGGACACCAGCGCCTCGATGCTGCCGTCGGCGCGCGTGCCGCCGGCGCCGTCCAACGCGCGGCCGCTGCTCACCGTCACGCGATTCATGCGGTGGCCGTTGCGCGCGTCGAGGCCGATCAACTGGCCGATGATCGGATCGGCCACGCCGGGAATCTCGACGCGCACGATTTCTTCGAGCGTGGTCTGCACGTCGGCGACGCCCTCGACATCGCGCAAGGCGTCGGCCAACGCGTTGGGCGCGCGCTTGACGCTCGCGAACACGTCGGCGAAGCCGCCGTCCGCATAGAAGCGGTCACGCGCCAGCGCGAGCGAGTCCACCGCAGACAGGCTGGTGATGAAGCCGCCGATGCCGCTCGCGACGACGAGCGCGATCGTCAGCGCCTGGCTCCACATCAGGCGCAGGTCGCGCAAGAGCTTGCGGTCGAGCGCCTTCATGACCGCCGCCGGGCCGCCCCAAGGCGGTCATGGCCCCCTCGGGGGGCCGGCGCGGTACTCCGCGACGTGGGGGCCAACATGTTCACAAGGCGAGCTCCGACGGCTTGAGCTTGTGGGTGTTCCTTTCGATGCGCTGGATGCGCCCGTCACCCAAGTACACGACACGATCGGCCATTCCTGCGATCGCTGCGTTGTGCGTGATGACGACAGCGGTCGTTCCGATCTCCTCGTTGATGTGTGCAATGACCTCGAGCACGAGCTTGCCGGTCTGGTAGTCCAGTGCGCCGGTCGGCTCGTCGCACAGCAGCACCTCGGGACGCTTGACGATCGCGCGCGCGATCGCCACCCGCTGCTGTTCGCCACCCGACAGCTGCGCCGGGAAGTGGTCGCGACGCGGGGTCAACCCCACGCGGTCGATCGCTTCGTCGACCGGCATCGGAGCCTCGACGATGTCGGTGACGAGCGCGACGTTCTCGCGCACCGTGAGGCTCGGGATCAGGTTGTAGAACTGGAACACGAAGCCCACGTGCTCGCGCCGGTAGGCGGTGAGCTCGGCCTCGCTCGCGCCGCTCAGGCGGTGCTCCCCGAAGCTCACCTCGCCGGCGCTCGGCACATCGAGCCCGCCGAGGATGTTCAGAAGCGTCGACTTGCCGCTGCCCGAAGGCCCGAGCAGCACGATGAATTCGCCGCGAGCGATGTCGAGGTCGACATCGCGCAAGGCACGGACCTCGACCTCGCCGGTGCCGTAGGTCTTCGCGAGACCCCGGGCACGGAAGATCGGTGCGGCAACGACGCGGGCGTCCATCCATCTACCCGTCGATGGGCACACCGCCCGCCCATCGGCAGGCCCACGCGTCCCACACTTCCTGGCAGATGGCAACGAGCGACTGCTGCCATGAGATGAACGCTTCGAGCTGCATGCGCTGCGCCTGCATCAGGCTCTGCACGTATGCATCCGACCAATCCGACGCCGGTTCAAAGCTGCCCAGCGACGTGGTGCTGCGAGTTCCATCGACCATGACGGGTCTCCCTGATGATGGGGTTCCTTCAATCTAATCCGCTGCCGGCGCGCCGCCTTGATGCATCGCAAGCGCACCGTTCGGCCGGGCCTCCGGCTTCGGGCGCGGGAAGGCTATGCTTGCGATCTTCCCCGACAACGGAATAGCGCATGAGCCAACTGACGCGACGCCGCTTCCTGATGACTTTCGCCGCCGCCTCGCCACTGAGCGCGGCGCCATGCGGGGCATTCGCGGTGGTGCACGAGATCCGCGCATTGAGCTTCAGCCACCTGCACACCGGCGAGCGGTTGAGCCTCGAATACTTCAGCGGCGGCGAGTACCTGCCGGGCGCGATGGCCGCGCTCAACCACTTGCTGCGCGACTTTCGCAACGGCGAAACGGGAAGCATGGACCCGGCGCTGCTCGACCTGCTGCACGACCTGGCACGTCTGACCGGCAGCCGGCAGCCCTTCAAGATCATCTCCGGCTACCGCTCTGCGGCTACCAACGAAGCACTGCACCGGCGCAGCCCGGGCGTGGCCAGCGGCGGCCTGCACATGAAGGGCCGGGCCGTCGACATCCGGCTCGCCGACGTGGCGCTCGAGCGGCTGCGCGATGCGGCGCTGACGCTGCGTCGCGGCGGCGTCGGCTACTACAGCGGCTCGAACTTCGTGCACGTCGACACCGGCCGCGTGCGCACCTGGTAGCGGCGGCTCATCGCCGCTGCCGCAGCGAAAGGGCGGCGTCCAGCGTCCGGTCGTGTCCGTAGATGTCCTCGGCGAAATGGATCGCGCCGTCCGCGCGCATCACCGTGGCAGTGACGTAGTAGAGGACCACCCGTACCGGCCGCGTGAGATTCGCCTGCACGGTTTTCGTCCCTTGCATCGCGGCGACGATGCGCTCGCGCGTCCACTGCGGCTGGTCCCTCAGCGCCCACTCGGCCAGCGCCACCGGGTCCTCCAGGCGCACGCAGCCGTGGCTGAAGTCGCGCCGCGTGCGGGAAAAAAGCTGCTGCGCGGGCGTGTCGTGCATGTAGACGTTGGCGTCGTTCGGGAAGACGAACTTCACGAGCCCCAGCGAGTTGCGCGGGCCCGGGCGCTGGCGCAGTCGCAGCACGCCTTGCCTCAGCAGCGAGATGTTTTCGGCGCTCGCCGGGACGGGCTGCGCGTCGTCGCCCGCGCCGCGCACGATCTCCATGTCTTGGCGCTGCAGGTAGGCCGGGTCGCGCCTCAGGGCGGGGAGGATCTCGTTGCGCACGATCGATCGCGGGACGTTCCAGTACGGCCGAAAGATCAGGTGCGTCATCTCGTCCATGAACAGAGGCGTTTGCGTGTCCAGCGCGCGGCCCACGATCACGGCCATGTCCAGCGACGGTCCGGCGCGCGACGGGGCAGGATCGCGGGCCCAAAGACGGAACATCGGGATGTTGATCGCGACGAAGGGCTGCTCACCCAGGTGCGGCAGCCATCGCAGGCGCTCCAGCGCCAGCTCGATCTGGCGCACACGCCAGCCGAGCGGCACCAGCAGCGCCGCCTGCGTGGACTTGCCGAGTGTCCCGTCGACGGCCAGCCCGTGCCGGTGCTGGAACCGCTTGACGCCCTCCACCAACATGCCGCTATAGGTGGAGGGCGCGTCGTCCGGCATGGTTTCGCTTGCCGGCAGATCCCCGACGGCCACCAGCCGCCGATGCAAGGCGCGCGCTGCCGCAAAGGGATCGCCGGGGCGAATGCTGCGCTCGATTGCAGGCAGCGGTGGCAGGGCCGGCGCAGCGGCGAGCGACCGGTAGCGTGCCAGGGCTGCGCGCAGGCTTCGATACTGCGCGAGCGCGGGCGCCATCTCGGCGGCCTTCTGAAGCAGGCCCCCGTCCGCCAGCGCGGAGCGCAACACCACCGCAAAGTCGTGCTCCTCAGTGCGCGACGGGACGCCAAAGCGCATGGCTCGAGGATCCACACGGCCAACATGCAGGTCGCGCAGGTAGCGCAGCATGCCCAGACTCAGGCGCAGCTCGAACTCTGCGAGAACAGCGTGGTCGACAGGCGGTGTCCCCGCCTTCAGCACTGCCGCCACAGCGGCCAACTCGCGGGCTTGGTAGTCCGCGGGATTCAGGCCATGAGTCGCCGCATCGCCAAGCAAGGCCAACGCATCGTCGGCGGCCTGGTTGGGCCGATTCGCGACGTCGAGCCACATGGGCTGGTAGTCGTCGGCCTGATACAGCCGCGACAGTTCCTGCACGGGTGGGCCGAGGCCTTGCGCCGACACCCCGGCCCAGCCGAGCGCAGCAGTCAGAAGTGCGCCCCGCAGCAGGCGCCAGAGCAATCGGGCCCGGCCCGGTTTCATCTCGAGGGCGCAAGCACGGTGACGAGCTCCAGCCGTGATCGGCCGATGTCGACCAGCGTCGCCAGCACCTGCTGCAGGGCGATGCGAAGACCGGCGGTGGCGTCGCCGTCTGCCGCACGCATCAACGGCGGGCGGCGAGGAAGCCGATCAGCAAGCCTGCGGCCGCCGCGATGCCGATGGCACCATAGGGATGGCTGTGCACCGCCTCGTTCGTCGTGCGAGCGGCGTGGCGTGCCTTCTGGATCGCGCTGTCTTCGAGCTCATCGAGCTGTGCGCGCATCTGTCGCACTTGCTCGACGAACTGGCCGCGCACGGCATCGAATTTCTCGTCGCCGCTCTGGGCAGCCGCCTTCAGGAAGTCGTCGGCCTCGTCGACCATGTGGCGCAGGCTGTGCGCAAAGCCTTCCTTGGCGTTGGCGATGGGTGTGGTCGTGGTGTTCATGTTGCTCCTTTCGAAGGTTGGGACCGGCTCGGCGCGCGGCACCTGAGACCATCGTAGGCAGCGAGCGGGCAACAGGTTTGACGCGGGTCAAGCGGGTGCGAGTTGATGAAGGTCAAGCAAGGCGTGGCGAATGCAGCCCACCATGTTTGTCATGAAGATCACAACGCTCTTGCTTGCTGTCCCGCTTCTTGCAAGTGGTAGCTTGTCGGTGGCGCAGGACACGTCCGACGCTGAAGTCCGCAAGGTCGACAAGGACAGGAACAGGCTCACCCTCAAGCATGGCGAGATCAAGAACCTCGACATGCCCGACATGATCATGGTGTTCCGGGTGAAGGACCCGCACATGCTCGATACGGTCAAGCCTGGCGACAAGATCAAGTTCAAGGCGGAGAGGCTTGACGGCGTCTATACGGTGACGTTCATCGAGCTGACGAAATGAAGTGGCGTGATTCCCTCCCGGCCGCCGTTCTCAGTTTTCTTCTTGCACTGTCACCGGGTCTTGCGGGGTCGGAACCGCCTGCTTCGGCTGGCGGCTCCAATCCCGATTTCTCGCTCCTCGTTTCGCGCGAACAAGCGGTCGTGGTGAGCATCACGACAACGAAGAATGTGCGCGGCACCAGCGTGCGAGAAGAGGGCCAGGGCGCTCAGCCCAAGAGTCGGTTCGACAGCCCCTCTCCCTTGCCGTTCAAGAACACTCAGCATTCGCGACAAGAGCGCAGCGTAGCCTCGGGGCTCGTCATCAGCCAGGACGGGTACATCCTGACAAACGCTCACGCCGTTTCCGGCATCGAGGAGGCGGTGGTGCGGCTTGCGGACAAGAGACAGTACGTCGCGACGGTGATCGGGCTCGACCAGCGTACAGACGTGGCGCTCGTCAAGATCGACGCCGCAGGGTTGGCAGCGGCGTCCATCGGTGACCCGTCGAGACTCGTCGTCGGCGAATGGGTCGTCGCCATGGGAGCGCCATTCGGATTCGAAAGCAGCGTGACGGCCGGCATCGTCAGCGCAAGGCCGCGCTTCTTCAACGGAGGCGGTGGCGTGCCGTTCATCCAGACCGACGTGGCCATCAACCCGGGCAGCTCTGGCGGGCCGCTGTTCAACCTGCGCGGCGAAGTGGTGGGCATCAACTCCATGATCTTCAGCGGCAGCGGCGGCTACATGGGCGTTTCGTTCACGCTGCCGATCGATGTCGCGATGAAGGTCGCTACCGACCTGCGCACGCACGGTCGTGTGATACGGGGTCACCTCGGCGTGCAGATCCAGGAGCTTACGCCTGAGCTCGCACGTTCGTTCGGGGTGCAAGAGGTCGCGGGTGCCCTTGTCGTGCGTGTTGTGCGAGGTGGTCCGGCCGAGCGAGCAGGCTTGCGATCCGGTGACGTCGTGCTGGGCATCGACGAGGAGACCGACACGAGCTATGTCGAGCTGCAGCAACGCGTTGCAGCCAAAGCGCCGGGGAGCCCTTTGATGCTCAATATCTGGCGGCGAGGCGACACGCTGCGTGTTGCGATGACCGTCATCGAGCTCCCGGCGGGCTTGCCGGTGCCCTCGACGGCGCCGCCGAAGCAGCGCGGCGATCGCCTCGGCCTGACGCTAAGAGAGTTGAACTGGGCGGAACGCGTAGCATTGAAGATCGACGGCGGGCTCGTCGTGCTCGAAGCAAGTGGCGTCGCGTATCGGGCCGGCATCGGACCAGAGGATGTGATCCTGGCCCTCAATGACGTGGCCATCGGGCAGGTCGCAGAGTTCGAAGCTGCTCTGGCGTCCGTCCCGGCGGGAAAGCCCGTGGCGCTTCTCGTGCGGCGCAACGGAGTCCACGGATATGTCGCGATCGCGACGCCGAACTGACAGCTATCCGCGTCGTCGAGTGCCTCCACGGCATCGCGTATCTGTCTAGCGAGATTGCAGCCCGGTGGCCTGTTCAGTGCGCCATCAGGACCGGCACCGTCATCGACCTCAGCACCGTGCGCGTGGTGCCACCGAGGATCAGCTCGCGCGCGCGGCTGTGCCCGTAGCAGCCCATCACGAGCAGGTCGGCGCCGACATCGGCCGCGAGCGACAGCAGGTATTCGCCAAGCT
>Ga0184637_10003150_pt1 | contig 10380 bp, 12 predicted proteins | sample PLM3_127_b2_FD_133143 | JGI IMG/M metagenome (GOLD analysis project Ga0184637, IMG submission 133143) | Groundwater sediment microbial communities from an aquifer in East River, Colorado, USA - PLM3_127_b2 | ecosystem: Environmental > Terrestrial > Soil > Riparian zone | place: USA: East River... | reverse complement strand
CTCAACCAGACGATGGAGGCCGGATGCGGCGTGTACCGCGAGCAGGCGTCGATGGACGCGACCGTGCGCACGGTGGCCCAGCTCAAGGAGCGCATGAGCGACGTGCGGCTCGAGGATTCGAGCGCGGTGTTCAACACCGAGCTCGTCGCCGCGCTCGAGCTCGACAACATGCTCGAGGTGGCCGAGGCGCTCGCGGTGTCGGCCGCTCACCGCCGGGAGTCGCGCGGCGCGCACACGCGCCGCGATGCCCCGAAACGCGACGACCAGAGCTACCTCTACCACACGCTCTGCTACTACGACGCCGCGGGCCCGCGCCTCGGCAAGAAAGAAGTGACGCTCGGCAAGTGGGTGCCGGAAGAGCGGAAGTACTAGGAGTTATGGGGGACAAAAAAACATTCGTGGTAACACGCTTCGATCCCGACCAGGACGAGGCGCCGCGGCAGCAGCGCTACGGGGTGCCGGTCCAGCCCGATTGGAAGGTCCTCGACGCGCTCAACTACATCAAGGACGAACTCGACGGCACGCTCTCGCACCGCTGGTCGTGCCGGATGGCCGTGTGCGGGAGCTGCGGGATGATGGTGAACGGGAAGCCCTCGCTCACCTGCAAAGACCCGCTCTCGAGCTACGGCGACACCGTCGAGGTGACGCCGCTCGCGAACTTCCCGGTCATCCGCGACCTGGTGGTCGAGATGGACGGCTTCATGGAGAAGCTCTCCGCGGTGAAGCCGTGGATCATCACCGCGAAGCAGCGCGCCGTCGAGGAGGGCACCTACCGGCAGTCGCCGGAGGAGATGGAGTACTTCAAGCAGTTCAGCTTGTGCATCAACTGCATGCTCTGCTATTCGGCCTGCCCGGTCGTCGGCAACGAGCCCGATTTCCTCGGGCCCGCCGCGATCGCGCTCGGCCACCGCTACAACATGGACTCGCGTGACGAGGGCCAGGCCGTGCGCAACGAGATCTTCCGCGGCGAGGGGACGGTGTTCGCGTGCTCGTACGCCAACGAGTGCAGCGAGGTGTGCCCGAAGAACGTCGATCCCGCCGCGGCGGTCAACCAGAGCAAGATCAACGCGGTGATCGACTGGGCGACGAGCTTCGTCGTGCCGCGCGGAGGGAAGTAGCGATGGCGCGAGCCGCCCACCCGCACGCGATGTCGCCGAGCCGGCCTGGGCGCACGCGCACCGCGCCGCCGATGATGCCGCCGCAGTTTCCGGCGTCGGGGCGCTACTTCACCTACACGCTGTTCGGCAGCACCGGTATCCTGTATCTGCTCGCGGGCTTCGGCGCGCTGCGCGCCGTGTGGGCCCTCGGCGGCGGCCCGACCGCCTGGCAGAGCGTGCAGCAGCAGCTCGCCCATCCGCTCCACGTGCTCTTCCACATCGTCTGCCTCGCGGCGGTGATCTTCGTCGGCGTGCGCTTCTTCAGCCTGTTCCCGAAGGCGCAACCGGCGAAGATCGGGCCCGTGAAGCCGCCGCCTGCGCCGATCCTGCACGCGATGCTGTACGCGGCGTGGATCGCCGTGTCGGGCGGGCTCGCGCTCGTGCTCGCCGGGGGGATCTTCTGATGAAGCAGCTGCTCTTGAAGCTCGAGCCGGTGATCTGGTTCTTGTTCGGTCAGGGGATCATGATCGGCACGATGCTGCTCACCGCCTGGCTCGCGGTGGTGGGCGTCGGCATCCCGCTCGGAATCGTGCCCGCCGAGGCCCTCGACTACGAGCGCGCCAGCCGGCTCGGCAGCAACCTGATCGGCCGCCTCGTGCTATTCGCGTTGATCGCGCTGCCGATGTGGAAGGGCGCCCACCACGTGCGCCACCTGTCGCTCGACATGGGTGGCCTCGACCGCGACACCGTGGTGGCGCCGATCCTGTACGGCACCGCGCTGGTGGGCAGCCTGCTCGCAGTGGTCGCGGTGGTGCGGCTGTAGGGATCAGGTGTGGCGCTTCCGGCGGCACGTCAGGCCGAGTAGACCCGCCATCACGAGGAGACCCGTACCGGGCTCGGGGATACTCGCGACGCGAAAACCGGTGTCGCGGCTCTCGAACAACGGGTCGCTGGCCCACCGGATCGACGCTGCGAGAAAGCTGGCGTCGCTGCCCAAGCTCCCGCCCCGCACGCGGGCCAAGTCGGTGACGCGCTCGCTCCACTCGGACACGTTCCCGCCCTGATCGAAGGTGCCGTAGGGGCTCGCCGAGCCCGTGTAGCTCCCCACGTCGGTCAGACGCCCGACACGGTTGAGGCAGTTCGCGGTGTTGAGCGTCGCACTTGGCGAAGCGCAGACCGTCTGCGTGTCCGAGCCCGCCGGATAGTTGAAGTAGCTCGCCGAGGAGGCATCGTAGTACGCCGCCTTGTACCACTCGTTCTCGCTCGTCAGGAAGATCGTGGCGCCCGCATTGCGCGCACCGACGGTGATGGGGCCGCTGAACGTGTAGGCGCCGCCCTCGGTCGTCCCGGAGTTCTGGGTGCCCGTATTCGGCTGCCCATTGTGCAGCCAGTTCGCGAAGCGCAGCGTGTCGTAGAACGACACGTAGTTCACCGGCATGTCGCCGAGCCCGCCGATCGCATTGTAGGTATAGCTGCCCGAGCCGCCGATTCGCGTGATGCCCCCGTTGATGCCTATGAGGCCCATGCTCGTGTTGTAGAGCGCGTTCGTGTCCGTATCGGCGACGGCGTTCAAGAACTCCGCGTACTGCGAGTTCGTCACCTCATAGGTGCCGATGTTGTACCCGTACGCCACGGAACCGAAGCAACCCTGCCCCGATTGAACGTCACAAGCGTTGCCCTGGTTGCCCACCGGCGTCCAGTCGATCGTGACGGCCGAGGCCGCAGAGCTCAGCGAGGCGACCGCCCCCCCGAGCAGCAGACACAGCGAGAACCCTCGAAAATGCGCGCGCATCGACACCTCCCCTTCCTGAGCTCGAGTCAGGTGGCCTTCCCATCTCTCGCCCAACGCTATCGAGAGCGCAACTGGATTCAAGTCCAGTTCAGGACCTTAATCGTGGATCGCAGGGAGAAAAGGGACAGGGAGAAAAGGTGACAGATAATTTTCGCTTACCGCCGCCGGGAAGGAGACAAATAAATCTGTCCCCTTTTCTCTACCCCTTTTCTCTCGGTCTACGTCGGCACATCGTGAACGCCTTCCCGCCGCAGGATGCGGTGACGAAGGGCAAGCGGCGATGCATCCGCACGGCCGCCGGAAGCCGAACAGGGCCGTCGCGACCGGAGGGCCTGGAAGGAGCGGCTCACTCGTTAGCCGCTGTAGCCTTCCTTCGGATGGACTGGAACCCCAGCGGTGGTCGGGAGCGGGCGGAGGCCTTCGAGTGCCCTCGCAGATGAGTCACACCGATCCGGTTCCGCCGCGCTGGTCCGAGATCGCGCTGCCCGATGCGTGGACCGATCGCGAGGCGGTCGGTTGGAGCGGCGTGGGGCGGTTGTTGCGCCGCGCGTTCGGTGGGCGCCATGGGCGGATCGAGCTGCCGGACGGGCTGCCGCTCGCGGCCGAGATCCCGCGTTATGTGCTGCAGGAGTTCCACAACGTCCCGAACGGAAACTATTCGAACAACCTGACGCGCGGCTACGCGACCGGCTTCGACCTCGCGATGCTCGGGCGGATGCGCCCGGCGCGGCGCCGAATGGCGCAGGCGCTCGCAGGGTGCCGCAGCGTGCTCGACGTCGGCTGCGGCGGCGGCGCGTCGACGGAAGCGCTGGTCGAGCAGGGCATCTCGGACGTTTGGGGGCTCGACCCGTCGCCCTATCTGTTGCGCTGCGCCGACGCGCGCGTTCCGCGCGCGCACTTCGTGCAGGGGCTCGCCGAGCAGACGGGCTTCGCCGCGGATCGTTTCGACGGGGTCGCGTGCTGCTTCGTGTTCCACGAGCTGCCGCCGCACGCGGCCGAGCAGGCGCTGGCGGAGATCGCGCGTATCCTGCGCCCGGGCGGTCGGCTTGCGGTCGTCGAGCCGGCTGCCGAGCAGTACCAGATCGGTGCGTGGCGGCTGGCCTGGCGCTACGGGCCGCTGGGCGCCTGGTTCCGTGTACTCGCGCGCGGGATCCACGAGCCGTTCGTCGACGCGTGGCACCGCCGCGACGTGCCCTGCTGGCTCGCCTCGAACGGCTTCGCGGTTGCGCTGGACCGCACCGACTTCCCGGTGCGGACGCTCGTGTGCGAACGTCTGGCATGATGAGCACGAGACAAACCTGGATCCGCCGGGTCGCGATTGCGCTGAGCGCCGTCCTCGCCGCGCTGGCCGGGGCCGCCTACTACTTCCTTGGCACCTACGAGACACCACCGGTCGACCCCGCCTGGGAGCTGCGCGCGAGCACCGAGATCCCGGCGGGCTCGGTCACCGTCCGCTACACCGGCACCGCCACGCTCGTCTTCTCCGACCGCGAGACCACCTGGATGACCGACGGCTGGTTCTCGCGCCCGGGGCCGCTCGCGCTGTTGTTCGGGAAGATCGCGCCGGACCTCGACGCGATCTCGCGCGGCCTGGCGCACAACGGCGTCGAGCGGCTCGCCGCGGTCTTCCCGGTGCACTCCCACTATGACCACGCGATGGACGCGCCCGAGGTCGCGCGGCGCACCGGTGCGCTGCTGCTCGGCTCCGAATCGACCGCGAACATCGGCCGCGGCTGGGGGTTGCCCGAGAGCCAGATCCGGGTCGCACGCGACCGCGAGCCGATCGCGCTCGGGCGCTTCACGATCACGCCGATCGCATCGCGCCACTTCGAGTTCCCCGATCCGCGGGTCCGCGCGCGCGCGCTCGGCGACCCGGACATCACCGAGCCGGTGGTGCCTCCCGTCAGCGCGTTCGCGTACAAAGTGGGCACAGCCTACGTGCTGCACGTGGCGCACCCGAAGGGCACGTGGCTCGTCGTCGGCAGCGCCGGTTACGTCGAGAACGCGCTCGAGGGCTTCGCTGCCGACGTGGTGTTCCTCGGAACCGGCGGGCTCGGCACCCAGACTGACGCCTATCGCGAGGCCTACTGGCGCGAGACGATCGAGCGCGCGCATCCCGCACGCGTGATTCCGATCCACTGGGACAGCTTGACCGGGCCGATCGAAGGCCCGTTTCGCGGTCCGCTGCGCGCGGAGGGATTCCTTCACCGGGGAACCGACCGGACCCTCGCGTTTCTGAAGCAGAAGGAAACGGCGAGCCCGGGCATCGCGTTCCAGACGCTGCCGCGTTACGAGCCGGTCGTCCTGTTCTGACTAACCTTGCTCGAACGCGTACGCCACACGATAGAGCGTCGCTTCATCCCAGTGGCGGCCGACCAGCATCAGGCCGACCGGGAGCCCGTCGATCTCCCCGCACGGGACGCTGATCGCGGGGTGGTGCGTCGCGTCGAATGGCATCGTGTTCGGTGTCGCCTGCGAGGAGCGCACGAACTGCTCCCCGAGCGGGGCGTTGGCGGCCGGCAGCGGCGGCGCCACCATCGGCGTGGTCGGCATCAGCAGCACGTCGGCGCCGGCGAGCGCCCGGTCGTAGCAGGCGCGCAGCCGGCGGGCCTGGTTCGCGGCGAGGCCGTAGTAGCGGGTTCCGGTGCGGCGCTCGGTGTACGCACCCAGCAGCATGACCAGCTTCAGCAGCGGCGGGAACGCGTCCGCGTGCTCGCGCCATCGCGCCATCCGATCGCCGAAGTCCGGCAGATAGACATCAGGGCGGCCGATCCCCTGACCGCCGCCGCACAGCACGGTGCGATACAGCCCCTGGACGAGCAGCGGAAACACCAGCGCGCTCGCTTCGGCGTGCTCGGGAATCGAGACCTCCTCGACGCGCGCGCCGAGCTTCGCCAGGCGATTGGCCGCGGCGCGCACGGCGACCGCCACCGGCCGCTGCATGCCCGGCGAGGTGAAGCCCTCGCTGACCAGCGCGACGCGCAGACCGTCGATGCCCGCATCGAGCGCGCGCTCGTAGTCGCCGGCCGGGACGCCCGACTGGCGCATGTCGATCCCGTCGGGGCCCGCGATCACCGCCAGCATGCGCGCGTTGTCGCGCACGTTCGCGGTGATCGGACCGGTGTGGTCGAGGCTCGGCTCGATCGGCGCGATGCCGGTGTACGGAACGAGGCCCCAGGTGGGCTTCATGCCGACGACACCGCACAGCGCGGCCGGCACGCGGATCGAGCCCCCCTGATCGCCGCCGATCGCGAGCTCGACCTCGCCCGCCGCCACCAGCGCCGCCGAGCCCGACGACGATCCGCCCGACGTGTGACCGCGGCGGTGCGGGTTGTGGACCGGGCCGCGCACGTTCGTGTGACTGCCGCCCGAGAGGCACAGGTTCTCGCAGTGCGCCTTGCCTAGCAGCGTCGCGCCGGCGTCGAGCAGGCGCGTGACGACCGTCGCGTCGACTTCGGCGATGTAGCCGTCGAGGATCGACGAGCCGTTCAACAGTGGCAGACCCGCCACCATCACGTTGTCCTTGGCCGCGAAACGCAGACCCGCGAGCGGGCCGTCGTCGCGGGTGCGGATCTCGCAGCGCACGTACCAGGCGCCGTGCGGATTCTCCTCGTGCGCCGGCTCCCACCAGCGGCGGCTCTCCGGCACGGCCGGCAGTCCGGAGGGCGCCGCGTCGAGCGCAGCGAACGCACCGAGCGTGCCCGCCATCAGGTTCCGGTACAGCAGCGCCTCCTCGGCCGAGAGGTCGAGGCCGTGCTCGCGCGCGAGCGCGCGAAGCTCGTCGCCGCTCGGGGGCTGGATGCTCATCGCGCGTCCTCCGTTTGTGCGCCGTCGCCGCGGATCTCGATGCGCAGAGTGCCGCACTCTGCGCCCTGCACCCAGGTGCCGGTGAAGGTACGAGAGCCCTCGCGCTGCAACGTGCAGCGGCGCGGGCGGCTGCGCGCGGTGAGCTCGAAACGCCCCGGCTCGGCCTCCGCGCCGGCGAACACGACCGCGCCGTGCTCGTCCCAGTAGGCGAGCACGAGCGCGCCGCCGTCGAGCTGGAGGTCCGAGTCGTCGTCCTCGAGGTTCGCGCGCCCGTCGCGGTAGCCGACGACCACGCGACAGGCAAATTGGGGCACCGCACCAGCGTACGCGCGCCGACCCTCCCCGCCGCAATTTTTTGCGGGCGCGGCTTGACGGGTCGGGGACCACGCTTAGGGTTGACGGTATTCGGACGAGCGGCCGGCTCGAGCCGGCCCTGCCGGGCGCGTCGGGCCCCGTTTGCGGCCAGCGGCGCCCGGACCGGGATGTCACCGGTCCAGCCTCGTCCGGCCAAGGAGAAACGATCATGATGACCACCCACTTTCTGGTACCCCGGCGCAGCGCGAGCCCGGTCGCGGCGCTCGGCTGGAACGACTTCGATCGCGTGTTCGACCAGCTCTGGGGCGGCTTCGGCGATCCGACGCGCGTCGGCGCGGGCGCGGCGTCGTACGCACCCCGCATCGACTTCACCGAGACCGACACCGAGATGCGTGTTGCCGCCGAGCTCCCCGGACTCGAGGAGAAGGACATCGAAGTCTCCCTCGAAGAGGGCGTGCTGACGATCCGCGGCGAGCGGGCCGTCGAGGAGCCGAGCGCGGACGCGAAGGGCGTCCCCCACGTCGAGACCTTCCGGGGCAAGTTCCAGCGCTCGCTGCGGCTGCCGTCAGAGGTGGATGCCGACGCCGTCAAGGCGGAGTACCGAAACGGCATCCTGACCGTGACGCTACCGAAGCCGCCCGAGGCGCAGCCGCAGGTGCGCAGCATCCCCGTGACGAACGGCTCGTAACCGACCACCCCCAGCATCTCTCCACGACGCGGCGCAAGCGCCCGCAGGGCGCGCGCAGCGAGGCGAAGACGAGAGAAGTTCGAACGAGCTATGCCGCGTCGTGGAAGATGATGCCGAGCGCGGTGCGATTCCCGGCCCGCAGCGGGCTCACGCCGTGGCGCAGCGCCGCACGGTAGACCCCGCGCGCGCCGTCCACCGGCCGCTCTCGGGTCGCGAACACGATCGCCTCGCCGTGCTCGAGCGCGATCGCGCAGCCGCGCGACTGCTGTCGCGGGCGTTGCTCCACCAGCAGGAACTCCCCGCCCTCGAAGTCGAGGTTCGGTCGACTCAGCAGGATCGTGACCTGGAGCGGGAACGCGATCGCGCCGTACAGATCCTGGTGCAGATTGTTGAAGCCGCCCTCCTCGTAGCGCAGCAACAGCGGCGTGGGGCGCTCTTGACCCTCCGCATGACAGCGGCGCAGGAAGCCGGCCAACGTCGGCTCGAAGCGCACGGGATCGCCGAGCCGCTGCTGCCATGCATTCGCGATCCGCGCGAGCCGCGGATACAACGCTCGGCGCAGCCGCTGGACCCGCGGCGGCAGCGGGTAGCGGAGATAGCGGTACTCGCCGCTGCCGAATCGTTGGGCATCCATCGAGATCGTCTTCCGGAACCGCTCGTCGCTCGAGTACAGCGCGGCCAGCTCCGCGCACTCGCGCGCGCCGAGCAGGCTTGGGATCCGGGCGAAGCCCCATTCGTCGAGGCCGGCGGCGACGCCGTTCCAGTCGACGCGCTTCAGGCGTTCCCGCGGACGCGAGCCGGTGGACATGCGGTCGATGATCGCGCGCGGACTCGTCCGTGTCGCACCCCGGTGAGCGAGACGTCCGAAATCCGCGCTCCCGGGCTACCGTGGAACGCGATGGACCGGCGCAGCCATATCGAAGCCCGCCTGCGAGCGGCGCTCGCCGCCCCGCACGTCGACGTCGTCGACGAGAGCCACCTCCACGCCGGGCACGCGGGGGCCGCCTCGGGAGGAGGACACTTCCGGGCGACGATCGTCTCCGCCCGCTTCGAGGGCCTTTCCCGCGTGGCGCGCCAGCGGCTGGTCTACGTCGCGCTCGCCGCGGAGATGCGCGGCGAGATCCACGCGCTCTCGATGCAGACGTTCACGCTGTCGGAGTGGGAGAAGAGATCCCGCTAGCAGAACTCGTCGAGCCAGCGGAGCAGCGGAACACTGAAGCCCGACGCGTTGCGGTGGCCGCCGCCGCCGTAGCGGCGGGCGATCGCCGACACGTCGACCTCGCCGATCGAGTAGATCGACGCGTCGACCTGGCGGCCGGTGACGCGGTAGACGAGGCCGATCGGATGGCCGAAGGCCGCCCGCTTCGCCAGCTCGTGCCCGAGGTGGCTGCGGTTCTGCTGAGCGTTGACCGCCTCGACACGGTGGTCGGACACCGTCACGGGATGGACGCTCTGGAGCACGCGCAGTAGTTCGGCGCGCTGCGCGCGCAGGATCGGCTCGCCCTCGCGCGCCAGCTCGTCGGGGCTGCGCGCGGCGAGCGCGTCCCACACTGCGAATTGACGCTGGTGGGAGCCGATCGCGGCGTTGACCTCTTCCGAGCGCGGCAGCGCCCACTGCCACAGGTCCTGGTCCTGCACGTACGCGAGCAGCGGAGGCGTTGCCGCGCCGGGGTGGAAGTGGCGCCATGCGAGCACCGCGCCGGACTGGGCGAGATCGAAGACCACGCGGTGGCCTCCGTCGTCCATCACGTTCTCGACGCCGGGGTCGGCCTGGTAGCGCTCGCGCGCGGTGAGGTGGTGGTCGAGCACGACGACGTGCGCGGCGTCCTCGGCGAGCTGGCGCAGATACTCGTTGTCGGGGGCGATGTCGACGAACACCACCGTGCCTCCGACGTGCGGATTGCGCGGCGGGTCGCTCTCGTGTCCGCGCGGGACGTAGCGCGCGCCGTCACCCCACGCCTTCCACACGGACCATGCGGCGCCGAAGCCGTCCGGACAACCCGCATGGAAGTAACAGATGCGTTCCACACGCCTAAGCTAGCTCAGAACTTGCCTTGGGGACGCGCGCTGGGCTCGATTCCGGTTTGGGGCGCGAACGGCTCGGTGCGATACGGTTGCGCTCGGAGCCCCCGTGTCACGCCCGCCTCGCTGCACCGCGCTGGTCTCGCTTCCGCTTCCGGACGACCTCGACCCGCCGGCCGTGATCGAGCGCCTGCGCGATCAGCACGCGCCGTGGCTGCTCGAGAGCGCGCTGCCGATGCCGGGCATCGGGCGCTTCTCGTTCGCCGGCGCCGATCCCTATCTGATCCTGCGCAGTCGCGGGCGCGCGGTAGAGCTCGAGTGCCGCCGCGCCGTGTACGAGGGGCTCGTCCCCGGCGTGAAGCACGAGCGCGGCGCGGTGCTCGACGAGCTGCGCGCGCATCTGCCGGGGCCGCCGATCGAGGATCCGGCCCTTCCGTTCTGCGGCGGCGCCGTCGGGGTGCTGGGTTACGAGATCGCCGAGCAGCTCGACGTCCACCGCCTGCACGGCGAGGACGACCTCGGGCTGCCCGACGCGGTGTGGCTGTTCGTCGACGCGCTGGTCGGCTTCGATCACGAGCGGGGCATAGCAGCGATCTTCGGGCTGGGCTTCGCGGGCGACGCTGCGACCGCACACCAGCGCGCTGAGCGCGCGGCGAACG
>Ga0184637_10003149_pt1 | contig 10381 bp, 8 predicted proteins | sample PLM3_127_b2_FD_133143 | JGI IMG/M metagenome (GOLD analysis project Ga0184637, IMG submission 133143) | Groundwater sediment microbial communities from an aquifer in East River, Colorado, USA - PLM3_127_b2 | ecosystem: Environmental > Terrestrial > Soil > Riparian zone | place: USA: East River... | reverse complement strand
GCACCTGACCTCCTGATCGGCTTCAATGACGGCTATCGCACGTCGTGGGACGGCGCCACGGGCGTCGTTTCGGGGGCGGTCTTCGAGGACAACGTCAAGGCGTGGAGCGGCGATCACTGCATCGACCCTCGGCTGGTGCCCGGCGTGCTCTTCGCCAGCCGCAAGATCGACCGTGCCGACCCGTCGCTCGTCGACATCGCGCCCACGGTGCTGCGTCTGTTCGGCCTCGAGACGCCCGCGCACATGGATGGAGAGTCCCTGTACGAGAAGGCGTTCTCCGGTGGCTAGGCCCAGCGCCGCACGCCAGTCCTCGGGAAGGCGCGCCCGGCGAAGGCTGGCGTATCTCCCCTTCGCGCTGATGGTTCCCGCTCTCCTCGGCCTGGCCGTAGCCGCATGCCGCAGCGGTGATGGCGGGGCGGCGAAGAAGAGCCTCATCGTCCTCGGCTTCGACGGCATGGACTACGAGCTGACGAAGCAGATGATGGCCGAGGGCCGTCTGCCCCACCTGGCCCGGGTCGCCGCTCAAGGGAACTTCCAGCCGCTCGGGACGTCCATGCCGGCCCAAAGCCCCGTGGCCTGGTCGAACTTCATCACGGGGATGGACGCGGGCGGCCACGGCATCTTCGACTTCATCCATCGCGACCCCGAGACGATGATCCCCTACCTCTCCACCAGCCGCGCCGAGTCCTCGAACAAGGTGCTGAAGCTCGGCAAATACCAGATCCCCCTCGGGGCCGACAAGATCGAGTTGCTACGCCACGGACAGCCCTTCTGGGAGGTGCTCGAGAAGCGTGGGATCCCCACCACGATCCTGCGCATGCCCGCGAACTTCCCCCCCTCCGGAACCGCGAGCCACGAGTTGTCCGGCATGGGTACGCCCGACATCCTCGGGACCTACGGGACCTTCTCCTACTACACCTCGGACCCTTTCACGTGGGCTGGGAAGGACGTGGGCGGCGGGAAGGTCTACACCGTGGACGTCGTGGACGGCTTGGTCGAAGGGACGCTCTACGGCCCGAAGAACCCCTTCCTCGTCGAAGGACCGAAGATATCGGCCGGCTTCAGCGTGTACGTCGATCCCGACGAGCCGGTCGCCAAGCTCGTGGTGGGCGGGGAGGAGCGCGTCCTCAAGGTCGGCGAGTGGAGCGACTGGGTGCCGGTCAGCCTCGAGCTGGTCCCGACCCAGAAGATCCAGGTCATCGCCCGCTTCTACCTGAAGGAGGTCCGGCCGGGCTTCGGGCTCTACGTCACGCCGCTGAACCTCGACCCGATGAAACCCGCGATGCCGATCTCGACACCCGCATCGTTCGCATCGGAGCTTGCCTCTGCTACAGGACGCTTCTACACCCAGGGCATGCCGGAGGACACGAAGGCTTTCAAGGAGGGCGTGTTCTCGCCGGAGGAGTTCGAGGCACAGGCTCGGATGGCGGGAGACGAGGTCGAGCGCCAGTACGCCTACGTCCTGGACCGGTTCCGGGACGGCCTGCTCTTCTACTACTTCGGGAACGGGGACCAGGTCTCCCACATGATGTGGCGGGCCATGGATCGCGACCACCCGGCCTACAAGCCGTCGGACGAGCGGTTCAAGGATTCGGTGCGGAAGATCTACGAGCAGTTCGACCGTATCGTGGGCCGGACCCTGCCCAGGGTAGAGGCGGGCACGACGCTCGTCGTCATGTCCGATCACGGCTTCACGAGCTGGCGCCGTGCCTTTCACCTCAACACCTGGCTCAAGCAGGAAGGCTACCTCGCCGTGCGCGATCCTCATCTCAAGGACGACCCGGGGCTGTTCGCCAACGTGGACTGGTCGCGCACCCGCGCCTACGCCCTGGGGCTCAACGGCCTCTATGTGAATGTCCACGGGCGGGAACACGACGGGATCGTGGACCCCGGCCAGCGGGAAACGCTCGCGAAGGAAATCGCCGCGAAGCTGCTCGAAGCGGTCGACGCCAAGACCGGCCTGCGCGCGGTCACCAAGGTCTTGAGGCGAGAGGAATACCGCGACCACGGCTACCTCGAGATCGGTCCGGACCTGATCGTGGGCTACGCCAAAGGCATGCGCGGATCGAACGAGTCGGCCCTGGGTAAGGTGGAGCCCCAGGTGGTGACCGACAATACCGAGGAGTGGAGCGGGGACCACTGTATGGACCCCGACACCGTACCCGGGATCCTCGTCACCAGCCGGCCCCTGGGCAAGCCCGCGGCGAAGCTCGAGGAGCTCGCCCCAGCGATCCTGGCCGAGTTCGGCATCGAGGGGTTCCCCACGCGGAAGTGACGCGAAGGAGGTCGAAGCGATGTTCGGATCGATGTTCGGATCGATGTTTGGACGGAGGAAGATCAGGCTCGACAAGGACCTGCTGGCGAAGGTCGAGCGCTACGCGAAGATCGCCGGCTACTCCTCGCCGGAGGAGTTCGTGAACCACGCCCTCGAGAAGGAGCTGGCCAAGCTCGAGGGAGCGGATTCCGAGGAAGAGATCAAGAAGCGGCTGCGGGGGCTCGGCTACATCTCGTGAGCGTGATCAACGGGCTCTTGAGGCCGACCTTCGACCTCCTGCTGGCCCCATTCCGCTCGCTGCCGCCCATCGTGGGGCTGCTGATCGTGTCGCTGGTCGTTTCGGTGGGCATGCTGCTCGTCTTCAAGGCGACCTCCAACCAGCGGAAGCTCGAGGCCGTGAAGCGCCAGATCCACGCCTGCCTCTTCGAGATCCGCCTGTTCAACGACGACCTGCGCGCGATCCTGCGTGCCCAGATGGAGATCCTGCGCCACAACCTGAGCTACCTGGGCCTCTCGACCGTGCCGATGCTCTGGATGATCGTGCCACTCGTCTTCGTGATCGCGCAGCTCCAATTCCACTACGGCTACCAGGGCTTGGCGCCCGGGCAGGACTTCCTCGTGAAGGTCCAGCTCGAGGAAGGATGGGAGACGAGCGCCGCGCCCGCCGGCCAGGGCACGACACGGCCGGCGGCGAGCCTGGTCGCGCCGCCCGGGCTCAAGGTCGAGACACCCGCCGTGTGGATCCCCGCGCGGCGAGAGCTGGCCTGGCGCCTGCGCGCGGAAGACTGGGGAGACTACGACCTGACGCTGCGGTTGGGTGCGCAGGAGTACTCGAAGACCGTCCAGGTCTCGCCGGCAGTGCGTCGCCGCTCGCCAGAGCGGCTCGGGCCGGGGCTCCTGAACGACCTGCTCTATCCCGCCGAGGACCCCCTACCGAAGGGAAGCCCCATCGCCTCCATCGCCGTCGGTTATCCGGACGGCTCCGTCCCCGTCCTCGGGTGGCCGCTCCACTGGATGGTGGTGTTTTTCGTGCTGTCGATCGTGTTCGCCTTCGCCCTTCGCGGCCGCTTCGGCGTCACGCTCTGACCGACTACTTGCCCTTGGCCCCCTCGACGCGAATCTCGGTGAGCCGCACCGGCTCGTTGCTGTAGTTCTCGATCTCGATCGTGCGCGTCTCCTTGTTCCAGGCGATCTTGGCCGCAGTCGCGAGCTTGCCCTCGCCCTTGCCGTCGTTCGTCAGCCGGATCTCCGCGAGGGTGAACTCATATTCGGCGGATCGAGGCTTGTTCGTGAGCTCCCAGAAGCTCATCGGCCGGTCGGTCGCGATGATCACCCGCCGACCGCCGTCCCCGAAAGGCTGCTCTCGGGCGTAGTGGATGTCCCATCCCAGGCTGCTGGAGGTCCGGATGTAGCCGGCCCTCGGCTTGATCTTCTGCAGGGCCGACAGCACGGCATCCGAGCCACTCTCGATCAGCAGGCCGAGCAGCTTCTCCCGCTCCTCGTCGGTCGACCAGCGCTCGACGACGATCTCCAGGGTGCCGGCGCGAACGCGTGCCCCTGCGCTCATGTTCACGGCGAAGGCCCGGAGGCTCAACACGGGTTTATCCGCCGCCGAAGCCGGGGGTGCAGCCCCGCCGGTTCCGATGGCCAACGGCAGCACTACGAATAAGAGCATTCTCAAGCGAGCCATGTTCCTGCCTCCTGAATCAAGCACGATAGCGCCCACGGCGTCTCCAATGTCAAGCGCATTCTACGGGCGACATCGGGGGGTCGCGGTCACAGATGGAGCTTAGGACAGCCCCCCGGAGGTCGACTCGGTCATCCGTGCGCGGAGGCCGGACAGGGAGTCCCGTCAGCGGTGGTGGTAGAGCTCCGCGACCTTGTCGACCACTGCAGTTGCGCGAGCGCGGCGCAGCGCGATGGCGTTCGGCGCACCGCGCGTGAGCGTCTCGCTCTGGCCGATGGCCTCCACGAGGGTGCCGTCGCGGCGTGTCAGCCGGGCGGCCAGCTCGACCTCGCCCTGGAACGCCAGGGCCTCGCCCCAAACCAACACGTCCACGTCTAGCTTCTGCGCCAGCACGCGAGCCGCCCGCGGAGTGCGCACGATCTTGAGCACCTCCGCCACGCCAAGCACGTCCACGTCCTCGTCCGGGAGGCGGTGCGTCAGTTCGCTCTCGACCAGGGAGGTGAGTACGCGGCCCTCTTTCTCGGATTCCGGGTCGGCTCCGTAGAAGGGTGCGACGGCCACCGCGAACGAGCCGTGGCGCACTTTCCAGGGGCCCAACGCCAAGCCAAGGCCAGCGACGACCACCGCCAGTCCCGCCAAGGCGGCGATCCTTCGGTAGACAGACCGCGCGGGGTTCCGGGCCGGCCGCGCGGCCCTCGGCATCGACGACATCGTCGAGGTGGCGGAGTCCTGCGAGATCGAGATCGCCCCCGCGCGCGTGAGGCTGCGCAGGAGATCCGGGTACGAGGCCGGCCGGGCGCCCGGGGACTTGGCCGTCATGGCCTCGACGAGCGTCGCCACGTTGGAGGGCACGTCGGGACGCGTCTCGCGGATCGACGGGAGGGGGTCGGTGACGTGGCGGGCCATCACTTCCATCGGGCTCCCTCCCGTGAAGGGCTTCCGCCCGCCGAGCATCTCGTATAGCACGATACCGAGGGAGTAGACGTCGCTTCGGAAGTCGGTCTTGTCGCCGCGCGCCTGCTCCGGCGAGATGTAGTGGGGTGTTCCCACGACCATGCCTGCTCCCGTTGCCTCCGAGTCTTCGCTTCGCGGCGGACGCGCCAGCCCGAAGTCCGCAACCTTCACGTGATCCTCGCAGTCGAGCAGGATGTTCGCGGGCTTGACGTCCCTGTGCACGATCCCGCGAGACCAGGCCGCGGCGAGGGCCTGCGCCACCTCGCGGGCGATCCGCAACGCATCCTCGACGGCGAGGCGCGTGGCGCGGGTGAGGCGCTCCGCCAGGGTCTCTCCTTCGACGTACTCCATAACGATGTACGGCTGGCCATCCACTTCCCCGAACGCGTAGACGCGGACGACGTGCGGATGCTCGATGCCCGCCATGGCGCGTGCCTCGCGGAGAAACCGTGAGTGGGCGCCGCTTTGGGCCGCGAGCGGAGCCGCGATCATCTTGATGGCCACGCGGCGCTCGAGCGTTTGGTCCTCAGCGAGGAACACCTGCCCCATAGCGCCCGCGCCGATAGGTCGGAGGATTCGGTAGCCGCGGATCTTTGGCAGGGCCGTGCTCAAGGCCTACTCCGGGCCGGCGACGATCACGCGCCTCCGGCCGTCGGGCTCGAGGGCGATGAGCGCGCCATCGAGGTCGGTGAAGAGGCGCGAGGCGAGCGAACCGGGCTCGGGGGGCGGCAGCAGCCCTGCATGGTGCGGGCCCGGGCCGGCGGGGAGTATCCCCTTTTCCTCGCGGCGCACGAGGCCCGTCCTGGCGTCGAGGAAGACCGTGCGCCTTTCGTCCAGGGATAGAGTCCAGAGGCCGACGGCCAGCTGACCCGGCGCGGGCTCGCAAAGCGCGTCACCTTGCTCCCGGGCCCGATGGGGAGCGCGGCGACGGCCTCGCCGCTCCGCGTCACGACCCGCACCGCGTCGTCGAGGCTCAGCACCACCTGGCCAGTCGAGAGCACGAGCGCGGCGCCGGGGAAGTCGGAGGTCGCGGATTGGAACAGCCGGACGGCCCCGCTGGCGGCATCGAGGACCGCTTTCTCTCGGGCCCCCGTCGAGACCACGGCGAGATCGCCATGCCGGGCGAGCAACATCATCCGGACCTCTCCCGGCACCCTCGCCTTCTCGACTTGCGAGCCGTCTTTCGGGTTCCAGTCCAGCACGACGAACGTCGCCCGCGGGCGGGCGGCCGGCTCCAGCCGGTAGAGCCGGACGCCATCGGGCAGGAACTGGGCGGCCACGACGTGCGAGAGGCCTGCGCTGGCGAGGAGCTTGCCGCTCGCTATGTCGAGGAGAAGCACGGAGGAGCGGCCGGATAAGAGCAACTGCCGCCCATCGCCGTCCACCGCGAGCGCCATCGAGACTGCGTCGGGTAGATCGAGCGGACGTTCCTCGACCGCGGGCGCACGCCCGTCGAGCCGAGCCACCACCACGCCGGCGCCCTCGTACGTGATAGGGGCGACTGCGGTGGCCTGCCAGGCGGCACGGGTCGCGGTCAGGTAGTGGTACGGAGCCAGGTAGTTGCTCCAGGAGACCTTCGGCGCCACCCAGACGGCCGTCCGGCCATCCGTCGCGAAGGCCGGCGGCGTCACGCGCTCCAGCGGGAGGCGAACGTAGGAGCCGCTCTGGCCGTCCATCAGGAACATGGGGCTGAAACCGGCTCGCCCATGCCACGAGGCGCCGTGGAAGAGGAGCGCGCTGCCGCGGGGGCCGGCGAACAGGGGATACCCCACGCCTCCCACGCCTGGGGGCGTCACCCTCAGGACCCAGGCGCTCCACAGCGCGAGCACGCCGAGGCTCGCCAGCGCGAGGGTCCAGACCACGGTGGAGAGCGCGACGTGGCCGCGATGGCGATCGGCGCGCCCGTAGGCGAGCTGGGCCGCGGCCGCCGCCAGCATCCCGGCCGTCGCCACGCTGATGGCCACGCCGATGACGCCGCCAAACGGCTCGAACAGCTCGAACGCGAACAGGAGGTGGCCAGCGCCGGCGTTCACGAGGTGCCGGAGCTGGGCGCCGAACACGCTCGCGAAGAGCGCGCCCAAGCAGAGGTCGAGGGCGAAGAGCCACGAGCCCGACCGGTACATCGCCGTGGTCACGTGGGCGAACGCCATGAGGCCGAGCAGGGAGACGACCCAGCCGGCGGTAGCATCCCGGGCGAGGCTGCCTCCCATGGCGGACTCGAACGGGATCAGGCAACAGAAGAAGGCCCCGAGGACGAGGACGGCGCCGCCCAGAAACTTGCCGGCCCAGAGCGCCCCCGACGAGACTGGGCGGGACAAGTAGAACGACAGCCGCCCTTCGGCGAGGTCGCGGCCGATGAGCGAGCTGCCCACCGCGAGGGCGACGGACGTCGGGAAGGCCATGAAGAGGACGGGCGTGAGGATCTCCCTGAGGGCGCGCGCCCAGGCGGGGCCGGGGGCTACGTGGAGGGTCCAAGCGAGCAGGCTGAGGCTCGCCGCGGCCACCAGCAGGAAGCGCCGTTCGCGCACTTCGTGCCGCGCGATGCCGAGCACGGCGCTCACGACCGTGCTCCCGGCGTGCTTACGAGAGACAGAAAGATCTCCTCGAGTGAGAGCGCGCCGACCTCGACGTCGCTCGATCCCGTGCGCGTCACGAACGCATCCAGACGTTCCTCGGTGAAGTTGGTCACGACCGCTTCGCGGCCCCAATCCCTCAGGGCGACCGCCGTCACGTCGAACGGCTCCCAGGAGAACGACCCCGCCGATCCCCCGCAGCGCACGCGACGAAAGCGGTCCTTGAGGTCGTCGAGCGCCTCGCTGACGACGAGCCGCGCACCGTGAAGGATGGCGACGCGGTCCGCGATCGGCTCGATCCCGTCCAGATCGTGGGTCGTGACGAGAACTGTGGTGCCGCGGTCCGCGAGGTCTCCGATCAGCTCGTCGTAGAGGGCTCGCCGAGCCACGGCGTCGAGGCCGAGCGTGGGGTCGTCGAGGATCAGCAGCTCCGGCGCGGCGGCGAGGGCCAGCGCGAGCATCACCGCTCCCTTCTGGCCCTTCGACAGCCTGCCGAATGGCACGTCGAGCGGCACCGCGGACCGCTCGAGCCGCGCCCGGGCGGACGTATCGTCCCATGTGGGGTAGAGCGGGGCACAGAACGCGAGCAGCTCGCCCACCGTCATATCCGGAGGCGCATCCGGTTCCTCAGGCACCACGCCGATGCGCGCCATGGCCCGAGACCGGGAGACCCAGGCGTCCTCCCCGAATAGGCGCACGGCGCCGTGCGCGGGCTTCTGCAGCCCGAGGGCGCAGCGCACGAGGGTGGACTTGCCCACGCCGTTGCGGCCGAGGAGGGCGAACACGGATCCGCGCGGGACCTCGAACGAGACGCCGTCCAACACCGTCCGCGTCCCGTACCGCACTGCGAGGCCTTCGACCGACAGCGCGGCGGCCTCTCCCCTCATCGTTCTCCTCCCCGGCTCCGCATCGCGCCGTCCCAGGCCGCCGCCACCTCGCGCGCCGCCTCGTCCTTGGAGACGCCCATGGTCACCGCCAAACTCACGTAGCGCGAGGCGGCCTCGCGCAGGGCCCTCGCCCGTTCCGCACGGGTGAGCTGCGGCGGCCCGTCGGCGACGAAGGTGCCCTCGCCCCGTCGCGCCACAACCACTCCCGCGTCCGCCAACCGCTGGTAGGCCTTCGAGACGGTCATGGGGTTCACTCGCAGCTCCCGGGCAAGGTCCCGTACGGAGGGCAGGGGACGTCCGGGACGAAGGCCGCCCGCCCCCACGAGCCGCCGTACGCCCTCTTCGATCTGTGCCCAGATTGGGAGGGCGGCGCGTGGATCAATCCGTATCATCGCCTTGCATCTCTGTCCTATAGATATAATACAGTAATACGGTTCTGTCAAGGAAGATGTTCGGCCTTCTGGCCGTTTGGCCGCCGCGCCAGGAGCGAACCGGCGGCTTGATGCGCCTGCCGCGCCTCGGTCCTGGATAGCGCCGGACCTTGGGACGTTGCAGCGCGGCCTTCCGATATAATGCGCCGTACCATTTGAAGTACTGCCCGCATCACGGACCACGAGCTCTGAGTGGCGTCCCGGCTGTTCGCCGGCGCCTCTGAAGGAGACGCCGCCATGGTCGACCGCCTATCCGCGCGTCGAGCGGTTCCCGGGACGTGCCCCGTGCCTTCCTGCCGGTGGGCGGTCTTGCGGATCGCGGCCTTGCTCGTCGTCGCGGTCACGTCCGCTTGCAGCCCGCCGGCTCCCCGGCCGAGCGTTACCAGGCTCATCGACACCTTCGATGCGAAGCTCATCGAGGGGTCGCCCGAGAAAGCGACGGCCTCGATACCACGCACGGAATGGAGGTTCGACGGGCCGCCACCGCGCCCGGCTCCCCCGAGCCCCGGGCCGGGCCCCGCGCCCGCGAGCCCGGCTCCGCCGGCCTTCGCCGCGACATACGGCTGGGAGGCCGGACCCGGGGTCAGCGGGCTCACCATTCGCGACGGCCTATTGATCGGGCGCACGAGCACCGACTTCCCGATCCTCCGGTTGGAGCGAACCACCGGGATGGACAATGCGGACCAGGTTCATGCCCTCGAGATCCGGCTGCGGGTGTCGGGCGGGGCCAACCTCTCGGCCGCCACGCGGCCGGGCGCGACGGTCGATCTGAAACAGGAGCTTGCGATGGCGCGCTCGCTGCCCTGGACGTTCACAACGCCCGTGGTGGCGAGCGACCGGGTTCAGACTTACACGATCACGCCGCCGGCGCCGATCTCGGGCGCGCGCGTCCGTCACATCCTGATCCGGCCGACCGATGTCCCGGGAGCCGAGTTCGCGATCGAGTCTCTCCGGCTCGTCTTCCGCCGAGAGCATCTGGCGGACGTGCCCTCGGGCGTGAGCTGGCAGGGGCTGCGCGACGTCTTTCGCGAGAGCCTGGTGACACGGTCGCCGGAGACCGTCAAGTTCCAGGTGACGCTGCCCTCGCGGCCGCTGCTCGACCTGGCGGTGGGGACTCCGGAGGATGATCCGGTGACGTTCGGGATCACCGTGCGCCGCGCGGATAAGGACGTGGCCGTGATGACCACCACCGTGACGACCCCGCACCGGTGGGAGCGGCGGGTCGTCGATCTCGGGCCGTTCGCCGGCGCATCCGTCGCCCTTACCCTCTCGGCGACCGCCAATACGAAGGGCACTCTCGCGTTTTGGGGGGCGCCGGCCGTCCGCCAACGCGTGGCCAGGGACGTCGCCGCCGGGGGCCCGCCGCAAGGGGTCATCCTGATCCAGGGGGACACCCTGCGGACCGATCACCTCGACGCCTACGGCTACAACCGTCCCACGGGGCCCACGCTCCGCCGCTTGGCAGAGGAGGGCGCGCTTTTCCGCCACGCCATCACGCAGACGAGCTGGACGAAGGCGGCGACGCCTTCGGTCCTGACGTCGCTCTACCCGTCCACCCACGGCGTCCACCAGAT
>Ga0184637_10003148_pt1 | contig 10387 bp, 7 predicted proteins | sample PLM3_127_b2_FD_133143 | JGI IMG/M metagenome (GOLD analysis project Ga0184637, IMG submission 133143) | Groundwater sediment microbial communities from an aquifer in East River, Colorado, USA - PLM3_127_b2 | ecosystem: Environmental > Terrestrial > Soil > Riparian zone | place: USA: East River... | reverse complement strand
GCCGAATGGTTCAAACGGACCGGGATCTATCCTTTCCACGGGACCATCGTCGTCAAGGACTCGGTATTGAAGGAGCACCCGTGGGTCGCCAAGTCGCTGTTCAAGGCATTCACCGAGGCGAAGGAACGCTACGTCAAGCAGCTTCCGTCCCCCGACAAGGTCTCGGGCAAGGACAAGCAGATGGCCGAGCTGGCGAAGATCGTCGGCGATCCACTGCCCTACGGCATCAAGGCCAACCTGCCCTCGATCGAGGCACTGATCAAATACGTCCACCAGCAGGGGATGCTGAAGCGCAGCTACCAGGTCAGCGAGCTGTTCGTGGACCCCGAGGCCTGATTCCCCATTTCATTCACTCAACCGGAAAACAGACATGGCTTCCAGAATCATCGACATTCATCCGCACATCATTTCCAAGGACACCCAGCGCTACCCCATCGCGCCGCTCGGCGGCAAGCGCTCGGTGTGGTCCAGCGAGCGTCCGATCGATTTCGAGAACCTCGTCGCCTCGATGAACGAGGCGGGCGTGGACAAGGCGGCGATCGTCCACTCCTCCACGACATACGGCTACGACAACTCGTACATGGTCGACTCCATCGCCACCCAGCCCAAGCGCTTCACGGGTGTCGGCTCGGTGGATTTTGCCGCGCCCGATGCGTCGGAAAAAATCCGCTACTGGCACGGCAAGAGGGTGACCGGCCTGCGCATTTTCAGCGCTGGCAGCACCTTCGAGAAGCAGGCCGACTCGCTCGACGATCCGAAGACCTTCAAGGCGTGGGAAACGTGCGAGGAGCTCAAGATTCCCGTCGTCACCCAGCTGCGCCGCGAGGGGCTCTACATGCTCTACACGCTCATTCGCAAATTCCCCAACGTGAAGATCATCGTCGATCACCTGATGCACGCACCGAGGGGTGATCAGCCGCCGTATTCGCGCGCAGCTTTCCTCTTCGAGCTCGCGAAATACCCGAACGTGCACTTCAAGCTCTCGACCAACAACGTGCGCTTCTCGAAAGATAGCGGGGCTTCGCCCGAGACCTTCTTCCCGAAGCTCGTGCAGGAGATCCCCGCGAACCGCATCGCGTGGGGCTCGAACTATCCCGCCTCGAAGGGCACGCTGAAGGAAATGGTGGACGAAGCCAAGGCGGCGCTCTCGTGCCTCAAGCAGAGCGACCAGGCGTGGATCTTCGCGAAGACCGCGCAGTCGCTCTATCCCGCGCTCGCCGACTGACAGGAAAGGAGTTAACCCATGAGCACTATCCAGGAAGCACTGAAGCTCAACGTCATGCTCGGCGACTACCCGAACACGGTGGCGCTGACCCAGGGCAAGATCGTGAGCGACCGCTTGCAGTTGAACTTCGCCGAGGCCAAGGTCCCCCACGACCATTTCAAGCGCGTGGTGAAAGGCGAGTTCGACGTCGCCGAGCTCGCGATCATGACCTACCTCCAGGCCCTCTCGTGGGGCCGGCCGCTCGTCGCCCTGCCAGTGGTGCTGCACGGGCGGTTCCAACACGCGCAGATCGCCTACAACGCCGACCGCGGCACGCTCACGCCCGCGGACCTCCACGGCAAGCGCGTGGGCGTGCGCACCTACCCGCAGACGACGCCCACCTGGGTGCGCGGCATCCTGCAGAACGATTACGGCGTGGACCTCTCCAAGATCCACTTCACCACCTTTGACGACGGCCACGTGCCCGAGTACCGCGACCCCTCCAACTGCCAGCGTTCGTCCTCGGGCAAGAAGTTGCTCCAGATGCTGCTCGACGGCGACGTCGATGCCGCGGTGCTCTCCGGGCCGGACCTCAAGCACCCCAAGGTGAAGTCGCTCGTCCCCGACCCGGCCGCCGCCGGCCGCGCCTGGGGCGCGCGCTACGGCGCGCTGATGGTGAACCACATCATGGTCGTGAAATCCACGCTGTCGAAATCCGACCCCGACGCGGTGCGCGAGATCTACCGCCTGCTGAAGGAAAGCCGCAAGGCCTCCACCGAGCCCGAGCCCAAGGACGGCGTCGACATCCGGCCGATCGGTTACTCGGCCAACCGGCGCAATTTCGAAGTGGCCACCGAGTACGCCTGGCAGCAGCGCATCATTCCGCGAGCCTTTAAGGTAGACGAGTTGTTTGACGACGTGACGCGCGCTCTGGACTAGCAGCTTGTTGAAAAGCGACTCGTCACCCCGGAGAAAGCCGGGGTCTAGAAAGTGCGCTTCGCCGGCGCGGAAGAAACCATGACCCAAGCGTTCAACCTCGCAGCATCCGGATCGACTGCCCTGCTACTGCTGCTGGGAACGGCGACAGCGGGCGCACAGGACTATCCGGCCAGAACCGTGCGCATCGTGGCGTCCGAAGCGGGCGGTGGCGGTGATTTTGTTGCACGCCTGATTGCGCAAGGGCTCACCGCGGTCTTTGGACAACAAGTGGTGGTCGAGAACCGCGGCGGCGGCGTGATCGCAGGCGATCTCGTGGCCAAGTCGCCGCCGGACGGCTACACGCTGCTGCTATACGGCAACACGCTTTGGCTGCTGCCGTTGATGCGCAGCCATATGCCGTATGATCCGGGCCGCGATTTCGTTCCGATCTCGCTCGCTGCCAGCGCGGTTAACGTGCTGGTTGTGCATCCGTCCCTGCCCGTGAAATCCGTCAAGGACTTGGTGGCGCTGGCGCGGGCGCGGCCGGGACAACTGAACAATGGCTCGGCGGCGCCCGGGACCATCAACCATCTCGCCGCCGAGCTCTTCAAGTCCATGGCGAAGGTGAACATCGTGCGCGTCTCGTATCGAGGCTCTGCCTCGGCCCTGACCGCCGTGATGAGCGGCGAGGTGCAACTCATGTTCGCTTCGGCCGCCGCGGTCAAGCCGCCTATCCAATCGGGTCGCGTCAGGGCCCTGGCGGTCACCACGCCGGGGCGATCCCCGATTTACCCGGAGTTGCCGACCGTTGCAGAGGCGGGCCTGCCGGGCTTCGAATCCGTATCGGTTCACGGTGTTTTCGCCCCCGCGAAAACACCGGACGCCATCGTGACCCGCCTGCACCAGGAAATCGCCCGGGTGCTGCAGCGACAGGACATGAAAGACCGGTTTGCGAGCGTCGGAGTCGAGCCGATTGGCAGCTCACCCGAGCAGCTCGCCGCCACGATGAAGGCCGAAATCGCCCGCATGGGCAAGGTCATCCGGGAAGCGGGGATACGGGAACAATGAAATGGGTGGAACTTTCGTTGACCTCGTACCACCCCGTGAGCTAGTCTCGTCCATCCCCAAAATCAAGCGCACCGCGGCGGCGGCACGCGCGCTCGATTCACCCTAACAACTGCAATTCAGCCACAGAGGTCACAGAGAACACACAGAGCAACAAACCAAACCCAGCAGGAACCAAAGATGTGTTTATCTGTGGTTGATATTGATTTTGATATTCTCTGTGAACTCTGCTCTCTGTGGCAAACAGCTTTTTCTAGTTTCACCCTACCCGGAGACCTCATGTACTACCCCGGCAACTGGATCCACAGCTTTCCCGAGAACTTCCAGTGGTCAAACGCGACGCTCGTCTGCAAGGGCATGGCGCCCTACGGCGCAGTCGCGCTCGGCGAGATCGACTGGATCGTGCAGAAGCTGCACCGGCGCGCCAACGAGCCGCAGGCGTGGCACGAGGAATGGTGCGCGGTCGCGGACAAGGTCGCGGCTGCGGGCGACGCGGCGGCGAAAGCCGGCAACAGCGCAACGGCGGGAAACTACTACCTGCGTGCCGGCAACTATTACTATACCGGCGAGCGCATGGTGCCGCCCGGCGAGCAGAAGACCGCCATCTACCGCAAGGCGCTGCGCTGCTTCCAGGAAGGCCTGAAGCGGCGCTATCCCACCCTCGAAGTCGTGGACGTGCCGTACGAGAATTCCGCGCTCGCCGCGTATTTCCTCAAATCGCCGGTCGCGAATGGCCGCGCCCCCACCGTTGTGCTGTTCAACGGCCTCGACAACTGCAAGGAAATGAACGTCCTGTTTGCCGGCGTCGAGCTGGCGTTCCGCGGCTTCCACACCCTGGCGATCGACGGCCCGGGCCAGGGTGAGTCATTGCGGCTGCGCAACCACCACGCCCGCTACGATTACGAGGCGGCCGGCACGCCGGCGTACGAGTGGGTTGCGAAGCGCAAGGACGTGGACCCGAAGCGTGTCGCGATCATGGCCTACAGCGCCGGCGGCTACTACGCGCCGCGCGCGGCCGCGTTCGAGCCGCGCTACGCCGCCTGCGTCGCCTGGGGCCCGCACTACGACTACCACGCGGTGTGGCAGCAGCGCTGGACGGCGATGAAGAAGGACTACAACAGCGTCGCCTCCTCGCACTTCCAGCTGCCGTGGGTGCTTGGGACGAAAGACATGGAATCGGCGATGGAGAAGGTGAAGAAGTTCACCCTCGCCGGAGTAGCGGACAAGATCAAGTGCCCGTTCCTGATCCTGTGGGGCACGCAGGACAAGCTCACGCCGCGCGAGGTTGCGCGGCAGCTCCACGACAACGTCGGCTCGAAGGACAAGACGCTCAAGATCTTCGACGAGGACGAAGGCGGCGCCGAGCACTGCCAGGTGGACAACCGGCAGGTGGGAACCGACTACATCTGCGATTGGCTTTCAAAGCGAATGCTTTGAAAGCCAAGACTAGAACCGATTGCCACGGAATCACACGGAATTACACGGACAAGAACCCGACCCGGTTAACGTCTCCGTTGTAAGAATTTCCGTGTGTTTCCGTGTGTTTCCGTGGCTGAAAAGGTTTTTGAGATGGCTTCTAGGGACCGGTGCTCTGTGAACAGCCTGCGAAAAATATCCTTCTGCCTTCTGACTTCTGCCTTCTGCCTTGGAATGACTGCGGCGGTCGCGCAGGAATTTCCAGCGCGGCCGGTGCGGATGGTCATTCCGTTCCCGGCGGGGGGCTCGATCGACATCGTCGCGCGGGCGGTATCGCAGCACTGGAGCGCGCAGCTGGGACAGCAGATCGTCATCGACAACCGTGGCGGCGCGGGCGGCGCGCTCGGCACGCAACTCGTCGTGCACGCGGCGCCGGACGGCTACACCCTGCTCTACGGCAACGCCGGGCCGCTCGCGATCGGTCCGCACCTCTATCCCAACTCCGGCTACGACCTGTTCAGGGATTTTGCGCCGGTGTCGCAGGTGACGAGCTCGCCGTTCGTGGTGTTCGCCTCCACCGCGCTGCCGGTGAACAATGCGCAGGAACTGATCGCCTACGCGAAGCAGCGGCCGGGACAGCTCAACTACGCCTCGAGCGGCGTCGGCAGCGGCCTGCATCTGATGGGCGAACTGTTCAAGAGCGTCGCCGGCGTGGACCTCGTGCACGTTCCCTTCAAGGGCATGGGACAGGCCGCGCCCGAGCTCGCCTCGGGCCGCGTCCAGATTGCGATCAGCACCGTGCCGGGCATCCTGCCGTTGGTGAAGACCGGACGCATGAAAGGCATCGTCAGCAGCGGCAATCGCCGCTCGGCGCTGCTGCCGGGCGTGCCCACCTGCACCGAGGCGAACCTGCCCGGCTTCTGCAGCAGCTCCTTCCACGGCATCGTCGTGCCGGCGAAGACCCCGAAGGCGGTCATCGCCAGGCTGCAGCAGACGCTCGCGGCCACGCTCGCCAATCACGATTTGCGGGAACAGCTGGCGACGAGAGAGGACTCCGAAGCCATCGGCAGCACGCCCGAAGCGTTCGCCAGGCTCATGCGCTCGGAATACGACCGCTGGGGCAAGATGATCAAGGAGATCGGCGTCAAAGGCGAGTGACCGGACGGCAAGGCGGAAGTCGAAAGGCGGAAGTCGAAATAAACTCCGCCCAACAGGTTTTTACTTCCTCCTTCCGACTTTCGCCTTTCGCCTTTCGCCTTTCGACTTCGCAATAGGAGATAGTCATGGCGCTCGGTAAGCACAGGATCGAGTACGAAGTGCTGGAAGGCTGGGAACGGCTGCCCGAGGGCTGGTCGTTCGTCGAGGTCGCGGGCGTGGCGTGCGACTCGAAGGACCGGGTGTACGTGTTCAACCGCGGCGCGCACCCCGTTATCGTCTTCGACAAGGACGGCAAATTCCTCAACGCCTGGGGCGAGGGCATGTTCAAGGGGCCCCACGGCATCTTCATCGACCGCCACGACAACCTGTGGCTGGCGGACGACAAGGATCACACCGTCCACAAGTTCACGCCCGACGGCAAGAAGCTGATGACGCTCGGCGAGTCGGGCAAGGCTGCCGACACCGGTTACCGGATCGGCGCGAGCCCGGTGCTGCGCGCCGCCGGGCCGTTCCACCGCGTCACCAACGTCGCGGTGCTGCCCGATGGCGACCTGTACATCGCCGACGGCTATGGCAACGCGCGCGTCCACAAATTCTCGAAGGACGGCAAGCTGCTGTTCTCGTGGGGCGAGCCGGGACGCGGGCCCGGCCAGTTCATCCTGCCCCACGGCATCGGCGTGGACAGCGCGGGGCTGGTGTACGTCGCCGACCGCGAGAACTCGCGGGTGCAGGTATTCAACCCCACGGGCGAGTACCTGCGCGAATGGAGGTTCCTCAACCGTCCCTACGATATCTTCATCGACGACCAGGACCTGCTGCACATCGCCGAGGGCGGTTTCCTCAATTACATGCACAAGCGCGCCGAAGGGTCCCTGCCCGGCCACGACCAGACGATGATCTGCCCGCCGGAGGGCCACTCGCCGATCGCGCGCGTGACGGTGTGCGATCCTGACGGCAGGATCGCCGCGCAGATCGGCGGCGAAAACCCGATCCTGCCCGGCAATTTCGTCGCGCCGCACGGCATCTGGGCGGACCGGCGCGGCGACCTCTACGTCGGCGAGGTGGTGGTACAGGCCGGCGCGGTCAAGCGCATGGCGCCGCTGACGCCGCACGCCTTCCAGAAGTTCCGGCGCCGCGCCGGGTAGGGTCGAAGCTTAGACACAAAGGACACGAAGGACACGAAGGAAAACAATAATTGAACCGCCAAGACGCCAAGGCCGCCAAGACTACAATGTTAAATTTTGAATGTTGAATTTTGAGTGGAACGCAGGTTTGGGTGTTAACTCAACATTCAACACTCAACATTCAACATTGCTATTTTTGCCGCAGATAAACGCTGAAAAAAGCAACGACGAACACGACCCACAATCCCTTGGCAAAGCATAATGGTCATCCCTCATCCCTCAACCCTCATCCCCAGGGGAGCTTCCCGCAGGGAAGACTCCCGTCTGGTCACCGGCCATGGCCGCTATACGTCCGACTGGAGCCTGCCGGGCCAGTTGCACGCCGCCTTTCTGCGCGCCGACCGCGCGCATGCCGAAATCGTCGGCCTGGACGCGACGCGGGCGCTGGCCCATCCCGGCGTGAGGGCGGTGCTGACCGGCGACGACGCGCGCGCAGCCGGGTTCAAGTCGCTGCCGAACATCGTCGGCTACCCCGGCAAGGACGGCCAGCAGATACGCAAGCCGCACCACCCCGTGCTCGCGCTGGGCCGCGTGCGCTTCGTCGGCGAGGCGGTGGCGATGGTGGTCGCGGATACCGCGGCGATTGCGGAAGACGCGCGGGAGCTGGTCGATGTCGAGTACCGCGACCTGCCCGCCGTTGCGAGTTTCGACGCGGCGGTGGCGCCGGACGCGCCGCAACTGCATGCCGATGTGCCCGGCAACCTCGCGTTCGAGTACGAGTCGGGCGACGCGCAGGCGGTAGCGGCGGCGTTCGCGCGGGCGAGGCACGTCAGCAAGCTCACCATGGACAGCCAGCGCCTGGTTGGCAACATGCTGGAGCCGCGCGCGTGCCTGGTGGCGTTCGAGCCGGAGGGCGGACGCTACACCTTTTACATACCACTGCAGGGGCTCGGCGGCATGCGCGGCCAGCTCGCGCTCGTCAGCGGCGTCGCCGCGGACCGGATCGCGATCGCCACCCAGGACGTCGGTGGCAGCTTCGGCGTGCGCGGCCCGGCTTACCCGGAGTACTACGCGGCGATGCTCGCCGCGAAAAAGCTCGGGCGCCCCGTCAAATGGGTTGGCACGCGCGGCGAAACGTTTATGAGCGATTTCCAGGGGCGCGCGCTGTCGCTGACCGGCGAGATCGCGCTCGACGCGGACGGGAAATTCCTGGCCATCCGCTTCGACCACCGCGCTGACCTCGGCGCCTACGGCGGGGCGTTCGGCGCCTTCATCGCCACCCGCAACCTGACCATCACCATGGGCGGCGTCTACCGCGTGCCCGCCCTCTACGGCCGCGCACGGCTTGCCTACACCAACACGGCGCCGGTCTCCGCGTACCGCGGCGCCGGGCGCCCCGACATCGCCTATGCCATCGAGCGGCTGGTGGACTACGCGGCACGTGAGCACGGCTTCGACCCGATCGAGCTGCGGCGGAGGAACTTCATCCCGCCGGAAGCCATGCCGTACCAGACGCCCAACGCCGGCCAGTACGATACCGGCGATTTCGAGGGCGTGATGGACGACGCCCTCGAGCGCGCCGACTGGTCCGGCTTCGCGAAGCGCCGCGCGGCGGCGCAGCGCGGCGGCAAGCTGCGCGGCATCGGCATCGCGACCTATCTCGAAGCCGGCGGCGGCGGCGCCGCGCCGAAGGACCAGGTCGCGGTGCAATTCGACCGCGACGGTGGCATGACGCTCTACGCCGTCACGCACTCCTCCGGCCAGGGGCACGAAACCACTTTCCCCCAGATCGTGGCGGGCGTGCTCGGCATCGACGCCGCGCACGTCCGTTTCCATCCGCGGCCCCCCGCCGCCGAACTGGTCGGCAACGGCACTGGCGGCTCGCGCGGCGTGCTCGGCACCGGCAGCGCGTTCCACGTCCTCGGCGCAAAGCTCATCGAGCTCGCGCGCCCGCACGCCGCCGCCGCGCTGAAGGCGCCCGCGAGCGGGCTGCGCTACGCCAAAGGCAGGTTCCACGCCGGCCGCCGCGCCATCGGCTTCATCGAGCTTGCGCGCAGGCTCGCCGGCGCACGGCCGCACCCCTTCGACACCACGGCCGAGGGCGTCTACGGCATGAGCTACCCCAACGGCTGCCACATCGCCGAGGTCGAGATCGACCCCGAGACCGGCGCGGCGGAGATCGCGCGTTACGTCGCGGTGGACGATCTCGGCAACATCGTCAACCACACGCTGGTCGAAGGCCAGGTCCACGGCGGCGTCGTGCAGGGCGCCGGCCAGGTCTTCGGCGAGCACGCCGTGTACGACCCCGCCACCGCGCAGCTGCTGACCGGCAGCTTCATGGACTACGTCATGCCGCGCGCGAACTGGCTGCGGCGCATCGCGGTGCACGACCACCCGGTGCCGACGCCGACCAACGCGCTCGGCGCGAAGGGCGTCGGCGAGTCCGGCTGCAGCGGCTCGCTGCCGGCGCTGGTCAATGCCGCCATGGATGCGCTGCGCCCGCTCGGCATCACGCACCTCGACATGCCGCTGGCGCCGGCCCGGCTGTGGGCCGCTATCCGGCAGGCACAGACGCGCGGCGACCTGGCAACCATTAGACTATTCGTCTCCAACAGCATGCGCGGCGTCATGAGCGAGCTGATACCGCAGTTCGAGCGCGCGAGCGGTCACCCGGTCTCGATCAGCTACGACCCGGCGAAGGTGATGATGGAGCGCATCGCGCGCGGCGAGACCGCGGACCTCGCCATCCTTGGCGGCACCGCGATCGAGGACCTCATCAAGGACGGCAAGGTCGCAGCTGGCAGCAAGCGCACGATAGCCAGTTGCGGCGTCGGCGTCGCCGTGCTCGCGGGCGCGCAGAAGCCCGACATCGGCACGCCGGATGCCTTCAAGAAAGCGCTGCTCGCCGCCAGGTCGGTCGCCTGGACGCAGGAAGGCGCGAGCGGAATGTATTTCACCAAGCTGATCGAGCGTCTCGGCATCGCGGAGCAGTTGAACGCCAAGGCAGTGCGGCAGCCGGGCGGGCTGATCGGCGAGCTCGTCGCCGCGCGCAAGGCCGAGCTCGCCATCCAGCAGATCCCCGAGCTGTTGGCCGTGCCCGGCATCGAACTCGCCGGCCCGCTCCCACGGGAGATTCAGGTGACGACGGTATCGGTGGCGGGCATCTTCGCCGGATCGGGCAAGCCGGACGCCGCCAGGGCGCTGCTCGACTTTCTCACCACGCCCGCCGCCGCGCGCGTGTTCAAGGCGAAGGGGATGGAGCCTGCCTGAAAGACAAGGCGAAAGTCGAAAGTCGGAAGGAGAAAGTAAATACCCGTCACGCAGGCTTGGTTGCCTTTCGCCTTTCGCCTTTCGCCTTCCGCCTTAGATCTTCCACCCCAGCCACTCGCACACCCCGCGCCCGGTGATCCATTCCTTGTCGCTCGCCGTGAGCCAGGGGGTTTCTTCGGTGAGGTAAGTCAGGCTCTGCCGGTAGGTGCACGGCAGGCGCGAGAGATCGCTG
>Ga0184637_10003147_pt1 | contig 10388 bp, 5 predicted proteins | sample PLM3_127_b2_FD_133143 | JGI IMG/M metagenome (GOLD analysis project Ga0184637, IMG submission 133143) | Groundwater sediment microbial communities from an aquifer in East River, Colorado, USA - PLM3_127_b2 | ecosystem: Environmental > Terrestrial > Soil > Riparian zone | place: USA: East River... | reverse complement strand
CTGTCCGATTCGACGCAACTACGAGCTGCTTCAGACACCTCTGGTGAAGACCCACCTGCGAGCCCTCTTCGATCTCTGTGATTGTAACGACTTGCACATTCCGATCCGACGAATCCTGCTCCTCCTTGCGAACGCCGTTCTCGGCCACCCCGAGGTGAAGGACCGCCTCATGCAGGCCACGGACGTTTCCGGGATCCTCCACCGAGGCACCCCCGCCAAGGCGAGCATATTCAACAACATCTTCGGCGGAAACCTGTCCGACACGCGACGGGAGTCGCTGGAGGTGTTCAATTACCTGAACCGGTCCGGGATCGGTCACGAGACCTCAAACCGAATCGACAACATTCTCATCTTCGGAGAGGCGGATGAGAACCTGCGGTCGTACTTCCAAACCCTGCTCGGAACAGACCGCTTCTACGGCGCGGATCCCAGTTACTACGCAGCGCAGCGCGCGTATATCGAAGGGGCAGAAGGAGACGAGGCGAACGCGCGCGCTTTCCTCGACCTCCTCGTCAGCCAACGTCGGAGGCTCTTCTTCACGATCCCCGAAGGTCAAGAAAAGGAACTGGCTCTCTGGGAGCTGACCGTCTTCAAGTACGCTGGCGAGTACATATCCCGCGTCCTCCGGGTTCTGCAGAGCGACAGGAAGGTAGAGCGGTCTATTCTCGTTCGACTCGTACGCGGACTGAACCGCGTCTTCGTCGGCATGCTCGTCAACACCGACCGTGAGCTCCTCCTCGCGACTAGCTTCTCTTTCTCCAGCTCCAAGGTGAGCCAGATCCTGGAGGATCGCATCCCAGTGACCCCCCGGCTGTACGAGCGGATCGAGCTCACCCTCGAGGCGGAGAAGCCTACCCTAGCCGTGCAACTGAGCGGGACGATCCGCTGCGCATTGCCCCTTAGCTTGACTCGGTACGAGTTCCTCAGCCGGGTTGCCGAGGGCGCGCTTCCTGTCAGTTTCTCCCGAGAGTGCTACGAAGACATGCTGGCTTTTAAGAGCAGACTTCTGGCGTGCCTGGCGGAGCGCCGCGGAATCGAGAGGGTGGCAGAGGAAGGAATGTTGACGTTCCGCCTTATGAACCTGGACGCGTTGGGGAACCCGACAGATGAGGTGGTGGAAGTGAGCCATGATTGATCCGGCGTCGCTCATCCCCGCCCCCCCTCCAAACGACCACCTGGACAACGAGATGTGGGTTGACGAGCAGATCTGGGGACACCGTTTGTGGGACTCCGAGAGCTCCTGGCTCCTCTTTCTTGAGTTTCTGAACGTCGCGGAGGCCTGCCAGCGCGACGACCGTTTACTCGACGAGCAGGGATGTTACTACCCGCTCCGATTCAGGCCCTACCAGCGAATGTTTCTGCGCAATATCCTCTTCAACAACGAAGCACTGTTCCGCATCAGTGAGCGCTTTCCTGACAGCACGGCGGCCTGGTCCAACTGGTTGGCCTGGATGGCTGAGAACGCGAAGGGCGTCCCGTCGCGTGATTTTTCCTATCTCCAGAACCGTTTCCCGTCCTTCCAGAAGTTCGCCTCCCTCGTCGCTATGCTGCGGAGCTCTGCCGTTGAGAACGACACAAACAGACGGTGGAGTTCCCGGTTCGTTTTTCCGTTCGGCCCGAACGCACTGTATGAGGACCTCAACGTCACTCCGGCTGGCTCCGTCGCTCGCGAGTACATCAACTTCGGCCGAACGGGCGAACTGCTCTACATGATGCTGTGCCGCTCGGCCGGCGCGGCGCAGCTGCGTCCGCATCTTGCCGGCATGCTCGCGGGGGCGAATCAGTGGAACACCGTGCTCGGCTTGTTCCAGCCGGAAGAGTCGGAGGATCGCCGTACACGGGGGTACAGCTACCTTCCGTACCGTAAGCACTCCCGGTTTGACCGACTCGCTGAAGACTGGCTGCGAATCCTCGAACTCCGCCTCCCGGGCTTCGACGCTCTGCCGCACCTTGTTACCCTCGGTGCTCTCCACGTTGTGCTCTACCAGCTCCATCTCGCTGCCGAGTGGTGCGGCGAGACCCGGCCCGTTCACTTCATTTCTGAGGTCGTAGCTCCAAAGAAGACCCTCGTGCGAGAACTCTCTGGCCTGAACTACCAGCAGAACACGCAACTGCCGCAGCGTGCGGTCGAGGCCTATGTCAAGCGCATTGAGGAGTCGGAGGACTGGCGCCGAGCTGCCGCACAACCCGGGGCGTTCTCAACCTGCCGGACGCTCCTCCGGGAGCGGGTGCGCTGGCCCAGCGATCCGGAAGACTACGAGGGGCCCAGCGATCCCGCGAAGCTCATGGGAGAATTGCGGCGGAGAGCGGTGTCCCGCCACCGCCAACACGTAGCCAACATCCACCGAAACTACGGGCGGGATGCGGGGCTCGTTTCGAAGCGGGGGACGAACAAGCTGCGCTATGCACCGACGGACGCTCTTCTCAAGGCCTTGATCCTCGCTAACCTCGAGCACCGCATGGAGTACAAGGAGTTTCTGTTACGCCTCTTCTCCCGCTACGGGCTCGTGTTCGGGGAGCGAGAGGCCGAGCGCGTGCTCGACGGTGAGGAATTCGACAAGAAGGCGTTTCGGGCCAACGCGGAGCGCCTCGAGCAGCGTCTTGGGAGCCTCGGCATGCTGCGCCGGCTCTCGGATGCCTGCGCCTACGTCCAGAACCCCTTCAGCCGGATTGAATCATGAACGTCTCCCACCTCATCGGGAGAGTCGTCGCCCTCCACCTGCGAAACGAGCTCGCGGCGGACCGCGGCGCGAGTGCCGATGGCACCGCGCGCTACATCATCGACGGCCTAAGCGCGGACCAGACGGCGGCGATCGCGAAGTGCATCTTCGAGGACCCCGTGCTCTCCCAGCAGATCGAGCTGAAGTTGCCGGTGCACTTCCTTGCTGGACAAGGCCTCCCATCTGACATCCTGACGACCAATCCCGCAACCTATTACCGAAATGCAGCGAGTTCTAAGCCCGTGCTCCTCGTCGCCAACACCGGCGACGAGGAGGAGCAGTCGTTGAAGGAGTTCACGCGGCTTGGGGCTCCAGAGCTCGAGGAGCATCCCGAGCTCTGGGTCCAGGTCGCGAGCGACGGCCTCGGCCTCTCTCCGGACCACGCCAAGTGGTGGGCGAAGGCCCTCAGCGGCTTACAGGAGCTGCGCCTCTTCTCCCTGGACCGGCTCGGAGCGTACGTGCTGCGAACCCGGGAAGCGATGCGGGGCGAGGGCCTGCCGCTCCTGTCTGCACTGGGAACGGCCCTCCCGGGGCTGCGGTTTCCAAAGGACACCGTTCTCTGGACGCGCGTCAAGGAGAAGTCTCGCGGGCACGCCTCCGCGTGGAAGACACTGTACGGCTCTGTCGCGAAGAGCCGGGCCTGCTATCTCACAAAAGAGACGCCGTCTCAGATCCTGCTGAGCGAAGAAGACCTGTGGGACTCCTTCGAGAGGACGAAGGATGTTATCCCGGAATCGATTCACGAGATGGTCCAGGCGTTCCTCCGCTCACCGAGCGGGTGGAACCCGGCGGCAGCCCAGCTCGCGGAGTGCGAGTGGGAGCAGGTGAAGCCGCTGTTCGATGGCATGAAGCGGGAGAAGTTTAACCTCGGGCGTGAGACGCTCACCTTCTACGAGGAGCGGGAATCGGGGCTGCTGAGCGACGAGGAGCGCGAGCACTTGCGACGGCTGGCCGACCGACCCGCCACGGAGCCGACGGACGAGGACACAGCGTTCTACGAAGCACACCGCAACGAACTCAAGGAGGAGCGCAAGCTCAAGTCAGCCTGGGACCGGTTCATCTTCGGGAAGCCTCGGGAGACAGAGGATTTCCTTGCCGGCCTCGCCGCATGCTTGGAGTCACTGTTTAACCAAGAGCCTGCCGGCAAGCGGCGCCGGCTGCGGATCCGATGTGACCGTGCGACAAAGAAGGATCTGCGGGACCTCAACGTCAATGCGGGCCTTTACTTCGCCCGTCGGTACGCTGGACTCCAGAGCCTGCTCGGGGACCGGATTTCCTGGAACGTCGGGCAGTTGTTCTCCTACCCGGACCTTGTCGAGAGTTGGAAGGCCTCGGGCAGGGCGCCGTTGAACCACTCCGCGGCCCGCGTGGCGCTCCAGCTGAAGTTCCTCCTTGAACTAGATGTGGAGCTAGCAACAAGCGGGACGCAGACATATTCCGCGCAGTTAATCTGGAAGTTCGATCCGAACACGGTGGTGAGTCAGTTCTACGATGACTGGTCTCGCCTCCTCGAGCACGCGCTCGTCCTCTGCCGCACGAACCGCGAACTGATCAGCGCGAAAGGGCGATTCCAGACGGTCGTTCTCTCTAACGTGCGGACGTTCGTGCCGGCGTACGACCGGGACCGCGGATCGTTCGTCCCCGTCTACCGCCAAGCGAACGACCTTGCCATCGCCTGGACGCGCAATCTGGAGGAGGCCAAGGCGCAGGCCCTCATCAAGCCCGACTTAGCGGACGAGCTCACGGCGAAGTTCGGCACCTTTCAATTGGCATACACCGCGGCCATTCGAGGATTCTGGGAAGAGGGGTTAGCGCACCTAAGCTTAGGCGTCCAGCTCGCCGCGTATACCGCCTTGCTCGACGCGATCTGCCGACGCGCGAAAGGCGATCGGAACCGGGACCTCTTGCTGCGTCCCCTCTTGCAAGTCGGTACGGTCGTCGTTGACGGTGGTCCACCAGCCGCTGTCGTCGCGCCCTGGCACCCGCTCCGACTGGCCGCCATGCAGCGGAAGGCCTACCGCGTGGCGGGACTGGTGCACCACCTGCTCACGACCGATGAGGTTTTCTTCGGGGATACCCGCCTCTTCTTCAAGGATTTAGACCGGGAGCTGGCCCATCCCTTCTACCCCGAACTCGTCTTAGGCTGGATGGACCGCAAGCCGGAACTGCTAGTGCTCAGCGATGTGGTCCAGGACTACAGCCTTCACGAGTCGCCAACCATCGGGGAGGAGGCTTCAGACGGCACGAACGAGAACTCCCGTGAGGGGAGCGACTGCGTCCTCGACCTAGTGCAGCGGTACCTGGCGCTGCACCCGCACGAGCAAGCGAACATGTCGGTCGTGCTCTACAACTCCGATTCGGCCAGGATTCCCCAGGCGGTCGTAGACAAGCTCGGCGTCCTGTACGAGGACGAAGACGACGTCCGTTGCCAGGTGCTTCTGCGCCACGCGGATGCGGGTCGCCTCCGAGAGCTGTACAAGGCGATCGTCAGCCTATCCGATGCCGATCCCGACGCGTTCAATGCAAGCGAGGCGACGCAAGACTTCATGGCACGGCTGCGCGTCTGCATCGTCGCCGACGAGGCGCCGCCACCGGACCCCAAGGACGGCTGCCCGTACGACATCGTCTTCTGCCGGGACGTCATCGCGCGCCACGCGCGTGTCGAGTGGTACGCCGAGAGCGCGAAGCCGGTGGATCTGGAGGCGCTCGTACCAGCCCGGTGGTCGCGCCGGCGCCCCGCCGCGAAAGATGACATGAAGTCGGTCGTCTACCTTTGTTGCCCCGTGCAGTCCGCTGAGGGATGGGCGTTCCTCACGGCCCTAACGTCTTTCCTGAAAGGCAACTGGGACGGAGTCGAGGATCGTCGACTATTGCCGGCGCGGCAGCTGGATTTCAGGGACCCGAAGACCGCCCGCATCTTTGAGGAGACGCACAACCTCGGGAACTGGGTGGTGAACTACGACGAACTCCTCGATCGCCGGCAGCTCCTCAACCAAAACGTGCGCGTGATTCGATACAAGCAGTCAGCAACGCAGGGCCGCAACATCGTCATCTCTTCCAAGGCCTCGCTGAGCCTTTTGAGGTCGATGGTACTCAGCCGGATCAAGGACTTGAACCTCGGCCTCCGCGAGGAAGAGTGCCGTGACCTCACGGACCGGTTCATCCAAGACGCGAATGACATCTCAGGTGACATCGTCCTGCGTGCCGCGAAGCGCGGACGGAACGCGAGCGAGCTGATGGGCATCGTCCTAAGCCGCTATCTCGTCCGGCACGAGCTCGGTCTGGACCGCTACTATGGTTGGTACTTCCTCGACGACTATGCCGACTGGCTAGGGCAGCGTGAGGAGCAGATTGCGGACATCCTCGTCCTCAGTCCCGAGCGGACGGCCAACGGGGACTACCGGCTGGCAGTCGTGATTACGGAGGCGAAGTATATCGACGCACCAAACCTCGCGGCGAAGCGGAAGGAGTCCCAGAAGCAGCTGCGAGACACCGTGAACCGCATCAACGACGCCGTGTTCGGATCGCCCGCGCGCCTGGACCGCGAACTCTGGCTCGCTCGGCTGTCCGACCTCATCCTCGACGGAGTTCAGTTCCCCGCGAGCGCGAGTATCAACCTGGCCGACTGGCGTCGGGCGATCCGCGAGGGGGAATGCGAAATGTACGTGCGCGGCTACTCGCACATCTTCGTCTCGGGTCCGACGGACGCGCCCGATTGTTCTTCCTTCGCGCGCGTGGCCGGCCTCGACGGCGCCTACCAGGAAATCTTCGATCGTCCACGGTTGCGCGAGCTCGTGCTGCGATACGCCCGGGGTGCGGACCCGCTGCAGGTACGCGGGGAGGTCGTGGAGGAGAGAGTGTGGGAAGAGCAAACTTATCGCAAGCCAACCGATCGCACCGTCACGCGCGTCGTCCGAAGGCCGCGAAAGGGGGAAGGAGACGACGAGGGCGGCACGCCTCCCTCACCGGAAGTTCCGCCGAGGCCATTGCCTAGCGCGTCGGCGCCCAGGATGACCCCGCAGCCGTCGGCACCGCCCCCGCCGCCAGCTGGGGATCCGGCAAGCGTAACGAACATCGCGCGCTGGGCGTACCCCGCGATCGAGGGGCTTATCGCGGACACCCTTACGCTTGAGGAGAGCGAGGCGGATAAGGCCTGGGTGAAGGAGGTCGAGAGCCGCACCAAGAACGCGCTCCAGCAGTTCCAGCTCCAGGCAAAACTCGTGCGGAGCGTCCTGACGCCGAACTGCGTGATCCTGAAGTTCGGCGGCAGCGCGAACTTGACCGTGGAGCAGGTGCAGCGGCGGCGCTTGGAGTTCTTAACCACCTATGGGCTCAACATCGTGTCGATCCAGCCCGAGCCCGGCATCATCTCCTTGTCCATAGAGCGGCCGGCGCGGCGCATTATCAAGACGCAGGAGGTATGGGCGCGCTGGCGGCCTGCCGCAGCAGAGGGCCAACATCTTGTCATCGGCATGCGGGAGGACGACGGGGAACTCCTGATACTGTCACCAGGGAAGCACGCGCCTCACACGCTGATCGCAGGATCGACGGGCAGTGGCAAATCCGTACTCATGCAGAACATCATCCTTGGAGTCGTCGCCACCAACACGCCTCGACAGGCCAGGGTGGTGCTCATCGATCCAAAGCAGGGCGTCGACTACTACCAATTCGAACATCTCCCTCACCTGCACGGGGGCATCATCGACCAGCAGGAGAAGGCATCCCTCGAGCTCGAGGCTCTCGTCACGGAGATGGATGCGCGCTACGCGAAGCTGCGGTCGGCCCGCGTGACGAATCTGACCGCGTATAATCAGAAGGCCCCGGAGTCGGAGCGGATTCCCGTCATCTGGCTCATCCACGACGAATTCGCTGAGTGGATGATGGTGGATGAGTATAAGGAGCAGGTGACCGCGATCGTAGGCCGGCTAGGGGTGAAGGCGCGCGCGGCCGGCATCTACCTGGTCTTCGCGGCACAGCGGCCCGACGCGAACGTCATGCCGATGCAACTTCGGGCGAACTTGGGCAACCGCCTCATCCTGAAGGTGGACTCGGAGGGCACGTCGGAGATCGCATTGGGCGAAGTAGGGGCGGAGCGCCTGCTCGGGCACGGACACCTGCTGGCGAAGCTCGAGGGCGTGGGCGGCATCTGCTACGCCCAGGTGCCCCTCGCGGAACCGGGCTTCATCGAGCAGGCTGTGGCCCTCATCCGGCAGAGCGACACGGCCAGGTAGGTAGGCGTCGGCTGCGGGCCGCCCGACGAAGGAATACCGGAGGCTGGCACTGTCAGACCCTCGAGAAGCCGACTCCCGTTGGAGGTGAGGTCCTGCTTCGTTCTCACGGTCGCTCTAGGACAGCGCGAAAAGTCCGCGACATGCCTGGAAGAGGAGTTGGGCAAAGGATTAGGAAGCGGCTAAGTGTAAGGTATCCGATGGCTTTGGTTGGGACCGTGGGAGCGAGCGGCCCCGGAAGAAGAAAGGGTAGCCGCTAGGGGGGTACATGGACGAGTTGAGGGTCGGTTCGTTCAAAGAGTTCCACGATCTTATCTCCCTCCATCATGACGAGTGGTTCCGCTGGTATTACCGCGGGCATACGAGCACAGCGTACAAGCTTGTTCCCAAGGTAGGCCGTCCCCCCTTCGCTGGCAGGATCGACGATCGAATGATGTTTGCTCGGTGGAGACGTCACGCGGTGGCCTATGTCGAGCCGGGTCCCAGCCAGCTGTCCGAGTGGGACTGGCTCGCAATTGCACAACATCACGGCCTCGCGACGCGTCTCTTGGATTGGAGTTTCAACGCGATGACAGCGGCATTCTTCGCTCTGATTGATGGCAGCAACAGAGTTGATGAGAGTCGCGACTCGGCTGTGTACGCTCACTATTCACGTCGAGAGTTCGTAGATACGAAGACGGAGACGGATCCGTTCGCACTTCGCGGAATTCATCGAGTTGCGCCAGGTTCGGTTGTGCCACGAATCGGGCGCCAGGGAGGGATCTTTACGCTGCATGGACCGCCGGACCAAGGCCTTGAAGAACTCCTTCCCGCAGGAGACGCATTGCACTGCTTGATCATCGACCGGGCGTGCAAGAAGGGCTTCGCGATCCAGTTATCGCACTACGGTGTCAACCGGATGGCGATGTTTCCTGATCTCGACGGGCTGTCCGAACACATTAACTGGTCATTCACGTATTTGAGCTATGAGTGAAAGTTATTCTGAAACCGACGGCACGATGAGCTACTACGAGCAGAACGCGTTGGTGTATGCGGAGAGGACAGGAGGGGTTCGGCTTGATGCCCTTTGGAAGGCCTTCTCGGGGCTCCTGTGGCCTGGCGCCTATGTTCTCGATCTAGGCTGTGGGGCGGGACGTGACCTGAAGGAGCTTTCGAGTCGGGGTTTTCGTGTCGTTGGTGTGGACTATTCTGCTCCCCTTGCGGCCATCGCTCGCGAGTATTCGGGCCAAGACGTAGTCGTTATGGACATCCGTCGTCTTGATTTCGACCCGGACGTATTCGACGGGATCTGGGCTGTTGCCTCGCTGCTACACGTTGCCCGGGGCGAGGTCCTGAGTGTTCTTGCCGATCTGCACCGGATTCTCCGTCCGGCGGGCATTTTGCTCACATCGATGCAGAGAGGTGAGGGCCAGGAGATTTCGGAGGATAGTCGGTGTTTTGAGCTGTACACGCGGGAGAAATGGGAGATCTTCCTTCGCGCCGGAGGTTTTGAGGTCGACCAGGTCCAGGAGACCGTGGTCAAGAGCCCGACGCGTCGTAGCGAAGTCTCTTGGTTTGTGACGATCGGTCGGAAGAGGTAGACGAACGGGGACTTCGAAGAGTGAGTATATTTGACCATCGGAGGCTGTCTGGTGTGGTCGTCAACGTCGGCAAAGCCAGCGGCAGAGCAATTCTCAACATCAGTGGTGTCGTCCAGAAAACTCTAAGACGCGGTGAGGCGTACGTTGTTGTGACGGACGTGATCACTCCTGAGCTTGTTCCACTCTTGGCAAATGCGGTGGGAATCGTTGCTGACGAAGTACTGTCAGCTGAGGCGGCTGGCATTACTCGAGAACTAGGGGTTCCCTGCATCGCGTCGGCCAAGTACTCCTCGCGAAGGATCCATGACGGAGACTGGGTAGAGATGGATGCAGATGCAGGTGCCGTCGCATGGAGTCCATCTGGAACTCAGTGCATATTGTGCGCGACGCATCGCGCGCTGCGTGTCATGGAGACCAAGCATTTCTTTGTTATTTATGATGCGTATCCAGTTCGGGAGGGTCATCTCCTAGTCATTCCGGTTCGACACGTCGAACGCCTAAGGGAACTGAACGAGAGCGAGTTTGGCGACATGCATGCAGCAATCATGCAGGTAGATGAATTCCTTCGATTGAGACATAAGGCTGAGGGCTACAACATCGGAGTCAATGATGGCGTGGCGGCTGGGCAGACGGTAATGCATATGCATTTTCATGTGGTGCCGCGCGCGCGAGGCGACGTGCTCGACCCACGGGGCGGAGTGCGGAACTTCTTGCCGAATCCATTGACGAAATACCCCTAGATCTTGCGATGGGCAGTGCGCCAGTGCTTCTAAGACCGTCCTCCATGGGCCCAACCCATGACTTAAGTCGTCGGACTCAGCGCCATGACGGCTTGTGTGAGGGGCGGGTCGCAACCGGGG
>Ga0184637_10003146_pt1 | contig 10389 bp, 2 predicted proteins | sample PLM3_127_b2_FD_133143 | JGI IMG/M metagenome (GOLD analysis project Ga0184637, IMG submission 133143) | Groundwater sediment microbial communities from an aquifer in East River, Colorado, USA - PLM3_127_b2 | ecosystem: Environmental > Terrestrial > Soil > Riparian zone | place: USA: East River... | reverse complement strand
GATCGTGACGCTGTTGCCGACGGCCTTCGTGAGCCCGCGCAGCTCGGTGGCGACATGCCGGGCGCGGACCATGTTGAAGACCGCCTTCTCGGCCGCGCGCGCGAGCGCCTGCGGGGTCGAAATTTCCCCGTACAGTTCGAGCATGCGGGTGTCCGTCTCCTGCGCCACGGCCTCCGTGAGCGGCTCAGCGGCCAGAATCGCGCGCACCATCTCGTCGCCCGACTTGTAGCCGGCCAGCTCGGCGAGGTGGTCGGGGTGGACCCCGAGGCTCACCGGGGCGTCCTTGTTGGCGACCACGGCCATGATCTGCTCGGCGCGCTCGGACATTGCGACGCCGTTCTTGCCGTAGTTCAGGTAGCGCCAGGGCGCCGCCGGGTGGTCGCCGTACATGTCGCGGAGCGCCGCGAGGGACATTTTGTGGTCGGGAAGCTTGCGGCCGTCCAGCTCGCCGGTCTTCAGGAGCCTGATCGCGCGGTACACCTGCACGGCCTCCAGCTCCGCTTGCACCTCGGCCTGCATCGCGGCGCGCTTCTCCACCACGCCCTTGTGGATCGAGCGCAGGGCCTTCGACTTCGCGTTGCGCGTCCACGCCATGTCGCGAATCCCGCTGCGCTCCAGCGCGCGCACGCCCTCCTCGGTTGCGGCCTGCCCGAGGAGCTGGTACTCGCGCCACTGCTCGGGGGTGTAGCCCGCCTCCTCGGGGGTCTTGAAGAGCGGCTCCATCCCGCGGAGCTGCTCCGTCTCGCGGATCGCCTTCTCGGAGGCGATCATCCTGCCGAACACGCCGCGCACCTCTTCGGTGAGCTGCACGTTCAGGGCGTCGAGCGTCTTGTAGACGTTGACCATCCACGCGCGGAACTTCGCGAACATGCTGCGCTGTTCCTCGGCCGGGGCGCGGCCCTCGAACATGTAGGCCTCGAACCCGCGGGCGAATTTCTCGTGATGCGGCCGTTTTTCGGAGGTCGTCATCTTGCGCCACGTCTCGGCACCCTCGACCCCGAACCACCCCATGAGCCGCTGCACGTCCTGCTGCAGCTCGGGGTTCTGCGTGTGCTCGGCGGCGTCCAGCATCACCTCCAGGAAGAAGTGGCCGCTCTCGTGGATGAAGCTGCTCAGGTCGGCGTTCTTCAGCAGCGTGATCACGGCGGGAAGGCCGGCGCCGAATTCGCGCGGGAGGGTGATCTCGGCGCGCGCGGCGCCCTCAGGCTCCTGCGCGAGCGTGGCCCCGGCGGCGTCGATCGCCTCACCGAGCCGCTGTGTGGCGAGCTGGATCACCTCGTCGTCGCGGCCTTCCTCCCACGTCCACCCGGCCATCAAGCCGGTCTTCTGATCGGCGAAGGTGGTGTCTTCGACCTTCGCGTTGCGGTTCTTCGCGCCGTGCGGCCCGAAGTTGAGCCACGAATTCTGCCCGCGCGTCTCGCTGGTCATGGCGCCGCGCGCGGCATCGCTGTACATCTCCGCGTGCGAGCGCCACGCGTTCTCTTCACCGCTCGCGCGGAAGCCGTTGCCGTGCATCAGGTGGCCGAAGTAATCGTGCACCGCGCGAAACACGTCGTTCGCGAGCGCCGGCTTGTCGCCGAACATGATCTCGGTCGAGCGGAGCAGCGGATTCTGGCTCGGGTCGAAGGTGGCATCGCCCCCGAACCCGTCGCGCGTGCTGAACACCCACATGTGGTTGCGCTCGATCACGTCCACCATCATCAGCCGGGGGTTGCCCTGGTAGGGATCACCTTGCGTCTTGAAATCTGCGAATTCGACTTTCAACCCGGTCATCTCGACGATTTTCTTGTATTGCGCGACCGTTTCGTCAATCATCGCGTCATAGCTCGCCTTCACCTCGGGGGCGTCGGGGGCATGCTGCATGGCGTCGTACTCGGCGGCGATGCGCGCCGCGCGCTCCCCGTCCGCGGTGACGTAGCTGTGCGGCGGGGTGTACTCCATGCCCGCCTCGTGCATGTACGCGCTCGCAACCTCGTGCGCCCGCCCGAACGGGCCGGGCACGAGGAGCGTGCCGTCGGGCATCGTCAGAGCGGCGCGGGGGAGGTTGGCGAGCGCGGGGACGCCGGCTGCAGCGCGATCCGCGCGAGCCGCCGCTTCAACCATGCGTTGATCTCCTGCTCCGACTCCGTCACCGGCATCGGCTCGGCTGGATTGCTCGAAGCGCCGGGCGTCCCATCCGTATCGTCCAGCGAAATCCGCGTTGACGGCTTGGACGCGCGCACGGAGGTCCGCGGCCGCCGCGAGAAGATCCGGTCCCCCTTGTCGGAGGACTTCAAGAAGAGATTCGCCATCGGGGTTTTCCTTCCAGTTGTTCTCGACGCTTCCGAACATCGAGCGATACTTCACCGACTCGGTGACTCCGCCGCCGAAGTGCGCAGGCAGAAGCCCGAGCACCTCGTCCATCATTCCGTGGAAGCCCTTGGTCTTCGGGCGGTCCTTGTTGGGCAGGCCCTTGTCCTGCAGCACGTTGACGATCTGCGCGCCGCCCTCGGGGCCGAATGCCGGCGCGATCTTGTCGTGGCCGAAGACGTACATCATGCGGTCATAGAGCAGCGCGCCCTCTTCGTGCGTGAGCGGGCGGGCGGTGCGGATCTCGATCCCGTTCTTACGCGTCTCGGCGGCGTCGTAGACCGGCGCGTTCCACAGCACCTGATCTTGCGTGAAGACGTACGCGCGAAGCGCGGCGTAACGGGTGAGCACCTTCTGCGCCCCCTCGTGCAGCTCCCGCCCGGCCCCCTGGCCCGCGGCGGCGACCGGCACGACGCGCTGCGCGCTCATGCCCATGTCGCCCTCCCAGGCGCCGAAACCCGTCTCCAGCCGGCCCGGGGGCAGCCCGACCGCCTTGGCGATCAGGTCCACGCCGCCCTCGGTGGTGGCCGCCATGACAGCCTTCAGGTACTCCTCCTTCTGCCCGATCGTGGCGCTGTGAATCCCCGCGAGTACGCCACTGTCCTTGCTCGGGGTGGCTTCCCACGCTATCTGCGTGCGCAGCGACTGCAGCATGTCGCTGAAGTCGAGCGAGGCCTCGTGAGCGTTCTTCTCGTCCGCGGCCTTGCGCAGACCCCATTCACGCGCGAGCTTGAAGTGATTGTAATCGTTGCGGTCCTGGGTCGGGGCGGCCTTCTTGTCGGGTTTGACGGCGCCGGCGCTGCCGTCGTCGTTGCGCTCGCGGATGCCGATCTTGATCTCGTGCTCATACAGCTCGGACTTGATCGCCGTCACGCGGCCGCGCATCGCGACCCACACGGCGGCCTGCACTTGATGCGGATGCCAGCCCAGCTCGTCGGCGATCTCTTTGATGCGGCCCTCGGCGAAGCCGTACTGCGTGCCCTGGTCGATGCCGCCGAGATTGTAGCCCATCGAGATCGCCATCCAGAGGTCCATCGTGGCGAGATTCGGCACGACCTGAGCCGGGTCGATTTCCGCCATGAGGTTCTGGAAGAACGAGAACACCTTCGGCGTCTCCGGCATCTTGCCGGTGTGCATCAGCTCCTCGGCCTTGGCGTTCGAGCCCTTGAAGCCGGCTTCGATCGGCATGCCGGCGAGGTGTTGGTAATAGGCGTTGAGCGCCATCACCGTGTTGTTGACGACGCTGTTGTTGGGCGAATAGATCGCGATCAGGCCGGCAATCTTGCGCGCTTCCTTCTTGTCGCCTCCAACCATGTCGAGGATCGCCGCGCCGCTCTTCTCATACCAGAGCTTCCCGCGCGTGCCCTCGAGTGCGAGCGCGCGGAGCTGCGCCATCATCTCGGCGAGGCCGTGCTGAATCCCCCGGGGGTGCAGGTTGACGTAGTCGGGCCCGCCGACGTAGCGGTCCACCCCTTTGATCGTCTCGATCGCGATCTCGTGGCGCACCGCGCTCACGCCGCCCACCCGCTTCCGCCCGCCGCGTTCCTGCTTCGGCGACTGCTGCAGCGTGAAGTCGAGCGTAGCGCCCTGCGGCGGCCGGGTCATGTACCCGGTGGCGCGGCCTTGCTTGTCCAACTCCGGCGTGAATCCGAAGCGTGAATAGAATCGCTGGAGATCCTCTACCGAGGTCGTGCCTTCGGCATCGAGCTGCGAGGGGATCAGCCGTGAGGTGAGCTGCTGCTCGTCGGCGAACGCCGTGAGATCCCGCATCGCCGCCGAGCCTACGCCCTTGCCACGCGCCTCAGTCGGGACGGTGATCATCCCGAGGTAGAGCGAGCCCTTGTCCATCCACGCGCCCATGTGCACGCCGTGCTTCTGACTGATCTCGGTCGCCTTGACGGCGACGGCCTCGTTGAGCTGCTTCTCGGGGATCAGCTCGGGCTGCTGGACCTGCATCTGCCGAACGATCTCGGCGACGCGCCCCTGCGCGGCGTAGCGCACCGGCCGGCCTTCGGCGACGGCCGTGAGCTGCTGCCTCTCCACGCGCGTAAGCCTGTTCGCTTCGGAACTCGCGAGGTATTCCGAGATAGCCTTACTCTGCGTGAGCTTCGTCTCGCCCTCCCCCGGCACCACGCTCGCGGCCTGCACCTTGAGCTGGTAGCGCGCGAAGGCCTGATCAGGCGTGACTCCCATGCGGTGCGAGAGTACAGCGTAGAAGTCGCGCACCATCGCCGCGTAGGCGGTGTTCACGTCGGCGGTGAAGCGGTTCGCGCCGCTGAGCTGTTCGAGCACCTGATCGTGCACGGCCTGCGCGCCCTCGTGGAAGGGCTTGTCCGCGGCGTGCTTCTGCAGCAGGTCGGCGGCCGTGGCGGCGAAGTTCGCCTCCTGGGCCTGCATGTACGTCTCACCCTCGAGAACGGTCATGCCCTCGGGGTGGGTGCGCGCCTGCTCGACGAGCGCCTTGCCGGCGGCGCTGGTCGCGATGCCGGTGATGTACTCCCCGATGGGGATAGCGATGTCGCCGTTCAGCTCCGCCTGCTCGGCGAGCGGCGCGAGCGTGTCCTGCGCGAAGCGCGCCGGGTCGATCTGGCCCTTGCTGATCGCCTCCTGCACCATCGCGGCGGGGAGGTGCACCTCGGTGATCGAGCCCTGCTCGCCGTGGATCGCCTGGAGGAACTGCGCGAACATCGACGGATCGCGCTCCGACATCTTCGACAGCTCCGCGATCGAGGCCAGCTCGTTCAGGTGCTTGCCGTTCTCGATCGCCGAGAGCGCGTTGTTGGTGTTCCGCGCCATCGCGTGCATGCCGGTGAAGAAGCCGCCGGCCACCAGCGTGGACACGAAGGTCTTGAAGGTCGCATCGACGCGGCTGTTGGCGTAGTCGGTCCACGTCGCGTTGGGGTTGGCGATGGCGGTGTCCACCGCATCCTGCGCATGCGTCGCCATCAGCTCGCTCGCCACCTCGCGGCCGAAGAAGCCCGCGATGAACTGCTTCATCCCGGTGCGGCCGAGCTGCTTCACGAGGAAGCCCATCGGAATCCGCTCGGTGCCGGCCTCGATCGTGCCCTCGGCCACCGAGCCGAGCATCGCCTCGCCGACCGAGCCACCGCGGTTGCGGTACTTGCCGTACGTCTCGGTCTGCGTCTGCCCGAAGAACATCGCGAGCCCCGCGGCGGGATTGAGCGCGAAAGCGCCCACGCTCGGGAGGGTTGCGGACAACGATTGCACGCCCTCGACCACGGCCTGCCCGGCGTAGGTCTGCGCCTGGGGTAGCAGTGCCTGCGCCAGCTCGCCGCCGTGGTGCATGCCGAGCGCGGTCCTCTCGGCCGCCGTCTCGCCCATCAAGCCGTGCCACACGGCCTGCCCACCGTAGTAGGACTTCGCGGCGGCGATACCGAAGGCCTCGATCGTCGCGCCCTTGGCAAGCCTGCCGACGGACTCCAGGCTGCTCCAGTCCACCTTCTCACCTTCGAGCGGCTTGTACACGCCGTGCTTCTTGGCGAGCGCCTCCATCTGCGCGGCCTCCCGCAGACGGTCCGCGTAGATGGCGCCGAAGTCGCGGTTATCGGCGACGTGGCGCTTGGTGATCGGCGCGCCGGGCAAGACCACGTCGCGGTACAGCTCCAGCTTCGCTTGACGTTCGGCGGCGGGGGCGTCGGACTCGACCGCCTCGCGTGGAATGCCGAGTTGTTTGCCGACCTGCAGCGCCTTCGCGGAAGCCTCGGGGTTGCCGCCGAGTCCCGCGCTCAGATTCGAGGTAGCGCGCGCGTGCTCGTCGCTCGCGATGGCCTCCCCAAGCGGGTTGTCGCCAGCAGCGACGAAGTCGACGAAGTCGGTCATTAGCGCGTCTGCTGTTTGATCGCCGTGCGGCGGCGAAGGTTGTTACGCAGGAAGTCGCGGTACAAGTCGTTGATCTGATCGGCGGTATACGGCGAGCCGTCATCCTGCTTGGCCCCGCGGGCCTGGAGCATGTTCCCATAGCGCACCATCGCCTCCGGCGTGAGGCGGAATTCCTTCACCTCCGCTTCGGTCTGGAGCTGGTAGCCAGCAAGCTTGGTGTCGGCCATACCCATCCACGAGCCACCCTTGATGCGGCCGTTGAGCACGACGCGGTTGATCACGTCGTTCTGCTGCTCGTCGGTGAGCGCCGCTTTTGCACCGCGGTTCTTGCGCTCGACTTCCAACTGCTCCAGCGCAGCGGCGTGGATCGAGTCGCGGAGCTGCCCGCGCTGCTGCTCGTGCTGCTTGTCCCGGAGCCCGAGCGTCTCGAACGATGCGAGCATCTTCTGCTCCATCGTGGACTCCGCGCGCTGATTCTGCGGGTCGAGGCGCATGCGGGTCTGCGTCGCGAGCATGCCGTTCCAGGTCGAATCTTTGATCTTGCCGCGTACGAGGCGCAAGTCGTAATCGCGCAGCGAGCCGTCCGTGATGGCGTTGCTGAGCGCGACCATCGTGTCGGGATCGTCCTCGCGCGCGACCTTGTCCGCTCGCGCCTCGGCGCGTTTGAAGCGAGCCTCGGCTCGCTCGGCGTTGCGCATCGCCGCCTGCTGGTGGCCGTCCATCGCGGTCCACACGCTCGCCGGGATGGCGTTGATGCCGCCCTGGTCGAAGAATTTCCAGCCGACGTTCGCCGCTTCGTTCATCAGCTTCGCGTCGGCTTGCTCGCGCTGCGCAAGGCGGTGGTCGAGCGCGCGCTCGGCGTACTCACGGGCTTCGGGGTTGTCCTTCGTCTTCTCGCGGATATCCGCGCGAACCTGCTCCATCGCGGCGGGGAGATCCCCGCGGGCGGTGTTCTGCACCAGCCCCTGCACGCCGTCCACGAGCGCCATTCCGGTGGACTTGGCGACGGCCACCTTCAGGCCTTTCTCGATCCTGTTCCACTCGGTAGGCGCGATCTGCTTCTTGTTGAGGTCGAAGTACGCCTTGGCGAGCTTCGGGTCGTCGCCATTGGTGAGGTTCTCGATGATCTCGGTGTGGAGCTTCGTGGTGTTCGCGAGAACCCACTGCTCTTTGGTCTTCACGTCCCACCCGTGCTGCTGCGCGAGCACCGCGGCGCCTTGGTTGATCGTGTCGAGCGACTTCACCGTCGCGGCCATGCGGCGGTCGTTATCCACCTCGCCGGCCGCGGCCTGGATCGTGGACGCGATGTTGTTCTGCGTGGCGTTGCTGAGCGCGACGCCGTTCTGCTTCTGCTCGTGACGCGCGAGGCGGTCCGTGAAGCCGACCATCGTAGCGTCACTGCGGTTGAGGAAGGCGAGCCGCTGCCGGTCATTGAGCCCCTCGCTGATCTTGTTCCGCTGTTTCGCCGCTTCCTCGGCGTACTTGGAGCTGGTGCCGCGGGCCGCGTCGGCCTCCAGCGATTCCTGCTCGCGTTGGGCCTGCGCGACGTGCTGGTTCATCGCGGTGTCGGCCTCCAGCACGCGCTGAGCATCCTCGGACTCGTTCATGCGCGCGCCGGCATCGGCCATCACGCCGCCGAGATTCTGCAGGCCCTCGGCGAGCCGCCCGGCCTGACGGCCGGCGTAGCCGCTCTCCTGCGCTCGAGCGGCCTCGGTGCTGTCTGTCGCGCCGACCGTCTGCTGGTCGATGCCGGGAACTACGCGGCGGGGAACGGTGGCCATGTCCTAATCCTATTGGTACTCGGCGCCAGCACTGTCCTGGCTGTCGCGGCCCAGGAAGCCCGCGGCCCGGCCGCCACGCTCGGCGGTGTAGGGCTTGTAGCGGTTCCAGGCCGAGGAGAACTTCGCCGCGCCGCTGATGAGCCCCTCGGCGGCCGAAGCGCCCGGGCTGATCTGCCGCGCGTTGATGCGCGACATGTCGCTCGCGAAGGCCTTGTTGAGCGCGGTGTTCTTGAGCGCGAAGACTTCCTTGTCGGTGTTCGACTTCAGGTTCTCCGCCTCCAGGTTCGCGACCCATTTGCTGTCCTGCAGGATGAAGAGGTGCGAGCCCTCGGTCAGCGAGCCGCCCTTGGCGGCGATGCGCGCGCGCTGCGCGCCGAAGTGCTGCTTCTGCTGCAGGCGCAGCTTGAAGAGCTGCTCGTTCCCGACAGCCTGCCGGTCGGCCGCGCGCAGCTCCGCCATGCGGGCATCGCGCTCCTGCATCTTGGCGACCCATTCGAGGTTTTGCTTCTCGCCCTTGGCGTTGCTGTACGCAGCGTAGGTCGACGCCGCGGCACCGACGCCCGACGCGGCGATGCCGCCCCATCCCGAAGCCGCGCCGGGTGTGGTGGTGCTCATCTATCTATCTCCCCCTTCTGCAAACGCTTCCATCACGAGCCCGAGCACGGTGCTCGGGAGAGGTTGATCCTGCTCTACGACCATCTGCCCCGAGATGGTCCAGTGCCCGTCCGTGGGGATCTCGATCACCCCCGAGAGCAGCGAAGGCGGGTCGCCGTAAAGCTCGTTTGCGCGGGCGGGGAAGGTGCGCATCCGCTCGAACGTGGGGCCCGCCTTGATGGTGGAGCTGCGGTTCACGCGCAGGAACATCGGGCCCATCACCTTGTTCGAGGCGATGCCGAAGCCCTCGAAGTTCTCCAGCGCGGGCGGGATGGTCTGCAAGCGCGAGACGTAACCGAGTCCGATCTGCGCCTTCGACACCTCGACGCCCAACTCCAACGTGATGCGGCCGAGCGAGTCCACTACCTGACGCGGGTGGACGGCACCGTCGCCGAGGATCACGACTTCCTCGCCGACGAGGTGCCACAGCCCGCCGATCACGTTCGCGGGGTCGCCATCGTAGGTGATTCCGGCATCGACGAAGAACGAGTCGGCGATGTCGGCATCGTCGATCTCGCGCGTGTGCGAGCGCTCGATGTAGCGCACGTCATAGGTGTCGTTGATGCGCCGCTTGACCACCGCGTAGACCGGGTACTCGGTGTCTTCCTTTACGCAAGCCACGGACTCGAACTCGCCGCGCGTCCCGTGCTGGTGCCAAGCGGTCACCTCGTGCTCGGGGTGGTAGGTCACGCCGAGCAGCGCGCCGTCGGAGCGCACGGCCCACACGATGCGATGTGGCGCCTTCTGGTGCGCGAGGTCCACGATCCGCTTGAGCGCGAAGAGGTGCGGCGCCAGCACGGTGATGTCGTCGGTGTTCCAACCGTTCGACTGCCACTTGAATTCCATGCGGCGCAGACGCGAGCCTGCCTCGTGCACGAAGATCACCGCGCCGTTCGCGATGACGTACTTGACGCGCGAGGCGCCCTCCGCCGACTGCTGCTTGGGGAAGGCGTTGGCGGGCGTCAGAACATCGCTGTTGTCGGGCGAGATTTTCCACTCGCCGCCCGTGGTGAGGAAGAGCAGGTTCGCGAGCGGCACGATCCGCAGGATGGCGTTCACCTCCCGCGCCACGATGCGCCCGCTGATCGCGTCGTCGTCCTGCGTCGGGATCGAGTAGTTCATGTTGCTCTCGGTCCCGCTGGCGGTGAGGAAATAGTTCTGCTTCTTGTTGAGCGTGCCGGCGAACACGCGCCGGCCCTCGAAGTAGCTCACCGCGCCGGGGTAGTTGAGGGGGCTCGGGAAGGGGTTCGAGAGGAAGGGCGCGGTCTTGTTCGCGTCGGGAGCGATGTTGTTGTCGCGCACGATCCCGCCCGGGAGCGTCTGCGCGGCGAAGCTGAAGATGCCGTTCTTCAACTTGTACAGGTTCATGCGGATCGCGCCCACCGTCGCCGGCAGTTGAATGTCGAGGAAGGTGTTCACCTGCGACAGGTCGATCGTGAACGTGAAGGACGGCGACGGCAGCGACTCCTCCAGCGTGTCGATCGCGACCGCGGTGCAGAGGTAGAAATATGCAACGGGCGGATTGGTGCCGCCGCTGGATGCACTGAACGTCGGCGCCGTGGGCGTCGCGATCGTCGGCAGGAAGGTGATCACCGTGTACGTCCAGCTCGTCGGGCTCAGGCGGCGCACCTCGGCCGGCGGATGGTTCTGATGCACGATCGTGAGCACGTCGTTCGACTGCGTGAAGTCGATGCCGAACACCTCGTCCTCGGTGTACGGCGTGGGGATCTCCAGCACCTTCGCGGCCGTGCCGTCGGAGACGTAG
>Ga0184637_10003144_pt1 | contig 10395 bp, 9 predicted proteins | sample PLM3_127_b2_FD_133143 | JGI IMG/M metagenome (GOLD analysis project Ga0184637, IMG submission 133143) | Groundwater sediment microbial communities from an aquifer in East River, Colorado, USA - PLM3_127_b2 | ecosystem: Environmental > Terrestrial > Soil > Riparian zone | place: USA: East River... | reverse complement strand
TGGACTCGAAGAGTCGAACGGGGTCAAGTACCTGGTGATGGAGCTCGTGCTGGGAGAAACACTCGTCGAGAAGATTGCCCAGGGGCCGCTGCGCCTCGAAGAGTGCCTCGCGGTCCTTCGCCAGATCGCCGAGGGTCTGGAGGCGGCGCACGAGAAGGGGATCGTCCGTCGGGACTTGAAGCCCGCGAACGTCATCGTGACGTCCGAAGGACGAGTCAAGGTTCTGGACTTCGGTCTGGCGAAGGCGGTGGCGGAGGAGGCGCCGTCCTCCGACCTGTCCAAGTCTCCGACGTTGACGCGAGAGGGCACGGAGCAAGGCGTCATCCTGGGAACGGCTTCCTACATGAGCCCGGAGCAGGCACGGGGGAAGACTCTCGATCGAAGGACCGACATCTGGTCTTTCGGGTGCGTCTTCTATGAAGCGCTGACGGGGAGGAACGCATTCTCGGGCGAGACATTCTCGGACGTCTTGGCTGCGATTCTCGAGAAGGAGCCCGACTGGAAGCTCCTTCCGTCGAGAACGCCGCCGAAGATTCAGGATCTGGTACGACGGTGTCTTCAAAAGGATCTCCATCGGCGCTTGCGGGATATCGGCGATGCGAGGATCGAGATAGACGAGCCTTCGGCCTCGCCCGTCACCGTGCCGCGGCACCGCTACCTTCCGTGGGCAGCGGCCGCTTTTCTGTTGAATCTCACGATCTGGAGTCTGCTCCGCCCCGGAGCAGAACCGGAGCGTAGGGTTTCACGCTTCACCGTCAACCTTCCTCCGGACCAGGCTCTAACCTACGCGAACGAACCCTCCGTGGCCCTTTCTCCGGATGGAAGACGCCTCGTGTACGTCGGAGGTCCGGGAAGTGAAAGAAAGCTCTACGTCCGATCTCTCGACCAACTCGAGGCTCGTCCCATCCCCGGCACCGAGGGTGCGATATCGGCTTTCTTCTCGCCCGATGGAGAGTGGGTGGGTTTCTTCGGTGCAGGGAAGCTCAAAAAGGTGCGGCTCGACGGTGGATTGCCCATCATTCTCTGTGACGCCCCGGATCCAGGGAGCGCGAGCTGGGGTCCTCGAGACACCATTCTCTTCTCACCCGGCATTGTCTCGGGCCTGTCGCGCGTCTCCGCTTCGGGAGGGCCTCCCTCGGTTGTAAGCACGCTCGACCCGAGCCAGGGGGAATTCTCTGCGTGGCCGGAGATTCTTCCCGATGGCAATACGGCTCTCTTCACGATTGTGACCGGCACGGGTATTCCTCGCATCGGTCTTCTCTCTCTCGAAACGGGCGAGTATCGAGTTTTGCGCGAAGGTGGCTCATTTGCCCGATACGTCCCAACGGGACCCCTGGCCTATGTGAGCGAAGGCGTGCTTCTGGCGGCGCCCTTCGACCTCGAGCGTTTGGAAGTGACGGGTGAGCCCGTCCCCATTCTGGAGGGGGTCTGGACGCACCCGACGTATGGAACGGCTCACTTCGCCCTCTCGACGGACGGCACGCTCGTCTACGTTCTTCGGGTCGCGGTTGAAAGGACCCTCGTTTCGGTAGACCGTGTGGGGGCCGTCCGGCCGATCATCGATGACCGCCGGCCCTATTCGAACCCCCGCCTGTCTCCCGACGGACGTAGGCTCGCCGTGACGATCGAGGATCACATCTGGGTTTACGATATGGTGCGCGATGCTCTCTCCCGCGTAACCTTCGGTCCAAACCAGGAGGACTTTCCCATCTGGACACCCGACGGTAGCCAGCTGACGTATGGAGGGGGCGATCCATCCAACATCTTCTGGCAGCCCGCCGATGGGAGCGGGGAAGCCGAAAGACTCACGACGAGCGAGAACTGGCAGAATCCACATTCGTGGTCGCCAGACGGTAAGACGCTGGTGTACTCGGAAAGGTCGAATGGGCAGGTCGACATCGGGCTCCTGGCGCTCGAGGGCGATCGCACATCGCGTCCTTTTCTACAGACACCATTCCGAGAGGCCGCCGGAGTCTTCTCACCGGATGGTCGGTTCCTCGCCTACGTCTCCGATGAGTCCGGCCGGTACGAGGTCTACGTCCGGCCTTTTCCCGGCCCAGGAGGTAGGTGGCAGATTTCGAGCGAAGGCGGCCTTCAGCCCGTCTGGGCGCGAAGCGGGCGCGAGATTTTCTACCGTAACGGCGACAAGATGATGGCGCGAGCCATCGAGTCGGAGCCGGCCTTCCGTGCGGGGAAGCTGGCCCCCCTGTTCGAAGGCAAGTTCTACCGCCCTGACTTGCCTGCAGCCCGCTACGACATCGCCCCCGACGGTGAGCGCTTCGTGATGATCCAGGACATCGAGTCGGGGCCGACCCAGATCCACGTCGTCCAAAACTGGTTCGAGGAGCTGAAAGAGCGCGTGCCCACACGCCCGCGCTGAGCTACGGTCTCCAATCGGCGGGAGGGCCTCCGTCGTGGTGGAGAAGCACTCCGGTCGCCGGAGTCAGTTGGTACGAGGCGGCGGCGTACTCCGAGTTCTGCCGCCGTTTCAGGCGGTCGTGTATTTTCCCGGCGCTGGCGCCGCAACTAGATCCGGGGGCGAGCCATTCCTCCTTGCCGGAGCGAAAGATTGCTATTATCCTCCTGACCTTCGCCGGTCGTCATGGGCAGCACCGACAGTAGTACGGTCCTCATCGGTCCCACCTCCGGCGATGAGCCTGATGTCTCGTTGGGACTCAGGAGGTGCTCATGACGAAACGGAGCTTAGGGTCGGCCCTTCTCTCCGTCTTTCTTCTTTCCTTCCTGGAAACCACCGACGCCCAGGTGATCACCGGGAACATCCTGGGGACGGTGAGGGATGAAACCGGGGCCGTCGTTCCCGGCGCCCTGGTCACCATTCGGTCTCCCGTCCTTCTGGGAGGGCCCGTGACGTTCGTCACGAATGAGAAAGGTCAGTACCGGTTCCCCGCGCTCGCCCCCGGACTGTACGGCCTGACGGTAGAGATTTCCGGGTTCCGCACTTACATTGAGGAGGGACTCCGGGTCCAGGTCGGCGCCACTGTCGAGCGAAACGTAACGCTCCCCCTCGCGGCCCTGGCCGAATCCCTGACGGTGACGGCGGAGAGCCCTCTTCTCGACACCAAGGAGAGCGGGCAATCGACCCACTATGGGAAAGAGTACCTGCAAAACACGCCCATTCGCCGTTTGAGCATGTTCGACCTCATCAAGTCCGCCCCTGGGATTTCTGCCCAGGGACCCAGCAGCCAGGGACAAACGGGCGTCTCGGCGTTCGGCTCGGGGCAGAATGAGAACACGACCCTGGTCGATGGCACCGATTTCACGGGCGCCTACGGAGGAGGAGTCGTCCCCTTTGTCGACACCGACATCATCGAGGAGATCCAGATCGTGGGCTTCGGCGCCTCCGCGGAATATGGAAACCTCCAGGGCGCGGTCTTCAACGTCGTGAGCCGTCAGGGAGGAAACGACTTTCAGTACGACGCCTCCTATTACGCGCAGTTCGACGAGCTCACGAGCAAGCCGGTCCTGCTCCCCTGCGACTGCCCCGAGGGCGAGAGCGGCTTCGTGCGGAACCTCTACCGCGATTTCACGACCCACCTCGGCGGGCCGATCATCAAGGATCGCCTGTGGTTCTTCGGCGGCTACCAGTACCAGAGGGAGCACCTTAGCCTGCCGGGCTCGGACAGACGATTCCCGACGGAGCGTGAGGCCGACCGGATCTTCTGGAAGATCAACTGGCAGATCACCCCAAATCTGAAACTGATACATAGCTATCACGACGACTACAGGCTCGGCCGGGGTCCCTACACCATCTCCTTCCCCTACGCATCAGGCACTACGGGAGAGGACCACAACCCGTCCCTTACCTTCGCGAATCTCACCCACGTCGTCTCTCCGAATACGTTCTTGGACGCCCGAGTCTCGGGCTACTTCGGGACAGGCAAGGGTGTTCCGAACAGCGGGTACATTTCGCCAGCGCACCTCGACCTCGCGACCGGCATATGGAGCGGCGGCTCATACGGATTCTCGTCAGGGAAGGAAAGCCGCACCGTCGCCCACGCCAAGCTGAGCCACTACGCCACGGACTTCCTCGGCGGCGATCACGACTTCAAGTTCGGAGCTCAGTTCGTCGCCGCCGGAAGCCAGCAGCTCTATGGGTTTCCCGGGGGAGCTACCTACTACGACTCCTACGGCCCCTATCTGGCCTACTTCCAGGAGCCCTATACCTATGGGGGTGAATCTCGAAGCCTCGGGGTCTACGTGGATGATGTCGTGACCGTTTCCGACAGACTCACCCTCAACCTCGGAGTGCGCTACGACCATAGCCGCGCCGTGAGCCAGGACATCCCATCTGACTCGTCCCAACAGATCGCTGTGGTGGGCGCCTTGATCGGGAGGTGCGCATATGCAATTATATAGGCGTGTACGAGGTCGCGTTTGCGCCCTCCGTAGCAGAGGACTTGTCGGAGGTGCGGGCTTTCGATCGCGCGCGGATCATGGACGCCGTTGAGGAGCAGTTGACTCGTGAGCCCACGGTACCCACACGGCACCGGAAGCTCCTACCGGACCTTGAGCCGCCGTTCGAGGCGGCTCCACCCATCTGGGAACTGCGGGTCGGAGAGTTCCGGATTTTTTACGACGTGGCCGAGGAGGAGAAAAAGGTGTACGTGCGCGCGGTGCGCCGAAAACCGCCGCATAAGACGACCGAGGAGGCCCTATGAAGTCAATCAACGTGCGCGACTTTCAGAAGAAGATCCGAGAGTGTGTCGAGGCGGCTCAGAAGGAACGAGTGGTCGTTACGCGCCACGGACGGCCTGCGGTCATCTTGATCGGCGTCGAGGGTCAGGACTGGGAGGACATCATGTACCAGACCAGCCCGGCTTTCTGGAAGATGATCGAGGCGCGCCGAAAGGAGAGGCCGATCCCGCTCGGGGAGATGCGCCGGCGGCTTGGCCTTCCGAGCAAGCGTAGCCGGGCCCGGCGATAGGAGTCCTTGCGGCGGACGCTCGCGTGGGCGCATTGTTCATAGAATCCACACCACGAGCGACACCGATGGGGGTCTTCCACCAAGCAACCGTCCAAAACAACGCGTTGTTGTGTAGACTTGAATCATGCAACGGATGGTTGTTGCGGCACTCGACGACTGGCTCCGGGTTGCGGACCGCAAACCCCTCGTCCTTCGGGAAGCCCGACAGGTGGGCAAGACCTGGCTCGTCCGCGACCTCGCCGCCAGGTCGGGTCGCGAGTTAGTCGAGATCAACTTCGAGCGCGACCCATCCTTCGCCCGGTACTTCCGCACGAACCATCCGGCCTCGATCCTGGGGGAACTCTCCCTGGCGCTCGACCGGGACATTTCGCCGGAGCGAAGCTTGCTGTTCCTCGACGAGGTCCAGGCGGCCGCCTCGGTGTTCTCCAAGCTCCGCTGGTTCTACGAGGAGATGCCTTCCCTCCCGGTGGTGGCCGCCGGGTCGCTGCTCGAACTGACCCCTTGGCGATAGCCATTTCAGCATGCCGGTGGGGCGCGTCTCGTTCCAGCACGTCGAGCCGATGGGGTTTCCAGAGTTCCTGGAGGCACACGGCCAGCAACGATTGCTAAGACCGCTTTCCGAGTGGACACCAGGGCCCACTCCGCTGCCGGAGGCCGCGCACGAGCGGGCGACGGAGTGGCTACACCGCTACTCGATGGTGGGTGGCATGCCCGCGGTAGTGGCTGCCGACGCGGGCGGTCGCGACGCGCGTGCCTGCCGCGAGCTCCAGCGCGACCTCTTAGCCGCGTTTCGTGCGGACTTCGCGAAGTACTCGGGCCGGATGCACCCGAGCGTGCTGGACGCCACCCTTCGTGCGGTGGCCGGCTCGCTCGGCCGCAAGCTCGTGTACGCGCATTTCGGGGACGGGGTGAAGCAGCACCAGGCCCGGCGCGCCCTTGACCTGCTCACGAGTGCTGGCGTGTGCCACCTGGTTCGACATAGTGCGGCCAACGGGCTGCCCCTTGGGGCCGAGTCGAAGGACACTTTCCGCAAGGCCATTCTCGTCGACGTCGGGCTTGCCCACGCGCTCCTCGGGACGCCGGCGGCAACTACGTTCCCCTCCTGGACCGACCTCGCACCCGCCGTGCGCGGCCAGCTGGCTGACCAACTGGCGGGACAGCAGCTGCGCCTGGTCGACGCGCTCACCGGCGACGGTCCGCAGCTGTTCTACTGGCAGCGAGAGGGCGGCCGCCCCGGAGAGGTCGACTACTTGGTGGTGGTCGAGGGCCGCATCGTGCCGATCGAGCTGAAGTCGGGAGCCGCCGGCTCCATGAAGAGCCTGCACCAGTTCATGTTCGACAAGCACCTGGACCTGGCGGTGCGGTGCGACGCGAACCCGCCCAGCGTCATGGATGTCTCCGTAAAGACGACGCGCGGCGACCCGGTGTCGTATCGATTGCTGAGCCTGCCGCCGTACCTGCGTGCTGTGGGCCCTCGCCGGGGCGGTGGCGGCGGTCACGGCATCCCGCCGCACTCGTTGAGCGCGCACTTCCATACGCCACACGTCCTTAACCGAAAGAACCACAGCGTCTGGTTGCCGAAAAATCAACTTGACATAGTATTATTACAAGTGTATATTAATGTATTGAGGGACGCGTCGAATGCCGGTTCACGAAGAGGTCTTGCGCGCCGCACAAAGGATCTGCATCGAGCGAGGCGAGTGGGTTTTCACCGTCCGCGAAATCGTCAGCGCCTTGCCCCATCTCAATGAGCGGACGGTTCGGACCCACGTCGTTAGCCGATGCTGCCTGAACGCACCAAAGAATCATCCCCACAAGTGGAACTACTTTCGACGGGTGGGAAGGGGAACCTACTCCATCGTGCCGACATATCGAGCCCGGCGGGAACGTCCCGTGGCTCCCTCCGGCTCGAGAGTGGCCGAGCCGACGTCAAGCTATGAGACCCGTGACGAGCCCCCGCGCGAGCGGATTCACGCCGTGGTCCATCAGGACAAGGGCACTTATGTCGCCGAGTGCCTGGAGATTGCGGTAGTCACCCAGGGAAAGACGATGGACGAGGTGCTCTTCAATCTCAAAGAAGCCATCGGGCTGCATCTGGAGGGGGAAGACCTGCGAAGCCTCGGACTTTCGGCGAACCCTCGTCTGGTGGTCACCTGCGAGCTCAGCCTCGAAAATGCCCCCGCGGCTTAGGAGGCTCGCCGCTCGGGATGTCCTGAAAGCGTTGGGTGCGTTTGGATTCGAGACGGTTAAGACCCGTGGAAGTCACGCAAAGTTGAAGCGCGTGAAGCCTGGCGGGAGTGTCGAAATCCTCACGATTCCTCTTCACAAAGAGATAGCGGCCGGGACACTGCGCGCGATCTACCGTCAGGCTCTGCGCTACGTACCCGAAGAAGAGCTTCGCCCGTTCTTCTTTGGAGACTGACCTTCCCGCGGAGTCCTGGTGCGCAGGCGAACCAATGACTCGGCGGGATATCAGACATCATCAAGGGCTTGCCACAGAATCCACCTACTTCTCGGCATCGGCGGCCTTGACGATCTTCAAGACCGCGGGGCCCAGGTATCTTTCGAGCTGCTGGTAGAGAATGCCCGAAGACCGCAGTTTCCGAATGTGCTCCGAGAGCGAAGGCCCGATGTCGGAGCCGCGGGTCACGGCGAAGCCATAGCCCATGCGATCGGGAAACGTGAATACGGTCTCGAGCTCGGGGAAGTCCAGAAGGTCGGTCATCGCCGAGGTCGAATCGACCGGCGCGAAATCGGCCTTGCCCGCGAGGATCATCCGGTAGACGTCGGGGGTCTTTTCCACTGGCACGATCGTGGCCGACGGAATCCTCTTTCGGACGAAGGCATCGAGGCTCGAGCCGGGGACCGCCGACAGCTTGGCCGACGTCAGGGTCGAGACATCGGGGACCGAAGCTCCCTTGCGCCCCACGACCATGATGCGAACCGGGAAATAGCTGTCGCTGAAGTCCACCCTCTGCTTGCGCTCCTCGGTGATCGAGAACGAGCTCGCGATGACATCTCCCTTTCCCTCCAGAAGCCAGGGAATGAGGTCGGCGAACTTCGGGACCCGCTGCACTCGAAGCTCGATGTCGTTCGCGGCCGCGAAGGTGCGCAGGATCTCGTGGTCGAGACCCCAGTACTCACCGTTCCTGACGGTGATGAACTGGTTGGCCTCGTGCGGAAACGAGAGCATCGTAAGGACACCTCGACGCTTCACGTCTTCCAGGTCGGAAGCGCAGAGCGAGCTCGAAAGGGCCAGAACCAGGATGAGAGCGACGGGAGTCGGGTGCCGTTTCCAGACGATCATCGTGGGATCTCCGTTTGCTGAGCGCCGAGGTTTTCGTGGCTTGGATCGATTGTAGCAAGGCCTCTCGACACCTGGGGGGAGACGGGTGCCGCGCGGCAGGATTACAATGAGCGCCGTGTTCGGACTTCCCCTCGCGAGCGTCCTCCTGCTCTTCGTCCTCCCGGCGTTGGTGCTTGCCCCTCTGTTCTACGTCTCCTGGCGCATCAAGATGCTCCCACCACCTCCGCCCACAACTTAGTGACTTCGTCGTCGTGGCCCGTCATCTCCCAGCGGATCAAGGTGACGGGGATGATGCCCTTGGACAGGAACTCGTCGTGGAACTTTCCGAGGTCGAACGCACTGCCGAGCTGGAACGCCCGCTCCGAGATGAGCTTCTCGATCTGCATCTTGCCCACGAGGTAGGCGCTTCCCGCACCCGGCCGGCGTAGGTAACCCACGAGATCGTAGCGGCCCAGGTCCTCTTCCATGAACGGGACCCAGTCGATCATGTAGGCGTTGGCATCGTCGATGGACATCTTCCCCGCGTGCATGCCGGTCTCGGCGAAGACCCGGCTTCCCCGCTTGATGAGAGCGACGTAGAAGAGCTCCCGCGCCCGCGGGTTCTCGTCGGTAATGCCGGTCTGCACGAACAGCTCCTCGAGGTACGTCGCCCATCCCTCGCCGCGCTCGGTGTCGCGGTACGTCTTCCGGACGGGGTTCGTGAGCTCCTGCCGCAGGCGTCCGTCGAATCGGTGTCCGGGGATCGAGGCGTGGATGTGGTTGTCGAGCGCGTTCCGGAACTGGATCTCCTCCCAGAAATGCCGCTTGGTCAGGGCCCGCGGGCTGAAGAAAACGTCGGTCTCGAACGATTCAGGCACGTAGCCGGGGATGGTCATGAGATTCTGCTGCGCCACCAGCGCGCGGATCTGCTCCTCGGCTTCGCGGGTGCGCTCCTCGTGCTGCTCCCGAGTCTTGGTGAGCTCGAGCTCGGGCAGGTTCTTGTTCCGGTTCCGATCGACCAGGTAGTTCAGTCGATAGCGATGGAGCTCGCGCTCGCCCAGCAGGATCAGGTCCTCCGAGTCATAGGGAAGAAGCCGCACGTGCTTGAGATACCAGTTGAAGTTGTTCATGCCGATGGCGGCCGACTGCGGCATCCCGCCGACGCTCCCCCGGAGCCAGTCCCGGTAGCCCGAGACCGCATTGATTGCCGCCTGGCACGCGGGGACGAGCTCCGCGTGGTGCTGCCGCAGGCGGCCGCACAGATCCTGATACCACCCGATGGTGCCCGCGGGAGGCTGGTCGCGATAGGGCTCGCCCTGGCCGACTCCGTCGAAGTTCTCGAGATAGAAGATCGCGAGCTTCGCGAGCTCTCCGTTCGCTTCGGTCAGATTCGCCTGTGCCTGGGCCATGACCTTCGGGACCGTGGCGAGCATCGCCTTTACCTCCGCCTTCTTCTCCGCTGACAGGGGGGTTTCGGCGTAGGGGATCTCGCTCACGTCGTCGAGATACAGGATGGGGTCCCGGGCCCAGGGCTTCATCACCCGATGATCGAACGTGAGCGCGTTCAGCTTCGCCCAGACGAGAAGGTAGTCCACCCTTTGAGAAACCGGCCAGGAGGCGGCGTCAATGGCGCGGAGGCGTTGGCGAATCTCCTCGATTCCATTCCTCTGAGCCGCCATCGCGGTGGGGCCGCGGTCGGCGACCCCATCGACGATCCTGGGCTTTCGGAACTCCAGAAACTCCGCGTCGAGCTTCACCAGATCCTGATAGCTCCCTTGAGCGAACAGCGGCACCGAAGGGCCGAGGACGGCCATTGCCATCAAAGTAAACCCCATCTTTCTCATGGATGTCCTCCCCCTCTCAAATGACCAGACCATCCGCACCGGCCGCGGTCTCGAACCGATCGAACGCGAACGGCTCGACCGGAAGCGAAGGCTCCCGGCCCAGCACCATTTCGGCCATCACCCGGCCGACGGAGGGCGAGAGCATGTAGCCATGCCCGCTGAAGCCCGCGGCTTGAAAGTAGCCCTCGAGCCCGGACACTCCGCCAAGAAACGGATGGCCGTCGGGCGACGTGTCGTAGTACCCGTCCACCAGCCGCTTGACCCCGGTGTCGGAGAGCGACGGCATCATGTCCAGGAAAAGGCTCGCGACTTGTTCGGTA
>Ga0184637_10003143_pt1 | contig 10397 bp, 8 predicted proteins | sample PLM3_127_b2_FD_133143 | JGI IMG/M metagenome (GOLD analysis project Ga0184637, IMG submission 133143) | Groundwater sediment microbial communities from an aquifer in East River, Colorado, USA - PLM3_127_b2 | ecosystem: Environmental > Terrestrial > Soil > Riparian zone | place: USA: East River... | reverse complement strand
GATCAGCAAGCCCGCCTCCATCACCCCCCACACGCGGTTCCGGGCCGAGGCCTACATCCTCACCAAGGAGGAGGGGGGCCGCCACACCCCCTTCTTCAACGGCTACCGCCCCCAGTTCTACTTCCGGACGACCGACGTCACCGGGGTGGTCCAGCTCCCCCAGGGGACCGAGATGGTCATGCCGGGGGACAACGTCACCATCACGGTGGAGCTCATTACCCCCATCGCCATGGAGAAGGAGATCCGGTTCGCCATCCGGGAGGGGGGGAAGACCGTGGGGGCCGGGGTCATCAGCGAGATCCTGGGGTAGGGGGCGTCATGCGGGAGATCATTACCCTGGAGTGCCCGGACTGCAAGCGGCGCAATTACTCCAGCACCAAGAACAAGCGGAACACTCCGGACCGGCTCGAGGCGAAGAAGTACTGCCGCTGGTGCCGCAAGCACACGCTCCACAAGGAGACCAAATAGGCGCCACAGGCGTGTAGCTCTAACGGCTAGAGCACCGGACTCCAAATCCGGGGGATGGGGGTTCGAATCCCTCCACGCCTGCCACTGAGCGCGGGCGGCTCCCTAACTCTGAGGGGGCTGAAGGGACTGTGCCCCTTCAGCCCTGGGGGGAGGCAGCGACCGGAGGGAGCGTCGGAAGGGGGGCCGGGGATGCACGAGTACTGGGAACGGGGTATCCGGTACCTGCGAGAGGTTCGGACGGAGATGGACAAGGTCTCCTGGCCCCAGAAGAAAGAGATCATCGGGTCCACCCTCGTCGTCATCGTTTCCGTCTTCCTGGTCTCCTTCTTTCTCGGGCTCGTGGACCTGGGCCTCCAGAAGCTGGTGGGCCTGTTCCTGCGGTAGCAGTCTCCGGCGAGGATCACACGATGAAATCCCCCAGTACCGAGCACGCGGCGGTCGAGACGGTTCTCCCGGAGGGCCAGGAGGGCGAGGCCCCGGCGGCCCCCCCGCCCAAGGTGGTCCCCCCCTCCCACCGGTGGTACGTCGTCCACACCTACTCGGGCTTCGAGGGAAAGGTGAAGGCCAGCATCGAACAGCAGGTCGCGGCCAGGAACATGGCCGACCGGGTGAGCGAGCTCCTCATCCCGACCGAGAAGGTGGTGGAACTGAAGAAGGGGAAGCGGAAGGAGGCCCTCCGGAAGTTCTTCCCCGGTTACCTCCTCGTCCGGATGGAGATCTCGGACGACCTCTGGTACCTCATCAAAAACACCCCCAAGGTAACGGGCTTCGTCGGCCCCGGGACCCGGCCCACCCCCATCCCGGACAGCGAAGTCGCCCAGGTCATGCAGCAGGTCGAGGAGGGGGTGGAGAAGCCCAAGCACCGGGTCCACTTCGTGAAGGGGGAGAGCCTCCGGATCATTGACGGCCCCTTCACCAACTTCACCGGCCTCGTGGACGAGATCAAACCCGACAAGGGGCGTCTCAAGGTCATGGTCAGCATCTTCGGCCGCCCCACGCCGGTGGACCTCGAGTTCCTCCAGGTGGAGAAGGTCTAGAGGGGCCATGGCCAAGAAGGTGACCGCCGTCGTGAAGCTCCAGGTTCCGGCCGGGAAGGCCAACCCCTCGCCTCCGGTGGGGCCGGCCCTGGGGCAGCACGGCGTCAATATCATGGAGTTCTGCAAGACCTTCAACGCCAAGACGGCCGCGCAGGAGGGGCTGGTCATCCCGGTCGTCATCACCATCTACGGGGACCGGACCTTTACCTTCGTCACCAAGACCCCGCCCGCCTCGGTTCTGCTCAAGCAGGCGGCGGGGATCGCCACCGCCTCCAAGGACCCGAAGCGGGTCAAGGTGGGGAAGGTGACCAAGAAGCAGCTTGAAGAGATTGCCCGGACCAAGCTCCCCGATCTGAACGCGCATTCCCTGGACGCCGCGGTCCGGATCGTGGAGGGGACGGCCCGGAGCATGGGGATCGAGGTGGTCTCCTAGCGGGAGGGCCGGGCACCGGCCCCCGGGGACCGCACCCGGGAGGAAAGGGGATGGCCAAGCACAAGCGGTACACGGGGGCGGCGGCGGCCGTGCAGGCGGCGCTCGGGGAGCGCCGGGCCCTCAGCCTGGAGGAGGCGGTGGCCCTGGCCAAGGCGAACGCGAAGGCCAAGTTCGACGAGACGATGGAGGTGGCGGTCCGACTCGGCGTGGACCCGCGCAAGGCGGACCAGATGGTGCGGGGAACTGTGGCCTTACCCCACGGCATCGGCAAGGCGGTTCGGATCCTGGTCTTCGCCAAGGGGGAGAAGGAGAAGGAGGCGCGGGAGGCCGGGGCGGATTACGTCGGGCTGGAAGAGTTCGTCGAGAAGATCAACGGGGGCTGGCTCGAGTTCGATCGGGCCATCGCCACCCCGGATCTCATGGGCCAGGTGGGGAGGCTGGGGAAGACCCTCGGGCCACGGGGGCTGATGCCCAACCCCAAGACCGGCACCGTCACCTTCGACATCGCCCGGGCCGTCCGGGAGTTCAAGGCGGGCAAGATCGAGTACCGGGTCGAGAAGGCCGGGATCATCCACGCCCCCTTCGGGAAGGCCTCCTTCACCACGGAGCAGCTGGCCGAGAACGCCCGGAGCCTGCTGGAGGCCATCGCCCGGGCCAAGCCCCCGACCAGCAAGGGCAAGTACCTGAAGGGAATCACCATCTCCTCCACCATGGGCGCCGGCATCCCGGTGGACGCGGCCAGCGTGGCCGGGCTGGCAAAGGCCTCCTAGCGGACCCAAGATGGCACACGCGACGAGCCCGAAAGGGCGCAGGGCAGCACGGGAAGCGACGGTGGCGGAGCTGGGGCGGGCCCTCCGGGCCGCCCACAGCGCCGTCCTGGCCGATTACCGCGGGCTCACGGTGGCCGACCTGACCGAGCTGCGGCGGCAGCTGCGACAGGGCCAGGTGGAGTTCCGCGTAGTGAAGAACACCCTCGCCCGCCGGGCGATCCAGGAAGTGGGACTGGCGGACCTGCACCCCCTCCTGGAGGGTCCCACGGCCTTCGCCTTCGGCCTGGGGGACCCGCTTGCCCCGTCGCGGATCCTCTCGCAGGCCGCGCGGGCCCTCCCCAGGCTCCAGATCAAGGGGGGGTACCTGGAGGGGAAGGTCGTCAGCCGGGACGAGGTGTTGGCCCTGGCTACCCTCCCCCCGCGGGGGGTGCTGCTGGCCCGGCTCGTCGGCGCGCTTCAGGCGCCGCTGCGGCGGCTGGCGGTCGTCCTGCAGCGGAACGTGCTGGGGTTGGTGGTGGCCCTGGACCAGATGCGGGCACAGCGCGAGAAGGGGCAAGGGAAGGGATAAGGATAGGGAATGCGGTCCCCGGCGACCTCGGGCCGCCGGCGACGGGAGGAGCCATGGGCAAGGTGAGCGTGCAGGACTTCGTGGAGGCGCTGGATTCCTGGACGGTTCTCGAGTTGAACGAGGCGGTGAAGAAGCTGGAGGAGAAGTACGGGGTGACGGCGGCGGTCGCGGCGCCGGTGGCCGCGGCCCCGGGCGCCCCGGCGGCGGCTGCCGCCGCGGCCGAGAAGACGGAGTTCACCGTCGTGCTGGCCGGATTCGGAGAAAAGAAGATCCAGGTTATCAAGGAGATCCGGGCCATCACCGGCCTGGGGCTGAAGGAGGCCAAGGACCTGGTGGACGGCGCCCCCAAGACGGTGAAGGAGGGGATTCCCAAGCAGGAGGCGGCGGACATCAAGGCCAAGCTGGAGGCCGCCGGGGCTACGGTCGAGGTGAAGTAGCCGCGGGGGCCGCCCGGGGTCGCGGGGTCCATGGTGCCCCGCCGCCGGCGCCTGGCCGGCAGGCGGGGGGGACGACCCCGGGCGGGCAGCCATGGGCCCGGGACGTCCAGCGGCGCGCCCGGCGCGCGCCCGAGGGGAATCGCCAATGGCAGTGGTCAAGACCAAGGGGGCGGGGGACCGGATCAGCTTCGCCAAGATCCCGGAGATCATCGCCATCCCCAACCTGATCGAGATCCAGCGCCGCTCCTTCGACCAGTTCCTGCAGCACCGGGTGCCGCCCGACCGCCGGGAGCAGATCGGCCTGCAGGGGGTTTTCACCAGCATCTTCCCGATCAACGACTACGACGACTCCGCCTCCCTGGAGTTCGTGAAGTACGAGTTCGGGCAGCCCAAGTACTCCCCCGTGGAGTGTCGGGAGAAGGGGATGACCTACTCGGCCCCCCTCAAGGTCACCCTCCGCCTGGTGGTCTGGGACAAGGGGGGGGCGGGGGAGGCCAAGAGCATCCGGGACATCAAGGAGCAGGAGGTCTACCTGGGCGAGATGCCCCTCATGACTGAGCACGGGACCTTCGTCATCAACGGGACCGAGCGGGTCGTGGTGAGCCAGCTTCACCGCTCCCCCGGAGTCTTCTTCGACCACGACAAGGGGAAGACCCACGCGAGCGGCAAGATCCTCTACAGCGCCCGGCTCATCCCCTACCGGGGCTCCTGGCTGGAGTTCGAGTTTGACGCCAGCGACATCCTGCACGTCCGCATTGACCGGCGGCGGAAGTTCGTGGCCACCATCCTGCTCCGGGCCATCGGCTACGGCTCCAACGAGGAGATCCTGCGGCTCTTCTACGAGCGGGACGCGGTCCAGATCGAGCGGGGGAAGGAGTTCGCCCTGGTGCTGATGGACCGGGTGGACGGGAAGGAGGTCCAGCTCTCGCCGGGGGTGGGGTGGCGGGTGGCCAAGGACGTGGTGGACCCGCGGAGCAAGGAGGTCATCCTCCCCCGCACGAAGAAGCTCTCGCGGGCCTCGGTGAAGAAGGCCGTCGGCGCCCGCATCCGGCAGGTGCCGCTCTACAAGGAGGACCTGCTGGGGCGGATCACCGCCGTGGACGTGGTGGACGGGAAAACGGGGGAGGTCCTCCTGGAGTGCGCGCAGGAGGTGACCGCCGAGGCCCTGGAGCGGATCCTCGAGCGGGGGGTGGAGCGGTTGCTCCTCCTGCACGCCGGGGAAGGGCGGGAACAGTTGGAGATCCGGGACACCCTGCTGCGCGATGCCAGCCGCTCCGAGGAGGAGGCGCTGGTGGAGATCTACCGGCGGATGCGCCCCGGCGACCCGCCCACGGTGGAGAGCGCCCGGGCCCTGCTGAACTCCACTTTCTTCAACCCCAAGCGGTACGACCTCTCCAAGGTGGGCCGCTTCAAGCTGAACAGCAAGCTGGGCATGCAGATTCCGCTGGAAGTCCGCGTCCTCCGCCAGGAGGACGTCGTGGCCATCGTCCGCTACCTGCTCCGGCTGAATCACGGGGAGGGGATGATAGACGACATCGACCACCTGGGGAACCGCCGGGTCCGGTCGGCCGGGGAGCTGCTGGAGGACCAGTTCCGCATCGGGCTGGCCCGGATGGAGCGGGCGGTCCGGGAGCGGATGAGCACCCAGGAGCTGGAGACCCTCATGCCCCATGACCTGGTGAACGCCAAGCCGGTCTCGGCGGCCCTGAAGGAGTTCTTCGGCTCCTCCCAGCTCTCCCAGTTCATGGACCAGACCAACCCGCTGGCGGAGCTGACCCACAAGCGCCGCCTGAGCGCCCTGGGGCCGGGGGGCCTCTCCCGGGAGCGGGCCGGGTTCGAGGTCCGGGACGTCCATCCCACCCACTACGGTCGGATGTGCCCCATTGAGACCCCGGAAGGCCCGAACGTGGGTCTCATCTCCTCCCTCTCCACCTACGCCCGGGTGAACGACTTCGGGTTTATCGAGACCCCCTACCGGAAGGCGAAGGACGGGCGGGTGAGCGACGAGATCGAGTACCTGACGGCCGACGTGGAGGAACGGTTCACCATCGCCCAGGCCAACGCGCCTCTGGACGCCCGGGGGCGCTTCGCGACTGAGCGGGTTTCCGCCCGCGCGGCGGGCAACTTCGTCATGCTCCCCCGGGAGAAGGTGGACTACATGGACGTCTCCCCCAAGCAGCTGGTGGGGATCTCCACCTCCCTGGTCCCCTTCCTGGAGCACGACGACGCCAACCGGGCCCTGATGGGGGCGAATATGCAGCGGCAGGCGGTTCCGCTGTTGCGGCCCGAGGCGCCCATCGTGGGGACCGGCATGGAGTTCGTGGCGGCCAAGGACTCGGGGGCGGTGGTCGTGGCCCGGCGGGCCGGCGTGGTGGAGGCGGTCTCGGCGGCCCGGATCATCGTCCGCGCCGACGAGAAGGCCGAGGACGGGGGGCTCGCCGACGGCAGCAGCGTGGATATCTGCACGCTGATGAAGTTCGAGCGCAGCAACCAGAACACCTGTATCAACCAGAAGCCGATCGTGGGCGTGGGGGAGCGGGTCCGGAAGGGGCAGGTGATCGCCGACGGCCCGGCGACCGCCGCCGGGGAGCTGGCCTTGGGCCAGAACGTCCTGGTGGCCTTCATGCCCTGGGGGGGCTACAACTTCGAGGATGCCATCCTCATCAGCGAGAAGCTGGTGAAGGATGACCGCTTCACCTCCATCCACCTCGAGGAGTTCGAGATCGAGGCCCGGGACACCAAACTGGGGAAGGAGGACATCACCCGGGACATCCCCAACGTGGGGGAGGACGCCCTGAAGGACCTGGACGAGAGCGGGATCATCCGGATCGGGGCGGAGATCAAGCCCGGCGACATCCTGGTGGGCAAGGTCACCCCCAAGGGGGAGACGGTCCTCACCCCCGAGGAGCGGCTGCTGCGGGCCATCTTCGGAGAGAAGGCGGAGGACGTCCGGGACGCCTCCCTCTACGTCCCGCCTGGCATCACGGGCACCGTGGTTGAGGTGAAGGTCTTCTCCCGCAAGGGGGTGGACAAGGACGAGCGGGCCAAGTCCATCGAGGACGAGGATGTCAGCCGCCTCCGGAAGGACTACGAGGACGAGATCGCCATTATCGCCAAAGACCGGGACCGGCGGATCCGCGCCCTCATCGAGGGGAAGATCGCGGGGCGGGACCTCCGGGCGAAGCGGAGCGCGAAGGTCCTGGTGCCCAAGCGCAAGAAGCTGACGGCGGAGGTGCTGGATGCCCTGAAGCCCGAGGAGCTGGCGGAGGTGGCGCGGCAGCTCTCCGACGACGTCGCCCGGAAGGTGGACAAGCTGTACAGTGCGGCGGAGAGCCAGATCCACGTTCTGGAGACCATGCTGGAGGAACGGATCGCCCGCATCCAGAAGGGGGACGAGCTGGCCCCGGGCGTCTTCAAGACGGTCAAGATTTTCGTCGCCGTGAAGCGGAAGCTCTCCGTGGGGGACAAGATGGCCGGGCGCCACGGCAACAAGGGGGTCATCGCCAAGATCCTCCCCGAGGAGGACATGCCCTACGTGCCCGATGGCACCCCGGTGGAGGTGGTCCTGAACCCCCTGGGGGTGCCCTCCCGGATGAACGTGGGGCAGATCCTGGAGACGCACCTGGGCTGGGCTGCTCGGGCCCTGGGGCTGCGGGTCTCCTCCCCGGTCTTCGACGGGGCCGCGGAGAAGGAGATCAAGGATATGCTGAAGAAGGCCGGTCTGCCCCTCGGGGGCAAGACGGTGCTGTGCGACGGGCGGACCGGGAAGCCGTTCCACCAGGAGGTGGCGGTGGGCTACATCTACCTGATGAAGCTGGCCCACCTGGTGGACGACAAGATCCACGCCCGTTCCATCGGGCCCTACTCCCTGGTCACCCAGCAGCCGCTGGGAGGGAAGGCCCAGTTCGGGGGCCAGCGGTTCGGGGAGATGGAGGTCTGGGCGCTGGAGGCCTACGGGGCGGCCTACACCCTGCAGGAGATCCTCACCGTCAAGTCGGACGATGTGGTGGGTCGCACCAAGATGTACGAGTCCATCGTCAAGGGGGAGTGCGCCCTGGAGCCGGGGCTCCCCGAGTCCTTCAACGTGCTGGTCAAGGAGCTCCAGAGCCTCGCCCTGGACGTGGAACTGATCAAGGAGTAACACCCGCGCGTCACGCCCACCGGTCGGCAGGCAGGGAGGAGCGCCACCGTGGATAAGTTCTTCGGGTTTTTCGATGAAAAGCCCATCGACCCCACCAGCTTCCGGGCCATCCGCATCGGCTTGGCCTCGCCCGAGAAGATCCGGGCCTGGTCGCACGGCGAGGTGAAGAAGCCGGAGACCATCAACTACCGGACCTTCAAGCCGGAGCGGGACGGCCTCTTCTGCGCCCGGATCTTCGGCCCGACCAAGGACTGGGAGTGCAACTGCGGGAAGTACAAGGGGATCAAGCACAAGGGGGTGGTCTGCGACAAGTGCGGCGTGGAGGTCATCCGGAGCAAGGCCCGGCGCCAGCGGTTGGGCCACATCGAGCTGGCCTCCCCCGTGGTGCACATCTGGTTCTTCAAGTCCATCCCGAGCCGCATCGGCTACCTGCTGGACATGCCCCTGCGGGATCTGGAGAAGGTCCTCTATTTCGAGGAGTACGTCGTCCTGGATCCGGGGAGCACCGGGCTGAAGCAGCGGGAGCTCCTCACCGAGGATCGGTACCGGAAGCTCCAGGAGGAGCACGGACCCGACGCCTTCCGGGTGGGGCTGGGAGCCGAGGCTATCCGGGAACTGCTGCGGCAGGTGAGCGTGAAGGAGCTGGCGGACCAGTTGCGGGCCCAGATGCAGGTGGAGGCCTCCCAGCAGACCCGGAAGAAGATCACGAAGCGGCTCCGGATCGTGGAGGCCTTCGTCCACTCGGGGAACCGCCCGGAGTGGATGATCCTGGAGGTCGCCCCGGTCCTGCCCCCCGAGCTGCGCCCCCTGGTTCCCCTGGACGGGGGGCGCTTCGCCACGTCCGACCTGAATGACCTGTACCGCCGGGTCATCAACCGGAACAACCGGCTCAAGCGCCTCATCGAGCTCCGGGCACCCGAGATCATCATCCGGAACGAGAAGCGGATGCTCCAAGAGGCGGTGGACGCCCTCTTCGACAACGGGCGTCGGGGCCGGGCCCTGAAGGGCCAGAACAACCGGCCCCTGAAGTCCCTGAGCGACATGCTGAAGGGGAAGCAGGGACGCTTCCGGCAGAACCTGCTCGGGAAGCGGGTGGACTACTCCGGTCGCTCCGTGATCGTGGTGGGGCCGGAGCTGAAGCTGCACCAGTGCGGCCTCCCGAAGAAAATGGCCCTGGAGCTCTTCAAGCCCTTTATCTTCCGGAAGCTGCTGCAGCAGAGCGAGCACGCCCCCACCATCAAGAGCGTGAAGAAGATGGTGGAGAAGGGGCGGCCGGAGGTCTGGGACGCGCTGGAGGAGGTGATCAAGGAGCACCCGGTCCTCCTGAACCGGGCCCCGACGCTCCACCGCCTGGGTGTCCAGGCCTTCGAACCGATCCTGGTGGAGGGGGAGGCGATCAAGATCCACCCCCTGGTCTGCGCGGCCTTCAACGCGGACTTCGACGGGGACCAGATGGCGGTCCATGTGCCGCTCAGCCCCGAGGCCCAGCTGGAGGCGGCGGTGCTCATGATGGCCCCCCACAACATCCTGTCCCCCGCCAACGGGCAGCCGCTGGTGGCCCCGAGCCAGGACATCGTGCTGGGCTGCTACTACCTGACCAAGGCCCGGGCAGGGGAGAAGGGGGAGGGGCGGATCTTCGCCGACATGGAGGAGGTCCGCTGCGCCTACGACGCGGAGGAGGTCGGGCTGCTGGCCCGGATCAAGCTCCGGTTCGGCGGGGAGATCCTGGAGACCACCGCCGGCCGGGTCCTCTTCAACGAGATCCTCCCGCCCGAGCTCCGGTTCGTGAACCAGGAGATGAGCAAGCGGGAGCTGACCCGCCTCGTGGCCCAGTGCTACTACCTCCTGGGGAACACCCAGACAGTCCGCCTGCTGGACGCCGTGAAGGACCTGGGGTTCCGCTACGCGACGCTGGCCGGGATCTCCATCGGCATTGACGACATGCACATCCCCGCCGGGAAGGAGAAGCTCCTCGAGGGGGCCCGGAGGGAGGTCATCAAGGTCGAGCAGGAATACCTGGACGGCCTCATCACCAAGGGCGAGCGGTACAACAAGATCATCGACATCTGGACCCAGGTCTCCGAGCGGGTGTCCGACGAGCTCTTCCGGGAGCTGGAGACCATGAAGGAGGGGGAGTTCAACCCCGTCTTCATGATGGCCGACTCGGGGGCCCGAGGGTCCCGCCAGCAGATCCGCCAGCTCGCCGGGATGCGGGGGCTGATGGCCAAGCCCTCGGGGGAAATCATCGAGACCCCCATCACCGCCAACTTCCGGGAGGGGCTGACGGTTCTCCAGTACTTCATCTCCACTCATGGCGCTCGGAAGGGGTTGGCCGACACCGCCCTCAAGACCGCCGACTCCGGCTACCTGACCCGCCGGCTGGTCGACGTGGCCCAGGATGTCATCGTCACCGAGGTGGACTGCGCCACCCCCAACGGCATCTGGGTCACCCCCCTCATCGAGGGGGGGGAGATCATCCAGTCGTTGCGGGACCGGATCCTGGGGCGGGTCGCCCTGGATGACGTCGCGGATCCGTTCACCGG
>Ga0184637_10003142_pt1 | contig 10398 bp, 7 predicted proteins | sample PLM3_127_b2_FD_133143 | JGI IMG/M metagenome (GOLD analysis project Ga0184637, IMG submission 133143) | Groundwater sediment microbial communities from an aquifer in East River, Colorado, USA - PLM3_127_b2 | ecosystem: Environmental > Terrestrial > Soil > Riparian zone | place: USA: East River... | reverse complement strand
CAGTGCGATCCGGGCCTGAAGGGCGACACCGCCTCGGGCGCCACCAAGCCCGCCACGCTCGAAACCGGCGCGGTCGTCCAGGTGCCGCTCTTCATCAAGGAAGGGGAGAGCATCCGGGTCGACACGCGGACCAACGTCTACGTCGAGCGGGTTGGCTGAGCGGATCGATCCGCTCCCGGACGCGCGCCGCCCGCGGCGCGCGCTGGTGTTCTCGGGCGGCGGCGCGCGCGGCGCCTACGAAGCCGGCGTAGTCCGCTACCTCGTCGAGGAGCTGCCGAAGCGCCTCGGCCGCCCGCCGACGTTCGACATCCTGTGCGGGACCTCGGTGGGCGCGATTCACGCCTGCTACTGGGCGGCCACCGCGGGCCAGGATGCCGGACGCGGCATGCGGCTGGTCGACTTCTGGCGCAAGATGAAGGTCGACGAAGTGCTGCCGTTTTCGCGCCGCGATCTGTTCGATCTCGCGCGGCGCATGGTGGGCGTGCGGCGGATGACCGAGCTGCTGCGCGGCGCGACCGTGCCCGACCGCATCTACGGGATGCTCAACACACGCGCGCTCGAGCGCATGGTGGTGCGCGCGGTCCCGTGGCGGCGGATCCGCAGCAACATCAACGAAGGCCACGTCGGCGCGGTGGCCGTCGCCGCCACCGAGATCGCCACCGGCCGGGTCGTGGTGTTCCTCGAGTCGCGCGACCGCGAGCTGCCCGGCTGGACGCGCGACCCGTCGATCGTCCCGCACCACACCCACCTGCGTCCGACCCACGCGCTCGCCAGCGCGGCGATCCCGCTGCTCTTCCCGGCCGTGCGCATCGCCAGCACCTACTACGCCGACGGCGGCCTGCGCTTGAACACACCGCTCTCGCCGGCGCTGCGCCTCGGCGCCGACCGCGTGCTGGTCGTCGCGCTGCGGCAGCACGCAGGGCAGGCCCACGCCGCGACGCTCGCCAGCCACCGCGTCGACGACTACGCGAACCCCTTCTTCATCTTCGGGAAGATCCTCAACTCGATGCTGCTCGACCACGTCGACTCCGACCTCGCGCGCATGCGCGTGATGAACGAGATGATCCGCGACGGCGAGCGCGCGTTCGGCCCGACCTACCTCGACCGGTTGAACCTCGTCTCCGAGAGCGAGCGCGGCCAGCGCTTCCGCGTGATCGACGACGTGGTGATCCGCCCGTCGGCCGACCTCGGCGCGCTGGCCGCCGACGTGCTGCAGGCGATCCCGCACGCGTCGCTGCGCTCGCCGTTCTTCCGGCTCGCGATGCGCGGCCTCGGCTCCGGCAAGAACCGCTCCGCCGAGGCGGATCTCTTCTCCTATCTGCTCTTCGACGGCGACTTCCTCGCGCCGCTCACCGACCTGGGCTACCGCGACGCCGCGGCGCAGGAGGAGGAGCTGGTGCGGTTCTTCGAGGATTAGGTGAGGGGTCTCCAGCTCGCGCGGCAGTGGCAGCTGATCCAGCGCCTGGCGAAGAGCCGCGCCGGCATAGCACTCGACGACCTGGCGGGCGAGCTCGAGGTGGTGCGCCGCACCGTCTACCGCGATCTCGACGCGCTGATGCTGGCGGGCTTCCCGGTGATCAGCGAGAAGCGCGACGGCCGGGTCTTCTACCGCTTCCTCGACACGTTCCGGCTCGGCGACGTGCCGTTCACGCCCGACGAGATCCTGGCGCTGGCGTTCGGCGAAGACCTCTTGCGCGTGCTCGAGGGCACGGTCTTCCACGATTCGATCCGCTCGGCGCTCGCCAAGATCCGCGCCGGCCTCGGACCCGAGCTCGCCGCCTATCTCGCGCGGCTCGGCGCGGCGTTCCGGGTGCTGCCGGGCCCGCACAAGAGCTACGCGCACCTGCGCGAGACGATCCGTACGCTGAACGACGCGGTGCTCTCCCAACGCAGCGTGCGGATCCGCTACCGAACCGGCAGCACCGGCGCGGTCTCGTCGCGAACGCTCGACCCGTATCGCGTCTGGTATCGCAGCGGCGGCCTGTACGTGGTGGGCCACGATCACAAGTCGGGCGAGCTGCGCACATTCGCGGTCGATCGGATCCGCGCGATCGACGCGACGAGCCGGCGCTTCGCGATCGACGCGGGCTTCGACTTCGAGCGCTATATCGGGTCGTCGTTCGGTGTGATCGCCGAGCCGGCGACCGTGGTGCGAATCCTGTTCGAGCCGCGCTGGGCCGACTACGTGGCCGAGCGCACCTGGCATCCGAGCCAGAAGCTCTCGCCGCGCCCGCGCGGACGGGTGGAGCTGGCGATGGAGGTGGGCGGCACCGCCGAGCTGCGCACCTGGATCCTGTCGTTCGGCGACGGCGCGCTGGTGCTCGAGCCCGAGCCGCTGCGCAGAGCGGTGGCCGGCGAGCTGGCGGGTGCGCTGGCGCGCTACCGCGAGCCGGCCGCGCGATCGCGCGCCACGCTCCGCTCGGGTGGCCCTCGGCGCCGGTAGGGAAGTGGCCCTTTCGCGCGCGCTGGATCTCGCCGACTCTCGGTCCCCACACTCTGCGAGGTCATCCACCGTGCCCGAGAGCCACACCGTCCACCGCGTCTGTCCGTTCTGCGAGGCCACCTGCGGGCTGGCCGTTTCGGTCGAGGGCGACGCGATCACCAGCGTCCGCGGCGACAAGCAGGACCCGTTCTCGCGCGGCTTCGTGTGCCCGAAGGCGCACGGGCTCAAGGAGCTGCACCACGACCCGGACCGCCTCCGGATGCCGGTCCGGCGCACGGCGGACGGCTGGCAGGAGATCAGTTGGGCGGAGGCCTACGACGAGGTGACCTCGCGCCTACTCGCGATCCGCGAGCAGTACGGGAACGACGCGATCGGCATGTACGAGGGCAACCCGGTGGTCCACGACCTCGGCGCGCTGCTGTACCGGCCGGTGATCTCGCGCGCGCTCGCGAGCAAGAGCCTGTTCAACTCGTCGGCGATCGACACGCTGCCGAAGATCGTCTCGACGGGCCTCTTGTTCGGCCGGCAGTTCCCGATGGCCGTGCCGGTGCCGGACATCGACCGCACCGATCACCTGCTCGTGATCGGCGCGAATCCTGCCATCTCGCACGGCAGCTTGATGACGATGCCCGACGCGCCCGGGCGCTTGAAGCGCGTGGTCGCGCGCGGCGGCAAGCTGATCGTGGTAGACCCGCGCCGCACCGAGACGGCGAAGCTCGCGAGCGAGCACCACTTCATCCGGCCGGGCAGCGACGCGTCGTTCCTGCTCGCGCTCGTGCACACGCTGTTCGATGAGGGCCTGGTGCGGCTCGGCGCGGCCGCCGGCCGCGTGAACGGTCTGGACGAGGTGGAGGCGCTGGCGCGCGAGTTCGCGCCGGAGGCGGTCGCCGATTTCTGCGGGATTCCGGCCCCCGAGATCCGCCGGCTGGCCCGCGAGCACGCGGCCGCGGAGTCGGCGGCGTGTTATGGCCGCCTCGGAACCTGCGTGCAGGAGTTCGGCACGCTCGCGAGCTGGGGCGTCGATCTGGTGAACCTGCTGACCGGCAATCTCGATCGCCCGGGCGGCGTGATGTTCACGACGCCGGCCGCTCCGATCGACGCCGCGCTTCCGAAGAACCGCTTCGAGATGGGGCGCTGGACGAGCCGCGTCAGCGGCCAGCCCGAGGTGGAGGGCAAGATCCCGTCGTCGACGATGGCGGAGGAGATGCTGACGCCCGGCCCCGGGCAGGTGCGCGCGATGATCCTGTTGATGACGAATCCGCTGCGCAGCGCCGCCAACTCCCTTCAGCTCGAGCGCGCGTTCGCCGGGCTCGACTTCCTGGTGGCGGTCGACTTCTACATCAACGAGACCACGCGCCACGCGCATCTGATCCTGCCGACGCCTGCGCCGTCGGAGCAGGCGGGCTACGAGCTCGGCATCTACCTGCTGTCGGTGCGCAACGTCGCGAAGTGGTCGTGGCCGATCGTGCCGGCGCCGCCGGAGCGGCCCGAGACCTGGCAAGTGCTGTCGGCGCTCGCGGCGCGGCTGCTCGGCATGGGCGACGTACCCGCCCAGGCGGTCGACGACTTCGTGTTCCGGCAGCTCGCCACCCAGGCGGTCGCCGGTAGCCGCTTCGACGGTCTCGACGTCGACGAGGTGATGGCGAAGGTGGACGGTGGGATCGGGCCCGCGCGCGTCGTGGACCTGCTGCTGCGCGTCGGCCCGCACGGCGACGGCTTCGGCCGCCGACCCGACGGCCTCACGCTCGCCCGAGTCCAGGCCGCCCCGCACGGGATCGATCTGGGGCCGCTCGAGCCGCGTCTCGCCGAAGTGATCCACACCGCGAGCGGCGCGATCGAGCTGGCGCCGCCGCTCTTGACGGGCGATCTCGCGCGCCTGCGCGCGCGGATGGCCGATCACACCGGAGAGCTGCTGCTGATCGGGCGCCGCGAGATGCGCACGAGCAACTCGTTCATGCACAACCTGCCGGCGCTGGTGAAGGGCCGCGACCGCTGCACGCTCCAGGTGTCTTCGAAGGACGCCGACCGGATCGGGCTCGCGCACGGCGGCAGCGCGCGCGTGACGAGCCGGGTCGGCAGCGTCGTCGCGCCGGTCGAGGTCACCGACGACCTGATGCCGGGTGTCGTCAGCCTGCCGCACGGCTGGGGCCACGACGACGCGGCGTCGCGGCTGCGCGTCGCGAACGCGCACCCCGGCGTCAACAGCAACATCCTCACCGACGACCGCGCCTACGACGCAGCGAGCGGAACGGCCGTGCTGTTCGGCACCCCGGTCACCGTGGAGGCGGCGCCGATCGCCTGAGCTTCGTCGATCGTACCGGCTGAGTTACTCCGCGTAGCCGAGCTCGCGCAGCCGCTCGCGCGTAGCGGCGTCGAGCTCGGGGGCGCTGCCGTCGGCCGCCAGCGGCGCGTCGAGGGCGGGCAGCCCGATCTGCGCGCCGACCTCGGCGAGGCGCGCCTGCATGCGCGCGAGATCGTCGGGGCGCTCGGCGGCGAGATCGCGCGTCTCGCCCGGGTCGGTGGCGAGGTCGTAGAGCAGCGCGTCGCCCTTCGAAGTGGTGACCAGCTTGAAGCTGCCCTCGCGCAGCAGGCGGTAGCGCCGGTCGGCGTGCATCTGCGGATCGAGTGTCGCGCGCGCGAAGCCGCCCGGGAGCGGCATGGGGTGCAGCTCGGCGAGGATCGGGCCGCCGGCGTGCTCCGCCTCGTGCGTGGCGAGCGGCCGGAGCGAGCCCACCTGGAGCGTGGGCGGCGCCTCGAGACCCGCCAGGTCGAGGATCGTCGCGAACACGCCGAGCGTGGACACGGGCTCCGCCACCCGCGCGCCCGCCGGGATGCGCGGCGGATAGCGCAGCAAGAGCGGCACGCCCACGGATTCCTGATACAGGGTGGGGCCGTGGCCGAAGTGACCGCCGCGCTCGCCGAGGATCTCGCCGTGATCGGCGAGCACCACCAGCACCGTGCGGTCCAGCGTGCCGAGCGCGCGCAGCGCCTCGACCACCCGGCCGAGCAGATCGCTGGTGTGGACGATGCCGCCGTCGTACATGTCGCGCGCCGGACCAGCCGCCTCTTCGAGACTGCGTCCCACGCCGCCGAACTGCTGCCCCATCAGGTCGACGCTGATCGCGCGCAGCTCGCGGTAGGGGAGGTCGGTGAAGCGGAAGAGATCCTCGTGAGGAAGCTGGTGGTAGGGGAAGTGCGCCTCGATGAAGTTGAGGAACACGAAGGCGGGTCGCTCCGCGTCGGCCGGCCGCTGGCGCGCCCAAGCCTCGAAGCTCGTCGCCACGAGCCCCCCGCCCTTGTCGGTCTCTTGGAGGCCGAGGCGATCGAGCAGGCGAAGGATGAACGAGAAGCCGCGACCGACTCCGCCGTGGGCGAGCAGCGCCTTGTCCTGGTAGCCGAAGCCGCGCGTGAGTCCCAGGCCGTCGCTGATCCAGGCATTCGCGGTGAAGCAGAACGTCTCGTAGCCGTGCAGCGCCAGCGCCTGCGCCAGCGTGGGGTAGCGGTCGTCGAGAAAGCGGTGCTCTCCGTGGGCGCCATGGCTCGAGGGATAGCGGCCCGTGAAGAGCGAGGCGTGGGAGGGCAGCGACCAGGTGGAAGGAGAGGTAGCGTCGAGGAAGAGCGCTCCCTCCCGGGCGAGCGCGTCGAGGGTCGGTGCGGTGGGTCGCGCGTAGCCGTAGGCGGAGACACTGCTCGCGCGCACCGTGTCGAGCACCACGAGCACCACGTCCGGCGCACCGGCTGGTGCCGGCGGGAGCGCTCCCTGCGCCGCCTGCTCGGGCGTGGTGGCGCGCAGATACAGCGAGGGCGCGGCCAGCGCGCCGGCGAGCAGCAGCGCGCCGAGAGCCCAGGGCAGCGGCTTCCAGCGTCGCGCGAGCCCAATGCCGAGCAGCGCGAGCAGCGCGGCAGCCGCGGGACGGATCAGCTCGAGACGCGCGAAGAGCGGCGAATCCAGCGCCACCCAGCGCTCGAGGCCGTACCAGGCGAGCGCCATGCCCAGGACATGCCCGACGGCGCCCACGGGCAGGCGCAGCAGCGGCAGCGCCACGAGACCGAGCAGCGCGCCGAGCAGGATCTCGAGGGCGGAGGTCTGCGCCATCAGCGCCAGCGACGCGCCCATGCGTCGCTCGATGAAGCCGATCATCTGCAACCACTGGCCGACGGCGGTCGCCGCCAGGCCGAAGGCGATGCCGTATGCCAGCGCGCGCCGCAGGATGCTCATCGTCCCCCTCGTTTCGATTGCGGGTCCTCAGCATGCCACAGGGGGTTGGCCAGCGGCTTCACCGGTAGCCTGTGCCCGGGCGACGCGGCAACCTCACGCTCTCGTCGGTTCGACCGGCGCACGGAGGCCCCGATGACGCTCTCGCTCCAGGAGATCTCCGACCGCATGGAGATCCAGGACCTGCTCTACCGCTATGCCGAGGTGATCGACGGCAAGCGCTTCGACGAGCTCACCGAAGTGTTCGCCGAGGACGCCCACGTCGACTACAGCGTGTTCGGCGGGTCGGTCGGCGATCGCGAGCACACGATCGCGTTCCTGAAGAAGGCGATGCCGATGTTCCCGAACACGCAGCACTCGAACGCGAACGTCCAGATCAAAGTGGACGGCGACCGCGCGACCGGCCGCGTGATGTGCTTCAACCCGCAGGAGATCCCGCTACCGGGTGGCGGCAGCCAGGTGTTCATGCTCGGGCTCTGGTACGTAGACGAGTACGTGCGCACCGCCGTGGGCTGGCGGATCCGGCGGCGCGCGGAGGAGAAGAGCTGGGTGTTCAACACACCCGCCTTCATGAAGCTGTGAGCTAGAGCCCGCGGCTCACGACGAGGCGGCGCGCAGGCGCGCGAGCAGCTCCGCCAGCGCGGCGGGCTCCCCGGTCTCGCCCTCCAGCGCGTCGAGCGCGATCTGACCTACACAATCGAGCGTCGAGACCAGGACTGCGCCGAGAGCATAGGTAGTTTATGCTGGATTCTGGAATGGTCCGAGAAGTAGTCTCCTGCCCCCTGCAGCGAAATCGCCGGCGACACGTTGCCGGTCGCGGATGAACCGGTCGCTACTTCCTCGCTGATGGGCCGGGGAAGGGAACGATCCGGGTCCACGCGCCTGCAGAATTCTGCACATAATCGAGCGGGGTCATGTTCTGGAAGACGTTCTCGGCATCACCATTAGCCGCGATGTCGAACGCCTTTCGCCGATTCTGGTAGTAGGCGGCGATCGGATTGAAGTGCGCGCGCACCTTGGACAGCATCTTCGTGAAGCCTGGGTTGTCGTCGCAGAACGTCGCGATCAGGTTGAATGCCTTGGTACCCAGAGCAAAGAAACGGTACGACGCGGCCAGCGCGGGATCGAGCGGCGAGTGACTGCTCCAGTCGTCGCGGAGCCCGGTCTTGTAGTGGTTCGTGACGTCGGAGATGAAGATATTCGTCACCATGATGGCGATGAACTCTTCGATGTTTCCCTGGCCCGAGAGGGTCCCAGTACCCCTGAGGTTCCAGCCGCGCATCTTTCCGCTCATCCGCCGAAGCGAGTGAACCAGTTCGTGGAAGAGCACCTCGTGAGGCAGGCTGGCGGGTCGTTTCTTTCGGACCTCCTCGCCGCAGGGACTGCGTCCGCTGGCCGGCGTGAAACGCACCATCGAGTAGTTGTCCTTGGGGCTGCTCCCCCACCACCACTCCTGTGCGTTGCCGTCGCTGCCCGGGTAGGAAACTAGCAAGATCGGTTTCGTGTGATATCGGAGAGATGCCGCCAGATCTCTACCGGCATCGGATTTCAGAATCCTCGCGAGTTCATTACGGACTCCGCTCAGGAACAGAGCCTTGTTGAGCGGGGGACCGTTGTCCGGTGTTGCGTTGCCCGATGTCGTCTGCCAGTCGGGATCGATCTCGATACCGAACTGCTTCTCGATCATGGGAAGCCCTCCGCGGCCCAATCGTACATCTGATCGGGGTCACGCGTCGAACACGATCACCTGACGCGCCGCCTCGCCCTTGCACAGCCGCTCGAACGCGTCGTTCACGCCGTCGAGGCCGATCCGCGCCGAGATCATCTCGTCGAGCCGCAGGCGCCCCGCCAACGGGGCATTTGACAAATTGATACTTCTCGGACCTCCCGAGGAGCCAGCTTGTTTTGTCGCCGCTTCAGGCTTTAGAGTGGGTCGATTGTAGAGCCACCGGGTAGAGATCGAGGCCGCCGAGGTGGAAGTAGATCGCGAGCCGGAACCGCTCGCGGTTGCGGTAGCCGCAGGCCTTGCGCTTGATCCACTGGATCGAGCATAGAGCATAAGGCATAGAGCATGAGCATAGAGCATAGGCAGTTCAGGCTGGATTCTCGCTGCGTCCGAGAAGTATTCTTATGACAAATCCCCCGTAGCGGGGGCGATTTCAAGCTCGCCGCGGGCGATGGATCGCGCAGTGGCGCCTTCGTGCGGGACGAATGCGAACGGTGCGCAGTCGGTCACGGTTTACGCACGCGGGTCGCTCATCGGGGCATGATGAAATACCACGGGCCTGCGGTCACGGGTCCTCTTCGAGCGGCGACTGATCGAGATCCCACGGTTCTTGCACTCGAGAGACGTGTCCGAGTATCCCGTCGCTCGAGGGAGCCGGCGAGACAGGGGGTGCCCGGGCGGCGGTCCTCGGAATCCTCGGCCTCCGGCATTGGACGTCGGAGATGCGAGGCGCGTGCCGTGTTCTTGCGCGCCGATGACGCTCCCCCGACAGCTCTCGAGCCCGCGCGTTCACCGGCGCGTGAGACCCGGCGTTCGCGGGAATGGACATCGATCACTTCCGAAACATTGCTGGCGCAATGACCGTATCTGTCACACCCACTCGCGATCCTCGCGTTCGGTTGCTCTCCCCCGCTCGGTCCCGACGAGGTTGGTGTGGAAGCTCTCGCAGTGGTGCGGGCGCCGGACGCCCCCGACGTCGAGACCCGGCTCGCGCTGCTGGCGCGCTCGGGTGCGCCGCTGCGGAGGGTGCTCGCCGCGCTGGCCGGGCGGCTCGTCGCGGCGCACGCGTGGGATCGGCTCGGCTATGTCCGGCTGCGCGATTACGCCGTCGAACGACTCGGCCTCTCCACTCGCCAGGTCCAGGATCTCGCGCACGTCGATCGGCAGCTCCGCGGGCTGCCCGGCATCGACGCCGCTTTCGTCGCCGGCCGTCTCACGTGGACGAAGGCGCGGCTCTTGTGCCGCGTCGCGACGCCCGAGGACGAGGCGCGCTGGCTGGATCTGGCTTTGAGCCTGACCGCCCGCGCGCTCGCGCGGGAGGTACGCGCGGTGGATGCGCGGTCACTCGAGGCGGGCGGAGTACCGGAGACCGACGAGGATGGGGTCGAGGAGGTGCGGCGCGAGACGGTGTGGCTGTGCGTGACGCCGCGCGTCCGCGCGCGCTGGAGTCGGGCGCGGGTGCTCGCTCGCCGCTTTGCCGGTGAGGCGCTGTCCCAGGCGGCGGTGGCCGAGGGGGTGGCTGCGGAGGTGGTGTCGGCGATCGGCGTCGACGGGGATCCCGGGCTCACCACGCCGCTCCACTTCCCGCGAGGTGCAAAACCGTCCAGCTCCGGGTTTCACGAGCAATGTGTAGCGCGGGTGAAACCCGCCTTCCTCGACTCCGGTCACACCGAAGGCGGGATACGCTTCGCTATCCCGCCCTACGAGCTGCCTGCCTTCCTCGCGCCGCTCGCCCTGGGCCTCGAATCCGCTGACGCGATCGTGCTCGACGCGCGGCTGCGGCGCGCGCTGCGGATCGAGCAGCGGTTGCTGGCGGAGATCGGCCCGCTGCTGCGGGAGGTCGCGCGGTCCGGGGGCTATCGGTTCCACGGCTGTCCGAATATGGCGGTATTCGCACGCCAGTGGCTCGGGATGTCCCCGCGCAAGGCGCAGGCGCTGCTGCGTCTCGAGCGGGCGAGCGGGATCTGCCCGGCGCTCGGCGAGGCCTACCGCACCGGCCGTCTCACCGGGGTG
>Ga0184637_10003141_pt1 | contig 10399 bp, 10 predicted proteins | sample PLM3_127_b2_FD_133143 | JGI IMG/M metagenome (GOLD analysis project Ga0184637, IMG submission 133143) | Groundwater sediment microbial communities from an aquifer in East River, Colorado, USA - PLM3_127_b2 | ecosystem: Environmental > Terrestrial > Soil > Riparian zone | place: USA: East River... | reverse complement strand
CTAATATCCAATCAATATCACCTTTCCCTGCAGAATATCCATTTTCGTATAAAAATTTCTTGATCCTGTCAATTACATTGGCGTCCATTCTATTCTATCTACAATATCATATTTATTACTTCGATAGTAACTGTTTTATTTTATGTTTTGTTGAAGAGGACCAGCCATTAACTCGATCGTACGTCAAGCAATCTTTATCTTTTCTATACACTTGTCACAGTATTTCTCAACCAATGAGATTCCACCCATATCATAATATACAATCTTTGTAGGTACTTCATGACATATGGCACAATGCTCACCTACATAACGCCTAATATACTCCTTTTTCCGATATTCGGACAATCTAGGATTCGCTAATTTTTTGCCGATGAACTTTAATTTCTCTTCCGGATATACAATTGCCCTTATCGTGGGTTTAGGTTTTCTCAAGGTGATCTTACCTAGTGAATGACTCTACCTTGCCTACTTGAAGATAGAACTAGAATTTTCACATTTGAGCACCACATATTTTAATATAAATCCCACGTCTTTTATAGTTCCTGTTATTATCTTCCTTTTCACCCATTGGATCAAGATACACAACAAAGTTTAATAGGTAAAGTTGATGGCTTTGATTTTTGTGTTTTTTACTCAGGAACCACATTTTTCTTGTATCTAAACGATTATGCCCAATCGTTATCCTTTATGACATGATTTCTTTCTATTTCGAAGACGAACTATTTCTAAAAGCGTTACTTGGTTTATACCTCAAAATATAACAACGAATGACGTAAAGCGTAATTTAACAGAATAGTCCTAACATTAGAATCGGTTAAAAATAAGTATCGACTGTGTATATTTTAGAGGCAATCCTTTCTAATTAAACGACTTCTCCTTTTGCAAATCGGTCTCCAACACTGGTAATTCTTATCTTTGTCTTCTGTCCGGCCTTTGCACCTGCAACGAAAATTACAAATCCTTGGACTCTAGCAATTCCGTCGCCTCTCCTACTTATTTCTGATATTTCAACTTCGTATTCCTTTCCCATTTCGACTGGTTTTGGTCCTGTGCCAAAACTCCGTCGACCTTCACGACCACTATCGTTGTTTCCACTGTAACTCATTGTTAAGATTAGATTATACTTTCCGTAATATGAATGAATAATACGATTAATTTTGTCTTTTTACTTCCATCTTGATAAGATCAAAACTGCAAATTCATCTTAAGTTTTTATATTTATTTAGTTTGGAAATTATTAACCGTCGAATATTATGATCCTGTATTTTCCTATGCTCTAAATCAATTTGTTACCATTTCATATGATAAAGCATCACAATACCTAATTGTTGCTAACAAAAGAATATAGGGATTGTAATTTGACTTGAATATAAAAGGTTAAAGCGAGTGGAAACAAGAGTTCAATGGACAAAAATTCTGACAGATGTATTCAATGTCATCATACAGAAAATATCATGTCTATAACAAAGAAAGATATGCTTATTGTCTAAAATGAACTTGCCATATGTTTAACGAAAGAATAAAAAATATTAGATGCATTCGTCCTTTATGATTCCAGTGCACCAAAACCTCAGAAAATTACGCTTATAACCGTCACAAATAATTATTACCTTTAATGCACTAAAATGGTAATGAGATTAACCTTTGAAAGGTTAAAGATTATGGCTATGATTGGATTTGGCATTCTATTGATTATGATATTGTCGATTATTATCATCTTCAATTAAACTATTCTTGCCAACACGAAATCTCTCTTCACAGCAGGACGTCGAGGAAAATGAATATTATTGCGGCCAGTAATTCAAGTCCTTGGTTTATTCAACGACACAGGTGATTATGATCAAAAACTACAAGTTATCATTTCAATGAAATATGGATGATACTCAATGTGTTCTGGTAAGCATGGGTTTTCCAAAGGCGTGCCACTAAATTATGTTGGACTAGAATTGTCTTATCCTTTTAAGATTTAGAAAAAACTGAAGCAATAGATAATAGTATCTTGTTCATATGAGAGATTGGTTGATACCAAACCGCACCATACAGCACAAGAAGTTCCCTGCTCTTATCATATCCTGTTTATTTTCGTTCGTAGTCATCTTCTTATCTAATCTGTCAGTTGAGTTAAACGGTCAAATGGATTTAGCCGATATTTCCGCTGGTCGTATTTCAATTAATGCATCGATAATTGAAGACCACGAAGGCACCTCCGATCCAAATCTCATCTATTATGATGTTCAAAATTTTGATATCGGAATATCAAACCGCAGCGATCTGTGTCCGACAGGTAACTGTAACTATTCATTCACAACTGAGAATAAAGAAGGATTTCGCCTGGACAATTCAAGTGGACGGATGTTACATGGTCTTTTGAAGGTCACAGACGAAGGTGATTCGAAAATATTTCAAATTTATGGTTATTTTAGTAGCATCATTCCTGATGAAGAGAAACATGTGGCATCACAAGAAGCACTAGATGGCACAATTCAGTTTTATATAGGAGATGACGCCTTAGGGAAAGAATATCAGGTAAATGGTTCTCTAATCTGGAAAAGTGAAAAGAATGCCAACCTGTCTTTAACAGGCCGATTATAATAAGAATTCCTAAATCTATTGGACAAGTGGAGTTGCTTAATCCACTTTATGACCGAGATGAAAATAGACTTAGTTACAACTTTACTCTTCTTAATAATACACTTACATCTGCTGACCTACCAAGGAATTTAGGACAACCTGTTTTAATAATAGATTCATTCCCCACTACAGTTAATTCATAAATCACAGACGCAGTTACACAGTCTAATGTAAAGGTTATTGGGTGACTTACGATTTATTTGTAGAGAGGCACTAAATTTAACATTTGGTTCTAGTCATATTTTGTGTAAAATTTCTTTACTTCTCTTAATTTCTGGGCAGGTTGCAACCCTCATAAGGTTTATTTAAGTACTCCCTTATGTTACATGGATGACAACAACAAGTCTGTATGTTTTATTATTTGGAATCATTTTCATTTTAACAACAAACACGCTAGCGATGCAGTTTGGTCGTGTTTACGCCATTCAGTTTGCCGCTGTTCCATTCGATAACATACCTATCGCTAAAATCATTACCGATAGAGGTGAATACAAATTAGATCCCGACTTTTCGATTGATTATGGGGATGAAACTGTAATTGAAAAAAATCTTCAGGCAAAATCCGTTGAGAACATGATATTAGACAAGAAAATAAATGGTTCATCTCTAAAATTAGAATGTGATAGTAACGATAATTGCGGTACGAATCTGGCTCCAATGTTAACCAAGATCTATTTGGTTGGCGATTCTGAGACAGAGGATGTAATTGCGAATAATAACATCACAGCCCTTGATATAATAAGTAATGACTGTGGGAATCTCACTACTCAAGATTGCGCAAATTTCAGTTTTACTATACCAGATGACATAGCACCTCAAAGCTATAAACTTGTAATTGAAATTTCTTTTGATGAAGCAAAGTGGCTGTTTATTAATTCTGTACAGATATCAAACTAGTAAAAAATTGATTCTATGAAAGAATTTCCAAGCTCACATCCCTTACTTTAATATAACCAGGGCCTAGCTCAATAATTACCAATGTGTAGTGTCGTAACTACCAATTAATAATAATATTTCATTTTCCTAATATTTTCGGTTTATGATCTGGATGGACCAAAAAACAGAAAGACCCTATTTGGCCAAGTTTTTATGGTCCAACAGTACTATTGAATTATTATGAGAAGAGGAGTTGAAATGATGCCAAAGCCAACGGCTGCAAAGAATGGTCAAGAACGCGTAGCTACAAAACCTGATAACACGAGACATTTGGAATATTTTAACAATGGACAGTGGCGACACAGTGACAAATGTCGTGAGTTTACAAATAAAGACTGTAAGGTTAAGAGATCTACTAGTTCTTCTTGATGAAGTTCCCCAAAGTCAGATTTTAAATCCCATCTAGCTAATATCCACAATATTTGTGCAAACTTTATTTCATTTTTTAGCAGGGCGCATCCATCAGGGACGTCATATCAAAGCTAAGAGAATAAGAATTTCACGTAAAGGACTGCGATTAAATACCTGTTAATTTTTCCTGCTTACTATACATCAACCACAGATTTATCAACAAATGAATTATTATTAATGTCAGGTGATAGGTTGATTTTCCTTAGTCCTCTGCCAGATATCAGATATGATTTCGTATACAGTTTGGTTAACTGACCCGTTGAATTTTTTGCTCCATATATTAGCTACGTACTCTCCTGGGGAAACTCTATTTTCTAACCTTTTATCGAGTATGTCAAGGAATCCTACATTGATACCCAAGTCAGACAAACCTTTTCGTGCAAAATTAAGTTGACTTCTTACAATATCTATAATGTTGAAATGAGTTTTGGCATTAAAACCATATCGAACAGTTGCCATCCTCTCTTCCCTCAATGTAGGAAGCGGTCTTAATTCCCTTTCTTCATGAATGGCCCTACTCAAATAACCAATAAAAAACTCAACCATTGCCAGTAAGCTTTTTGGAGTGGGCTGAACAGACATGATTCTGGTTTCTACTCGATACGAATCGTTACCGATGCGGATTCGCGCATCGTCATGTCTTTCTTTCTCAAGTGTGAAATAATCTTTTATGGTATTTTGTTCACGTGATGCAATATAGTCGATGTAGTTTTCAACACCGTCCAAGTATCTAGGAACTGCAGGGAATCCTGAATTCTGTTGTTCTGATTGATCATACAGATGAATTCTTGGTTCATGAAGAGAATATACCCTGCCGGCAAACAGTCTACTGTTCGCACCTAGTACGATTGCGGACGGTATTATGTTTAGAATATGGTTGAACATAATTACAGTATTTTTTGGATTTTTTCCTTGTAGATGAAGATGATATCCCTGAATTGCAGTGGCTACATGAGCAGCGTTAAATTTGTTACCGTCAATTTCAACATTTGGAAGATTGTTCTGCCACGATGTCATCTTGTTATATCGTGGGTTATCTGTTATCATACCTTCTTTCATTATTTCAGGTGAGGGGTTGGCACCAAGAAAGACTGGAATGACTTCTTTCTCTTTATACACTTTTTTTATGGATTTATCCAGATTTTCCATAAAATTTTCAAATACGATATTAAGATAGTCAAGGTTGTCCATACCCACAGGAAACGTCTTGTATTCAAATTGACAGCGACCATACTCGTAGTCTATCTCATAAATACTACCTTCGAGCTCTTTTATTAATGGCTCTGCATTGACTGGGATAGACTTGTTGTCAAGTAAACATCCTTCTATCTCTACACCTATCCTATAGTTTTCATCTGCTCTCCCAGCATCCTGGTGAACACGTTCTTTTAACTCTTGTATCTTTATTTCACTAGCACCGTTCAATTCAATTCAATTACACTATATCATGTTTCTGGAGATTTAAGTTAATTAGTACAAAAGATGGAATAATGTATGAGTTTACTGCTAACGATATTATTTTGTTCTTGTTAAATTCCAGATTTAATGAAAAAAGTTACGAGGACTCAATCCTTATTCTTCGAAAGGTCAGCTTGACTTTGATTTTTATTTAACAAAATCATGATTTCTAGTTTCTTTATGAAGAGAACTTGTTCTGTGGTTTGAAATTAATATTAGATTTTGTTCGAAAATATAACTGCATTACAAATAAACTAGTCATTTTTCTTTACTCAAAATTGCGTTGAGCAATTAGAAACAAGTCATAAATATAATCAGAGATTTCTTGGATAGTTTTGTTTTGAAGCTCTTCCCATTCTACTTTAATTCCATTCCAACGAGACGTATGCCATTGTCCTATGAACAATTGTTGTTTTAGCATTTTTTCATCAAACGGATAAGGATTTACGTAAAGATAAGGTGTTTCGTATTGATTCTCTCCAGGAGAGATACCAATGCCTATCTGTTGATCCCTTTTATTTGTAAACCACTCTAATGAGAAATCAAATCCATCTGACCACAAATGCACATGGGTCAAACGCCCCGTTAATTTCATTCGAAACAGTTTGAGACTTTTGTTAGCCTTTTTTGCAAATGAGAGATAGTAAGATAAATCCTCACCACGCAAGCTTGTCAGAGCTTCAGTTTGTGGCATATCAAGTTCATATTTGGTAACAATTCGCTCCAATTTTTCCACTAGATTATGTTCAGTCAAGTCTACAAATGATGACTGTTCGTTATGGAAGTAAAGAAGTTGTCCAGTAATCAAGTGTATTGTAATTTCTGTTATATTGTTTAACATACCAGTAGTTATTTGATCATCATTCAAAAAAAGCGCATTGTGACCATAGTGTGGTAACTCTTCAATTAGTTTGATTTTAGTGTTGAAACTATTTTGCAAACTTTCCGAAGTTCTTTGATTTTATCAAATATTATAATGTTTTCATTCATGTTTTTGTTGTCCTACCTCTTTAAGCTTATATGTTACCCAAAAAAGAATATATGAATTTCGATTCTCTCTGAATCTGATTCTGATTAACCTTTCTGTTCGACGAATTTCTCAATCGCAAACCCAGTTAAAGTCATACCCGATGCTGTAGGCAATGGTTCATCTACCACTGTGTTATTAAAGAGTGGAAGAATTGTATACAATGCAATAGAAATTGCGACTATAGCTATTATGACTAAAATAATAATTGTCCTTTTTTTCATAAATGCTAGTACCTCTTATTATTAACTTGAGAGTTTTGCGCTACCAAACAGGGTCGAAAAGGCTTTGCACCATATAAGGACTGTATTGTATTTTGATAGATCTGTTCCGGCAGGAATTTCATAATTCTGGTTTCCGATATTCCCTTTTAACCTCCCAAGATTCACAATATCCGACGCGTCCTTACCTACAGATAGGTAAACATATAGATCTGGTCCATTAGTAGTCTTTAGATTTTCCAGCCTTAGGAAAGTTCTACCATCTGCAAGGTTGATTACCTTGGCAATACCTTCGGCTTTGTGAAATCCATCTCCTGCATCAATGAAATTGCCCATTAGGGCCATCGTATTGTTGGTCACCGTAGTCTCATTCATATTTTCATTAACTGTGGCATTCTGTTTCGAAAACTCATTCATTATCATCTCCTTTTCGTTTTGAGTCATATTCCTAGCCGCCTGAACCCTTTGTTCCTCTGTCATATTCATAAATGCTTGAGGATCAGATGATGCAGCAAAAGTTGTCTGCGATCTCGTTACCATCATCAGTGAAGGCAACAAGGCCACAATAACCATAAGGCCAAGTATACTTCTAATATTTCTCTTCATAATTATTTTCACTTAAATTACAAAAATTACTTTTAAAAAGATTTATCCAATTTATGTCCAAATTACGTCCACCAAAACGCAAAATATTATGGCATATTAGCATTTTTTACGGGGATAATTTCAGAGAAAGTGAGTGTGCAACCCCATGACCCTTTGAAATCCATAATGCCACACTGCCATCGATTCTAAAAAAGGATTTTGATTTAGGCATGCTCTAAATACCAAGGATTGATGTACTATGCTATACCAATTTAGATATATTCTATCAATTTACTAGTAGTTCGATGTTTGGGAGCAATAACAAGAAATCTAGATGGAATCTAGAATATGAAGATACGATTTACAAGATTTATGATTGGAATAGAAATCTGGCTGCCTATTTCTATCCAAACTATGAGTTAATAGAAACTAATGAGAGCGAAGATGAAATTATTGAAAAACTTAACCAAACACATCAAAATGTTAGAGGCGGAAATATTCTCTTTCCGATGATAAAATTGAATCTGCTTGATAAAGAGGAAGGAATAGACCTGGGTTATACCATTGCAGCCCTGGAACAAAATCTAGGACGAACCAAATTATGGAAGGAATGGTTACTGAGAAATAGTAGTAAATTTGCGATAACTGGAAATGCGGTATTTACTTCAAGAGAGGACAGGGATATGCTTTCAATTGCTCTTGAAATCGACTCAAACGTAACACTTGGAGAAAAGCAAATCCTTGTAGCGTTAACTCCATTATTGGATGACCTACACGAAGCTTCTCTATTGTAGGAAAAATTTATTTTGTTTAAAGGTAATTTAGTTCTTCTACCACATTAAATACGAAAATCCTATTAACGTTTTATGGTTAGTTATCGTTAATTGGCAAAAAGTCTTGCATTATTATACTTGCAATTCTGGTCGCAGGAGTTGGACACATCTATCTGGGATTTATAAGAAGAGGAATTGTTATCCTGGTTATTGGTATAGTACTTTGGATAGTTGCATCTCTTCATATTCAGTACCCTTACATGTGGATAATAACCATCGTTTATTTGGTTTGGCAAATAATAGATGCATATATCCATTACAAGAAGTTGATATCTGGGCAAACACAGACCCCCAACTTTAAAAGATAATTCTCGGATCAGCTGCAGTGAGTATTTAATAAAGGTCAAGTTATTAGAAGATCTATTATTATTATTCACTTGTTACCTACTACTACTCCCATTAATCCAGAACGAGAATGAAATGTATTGGCGTGTTTCCAACCAGCGCTTTTTAGCAATTGAGCGTATTCGTCAATTGTTCGTTCCCTTCCTGTTGCCACACACATCATGTGAATATCAAAAATCTTTGAAAAATGCGGTATATCTGGTCCAGGAACCAGGTGTTCAGCGATGAGGACTGTTCCCTTCTTAGGTGACGAATCGTATATATTGGAGAGTATTTTAACGCATTCGTCGTCGGACCAATCATGTAGAATCATTTTCATTATATATGCATCCGCAGCTGGAACCTCATTAAACATATTTCCGGCTATGTACTTGCATCTATCTTCTAAACCCATTTTCCCTGCCCATAAGAATTCCTTGTTCCTTATAGCTGACTCTAACTCCAATACAATGCCATTAAAGTGAGGATATTTCGCAAGTAAACTACAAAGCAAATGTCCTTGTCCACCACCAACATCACACACACAATTTACATTCGAAAAATCATAGCGATCAAGTGCTTCTGATACCCACGTAGTTTGAATACTAGAATAGCTACTCATGGCTTCGTCGAAAACTTTTCTATATGGCGGATTACTGTCGGTAAACTCAAATAGTTTTTTCCCATACTCACGTGGAAAAGCGTTTTGTTTCCCATCTTTAATCATATTATGTAAATGCTTCCAAAGTGCATAATGCTCATGACCTTCTTCCAACAAAGTTATTCCTCTCAATGTCTGTGGATTGTCTCTTCTAAGAAATTCACCTTCTGCTGTAATTGAAAAATCATGGTTTACACCCTCCCTCAATAGCCCAAGAGAAGCAAGAGCCCTTAAGAGTCGGTATGCTAATTTATTATCAAGATTCAATTCCTTTGCAATGTCAGAAGCATATTTGGGATTCGATGTTACACAATCAAAGACACCTAGCTTTACACCTACATAAAGTACCTGGCTCCTCCACCGTCCGAATATTATATCCAGTGTTTTTTCATACTTTGACATTTCATTTCATCTAATATTGTCACGCAATATAGTTTTTTCACAATTTATAATTCAAAAAAGTATTTTAAGAGCTAGCATTTCGTACTAAAAATTGATAAAGTTTAATAGAATCGCGCTTTGAGATAATTTCCATACTTTATCGACAAGTGCAGTTATCTCTCGTGTAACATTAATTGTATTAGCAAAGACCTTCGGTAGAGTAACAAAATCAAATGTAATTGCAATGAACATAATAGCAATTATTTGTGGCTGCAGTTTGATCCGTTTAAATATTTTTCATGCATTTTCTTTTCATCAACATTGAAGATTGGAACTAAAAACTTTATAACGGTTCAATACTTTACGAGTAGACAAAATAAGATAATTGTTTGACTTGCATCAGGTTTTCAGGATTGAGACTGCAATTAGTATTGGTCTAGCTTGTAGCATGAGTAAGTAAATGTATATTCAAAATTTCATACTTCAGATGAAAATTTATTTTGACATTCTGGAGAATGCCTCTTCTGCAGCTTTTTTCATTTCTTCTTCTGAAAGGTCTTTTATGTGGGTGGCTATATTCCACTGATGGCCGAAGGGGTCTTCCAGCCGACCATGACGGTCACCCCAAAACTGATCTGTAACCTGATCCAAAACCTTCGCGCCAGCAGATACTGCTTTTTCAAATGTCGCATCAACATCTTCTACATACATATACAATGACACGGGGCTCCCGCCAATTGATTTTGGTGAGAGATTTTTCATCTCTGGAAATTCGTCAGATAACATGAAGACAGAATCACCAATTTTTAATTCAGCGTGTGCGGTCTTACCATCTGGGGTTTTCATGTGGCCACGTTCTTCGGCACCAAAAGCTTTTTTATAAAAATCTATAGCGGCCTCTCCGCCTTTCACTGTGATGTAAGGAGTTATT
>Ga0184637_10003140_pt1 | contig 10399 bp, 12 predicted proteins | sample PLM3_127_b2_FD_133143 | JGI IMG/M metagenome (GOLD analysis project Ga0184637, IMG submission 133143) | Groundwater sediment microbial communities from an aquifer in East River, Colorado, USA - PLM3_127_b2 | ecosystem: Environmental > Terrestrial > Soil > Riparian zone | place: USA: East River... | reverse complement strand
CGAACGTGATGTTGTCCACGATCTCGTCGAGGCCGACGCCGACGTAGATGAAGTGCGCCCGGTCGAAGGGGCCGAGGCCGGAGAGCGCGATCCGTTTTCCGGCAGCGCTGCGGAGGCGGTCGATCAGCTGGCGGAGTTGCTGTCCGGCGCGGTGGCGCGGCGGGCGGTCGCCGACGTTCCGCTCGGCGCGCTGCTGTCGGGGGGCATCGACTCGTCGCTGGTCACCGCGACGTTGCAGGCGAAGTGCGCACAGCCGGTGCGCACGTTCAGCATCGGCTACCGCGAGCCGCAGCACGACGAGTCCGCCCACGCGCGTCGGATCGCCGAGTATCTCGGCACCGAGCACAGCGAGTGGGTAGTCACGCCGGAAGAAGTGCGCGAGCTGATCCCGCGCCTGCCGACCCTCTATGACGAGCCGTTCGCCGACACGTCACAGCTTCCGACCGCACTGGTCTGCGCGCTGGCGCGACGCCAGGTGACCGTGGTGCTCTCCGGGGACGGAGGCGACGAGCTGTTCGGCGGGTATCCGCGTTATGCACGGTGTCTGCAGCGCGGGCGCGCGGCGTCGGCCATGCCGGCCGGACTGCGGCGCGGCCTCGCCCGGGCGGCGCGCGCGCTGGCGCCGTCGCGGCTCGAGCGCGTCGCCGAGACGCTGGACGCCGGCGGCGTCGACGCGCAGTTCGTGACCGCCTGCGCGCGCCATCCGGCGCACGTCGACGTGGTGCTGGGCGCGACCGCCGCTCGTGGTGAGCCGGGTGGCCGCTGGCCGGCGCTCCGCGACCCGCTCGCGCGGTTGACCGCCCTCGATCTCACCGGGCGCCTGCCGGAGTCGATCCTCGTGAAGGTGGATCGCGCGAGCATGGCGGTCGGCCTCGAGGTGCGATGTCCGTTGCTCGACTCCCGGATCATCGGCTTTGCGACGAGGCTGCCCCCGGCTCTCCGCTTCGGCGCGGGTCCGCCCAAATGGCTGTTGCGCCAGCTGCTCGCGCGTCATCTCCCGCCGGGGCTGTTCGAGCGTCCGAAGCGGGGCTTCGGCGTTCCGATCGGTGACTGGCTGCGCGGGCCGCTGCGCGCGTGGGGCGAAGCGCTCCTCGCGCCCGGCCGGCTGCGTGCGGAGGGCTTCTTCGACACCGATTCCGTGCGTCGATTCTGGGACGAGCATCAGCGCCGGGCTCCCGATCGACGCTTTCTGCTCTGGAACCTGCTGACCTTTCAGGCCTGGCTGGACGCGGGGGGTTGACTCCGCGCGCCGAGCGGCCGATAAACCCGGAGGCGTCCCAGCGCAACGGTGGGAAAGGTGGCGATGCAGACGGCAATCCCGCGGTTCGGGTTCTGGCGTGCTCAGCGATCCTGGCTCGCCGTGTCGCTGGCGCTGCTTCCGCTGGCCTCCGCCGCCGCGCGCGCCGACGAATACGACCCCCAGAAGGCCGGCCACCCGGTGCGGATCGTCGCCTACGTGGTTCACCCGGTCGGGGTCGTCCTCGATCTGCTGATCTTCCGTCCCGCCCACTGGATCGGCAGTCTGCCCGGGCTCGACGAGCTCTTCGGGCACGAGCGCTACGACGACTAGTCGGGGTCGGGTCGCTCCCGACCCACTTTTCGCCTTGTGTCGATGCCCCGCGTCCGGGTATGTTTATTGCATGAACGATGCCGCGGATGGGGGGGGCTCCCGGAGAGCGGGAGTCCGGAGAGCGGACCGGGCGCGGGGGTACCCTGCGGCGCTGGCGTTCGCGCTGTTAGCGAGCGGTGCGGCGGGGCCTGTTCCCGCGCAGGCCGCCGCCGAAGCGACCTCGCTCGAAGTACAGGGAATGACCTTCGTCGGTAGTCGCGCCGGCGTGCGCGAGGTGGTGCTGCGCTCGCGCACCGCGCGGCTGCGGCCCGAGAACCAGGTCGCGGAGCTGAACGACGTCAGCGCGACCGTGACCGAGGATGAGGCGAGCGGCCGCAGCTTTACGATGACGTGCGCGCGCGTCGAGCTCGACATCGCGCGCAGCGACTTCCTCGCCGAGGGCGACGTGCGCGGCGAGACCGCCGACGGACAGCGCTATTCGGCGCCCTGGGTCCGCTACGCCCACGACGAGGGACTGCTGTTCACCGATGCGCCGGTGGAGATGAAGGACACCCGCGGCAGCTTTCGTGGTGACGGCTTCCGCTATCACGTGCACGAACGGCGTTTCGAGCTGCTCGGCAACGTGCGCGTGGAGCAGCGCCCGTGATCGTGGGGAGATGCGCGTTCGCCGGCCTCGCCAGCACACTCCTCGCCGGTGTGGCAGCAGCGGTGGGCCCCGACCTCCCGCCGTTCGGACTGGGCGCCTTCGACCGCGAGGAGCCGATCTCGATCACCGCCGACGAGCTCGAGGCACGAGACGACCAGGGCCGGCGCACGCTGGCATTCCGCCGCGACGTCGAGGTGCGCCAGGGCCCGCTTCAGCTGGCGGCCGAGGTGCTCGAGGCGGTCTACGTCGATGGCGACAGCCAGCCGCGCAGCCTTTCGGCGCGCGGCGGCGTGGAGATCCGGGAGGGGACGCGACGGGCTCGCTGCGAGCAGGCGCTCTACGACCGGCCCGCCCAGAGCATCGTGTGCCGCGGCGCGCCGGCCGAGCTGCGGGACGGGGACGATCGTCTCGCCGGCGGTATCATCTCGTTCGATCTGGCCCGCAAGAGTGTGCGCGTCGAGGGCGGCACCGAGGTCGCGATCCACCGCGAGCTGGCGGACGCCGACTTGGACGAGGCCGTTCCCGACGCGGAGGTTCTCGAGCGGGTGCGCGGAAAGGGACCGGTGACGATCCGCGCGGCCGGGCTCGAGGCGAGCGATCCGGGGAGCGAGCGTCGGATTCGTTTCGTGGGCGGCGTCGTGGTCCGCCATGGCGGGATCGAGCTCCGCGCGCTGGAGCTCCTGGCCGTGTACCCGCCCCAGGCCACCCAGCCCGATCAGCTGATCGCACGCGGGGAAGTCGTGTTGAGCGAGGGCGCGCGTGAAGCGCGCTGCGCGTACGCGGAGTATCGGCTCCCCGAGCGGCGCATCACCTGCGAGGGCGACGCGGAGCTGCGCGATCACGAGGATCGCCTGGCCGGCGATCGGATCGCGTTCGACTTCGCATCGCGTCAGGTCGACGCGGTAGGGCGCACCCGGCTGTCGGTGCAATCGACGCGACCCGATCGGCAGGGAAAGTGACGACGCTGACCGGGGTCGATCTGCGCAAGCGCTACGGCGATCGCGACGTCGTCAGTCACGTCGACGTCGCGGTGAACCCGGCGCAGGTCGTGGGGCTGCTCGGTCCCAACGGCGCCGGCAAGACCACCACGTTCAACATGCTGGCGGGAGGGATCCGACCCACGGACGGCCAGGTCAGGCTCGGCGAGCAGGACATCACCGAGCTGCCGATGTACCGGCGAGCGCGGCTCGGGATCACCTATCTGCCACAGGAGGCGTCGATCTTCCGCAAGCTCTCGGTGGCGGAGAACGTGAACGCGATCCTCGAGACGGTCGAGCCGGACCGCCAGGTGCGTCGCGAGCGGCTGCGCGAGCTACTGGCTGAGCTCGGATTGACCGAAAAGGCCGGCAGACGCGGGGACACCCTATCCGGGGGCGAGCGGCGTCGTGTGGAGATCACGCGCGCGCTCGTGCTCGACCCGAAGTTCATGTTGCTCGACGAGCCGTTCGCGGGCATCGATCCGATTGCAGTCATCGACATCCAGAAGATCATCGAGCAGCTCAAGACCCGCGGCATCGGCGTCATCATCACCGACCACAACGTCCGGGAGACCCTCTCGATCTGCGATCACGCGTACATCATCAAGGACGGGCGGATCATCCGCGAAGGCCCGCCCGCTGAAGTGGCCGCGGACCCCCAGGTGAGGGAGATCTACCTGGGCCAGAACTTCCAGCTCACCTGATTCGGCGGAACAGGCACAAGCACCATGGCGCTCGAGCTCAAGCAGCAGGTCCGACTCAGCCAGCAGCTGGTGATGACGCCCCAGCTGCAGCAAGCGATCAAGCTGCTGCAGCTCTCGCGCATGGAGCTGGTGGATCTCGTGCAGCAGGAGCTGCAGGAGAACCCGGTGCTCGAGGAAGGCCTGGAGATCGACGAGGATCGCGCCGCCGCCGAGGCGGGCGAACCGGGCGGGGCTCCGGAGGCGGCCGACGCGACCGAAGCCACCGCGGACGTCGCGCAGCCCGACCCGTCTCGCGACGCCGATCCGGGGACGGCCACCGAGGCGACCTACGCCGAGAAGATCGCCGACGTCGACTGGCAGGACTACCTCGACGCCAATCCCCACACCGGAATGCGCGAGGTCGCGAGCCCGGACGACCGGCCCTCGATCGACGCGACCTACACGCGGCGCGAGACGCTCAGCGAGCACCTCGTGTGGCAGCTCCAGCTCGCGTCGCTGCCGGTCGAGCAGGAGATCGCCGGGCGCTTCATCATCGGCAACCTCGACGACCGCGGCTACCTCACGTCGCCGCTGGACGAGATCTCGCGCCAGAGCGGTGTGCGCGAGAGCGTGGTGCTCGCAGCGCTGGCGGTGGTACAGGAGTTCGACCCGAGCGGCGTCGCGGCGCGCGACTTGCGCGAATGCCTGACGATCCAGGCGCGCCTGCTCGAGATCGACGATCCGCTGGTGCTGCGCATCCTCGACGAGCAGCTCGACGCGCTGATCAAGCGCGACTTCCGCGGCGTCGCGCGCGCGCTGGGCGCCAGCATCGAGGCGGTGGCGGCCGCCTCCTCGCTGATCGGTCGCCTCGAGCCGCGCCCGGGCCGGGCGTTCGGCGGCGACGATCCGATCTACATCGTTCCGGACATCTACGTGTACCGGATCGGAGACGATTTCCACGTCGTGCTCAACGACGACGGGCTGCCGCGCCTGCGCATCAGCGCGCTCTACCGCGAGGTGCTCGCGAAGGGCAACCCGGCGCCGAAGGACACCAAGGAGTACGTGAACGACAAGGTCCGGTCGGCGATGTGGCTGATCAAGTCGATCCACCAGCGCCAGCGGACGATCTACAAGGTCATGCAGAGCATCATCAAGCACCAGCGCGACTTCTTCGAGCGCGGTATCAATTACCTCAAGCCGCTCAATCTGCGCGACGTCGCCGACGACATCGAGATGCACGAGTCGACCGTCAGCCGCGTGACGACCAACAAGTACGCGAACACGCCGCAGGGGATCTACGAGTTGAAGTACTTCTTCAACTCGAGCATCAGCAGGGTGTCGGGCGAAGCGATCGCCAGCGAGAGCGTGAAGGATCGGATCCGGCGCCTGATCGTGAACGAGGATCCGCGCCGGCCGCTGTCGGACCAGCGCATCGCGGAGATGCTGCGCGTCGCGAATATCGACATCGCGCGGCGCACGGTGACGAAATACCGCGAGTCGATGAACATGCTCTCGTCGACGAAGCGTCGACAGGTCGGCTAGAGTGCCGGCTCTCAAGCCAGAGGCTTCCCGATGAAGATCATGGAGATCCTCGTCAAAGAGGCCGTGATCCTCGATCTCGGCGTCCGCACGAAGCGCGAAGTGCTCGCCGAGATGGCCGCTGGCCTCGCCAAGGTCGAGCCGCAGATCGAGGCCGATCGGTTGCTCGATGTGCTGATGGAGCGCGAGGCGCTCCAGAGCACCGGGATCGGCGAGGGTGTCGCGATCCCCCACGGAAAGCTTGCCGGGCTCGGTCGACTGGTCGCGACCTTTGCGCGCAGCCGCGTCGGCATCGACTTCGAGTCGATCGACGGTCAGCTCACCCACCACTTCTTCCTGCTGGTGGTGCCGGAGCACTCGGGGGGTCAGTACCTGAAAGCGCTCGCCCGGATCTCCCGCTTCTTCAGGGATCCCGTGTTCCGCCGCAGCCTGGCAGAGGGAGAGACTCTGGAGGACGTCATCCGGGCGATCGAGGAAGAAGACGCCAAACTCTGAACGTGCGTTTCCACGGCGTGCTGGTGGAGGTCGGCGGGGTGGGCGTGCTGCTCGCGGGTCCGAGTGGCGCCGGCAAGAGCGAGTGTGCGCTCGAGCTGGTGGCACGAGGCCACCGGCTGGTGGCTGACGACGCGGTGGAGCTCACGCGCGAGGGCGACCGCGTGATCGGCCGCGCGGCGGAAGCGGTCGGTCCGCACATCGAGATTCGCGGCCTCGGGATCCTGTCGGTGCCGGAGCTCTACGGTCCGGACGCCTACTGCGAGTCGGCCGCGGTGGAGCTGGTGTGCCGGCTCGACCCGGGCCGCGTTGATTTCGACCGTACCGGTCTGGATCGGGAGTGCGAGGATCTGCTCGGGGTGGCGGTGCCTCGGGTGGTGCTGTCGTCGCCGCCGGGGGCGAGCCTGGCGACGATCGTCGACGCCGCGGCGCGCGATCAGCGCCAACGCCGCTCGGGGCCCGGCGCGGCACAGCGCTTCGATGCCCGGCTCCAGCGGCTCACGGGGTGCTCGTGAGCCACGCTCGCGTCGTGTTCGTCAGCGGGCTGTCTGGCAGTGGAAAGAGCACGGCGATGGCGGCGCTCGAGGATCTCGGCTTCTACTGCGCCGACAATCTCCCCGCGCCACTGGTCGAGCAATTTCTCGACCTGTGTGCGAAGTCCACGCCCCCGATCGAGAAGATCGCGCTGGCGCTGGATGCGCGCGAGGCGCAGTTCCTGACCGCGATGCCCGCGGTGCTGGCGCGCGTCCGCGAGGCGGGACACGCGGTGGAGCTGATCTTCCTGGAGAGCACGGAGCAGGCGCTGGTGCGCCGCTATCGCGAGACGCGGCGCGTCCACCCGCTCTCCCCCGATGGATCGGTCGAGCGCGGGGTCGCCGCGGAGCGCCTGCTGTTGCGCGACGTCGCGGCGCTCGCCGACCGCTCGATCGACACCAGCCAGCTGAACGTGCACCAGCTCAAGGCAGCCGTGGTGCAGGTCGTCTCGGGCCAGGCCCGTCCCACGGTGGTGAACCTGGTCTCGTTCGGATTCCGCTACGGCACCCCGGAAGCCCTGGAGCTGCTCTTCGACGTGCGCTTCCTGCCCAACCCGTTCTTCGAGGCGGATCTGCGCAATCAAACCGGCCGCGACGCGCCGGTGTCCGAGTACGTGCTGAAATCGACGCGCGGCGCGGCGTTCTTCGACCGCCTGCGCGACTGGCTGCGCTTCCTGCTACCCCTCTACGACAGTGAGGGAAAGGCCTACGTGACGATCGGCGTGGGCTGCACCGGGGGGCAGCACCGTTCGGTCGCGGTGGCCGCGGCCGTGGCCGCCGCGCTGCGGGCGGAAGGCCGCGAGGTGAACGTCGAGCATCGCGACCTGGAGAAGAGCCTATGAAGCCGGGCATCGTGATCGTGACCCATTACCGGCTGGGGGAGGAGTTTCTTCAGGCGCTGCGCCTGATCGTGCCCGATGCACCCGAGTTCCTCTCGGTGTCGGTCGAGCCGACCCAGTCGGTCGAAGAGATGCGCAGTCGGATCCAGGACGCCCTCAAGGCGGCCGATCGCGGCCACGGCGTTCTCGTGCTGACCGATATGTTCGGCGGGACGCCTTCGAACATCGCGCTGTCGTTCCTCGACGAGCATCGCGTCGAGGTGGTCACCGGCCTGAATCTTCCGATGCTGATCAAGCTCGCGACGCTCGGCGAAGAGAAGCCGCTCGACGAGCTCGCGGTGTTCATCAAGAGCTACGGGCAGCGCAACATCTCGGTGGCGAGCGAGCTCCTTCCGGACGAGGGGCGATGAGCGGCGACGCGAGTTGCGAGCGCATCTTCACGGTGCACGCCGAGCTGGGTCTGCACGCGCGTCCGGCGGGGCTGTTCGTGATGATGGCCAAGCGCTTCGCGGCCCAGATCGAGGTGGCCCGCGCCGAGGGCGAGGAAGACTGGGTGGACGGCCGCAGTATCTTGTCGCTGCTCTCGCTGGCGGCCGGGCGCGGGACCCGGCTGCGCATCCGCGCCGAGGGTGCTGATGCGGCCGACGCGGTGGAAGCGCTCGGGGGGCTGATCGAGGGGCGTGGTGTGAACCCCAAGCCGGTCGCGGGCGGGGGTGCTTTGGTTTGAAACCACCCCGGCCGTCGCCTAGAGTGCCGATCTTCCGCGGCCCCGCCGGGTCGACCGCGATCCGCTCCGACCCGCCGTTGCGTCCCGACCCGAGGAGACACCCGCATGTCGCGCCAGCTGTTCACGTCCGAGTCGGTCTCGATGGGCCATCCCGACAAGATGTGCGATCAGATCTCCGACGCGGTGCTCGACGCGATGCTCGAGCAGGACCCCGGCTCGCGGGTTGCCTGCGAGACGCTGACCACCACCGGCATGGTGCTGCTCGCGGGCGAGGTCACCACCCAGGCCGAGCTGGACTACCCGGCGCTGGTCCGCGATGTGGTGCGCTTCATCGGCTACACGAGCTCGGAGATGGGGTTCGACGCCAACACCTGCGCGGTGCAGGTGGCGCTGGGCCGCCAGTCGCCGGACATCTCGATCGGGGTCACCGAAGGCGAGGGGCTGCACAAGGAGCAGGGCGCCGGCGATCAGGGGATGATGTTCGGTTATGCCTGCGACGAGACGCCCGAGCTGATGCCGGCCCCGATTCGGCTGGCGCACCGGATGATCGAGCGGCATCGCGAGCTGTTCGAGACCAACAAGCTGCCGTACCTGCGGCCGGACGCGAAGTCGCAGGTGACCGTGGAGTACGCCGGTGACGTGCCGGTCCGGATCAGCGCGATCGTGCTGTCCACGCAGCACGCGCCCGACGTCAGCTACGACACGCTGCGCGCGGAGGTCATCGATCAGGTGATTCGCGCGGCGCTCCCAGCCGACTGGATCGACAGCCAGACCGTGATCCACGTCAATCCGACCGGCCGCTTCGTGGTCGGTGGTCCGATGGGCGATGCCGGCCTGACCGGCCGCAAGATCATCGTCGATACCTACGGCGGGATGGGTCGTCACGGCGGCGGGGCTTTCTCGGGCAAGGACCCATCGAAGGTCGACCGCAGCGCCGCCTACGCGGCGCGCTGGGTCGCGAAGAACCTGGTGAAGGCGGGCATCGCGCGGCGCGCCGAGGTCCAGATCGCCTACGCGATCGGCATCGCCGAGCCGGTGTCGATCCGCGTCGACACGTTCGGCACGTCCTCGCTCGACGTCGACCGCCTCGAGCGCCTCGTGCGCGACCACTTCGACCTCACGCCGCGCGGCATCATCGAGGCGCTCGACCTGCGGCGCCCGATCTACCGGGCGACGGCCTATCACGGCCATTTCGGCCGGGAGGACCAGGGTTTTCCGTGGGAGGAGACCTCGCGCGCCGACGATCTGCGTCGCGCTGCGGGGCGCTAGTGCAAGCGGCCGAAGGCCGCGCGCCGCGACGAGCAGCGCGCAGCGGTGGCGCCCGGTGGCTGGCCGGGGTCGGGGTGGCGCTCTGCGTCGCGAGCGCCGCGGCCGGCCAGGATCTGCGCGTGCTGCTGCTCGAGACGGACGCGCCGGTCCGGGTTGCGGGGGCGCGCGTCGCGCCCGACGGCGCCGGGCTGCGCGTCGACGATCGCCCGATCGGCCGGCGCTGGGTGGTGCCCGGGCCGGGGCCCCATCGCGCCGGCAGCCACTGGGTGCGGGGCAGCGTCGCGGTGGAGCGGAGCGCGTCTGGGATGCGGGTGATCAATCGCGTCCCGCTCGAGGCCTACGTGGCCGGAACGCTGAGTCGCGAGGTCTACAGCCGTTGGGCGTCCGACACGCTGCGCGCGCAGGCGGTGGTGACGCGCACCTACGCGCTGTACCAGCGCGCGCGGCACCAGGCCCTGGGCTTCGATGTCGAGGCGGGCACGGCCGATCAGGTGTACGGCGGAATCGGTGCCGAGAACCCGGCCGTCGAGCGCGCGGTGGCCCTGACCCGCTCCGAGGTGCTCGTCTGGAACGGCGAGCCGATCCTCGCGGCGTTCCACTCGGCGTCCGGCGGGCGCACGGCCAGCGCCGAGGAAGTCTGGGGCGATGCGCTGCCCTACCTGCGCAGCCGCGAGGTCGATCACGAGGAGGACTCGCCCGACACCTACTGGCGCGTGCGGTTGTCCCGCATCAAACTGGGGCGCGCGCTCACCCCGCTGGGCCTCCAGCTGGGAGCGGTTCGGGAGGCCCGGGTGGCGGAGCGGACTGCGAGCGGCCGGGCGGCTCGAATCGAGGTCACGGGCTCCACCGGGAGTGGACGCGTGACGGCGCGGGTGCTGCGCGCAGCGCTCGGCGATTCGATCATCCGCAGCACCCTGTTCGAGATTCGCGACAGCGGCGACGACGTCGTCTTCGTCGGCTCCGGCCACGGTCACGGGGTCGGGATGAGCCAGTGGGGAGCCCAGGCGATGGCAGAACGCGGCGCCGACTACCGCGAGATCCTGGCGGCGTTCTATCCAGGGACGACGTTGGAACGGAGGTCCCCGTGAATCCGATCGCCGCCGGCTTCGTGCCGCTGCAGGCGG
>Ga0184637_10003139_pt1 | contig 10401 bp, 6 predicted proteins | sample PLM3_127_b2_FD_133143 | JGI IMG/M metagenome (GOLD analysis project Ga0184637, IMG submission 133143) | Groundwater sediment microbial communities from an aquifer in East River, Colorado, USA - PLM3_127_b2 | ecosystem: Environmental > Terrestrial > Soil > Riparian zone | place: USA: East River... | reverse complement strand
TCCGACACGGGCCCCCGGGCTCGGCAACGAACGCTACCTGGAACTGATGCGCGTGGACAAAAAGGCCGAAGGGGGCGAGATTCGATTCGTATTGATCGAGTCACCTGGTCGGGCGGTCGTGCGTGCGGTACCCGATGCCCTGATAAGGGAAGTGATCGCAGCTCACTCCGGTTGACAAGGCTTCGCACGCGTGCGCGACGTGTGTAAACCCGATCCGATAGTCAGGACGAAGCTGTCAGAAAGAACCTTGAAGGAGAAGGACGCTTGGCTCGACTGGCGAGGCTCGCGATTGCCGGGCTGCCGCATCACCTGATCCAGCGCGGCCACAATCGGCAACCCATCTTTGTCGACGACGTTGACCGGCGTCGCTACCTCGATTGCTTGAGTGACGGCGCTCGCGATAGCGGCGTTTCCGTACATGCCTATGTCCTGCTGCCAGACCGTGTGCATCTGCTGGCGACACCGAAGGATGAAGTCGGGCTGAGCCGGATGATGCAGAAGTTGGGGCGGCGCTATGTCGCGGCCTTCAATCAGCGACACGGGCGCGTTGGCACGCTTTGGGAAGGCCGCTTCAGATGTTCCGTCCTGGAGCCGGCGCGCTACTTGCTGCAATGTATGACCGAGCTCGAAGTGAAGCCCGTAAGGTGCGGGCTGGTTCACCAAGCACCACGGTTTCAATGGTCGAGCGCGGCTCATCACCTCGGTCTTCGCGACGATCCGTTGATCGTCGAACACCCGCTGTTTTGGGCGCTGGGCAATACGCCGTTCGAGCGAGAGGCAGCCTATCGGGCGCTCGCTGAGCAGGCGCTCACTTGTGAGGAAGACAAGAGTATTGAAGACATGACCCTCAAAGGCTGGGCGCTTGGATCCAAGCTGTTCTTTGAGCACCATACCCATGCGACCGCTCGTCGACTGAGCCCGCTCCCCCGTGGTCGGCCACCGAAGGCGGTTACCGCTGCTTGAAAGTGTCCCTATTTATATGACCAACAAATCTTCACAGAGATAAAAAGGGGTCAGACTCCTTTTAATTCGTTTGAGTGTACTGGTGCGGTGCAGTATTCTCCGCGTAATCCCTAGATTCACTGGAGTGCGTGATGCAACACGTCGCGAATGGCGCAGCGTCATTGGAGGAACTGCAACACGCGCAGGCGCACGGCCTTTACCGCAGCGCCAATGAGCATGATTCCTGCGGCGTCGGTTTCGTCGCGCATATCAAGGGTCGCAGAGCACACGGCATCGTCGAGCAGGGTCTGAAGATCCTCGAGAACCTGAACCATCGCGGCGCGGTCGGTGCCGACAAGCTGATGGGCGACGGTGCCGGCATCCTGATTCAGATCCCCGATGACTTCTACCGAGCCGAAATGGCCAAGCAAGGCGTCGAGTTGCCGGCGCCTGGGGAGTACGGCGTTGGCATGATCTTCCTGCCCAAGGAGCGCGGCTCGCGTCTGGCCTGCGAGCAGGAGCTCGAGCGGGCGGTCAAGGTCGAAGGCCAGGTACTGCTCGGGTGGCGCGACGTACCGGTCGACCGTGACATGCCGATGTCGCCCACCGTGCGGAAAAAGGAGCCGATCATCCGCCAGGTCTTCATCGGCCGCGGCCCCGACATCATCGTGCCCGACGCGCTCGAGCGAAAGCTGTACGTGATCCGCAAGACCGCATCGAGCGCGATCCAGGCGCTCAAGCTCACGCACAGCCGCGAGTACTACGTGCCGAGCATGAGCTGCCGCACGGTCATCTATAAAGGCCTGCTGCTCGCCGACCAGGTCGGCCAGTATTACCAGGACCTCCAGGACCCGCGCGTGGTGTCGGCGTTCGCGCTCGTGCATCAGCGCTTTTCGACGAACACCTTCCCCGAGTGGCCGCTCGCGCACCCCTACCGCATGGTCGCGCACAACGGCGAGATCAACACTGTCAAGGGCAATTTCAACTGGATGCGAGCGCGCGAAGGCGTGATGAAGTCGCCCGTGCTCGGCGACGATCTTAAGAAGCTCTATCCGATCAGCTTCGAAGGCCAGAGTGATACCGCGACCTTCGACAACGCGCTCGAGCTGCTGACGATGAGTGGCTATCCGCTCGCGCACGCCGCGATGATGATGATTCCCGAGGCGTGGGAACAGCACTCGACGATGGACGAGCGCCGCCGCGCGTTTTATGAGTTCCATGCTTCGATGCTCGAGCCGTGGGACGGACCGGCTGCGATGGTGTTCACCGACGGCAAGCAGATCGGCGCCACCCTCGACCGCAACGGCCTGCGCCCGGCACGCTACATCGTCACCGACGACGATCTCGTCGTGATGGCGTCCGAGTCCGGCGTGTTGCCGATCGCCGAGAACAAGATCGTCAAGAAATGGCGCCTGCAGCCAGGCAAGATGTTCCTCATCGATTTCGAGCAGGGGCGCATCGTCGATGACGAGGAATTGAAGAACCAGTTCGCGTTTGCGAAGCCCTACCGCCAGTGGATCGAGAGCGTGCGCGTGAAGCTCGACTCGATTCCCGCCGGCGACGAGCGGCCGGTGTTCGCCGAGGCGCTGCTCGATCGCCAGCAGGCCTTCGGCTATACGCAGGAGGATCTCAAGTTTTTGATGAGCCCGATGGCGCAGGCGGCCGAGGAGGGCGTCGGTTCGATGGGCAACGACTCGCCGCTGGCCGTGCTGTCGGACAAGAACAAGCCGCTGTACAACTACTTCAAGCAACTGTTCGCGCAGGTCACCAACCCGCCGATCGATCCGATCCGCGAGGCGATCGTGATGTCGCTGGTGTCGTTCATCGGGCCGAAGCCGAACCTGCTCGACATCAACGCGGTCAACCCGCCGATGCGTCTCGAGGTGTCGCAGCCCATCCTCGACTTCGACGACATGGCGCGTCTGCGCAACATCGAGCGGCACACGAGCGGCAAGTTCCGCAGCTACGAGTTGAGCATCGTCTACCCGCTCGCGTGGGGCCGCGAGGGCATCGAAGCCAAGCTCGCCTCACTGTGCGCCGAAGCGGTCGACGCGCTGCGTGGCGGTCACAACATCCTGATCATCACCGACCGGCAGATCGATCGTGAGCAACCAGCAATTCCGGCGGCACTCGCGCTTTCGGCGGTGCATCACCACCTGGTGCGCGAAGGACTGCGCACGACGGTGGGCCTGGTCGTCGAGACGGGGTCTGCGCGGGAAGTGCATCACTACGCCGTGCTTGCAGGCTACGGTGCTGAAGCGATCCATCCCTACCTCGCGATTGAAACGCTGGTCGCGTTGCACCGGGAGTTGCCCGGCGATCTGTCGGCCGACAAGGCGATCTACAACTACGTCAAGGCGGTCGGCAAGGGGCTGTCGAAGGTCATGTCCAAGATGGGCGTGTCGACCTACATGTCGTATTGCGGGGCGCAGTTGTTCGAAGCGGTCGGCCTGCAGTCGGCCTTCGTCGACAAGTACTTCCGCGGCACCGCCAGCCAGGTCGGCGGCATCGGTGTGTTCGAAGTGGCCGAGGAAGCGATCCGCACGCACAAGGCCGCCTTCGGCGACGACCCGGTGTTGCACTCGATGCTCGACGCCGGCGGCGAATACGCATGGCGTGTGCGCGGCGAAGAGCACATGTGGACACCCGACGCCGTCGCGAAGCTGCAGCACAGCGCACGTGCGAACAAGTTCGATACCTACAAGGAATTCGCGCAGATCGTCAACGACCAGTCGCGCCGCCACATGACGCTGCGTGGACTCTTCGAGTTCAAGGTCGACCCCGCCAAAGCGATCCCCGTCGACGAAGTCGAACCCGCCAGCGAGATCGTCAAGCGCTTCGCCACCGGCGCGATGTCGCTGGGCTCGATCTCGACCGAAGCGCACACGACGCTCGCGATCGCCATGAACCGCATCGGCGGCAAGTCGAATACCGGCGAAGGCGGTGAGGATCCGGCGCGATACCGTAACGAACTGAAGGGCATCCCGATCAAGGCCGGCACGAAGGTCAGCGAGGTGGTCGGCGCCAAAGTGGTCGAGGCCGACTACGAGTTGCAGGACGGGGATTCGCTGCGCTCGAAGATCAAGCAGGTCGCGTCAGGCCGCTTCGGGGTCACGACGGAATATCTCATCTCAGCCGATCAGCTACAGATCAAGATGGCGCAGGGCGCAAAACCCGGCGAGGGCGGACAGTTGCCCGGTGGCAAGGTCAGCGACTACATCGGCTTCCTGCGTCATTCGGTGCCCGGTGTGGGCCTCATCTCGCCGCCGCCGCACCACGACATCTATTCGATCGAAGACCTCGCGCAACTGATCCACGACCTGAAGAGCGCGAACCCGCGCGCCGGTGTCAGCGTGAAGCTGGTGAGCGAGGTCGGTGTCGGCACGATCGCCGCCGGTGTGGCCAAGGCCAAGGCCGACCATGTCGTCATCGCGGGGCACGATGGCGGCACGGGCGCCTCACCGTGGAGCTCGATCAAGCACGCCGGCACGCCGTGGGAACTCGGGCTTGCCGAGACGCAGCAAACGCTCGTGCTCAATCGGCTGCGCGGTCGCATCCGTGTGCAGGTCGACGGCCAGATGAAGACGGGCCGCGATGTCGCGATCGCTGCACTACTGGGTGCCGACGAAATCGGATTCGCGACGGCGCCTCTGGTGGCCGAAGGCTGCATCATGATGCGCAAGTGCCATCTGAACACCTGCCCGGTCGGCGTCGCGACGCAGGATCCGGTGCTGCGCCGCAAGTTCGAGGGCAAGCCCGAGCACGTCGTCAACTACTTCTTCTTCGTCGCCGCCGAGTTGCGCCAGATCATGGCGCAACTCGGCATCCGCAAGTTCGACGACCTGATCGGACGCAGCGACCTGCTCGACACGAAGAAGGGCATCGAGCACTGGAAGGCGCGCGGCCTCGACTTCACCCGCATTTTCCATCAGGTGAATGCGCCGGCCGACGTTCCGCGCAGGCAGCTCGAAGAGCAGGATCACGGGCTCGAGCGCGCACTCGACATGCGACTCATCGAGAAGTGCCGTCCAGCCATCGAGCGCGGCGAGAAGGTCCAGTTCATGGAAGAGACGCGCAACGTCAACCGCACGGTCGGCGCGATGCTGTCGGGAGAGCTGGTTCGTCATCGCCCGGAAGGGCTGCCGGATCACACGATCTTCATCCAGATGGAAGGGACTGGCGGCCAGAGCTTCGGCGCCTTCCTCGCGCCCGGCATCACGCTGTACCTGATCGGGGACGCCAACGACTACACCGGCAAGGGCTTGAGCGGCGGGCGCGTCGTCGTGCGCCCGAGCATCGATTTTCGCGGCGACGCGACGAAGAACATCATCGTCGGCAACACCGTGCTCTACGGTGCGACACGCGGTGAAGCGTTCTTCCGCGGTGTGGCGGGCGAGCGCTTTGCGGTGCGCCTGTCGGGCGCAACCGCGGTCGTCGAAGGCACCGGAGACCATGGTTGCGAATACATGACGGGCGGTACCGTTGTCGTGCTCGGCAAGACCGGGCGCAATTTCGCCGCCGGCATGAGCGGCGGCATGGCCTACGTCTACGACGAGGACGGGCGCTTCGCCGAGCGCTGCAACGCGGCGATGGTGGCGCTCGAAAAAGTGCTGCCCGCCGAAGAACAGCAAGCCCGGCAGGACGCGACGCTGTTCCACCGCGGCACGGACGGCAAGCCGGTGGCCGACGAAGTGCTGCTGAAGAAGCTGATCGACGATCACCATCGCTGGACCGGCTCGCTGCGTGCGCGCGAGATCATCGATCAGTGGGACAGCGCACGCGCGAAGTTCGTCAAGGTCTTCCCGCACGAGTACAAGCGCGCTCTCGGTGAGATCAACGCCGCCAAACAAGCCGACGCGACGATCGCCAAGGCCAAGGCCACCGAAACATCGAACAAGGTCGTGCCGGCGAAGTGAACGCCGAAGCGATCAGCACAGAGGGAATATCAGGATGGGCAAGGTCACCGGCTTTCTCGAATACGAACGTGTCGAGGAAGACCACGAACCCGTGGCGAAGCGGGTCAAGAGCCACAAGGAGTTCATCTTCGGCCTCGCCGAGGACGCCGCGAAGATCCAGGGTGCGCGATGCATGGATTGCGGCATTCCGTTTTGCAACAGCGGTTGCCCGGTCAACAACATCATTCCGGACTTCAACGACCTCGTGTACCGCGGCGACTGGCAAAACGCGATCACGGTGCTGCACTCGACGAACAACTTCCCCGAGTTCACCGGCCGCATCTGCCCGGCACCCTGCGAAGAGGCGTGCACGCTGAACGTCAACGACGATCCGGTCGGCATCAAGTCGATCGAGCGCGCGATCATCGATCGCGCCTGGCGCGAAGGCTGGGTGAAGCCCGAGCCCGCGAAGGTGAAGACGGGCCGCAAGGTTGCGGTCGTCGGCTCCGGGCCGGCTGGGTTGGCCGCTGCGCAGCAGCTGGCACGCGCCGGCCACGACGCCACCGTGTTCGAAAAGAACGACCGCATTGGCGGCCTGCTGCGTTACGGCATCCCCGACTTCAAGATGGAGAAGTCGCACATCGACCTGCGCGTCGCGCAGATGGAAGCCGAAGGCGTGCGCTTTCGTGCAGGCGTGCTGGTGGGAGACCTGCCCAAAGGCAGCACGATCACGAACTGGTCGAAGACGAGGATCAGCGGCGAACAGCTGATGAGCGAGTTCGACGCGGTGCTGCTGGCCGGCGGCGCCGAACAGCCGCGCGACCTGCCGGCACCCGGGCGCGATCTCGACGGCATCTACTTCGCCATGGAGTTCCTGCCCCAGCAAAACAAGGTGAATGCCGGCGACAAGGTGAAGGGCCAGATCATGGCCACCGGCAAACATGTCATCGTGATCGGCGGCGGCGACACCGGCAGCGACTGTGTGGGCACCAGCAACCGCCACGGCGCGAAGAGCGTGACGCAGTTCGAGCTGCTGCCGATGCCGCCCGAGCAGGAAGACAAGGCGCTCACGTGGCCTTACTGGCCCTACAAGCTGCGCACGAGTTCGAGCCACGAAGAAGGCTGCGAACGCGAATTTGCGATTTCGACCAAGGAATTCATCGGCAGCGGCAAGGACGGCAAGACCGGCAAGCTGACTGGCCTGAAGACCGTGCGCATCGAAATGAAGGAGGGCAAGATCGTCGAGGTGCCGGGCACCGAGCAGGTGCTGAAGGCCGATCTCGTGCTGCTCGCGATGGGCTTCGTAAGCCCGGTGGTCAGCATGCTCGAGGCCTTCGGCGTCGAGAAGGACGCGCGCGGCAACGCGAAGGCGACGACCGACTTCATCGGCGGCTATCAGACCAATGTCCCGAAGGTGTTCGCGGCCGGCGACGCACGCCGCGGGCAGTCGCTGGTCGTGTGGGCAATCCGTGAAGGCCGCCAAGCCGCGCGGTCGATCGACGAGTACCTGATGGGGTCGAGCGAGCTGCCGCGCTAGCGCAGGCAGCGGGCGTGCGAGAATTCGCGCCTCACTGTGCTGGTAGGTGATTTCACGTACTGGTAGGGTGCGTCCAAGAACAACTTCGCGCCGCCCTTCGAGCCCCGGCGCCGTGATTGCTTGAAATCCGACAGCCTGATCGAGATCGACCACGTCACGTTCGGCTACGACACGAGCCGGATGATCCTGAACGACGTGAGCCTGAGCTTCGTGCGCGGGAAGGTCACCGCCATTCTCGGCGGCTCCGGCTGCGGCAAAACGACCTTGCTGCGGCTCATCGGCGGCGTGTACCCGCCCACCCAGGGCCGCGTGCTCTTCGACGGCGCGCCCGTCGATTGCACCGACAAGGCCGCGCTGTTCACGTTGCGCCGGCGCCTGGGCATGTTGTTCCAGTTCGGTGCGTTGTTCACCGACTTGACGGTGTTCGAAAACGTCGCCTTTCCGTTGCGCGAACACACCGATCTCACGGGCTCGATGATTCGAGACATCGTGCTGATGAAGCTCAACGCGGTGGGTCTGCGCGGCGCGGCGAGCCTGCGCATCTCCGAGGTGTCGGGCGGCATGGCGCGGCGCATCGCCCTGGCGCGCGCGATGGCGCTGGACCCCGAGCTGATCATGTACGACGAGCCCTTCGCGGGGCTCGACCCGATCTCGATGGGCGTGGCGGCCAACCTGATCCGCAAGCTCAACGACACGACGAACGGCACTTCGCTGGTTGTTTCGCACGATGTGCAGGAGTGCTTCACGATCTGCGACTACGCCTACCTGCTGTCGTCGCAAGGCCGGGTGGTGGCGCATGGCACGCCGGCCGAGCTCAGCAAGTCCGACCATCCCGAGGTGCGTCAGTTCATCCGCGGTGAGCCCGACGGGCCGGTGCGTTTTCACTACCCCGCGCCGCCCCTCGAGCAGGACCTGAGGCTCGGCGCATGAACGCGATCGCGAGCCTCGGTCGCATCACGCTCGAACAGTTCCGCTCGTTCGGTCATGCAGCGATCTTCTTCGTCGAAGTGCTGCGCCATTGCCCCGCGGCGTTGCGCCGCTTTTCGCTGGTCGTGGCGCAGGTACACGCGATCGGCAACCTGTCGCTCGTCATCATCCTGTCGTCGGGCTTGGCGGTGGGCTTCGTGCTCGCGCTGCAGATGTACTACGCGCTCGTCACCTACGGCGCGGCAGAGTCGCTCGGGCTGATCGTCAATCTTTCGCTGGTTCGCGAATTGGGGCCGGTCGTGACGGCACTGCTGTTTGCGGGCCGCGCCGGGACTTCGCTGACCGCCGAAATCGGGTTGATGAAGGCCGGCGAACAACTCGCGGCGATGGAGATGATGGCCATCGACCCGAAGGTCCGCGTGCTCGCACCTCGTTTTCTCGGCGGTATCGTCTCGATGCCGATTCTCGCGATCCTGTTCTCGGCGGTCGGCATCCTCGGCGCCTATGTCGTCGCGGTGCTGCTGATCGGGGTCGACGCCGGCAACTTCTGGTCGATCATGCAAAGCCGCGTCGACGTGTGGCGCGATGTCGGCAACGGCATCGTCAAGAGCGCCGTGTTCGGCGTCATCTGCACCGGGGTCGCGCTCTACCAGGGCTACGAGACGCAGGCCACGCCCGAGGGCGTCGCCTACGCGACGACGCGCACCGTGGTCATCTCATCGCTCGGGGTGCTCGGCATGGATTTCATCTTGACCGCGTTGATGTTCTCGACGCCGTGACGACGCCTACAAGGACGACCCCATGAATCGCAAAAGCATCGAAACCCTGGTCGGCATGTTCGTGCTGCTCGGCATGCTCGGTTTGCTGTTTCTCGCGCTAAAGGCCGCGAACCTCGCGAGCTTCGGCGGCAACGACACCTACGCCGTGACGGCGCGCTTCGACAACGTCGGCGGTCTGAAGGTGCGCGCGCCGGTGCGCAGCGCCGGCGTGACGGTGGGTCGTGTCACCGGAATCGGGCTCGACAGCAAGACGTTCCAAGGCTTGGTGACGCTCGATATCGATCGCGCGTACCAATTCCCGCGCGATTCGTCGGCGAAAATCCTGACCAGCGGCCTGCTCGGGGATCAGTACGTCGGCATCGAGCCCGGCGCCGACGACAAGAACCTCGCGCCCGGACAGTTGATCACGCACACGCAGTCCGCAGTGGTGCTCGAGAACCTGATCGGGCAATTTCTTTTCAACAAGGCTGCCGACGCCGGCGCTGCCACGCCCAACCCCGGCACTGGGGCGAAGAAATGATCGCGAAACGATTGCACCCTTGGGCTGCCGGGCTGCTGATGGCATCGGCGCTAGCGGTTTCGGGCTGTGCTACCACCGGCAAGTCCCCCGGGCAGCGCCTCGACCCGTGGGAAAACTGGAACCGCAAGGTCTTCGCCTTCAACGATGTGCTGGATGAGAACGTGCTGAAGCCGGTGGCCACGGCCTACAAGAACGTGGTGCCGCAGTTCGTGCGAACCGGCATCGGCAACGTGTTCGGCAACATCGCCGATGCATGGTCCGCGGTGAACAATGTCCTGCAGCTGAAATTCGAACCGGCCCTGCACGACACCGTGCGGTTCACCACCAACAGCTTCTTCGGGTTCGGCGGCATCCTCGATATCGCGACCGAGATGGGCCTCGATCATCAATACGAGGATTTCGGTCAGACGCTCGGCCGCTGGGGTGTCGGCGCGGGTGCCTATATCGTCTGGCCGGTGCTCGGGCCTTCGACGGTGCGCGAATCCTTTGCCATGCCGCTGGATCGCCTGGCGACGCCGGCCTTGTTGGTCGCCGACGGCAATTACAAGACCGGCATCACGCTGGTGCAGATGATCCATACACGCTCGGAGCTGTTGGCCGCGAGTCGTTTGCTCAACGAGATCGCGTTGGACCGTTACAGCTTTGTGCGCGATGCCTACTTGGCGCGCCGCCGCAGCCTCGTATATGACGGTGACCCTCCGGAAACGCCGGCCCCCAGCGATGCGCCTGCTTCCGCGCCGGCAGCAACTGCGGCCCCGCCCGGGGCTGCGGCATCGGCGCCGGGCACGACGCCTGCTCCAT
>Ga0184637_10003137_pt1 | contig 10404 bp, 12 predicted proteins | sample PLM3_127_b2_FD_133143 | JGI IMG/M metagenome (GOLD analysis project Ga0184637, IMG submission 133143) | Groundwater sediment microbial communities from an aquifer in East River, Colorado, USA - PLM3_127_b2 | ecosystem: Environmental > Terrestrial > Soil > Riparian zone | place: USA: East River... | reverse complement strand
GGCCGGCGGCTGTAGTAGGAAGAGTCCTGATACGAGATCAGCGTGTTCAGCGCGTCGTTGCCGCCGCCAAGATAGACGACGACCAGGTTCCGCGACCGTAAGCCCTGTGCCTGCGCGATTGCGCTCAAGAAGGACGGCGCGGTGAGTCCGAGCGTGACGGTCGCTACGCCGTTGCGAATGAAGAGTCGTCGAGATACGGCCATGGTCGGTCTCTTGCTAAACGAGCTGGTACTCGGAGGAGCCGACGAGGAGGCGCGCAAGGCCCGCGGCCCGGGTGTTGAGTTGTTCCGTGCTGCCGGTCCAGGTTCCAGCGGCAGCCAGGTATGACATCAGCGCCTGTTGTGGGCCAGCATCGAGGGGCGCTGTCGTCAGGCGACCGCGTATCGCCGCAAGTAAGGCGTGTGGCGTCCCGCCATCAGACGTCAGCGAGGCGCCAAGGAATTCCTTCTGGCTGGCAGCAAGCGCGGCGGCAAAATTCGCCCGCGCGAGCATCGTCCCCGTCGAGAACCACGCGGCGCCCGGCAGCCATCCGCCGACGTTCGGCGGCTCGAAGAGCTGCTGCCCCATGTTGGCCATCGGCGACCGGCCCATATCGAGCGAGAGGCCGTGCCATCCCACTTCCCTGATCGCCCGCGCGACGAACTCCGCTGGCCATGAATAACGCGATCCGCCACCTCGTTCGCCTCGTGCGACAGTCGTCGTCTACGTTCGTCGGGTCATCCGTGGCTGAACGAAGGTCGTTCACAATGAGACTCCCGCAGCTCGTGGTGAGCCACTCCACCGGAGCCAGGCAATGGTTCGACGACAGAGACTGCCGACGCCATCCGGAAGAGCACCTCTAAAGTGTTGACACCAGTGTTCTTGATTCCAGCCTGACGCTGACCGCCTGGGCGCAGCCGCGTTTTGTTTCCGGCCAATCCGAGTGTGGACCCGGATTTGCCTGCCGCTGAGCTGGGCTTCGTACGCGTTGTCCGTTTGGACCTCGTTCTGGTTGTCGGACCGTTCCAAGCCAAAGTCACGTCGGATGCCTCGAGGGAATCGAGGCGGGAGAGCACCGTGCGCACTGCGAACGCGACGTCGACTTGGGCTTGCGCGGCAGGCATCGCCCTCGCCCTTGCTCTGGGCGGCCTGAGCCCGCATCCTCTCCTGGCCCAGGCAGGCACTCAAGGTCAGTGGCGAACCTTGAGCAATCAGGTTCCGCTCAATCCCATCCACCTGGCACTCATGAACACCGGCAAGGTGCTCATCGTCGCCGGTTCAGGCAACGATGCGGCGGAGACCAACTTTCAGGCGGCAGTATGGGATCCGCTGTCGGAGACATTTCTGACGCAACCGCTCGGATGGGACATGTTCTGCAACGCGATGGTCACCCTGCACGACGGCCGGGTGTTCGTCAACGGCGGCAATCTGCAGTACGACCCGTTTTTTGGTGAACCGCGCAATGCGGTGTACGACCCCGCGACCGGCTTGTTCACGGACGTGCAGAACATGGCCCACGGGCGTTGGTATCCCACCACGACCACGCTCGGCGATGGCAGCGTGATGACGTTTTCCGGATTGCTCGAAACCGGCGGTACGAACACGTCGGTGGAAATCTACACGGTGGGTTCGGGGTGGAGCCAGGAGTTCGCCGCCGGATGGACTCCACCGCTGTACCCGCGCATGCACCTGAGCACGGATGGCCGCGTCTTCTATGCCGGCTCGGGTCGAGGCTCCAGGTTCTTCACTCCATCATCGAAAACGTGGTCGTCCGTCGTGGCGACGACCAATTACAGCGGCGCGCGCGGCTATGGCACGTCCGTCCTGCTCCCTCTCACGCCGGCGAATGGATACAGACCGCGCGTGATGATCTTCGGAGGCGGCAACCCCGGGACGGCCACCACGGAAATCATCGACCTCTCCGCTGCCACTCCGCAGTGGCAGTACGGACCCTCGATGTCCCAGCCGCGGATCCAGCTGAACGCGACGATCCTGCCGAACGGGAAGGTGCTGGCGACCGGCGGATCGAGAAACGACGAGGATGCCGTCACGGCGAGCCTGAATGCCGACCTCTATGACCCGGTTGCGAACACGTTCAGTTCCGCGGGGGCCAACGTCCATCCGCGCCTGTACCATTCCAGTTCGCTGCTGCTCCCCGATGCCACGGTGTTGCTGATTGGAGGAAACCCTCAGCGCGGGAATTACGAGCGGCGCCTGGAGATCTATTCTCCCGCGTACCTGTTCAATTCCGATGGCACTCCAGCGTTCCGTCCCACCATCACCGGCGTCACTTCTGGCACGGTCGACTATGGAGCCGCATTCCAGGTGCAGACGCCGGACGCGGCGGACATCGCGTCGGTCGTGCTGGTGCGGCCGGGAGCCCCGACACATGCGTTCGACATGGAACAGCGACTCGTCGGCCTGTCCCACACGGCGGGCAACGGTGTGTTGAACGTCACCGCGCCGCCAAACGGCAACATCGCGCCGCCCGGCTACTACATGCTCTTCGTGCTGAATTCGGCGGGGGTGCCGTCGGTGGCGAAGTTCGTGAGGCTCTCGACCTCCGGTCCGAACCAGCAGCCTGTCGCAACGATCGCGAGCCCTACGACGGATGTTACGCGCAATCCGGGAGGCTCCGTGTCCTTCGCAGGCACGGGCAGCGATGCGGATGGAAGCATCGGCGCCTATACGTGGGCCTTTCCCAGCGGCAATCCCGGTTCGAGTTCCGTCGCGAGTCCCGGGAATGTGACCTACTCCGCACCTGGGACGTACGTTTCGTCGTTGACGGTGACCGACAACCTCGGACTTGTAAGTCAGCCGGCGACACGCACGATTACCGTGGCCGACTTCACGCTCTCCGCTACACCCGCATCGCGCACGGTGGCGTCCGGGGGAAGCACGACGTTCTCCGCCACTGTCACCCCTGGAGCCGGATTCACCGGAACCGTGGCCTTCAGCGTCACCGGCCTGCCCTCGGGAGCGACGGCGACGTTCGCTCCCGCGTCCGTGACGACATCGGGATCGACGACGATGAGCGTCGCGACGGGCGCGGCCACAGCATCGGGCACCTATCCGCTGACGATCCAGGGGACGAGTGGACCGTTGACTCGGACGGTGAACGTGACGCTCGTGGTCAACGGTGATTTTTCCATCTCGGCGACGCCGGCCAGCCAGACAATCGCCAGAGGTGGCGTGGCCACGTACACCGTGACGATTGCGGCGGGGCAGGGGTTCACTGGCACGGTCGGTCTGTCGGTGAGCGGGGTGCCTCCACGCGCGACGGCCACGTTGAATCCTACGTCGGTCGTGAATTCCGGAACCTCCGTGCTGACGATCGATACCGAACGGAACGTGCAAAGGCGGACGCGCACGCTGACCATCACCGGCACCAGCGGCGGCTTGGTCCGTTCGGTGAACGTCACCTTGGCCGTTCAGTAGCGATCATGCCGATCTCTCGCAGAACGCTGCTCGGGCGGCTCGGCGCAGGCGCCGCCGCTGCGCTCTCGGCGCCGAGGCTCGCCGCGGACTCTCTCCGCGCGGCGATGGGCAACGCCTTGCCCGACGCCACGCGATCCGGCGAATTCATTCGGTTGAACCGGAACGAGAACGCCTACGGGCCATCGGCGGCGGTGATCGCAGCCATCCGGGATGCGTCCGACGGAGTGCGGCATTATCCCGACCTCGCGGCCAGGGCGTTGCGGCGCCAGATTGCCGATCTTCACGGAATCACACCGGACCACGTGGTCCTGGGCTGTGGCTCGGGTGAGCTCCTGCGCGCGGCCGTCTATGCCTTCGCGGGTCCGCAGAGGACGCTCATCGCCGCGCTGCCGACCTTCGAGTCGGTCGCGGTCTGTGCGCAGCGCGCAGGCGCCGAGCTGGTGGGCGTCCCGCTGCGGAGGGATTCCTCCCACGACCTGAGCGCCATGCTCGCCAGGAGCAGCGCGGCAACAGGGCTGGTCTACGTCTGCAATCCGAACAATCCGACAGGCAGCCTCACGCGGCGTCAGGACCTCGACGACTTTCTGCGCGAGCTTCCAGCGACGAGCGTCGTGTTGATCGACGAGGCCTACCATCACTACGTCGGAGAGTCCTCAGACTACGCGTCGTTCCTCGAGCGTCCGGTGGACGACACTCGGGTGATCGTGACGCGGAGCTTTTCGAAGATCCATGGACTGGCGGGATTACGGGTGGGGTACGCGGTGGCCGCGCCCGGGACGGCGCGCGTGCTTGCGTCCCACGGACTATCCGATGGGGTGAATGTCGTGGCGGCACGGGCCGCTTCTGCGGCGCTCGACGACAGCGAGCACGTGCGGATGAGCGTCAGCCGGAACACCGACGACCGGCAGGAATTTCTGAATCAAGCGATGGCCCGTATGCTCCGCGTCGATTCCGTGGCCAATTTCGTGATGCTCCCCGCCAGCCGTCCGGCAATCGAGGTGGTGGAGCACTTCCGAAAGCACCGCATCCTCGTATCGGGCCCCGTTCCCGCATTCGAGCAGAACATTCGAGTGTCGCTGGGGATGCCCGACGACATGCGCGAGTTCTGGCGAGTGTGGGACCTCCTGCCTGGCCACAAAATGGCGATGTGACAGGCAGTTCGAGTGACCGGCGCGTGGTCGCCAAGGCTCGCCGAGCCGATCGCATCCGCCAACTAGTGGGTCGACTGCGCCGCCGCGACGTTCTTCATGAACTCATTCCATGCGCAGCTTGCTCCCAGATACCTCATTGCCGCCGAAAGCTGACCGTCACGTGCATCCGCACCTCGACGGGCACGCAGTTCAGCAGGGTCTCGTCGAACTGCCACTCGCGAACAGCGTCCATCGCCGCGTTCGCAAAGACGGGATGGGCGGAACCAACCACTTCCACGTCCTTGATCGATCCATCGGTCGCAATGCGCGCATGCTCGCTTCACGCAGCGCCTCTGGATAGGCAGGGCGAGCCCATTGCTCCGGCCGGAACCGCGCGCCAACGACCGGCTGACTGCGGGTCCATTCGTCATCGCGCTCCAGTTCTTGTCGCAAAGATTCCGGCGGCGTGAATGGTGTTCCGACGACGACGGCGCACTCGGCGCAGACCGACGTTTTCATGTCGACTTCGCCAAGGCGCATGGTGATGGTGTGCTCGACGCGTTGATCGGGTTCAACCGTCACCGTGGAGGGGGGAGCGAAGCCGACTTCTGCGGTCACGCGGTAGGTGCCGGCCGGGAGTTTGTCGACCTCGTAGTAACCAGCTTTGTTCGTGCTGTCCTTATGCTGGCGCCTCGTCGCTGTGTTGGTGAAATAGAGGGTGATGTCAGGCACGCCGCCCCCGAGGGGATCGAGGAGGAAGCCTGTGACGCTGCCTGTTCCGATGGAAGCCGAACTGGTCTGAGCATGGAGGCCGGCGAGCGGAACCGCCGCGACCAGGAGCGAAATGAAGACTAGCCGCCAGGACCACGGCGTATTCAGCATGGCGCACCCCTCGGGCAATCGTGCGCCCGAAGAAGCCTTGAGTCAATCGGTCTGGGTTCTGCGGTCTCGGTTCTGCCGAAGAGGCTTGCCACGACGAAGGCGGGTTCAACGGCGACCCGCTGCACCCGGGTCATGCGCGCCGTTTCGTCCGAATAGAAGGGCGTGGGACTCGAACGGAGTTGCGTGAGAAGACGGTTCACTTGCGGCCCGGTGCGAAGATAGAGTCCGGCGCCGATCGCCGTCTCGATGACGCTCAGCACCGCGAGTGTCACGGCTAACGAGCGCAGGCCCCACCGCGCCTGGAAAAAGACGGCGGCTGCGGCGAGCCCGGCGAGGCCGATGACGACCAGAAGGACGCCCGCGTTCTTTTCACCCTCGAAATAGGTCACGAGCGCTCCCTGTATGTCCACGTGTCATCTCCTTTCATCCCAACGGGCACGTGCGCCTGACCTTCGCGCTCGGCGCCCGTTAGGCGGCCATTCACCCTTCACCTTCAGCAGCGCGTTCGCCGTAATATACTCATCCTTCCATGGGCAGGAATCCCACGTTCCCCGCTGCTGCCATCCCCTATCTCATGATTCGTGGAGCGGCGCAGGCGATCGATTTCTACAAGAAGGCGTTCGGTGCCGAGGAGACGATGCGGTTCCCGATGCCGGACGGGACGGTCGGGCACGCTGAGATCCGGATTGAAGGCGCGCCTGTCTTTCTGGCCGATGAGGGACCGGGGGCGGGAATGCAGAGCCCGCAACAACTCGGCGGGACGACGGTGAGCGTGTCGGTCTACGTCGGGGACGTGGACGCGTTTGCCAGACGGGCCGAGACTGCCGGGGCCAAGGTGCTGCGGCCCTTGGCCGATCAGTTCTACGGCGAGCGCAGCGTGAGTCTCCAGGATCCGTTCGGTCATACCTGGCACTTCAGCACCGTCACGGAGACGCTGACGGTCGAAGAAATGATGAACCGAATGCCGAAGTAGGCGTTGGCGTCGACGCTGTCATGTCTCTCCGATCACACGAGCTTCTCGTCACACCTTCCTGAACAGCGAACGTCACGTCGAATTGATGTGGTTGTCGCGATCCGTTGATGACACCGGTGTAGATCTCTATGGCGCTGGCTGATCGACCACACCGATGGCGAGCCTCGATATGCCTTGGCTCATTTCAAAAAGGGTCGTCATGAAATTGCTAACGCTCAGTACATTTGCTGTCGCGGTCACCCTCACCGGTGTCGTCGCCGCCGGCGGCCAGGGAACAGCCTTCCGCACCGCGTGCCAACGCCGAAGGCGACGGCCGATTCACGTTTGCGTTGATTGGGGATATGCCCTACGGCGCCGAAGGCGATGCGAAATTCCCGCATGTACTCGCCGACCTGAACGCCGACCGGAACCTGTCGTTCGTCGTTCACGATGGCGATTTCAAGAACGGCAGTTCGCTGTGCAGCGATGCGGTCTTCCTCAACCGGCTCGACCTCTTCAATCAGTCGGCGCACCCCTTCATTTATGTCCCCGGCGACAACGAGTGGACGGACTGTCATCGCACGAACAACGGGCTCTACGACCCCCTCGAACGGCTCGCTGTTTTGCGCCGCCTGTTCTTTCCGACCGATGAGACGCTGGGTGTCCGGACATTCACCGTCGAACGACAGAGCGACGATCCGCAGTACGCGGCGTACCGGGAGAACGTGCGCTGAGTCGTTCACAACGTACTGTTCGTCGGGCTGCACATCGTCGGCAGCAACAACAATCTCGGCCGGACTCCGTCCGGGGATCTCGAATATGGCGAGCGGAACGCGGCGAACCTGGTTTGGTTGCGCCAGTCGTTCGACCTGGCTGCGAGCGGCGCGCACAAGGCCGTCATGATCGTGATTCAGGCAAATCCGAACTTCGATGTGCTCGCCACCGATTCACGCCGCCGTGGCTTCAACGACTTCCTGGCGGCGCTGGAAGCGGAGACGATCGCCTTCGGCCGGCCGGTGGTGCTGGTCCACGGGGACTCGCATTACATGCGAATTGACAAGCCGATGCTCGGATCGCGAAGCGGACGTCGACTCGAGGACTTCACGCGTGTGGAAACGTTCGGCGAAAACGACAACCACTGGCTGCACGTCACCGTGGCGCCGGCCAATCCCAATGTCTTCGTGTTCGACCAGAGAATCGTCCCGGCAAACGTGATCGAGCACTGAAGGACCCGGGCGCCTTCGCCGGCCCGTGCGTCGCGCGCACGATTCTGAGGTAAATTAGGCCGGCATATGAATAAATACCTTGTCGAGTTCGTCGGAACGTTCTTCCTGGTACTGACCATCGGCAGCACGGTCATGGCCCCGAACGACGCCGGCGCGCTGGCGCCGCTGGCGATCGGGGCGGCCCTGATGGTGATGGTATTTGCCTTCGGCCACATATCGGGCGCCCATTACAACCCGGCGGTGACCGTGGCGGTGTTCCTGCGCGGGAAGTGCCCGGCGTCGGACGTGCCCGGCTATCTCGTCGCCCAGTGCGCGGCCGCGGCGGCGGCGGCGATGGTCGTCCTCTTTCTCAAGGCCAATCCCGCGGCCGGCCCGATGCAGATTGATCTCACCCGGGCGCTCATTGCGGAGTTCCTCTACACGTTTGCGCTCTGTTCCGTGGTGCTCAACGTGGCGACGTCCCGGAGCACGAGCGGGAACTCGTTCTATGGGCTCGCGATCGGCTTTACGGTGCTGGCCGGGGCCTATTCGGTGGGCGCGGTGTCAGGCGGCGCCTTCAACCCCGCCGTCGCGCTCGGCGCCACGTTGATGGGGCTCTTCAGCGCCGCCAACATCTGGGTGTACCTGGTGGCGAACTTCGCGGCGGCGGCCGCCGCCGCCGCGTTCTTCAAGCTGATCGATCCGGAAGGTGCGGAGGCGCCGAAGCCTCAGCGCGTCTGAGCCGCGGCAGCCCGCTGCGCCATCCGCTCCTGCATCAGGCGGGTGAGGTGCGGCACGAGGCCGATCATCCGCTGGAGCACCATCAACTGCCCGCGATGATGCATCTCGTGCTCCTTGGCCGAGAGCAGCATCTCGAACCGCGTTTTCATCGCCGGCTCCGCGCCCGGCGGCATGGCCACCTCTTCGGCGAGGAACACGTCCGGCAGGCCTTCCATGTACGAGGCAAACGCGTCGCCCTCGGCCTTCAGGAAGGCGATCGTCTCCGCTTTCGTGCGCGGCTTCGCTTCCTCGGCCTTGAACTTCTCGAACAGTTCCTGAAAATTCACGTCCTTGAGGTCGCGGATCTTGTTGCGGTGCACGTGGCTGTGAAAGCCGGGGCTCACCGCGATATGCACCAGGGTCTGGCCGATGCTGAGCGTTTCGGGCGTCGCCTTAAAGCCATACTTGTTTTCCGGGATGTCTTCTGCGATTTGAATCGTGTTGCCGCGGACCTGCCGAAAGCTCGCCGCCAGATCCTTGCTGCCGTAGTAGACCATCGTGTGCTCCTATTCGAGTCGGTTCGACAAAACGCCTTTCTGAACGAATTCCGCGTGCTGCTCCTCGTCGTGGCTGGCGATGATGACCAGGCTTGGCGCGCTGCGTGACAGCCCGTTCAGCCATGTGAGCTGATCGAGCACGGCGCCCTGATCCTCGGTCACCCAGGGAGCGTCCTTGCCCTTCATCAGGCGCACGCCGTCCATGTGCCAGGTGGCGTCGCCAATCAGGAGGTACTCCCGCCCCGATGCGAGGACGATGTACACCATCTGGGAACCCGGTGTATGGCCGCCAGCCTTGATGAGGGCCATCCCCGGGGCAAGAGGGAAGTACCTCTCGTAGTCGACGACCACGAAACGCCTGGCCAGCTCCGCGGTGAGCCGGATCTCCGGCATCTGCGGCATGGACGTGAGCGTCTGGACCTGCGTCCTCGTGAGCATCGTCTTCGGGGCGAGATCGGCTGCCGCGGGCGTGTGAATCACGCCCGCCACATGATCGCCGTGCTCGTGGGTGACGACGATCAGCCTGGCGCGTCTGACCGCCTGCTCCACCTGTTGCGCGGCCTCAGGAAAGTACGGCTCTTCGACGCCGCGGCCGAAGAACTTGTGGACCGTCAGGTCCATGCCGGCATCGACCATCACGGATCCATCCGGGTAGATCACCTGAAACGCCGTCCGCGCCTGGATGCTCGGTGTGGCGGGCGCATCCTTGACGGAAAAGTTCTTCGTGCGGCGGCTCTCGGCAAATTTCAGGAAATTGATTCGGAGTGGCCGGGCGCCTGGAATCAGCCTGGCCGTGCGCCGGACGTCCTCAATGCTGGCCGTCCAGCCCGTCGCGTTCTGCGCGCGCACGGGCACTCCGGTCCCGGGTGCGGCCGCTGCGCAGAACAGCAGCACCGCGATCACCCCACACCGCATCGCCATAAGGGTCCATACTAGCGCAGGTCGCTGGGCGGGCACCCCGAGGCGTGCGCGCCGCTGTTCCTGCCACCTATTGCGCGTTGCACGTCACGTGGACCAACAGTCCGGTCAACTGCGACGCGGCTTCAGGCCGGCCAGAAATTCGGCCGGTGTTTCCACACGGATGCCGTGCCTGAGTGAGGCGATGAAATGGCGATTGTCGGTGATGACCACGGTAGCGCCGGCAGCGCGCGCAATCTCGGCGATGTGCGCGTCATGAATGCGGCCGCCGGCGGTGCCGTCCTGCGCGGCGGCTTTCAGCATCGCGAGCCGATCCGCAGCCGGCAGATCGTGCACCGTCATGCGGGCGAAGACCTCGCTCTCCAGCAGGTGCGTGGCGTCGGCGGGCGTCAGCCTGAACTCGGGCGGCAGGCGCGTGGATACCGAGAAAAACTCCAGGCAGCAGTGCCAGGCCGTGCCGACCGGCGCCACGTGCTTTTCGGCGACGGCGTGAAGGACGGACTGGGCCGGCGCGCTCTGAGGGCCGAAGTCAACGAGACCGGCCAGCAGCACGCTCGTGTCGAGGAAGACCCCTACGGCCACCGGCTGCGCTCTTCCTCAATGAGCGCGGCGACGTCCACTTT
>Ga0184637_10003136_pt1 | contig 10405 bp, 9 predicted proteins | sample PLM3_127_b2_FD_133143 | JGI IMG/M metagenome (GOLD analysis project Ga0184637, IMG submission 133143) | Groundwater sediment microbial communities from an aquifer in East River, Colorado, USA - PLM3_127_b2 | ecosystem: Environmental > Terrestrial > Soil > Riparian zone | place: USA: East River... | reverse complement strand
GTGAGATCGATGCGCGGATTCGCGTACACGGCGTCCTGAAAGATGATGTCGAATTTCTCCTGCTCCGCGATCTGCCGGATCGCGCGATTCGCCTGCTCCAGGACCTGCGCCAGCTCTTCGTTGCGGCGCTGGTTCAAATCCTCCTGGAACTCGCGCCGCCGGCGCTGGAAATCCCGGTCCAGGTCGCCCAGTTCGCGCTCCTTGGTGCGGCGCTGGCTCTCCGTCATGGTGACGGTGTTCTTCTCCAGGTCCTCCTGCAGCCGCTTGAGCTGCTCGGCGAGCCGGGTCAGGTCCTGATCGCGCTTGCTGAACTCACCCTCGATCTTCTTCTGCGCCCGCTGTGCCGGAACCGAGTCGCGCATGATGCGTTCGGTATTGACGAAGCCGAACTTTCCTTCCGCGAGCACCGGCGCTGCCGGCAGGACAAGCGCGGCCGCGATCGCAATTGCGCGCAGAGTGTGGTGTTCCATCGCTCGGATCTTGACTTTCAGAAAGTGCTGCCAAAAGTAAATTGTAACCTCTGCACCCGGTCAAACCCCTTCTTTTCGTTGAGGGGCTGTGCCATCGAGAGTCTCAGCGGCCCGAACGGCGACGTCCATGCAAGCCCGAGACCAACCGCGTAGCGCATCTCCGAGAAGGACCATTTTTCGCCCGGACCGAATACCTGCCCTGCGTCCAGGAACGCCGCGAGCCGAAGCGACTTGTCCTGCTGTGCACCCGGCACCGGGAACAGCACCTCGGCGCTGCCGACCATCTTGCGCGTGCCTCCGAGCGAATTGCCGATCGCGTCCTGCGGCCCGAGCGAAAACGGGCGGAATCCGCGCACCGATCCCGGTCCGCCGACGTAGTAGTTCTTGAAGAAAGGGACCGAGCGGTTGCCGAAAGCGCTCGCGTACCCCGCATCGCCGTTGAGCGCGAGCGTCATGTTGCGCGTCAGCGGACGGAACCACTGGTACTGCACGTTGAGCCGGTAGTACTGCAGATCGCCCCCGGCAAGCTCCAGCGAGGTGCGCGAGACCGCCCCCTTCGTCGTCTGGATCGCGCTGTCGCGCGTATCGCTCGCAAAGCCCACCGTGCCGGCCCCATAGGTGTACGTGTTTCCGAACTGGTTCACGAAATTGAGATAGGACACCGGGCTGTTGCTGAAGGTCTGCAGTTCGACCGATTCGGCGTTGACGCCGAAAGTCACGCTGTCGGTCTCCGACAACGGATAGCCGAACCGGACGCCGCCGCCGAAGGTTCTTGTGACGTAAGCCCCGATCGAAAGCGAGGACGCATCCGTATCGCGCTTGTAGACGTCGAATCCCTGGCTTACCCCGTCCACCGTGTAGTAGGGATTCAGGTACGCAAGCGCGTAGACCTGGTTCACCTTGCCGCTGTTGACGTTGACCGAGATCGACTTGCCGCTGCCGAACACGTTCTGCTGCGAGATGGATCCGGACAGGATGAGCTTGTCCACGGACGAGAACCCTGCCCCCAGCAGCAGCGCGCCGGTCGGCTTTTCCTCCACCGTGAAACTCACGTCGACCTGGTCCGTGCTCCCGGCCACGGGCGCGGTCTCGACGTTGACGTCCTTGAAATATTGCGTGCGGTCGATGCGCTGCCGCGAGAGCTGGATCTTGGAGGCATCGAAAAACGCGCCCTCCAGCTGCCGCATCTCGCGGCGCACGACCTCGTCGCGGGTCTTGGTGTTGCCGGCGATGTTGATGCGCCGCACATAGACGCGGCGCCCGGGGTCGACCACGATCGTGAACCCCACCGTGCGCTTCTCCTTGTCGAGCTTGGGCACGGGATTCGCATTGGCGAACGCATAGCCCTCGTTCCCCAGGCGGTCGTTGATCGCCTTCACGCTCTCGATCAGCCTCTCGCGCGAATAGACGTCGCCCGGTTTGACCGTGACCAGCCGCTCGAGCTGCTCCGCCGGCAGCAGCAATTGGCCGGCGAGCTGGACATCCGAGATGAGGTACTTCTCCCCTTCCGTCACGTTGATCGTGATGTAGATGTCCTGCTTGTCGGGCGTGATCGAGACCTGGGTCGAATCGATCGCGAAATCGAGATAGCCCCGGTTGAGATAGTACGAACGCAATCCCTCGAGGTCGGCCGACAGCTTTTGCCGCGAGTACTGGTCCTGCTTGGTGTACCAGGTGAGCCAGCCCGGCGTGCGCAGCGCAAACTGGTCGAGCAGCTCCTTTTCGCGAAATGCGTGGGCGCCGACGATATTGATCGAGCGGATCTTCGCCACCTCGCCTTCCGTCACCGCGAAGTTGATGCCGACCCGGTTGCGCTCGAGCGGCGTCACGGTCGTCTGCACTTCCGCCGCATAGCGGCCGCGCGACAGGTATTGCCGCTTCAGTTCCTGCTCCGCGGTCTCGAGCACGGCACGGTCGAAGACGCGCCCTTCCGCAATCCCCATCTCGCGCAGCACCTTGCGCAGGTTGTCGGGCTCGAATTCCTTGACGCCGGAAAAATCGACCTGCGCGATCGCCGGGCGCTCCTCGACGTAGACGATCAGGACGTCGTTCTCCACATCGAGCCGCACGTCCTTGAAAAATCCGGTCGCGAACAGGGCGCGCAACGCCTGCTGCGCCTTCTCTTCGGTCATGGTCTCGCCGACCTTCACCGGCAGGTAGCTGAACACGGTTCCCGGCTCGGTGCGCTGCAGGCCTTCGACGCGAATGTCGCGCACCACGAATGGCTTGAACGTCTGCGCCCACGCGCAGGTGGCGGCAATCAGGCAGAACGCGATCGCAAGCAGGCGCATCGATCAGCCGGAGAACAGGCGGTTGAGGTCGTTGTAAAAGGCGAAGGCCATCATGAGCAGCAGCAGCGCGAGGCCCACGCGCTGTCCAAGCTCCATGACACGCTCGGACACGGGGCTGCCTCTTATTATTTCCACCGCATAATACATCAAGTGTCCGCCGTCGAGCAGCGGGATCGGGAGCAGATTCAGCACCGCCAGGCTGATGCTGATGAGCGCAAGAAAGGTGGCATAAGAGAGCCAGCCCATCTGCGCCGACTGGCCGGCATAATCGGCGATCGTGACCGGGCCTGAAAGATGTTTCCAGGACACCTCGCCCAGCAGCATCCGGCCGAGGATCCTGAGGCTGAACCACGCGATGTCGGCCGTCTTTTCGCACGCCTTGGCGAGCGCCCCGATCGGGCTGTAGTGCACTCGCACCAGGATGCGGTCCGCGTGCGACGGCGGCAGCTGCGGCGCCGCGCCCACCCGGCCGATCTGCATCCCGTTGGCCTGCACTGCCTCCGGAACCACGTCGAGCGCGATCCGTTCGCCGCCGCGCTCGATCGTCAGGCGCAGCGGCGTTCCCGGCCGGTCGCGGATCGCCTGCACCAGTTCCTCCCAGTAGACGATCGCCTTGCCGCCCGCTTGCGTGACGCGATCCCCGGCCCGCAATCCGGCCCGCTCGGCCGGACTGCCCGCGACGATCGTGCCGAACACCGGGGCCAGCGGCGGGCGGTACAGGCGCAGCCCGATCCGCTCAAGCGCGTCGCCTTCGAATTCCGCCGCGGGAAACGAAGTGAGATCGAGCCTCAGTTGCGCAACCGCCTGGCGATCGTCGATCACCTCCAGGATCAGCGACTCGCGCTGCAGCGCGCCCTGGATCACGCGCCAGCGCAGTTCCTGCCAGGTCTCGATCTGCTGCCCGCCAATCGCGCGCACGGTGTCGCCGGCGCGCAGCCCGGCAGAATGCGCAAGCGTGCCGGCCGGGGGCTCGGCGACCACGGGGCGGGCCTCCGGTAATCCGTAGATGAATAGCCCGGCGTACACCACGATCGCGAACAGGAAATTGAACGCCGGTCCGGCCGCAACGATGAAAATGCGCCGCCATACGCCTTGCCGGTTGAACGCGCGTGCAAGCTCCGCTGCCTCGACCGGGCCTTCGCGCTCGTCCAGCATCTTCACGTATCCGCCGAACGGCACTGCCGCGATGATCCATTCCGTGGCATCGCGGCCGCGCTGCCAACGCAGCAGCGGTCGGCCGAACCCGACCGAGAAGCGAAGCACTTTGACGTTGCAGATGCGGGCGGCAAGATAGTGGCCGTATTCGTGCACCACGATCAGGATGCCGAGCGCCACCAGGAACGCAGCGATCGTATGCAGCAGGCTCATGCCGCCTGGCCGCAAATCAGGGCTACGGATTCGCCGGCTGCGCGCCGCGCGCGCCGGTCCGCATCCAGCACCGCCTCGAGCGTTTCGCCTGCACCCGCGGCAACGCGCTGCATCGTCTCCTCGATCACGTGCGGAATTCCGGTAAAGCGCAGCTTTCCGCCGAGAAACGCCTCCACCGCTACTTCGTTCGCCGCGTTCAGCACCGCCGGCGCGCCGCCGCCGGCGCGTAGTGCGTCATACGCCAGTCGCAGGCAGGGAAAACGCCCGAGGTCGGGCAGTTGGAACGTCAGCTGCCCGATCGATCCCAGATCCAGCGCACGCGCGCCGGACTCGATTCTCTCCGGGTACCCCAGCGCATATGCAATCGGCACCCGCATATCGGGATTCGAGAGCTGCGCGATCACCGAGCCGTCCACGTATTCGACCAGGGAATGTACGATGCTCTGCGGATGAATCAGCACCTCGATGCGCTCGCACGCCACATCGAACAGCCAGTGTGCCTCGATGACCTCCAACCCCTTGTTCATCATGGTCGCCGAATCCACCGAGATCTTGCGCCCCATCACCCAGTTCGGATGCGCGCAGGCCTCGTCGGGCGTGACCTGATCGAGGCGTTCCGGCGCTGCGGTGCGGAACGGGCCGCCCGACGCGGTGAGCAGCACCCGCCTGACCGCGGATGCCGGCGCCGAAGCGGCATTCGGCTGCGCCAGGCATTGGAAGACGGCATTGTGTTCGCTGTCGATCGGCAGCAGCAACGCCCCTGACTCCCGCACCGCCGCCATGAACAGCGCGCCCGCCATCACGAGCGCCTCCTTGTTGGCGAGCAGCACGCGCTTGCCCGCGCGCGCCGCGGCGATGGCAGGCGACAGTCCGGCGGCGCCCACGATGGCGGCCATCACCGTATCCGCCTCCGGATCGGCCGCGACCTCCTCCAGCGCCCTTGCGCCAAATCGCAAGTCGCATCCCGCGAGGTCCGCAAATCGGCGCCGCAGCGGCGCGTCATCGCCGAGCCCCGACAGGACCGCAACCCGCGGCCGGTGCCGGCGACACTGCTCGAGCAGCTTGTCCACCGAGGTGCGTGCGCTGAGGGCGAAGATGCGGTAACGATCGGGATGGCGCGCAATCACATCCAATGTGCTCGCGCCGATCGAACCAGTCGCGCCCAGCAGCGTGATGTTGCGTGTTCCGGCAGCAGAGGTCATCGCGCTCATGCCGTTCCGGACCACGCAATCAGCAGTGCTCCGATCGGCAGCGCGGCGCAGACGCTGTCGATTCGATCCAGCACCCCGCCGTGCCCGGGAAGCAGCGTGCCGCTATCCTTGACTCCGGCCTGGCGTTTGACGCCGGACTCGAACAGGTCGCCCATGATTCCCGAGACGCATAGAACTGCGGCCCCGGCGGCATAGGGGATCCAGGTTCCACCTTTCACGTGTGCACCTATGTCCGGCATCGATAGCGCGAGGATAACAGCGTACGCGAGGCTCGCGAGCATCGCGCCTGCCGCGCCCTCCCAGGTCTTGCCGGGACTGACCGTGGGCGCAAGCCTGCGACGGCCAAACGTGCGTCCCACGAGATAGGCCGCCGTATCCGAGATCCACACCAGCGCGAGAATGGCAAGCAGCGGTCCCGGGTGCAGCGCAACCATGGCAAGCGCGGCCGGGACCAGCACCGCGAACCCGGCGGGCTGCAACAACCTGCGCGACGACGCCGCCATGCCGAGTGCCAGCCATGCAGGCACGACCGCTCCCCAGAATGCGAGTGCAGCCAACAAAATCGCATGCACCGGCATGTCCGACGCGTCAATCGGCCAGCACCACCACGCCAGCGCCCCGTAGAGTAGCGTGCACCCCGCAGCGTACGCGACCGCCTGCCACTTGGGCAGGCCGGCAAGCGCGGCCCATTCCCGGGCGGCGCCGGCAAGGATCGCACCGACCAGCATTGCGAACGGCGCGCGCCCCAGGAACCACAACGCCGCGAAGAAGGCCGCCAGCAGCCCCACCGCAGTCAGAGTGCGAACCCCGAACAAGAGTCTAGGTGCCGCCGACGGCCGAAAGCGCCTGCTCCAACGCGGTGCCGGTCGCCTCCTCCAGCTGCTCGCTGGTCCGGCCGAACCGCCGTTCGCGCCCGCGATACCAGGCAAACGCCTGCTCCAGGGCATCGGCATCGAAGTCCGGCCACAGCTGCTCGGTAAAGTACAGTTCCGTGTAGGCCATCTGCCAAAGAAGGAAGTTGCTCACCCGCTGCTCGCCGCCGGTCCGGATGAACAGGTCCGGCTCGGGCGCATACGCCATCGAGAGATGCGGCGCGATGTGATCCTCGCGCACTCCACCGGCGACTGCTTCCGGCTGTTCGCGCGCAAGCCGCGTCAATGCCTGAAGGATGTCCCACCGGCCGCCATAGTTCGCCGCGACCGTGAGCGTAAGGCCGCGATTGCCCTCGGTCAGGCGCTCTCCGGCCCGGATCATGGATCGGATTTTCGGGTCGAATGGAGTCGTGTCGCCGACCACCTTGAGGCGGATGTCGTTGCGATGCAGCTTGCGCACTTCGCGCGTGAGCGCGGCGAGAAACAGCTGCATCAGGAGGGCGACTTCTTCCGGCGGCCGGCGCCAGTTCTCGGAACTGAACGCGAACAGGGTCAGGAAGCCGACGCCGCGCTCGGCGCATGCGCGCACGATCCTGCGCACCGACTCGACGCCGCGTTTGTGCCCGGCGAAACGCGGCAGGCGCCGCCGCCGGGCCCAGCGGCCGTTGCCGTCCATGATGATGGCCACATGCCGCGGAACGTCGCCGGTTTGCGGAATTTCGAGGGTGGAGCTCAAGCGCGCGCCTCGACCTTGCTCATACCGCCATCAACTCGGCTTCCTTCTGCTGCAGAAGCTTGTCGATTGCGTCGATGTGCTGATCGGTGAGCTTCTGCACCTCGTCCTGCGCCCGGCGCTCGTCGTTCTCGGAGACCTCCTTCTTTTTCAGGGCTTCCTTGAGATGATGATTGGCGTCGCGCCTGAGGTTGCGGATCGCGATGCGGGCATTCTCCGCCTCGTGGCGCACGACCTTGGTCAGTTCCTTGCGCCGCTCTTCCGTCAGCAGCGGCATCGGCACCCGGATCGTGTCGCCCGTCGCGGCGGGGTTCAGCCCCAGATCCGAGCTGCGGATCGCCTTGTCGATCGGCTGCAGCATCTTCTTGTCGAACGGCACCACGCCGATGGTGCGCGCGTCGAGCAACGTGATTTTCGCGACCTGATTGATCGGCGTCTGCGTGCCGTAGTAGTCCACCGTGACGTGATCGAGCAATCCCGTGTGCGCGCGTCCCGTGCGCACCTTGGCGAGGTCCGCCTTGAACGCGTCGATGGTCTTGTTCATCTTCACATCGGCGGTCTTCTTCAGTTCGGCAATCTGCATGTCCCTGCCCTCTAGATGTGCACCAGCGTGCCTTCGTCATCGCCGGCGACGACGCGCTGCAGCGCGTTCTTCCGGAAGATGCTGAAGACGTTCACCGGCAGTTTCTGGTCGCGGCACAGGGTCAGCGCCGTCGCATCCATCACCTTCAGATTGCGTGCGATCGCTTCATCGAAGGTGAGCCGGCTGTAGCGCCTGGCAGCCGGATCCTTGTTCGGATCCGCCGTATACACGCCATCCACCTTGGTCGCCTTGATCACGATCTCGGCGCCCACCTCGCTGCCGCGCAGCGCCGCCGCCGTATCCGTGGTGAAGAAGGGATTGCCGGTGCCCGCCGCGAAGATGACGATCTTTCCCTCCTCGAGGTAGCGGATCGCCTTGCCGCGGATGTAGGGCTCGACCACCTGTTCGATGTTGAGGGCGGACTGCACGCGCGCTGCGAGCCCCGCCTGGCGCATTGCGTCCTGCAGCGCAAGCGCATTCATGACGGTCGCGAGCATTCCCATGTAGTCCGCAGTCGCTCGATCCATGCCGGCGGCGCCCGGGGCGACGCCTCGAAAGATGTTCCCGCCCCCGATCACCACGCCGATTTCCACGCCCATGCGCGCAACCGGGGCAATCTCCGCCACGATGCCCTCGATCGTCGCGCGATTGATGCCGTAGGGGTCGTCCCCCATCAGGGCTTCGCCCGACAGCTTGAGCAGGATGCGTCTGTATTTGGGCTTCAATCAGCCGTCTTCTTGTCGATTCCCGCGCCGACGACGAGGAACCGGTAGCCGAAAACCTTCGCCCTTCTCGCCACAAGCATTTTTTCCACCGTCTGCTTGTCGTCCATGACGAAGGGTTGTCCGGTAAGCGTAATCTCGCCGAGGAATTTATTCAGTCCTCCCTCGACCATCCTGGCAGCGATTTCCGCCGGTTTGCCGGACTCCTTCGCCCGGGCCGCCAGAATCGCGCGCTCGCGCGCGATCACGTCGGAAGTCACATCCACCTTCGCCAGGTAGACGGGTTTGTGGAACGCCACGTGCATCGCGATTCCCTTGCCGACCTCGTCTTCGCCCTCGAAGTCCACCAGCACCCCGGTCTTGCGGTTGCCGTGGATGTACAGAGCGATCCGCCCGGACGCCTCGAGACGCGCGAAACGGCGGATCGAGATGTTCTCGCCGATCTTCTGCACCAGCGCCTGGCGCCTGGCCTCGATGCCCGCGCCACCGACGCTCAGCGCCGCAAGCGCCTGCACATCGGCTGGGTTCGACTGCGCCACGAGTCCCGCCAGTTCGCCGGCAAAGGCCAGGAAAGCCTCGTTCTTGGCGACAAAGTCGGTTTCACAGTTGAGCTCCACCAACGCGCCCAGCCTCGCGTCCGGCGCGAGCCAGGCGCCGATCACGCCCTCTGCGGCGACGCGGCTCGCTGCCTTGCTCGCCTTGGCGCCGCTCCTGATCCGCAGCACCTCCTCGGCCTTTTGCACGTCGCCGCCCGTTTCGGCAAGGGCGTTCTTGCACTCCATCATGCCGAGCCCGGTCATCTCGCGCAGTTCCTTCACCAGGCTGGCGCTGATTGCCTTCATGCGGATCCGCTCCAGGGGCCTTTCCTTCAGCCCTCGCCTTCGTCGTTGACCTCGACAAATTCGTCCCGCGAGGCGGTGACCACCTCTTCGACCGCCTGGGTCCTTCCTTCCAGCACCGCATCGGCCATGCCGCGCGCATAGAGGCGGATGGCGCGGCTCGAGTCGTCGTTTCCGGGAATCACGTAATCGATCTTGTCGGGCGAGTGATTGGTGTCGACCACCCCGACCACCGGGATCCCCAGCTTGCGCGCCTCGGCGATCGCGCCTTTCTGATAGCCGACGTCGATCACGAACATCGCATCGGGAAGGCCCGCCAGATCCTTGATGCCACCCAGCGAGCGCTGCAGTTTCTGCAGTTCGCGCTGGATGCCGAGCGCTTCCTTCTTCGACATGCGCTCGAGCGTGCCATCCTCCTGCATCTGCGCCATTTCCTTGAGCCGCTTGATCGATTGCTTGACGGTCTTGAAGTTGGTGAGCATGCCACCCAGCCAGCGATAGTCGACGAACGGCATGGCGCAGCGCAGCGCCTCCTCGCGGATGATCTCGCGCGCCTGGCGCTTGGTGCCGACAAACAGGATCGAACCCTTGTTGGCGGCGAGCTGGCGCACGAACTTGTCCGCCTCCTGGTACAGCGCCAGGGTTCGTTCCAGGTTGATGATGTGGATCTTGTTGCGATGGCCGAAGATGTACGGCGCCATCTTCGGGTTCCAGTACCGCGTCTGGTGGCCGAAATGCACGCCGGCCTCCAGCATCTGACGCATTGTCACGGACATGCTCTGCTCCTGTGCAGGGTTCATGGCTGCCACCGCGGCCTACGACGATCCCCGAAGTGCCTAGGGACACCCTTGCCTGCCGGGCGGGAAATTTGGTTCCAGGAAAGTTTCTGCAATTCCTTCGAAACCAGCTGGAAATTCTAGCATAATCAGGCACCAAGCGATTTCTCATCCTCCATGGCGGTCAACCTCAAATCGGGCGAAGACATCGCGCATATGCGCGTGGCCGGGTGCCTTGCCGGGGAAGTGCTCGACTACATCGCCCCCCACGTGCGGCCCGGCGTCACGACCGGCCGCTTGAACGACCTGTGCCACGCCTACATGGTCGACCAGCAGGGCACCACGCCGGCGCCGCTCAACTATGCGCCTCCCGGCTACAAGCCGTTTCCCAAATCCATCTGCACCTCCGTGAATCATCAGGTCTGCCATGGCGTGCCGGGAGAGCGCGTGCTCAAGGCGGGCGACATCCTGAACATCGACATCACGGTGATCAAGGACGGATTCCACGGCGACTGCAGCCGCATGTTCTTCATCGGACCG
>Ga0184637_10003134_pt1 | contig 10412 bp, 8 predicted proteins | sample PLM3_127_b2_FD_133143 | JGI IMG/M metagenome (GOLD analysis project Ga0184637, IMG submission 133143) | Groundwater sediment microbial communities from an aquifer in East River, Colorado, USA - PLM3_127_b2 | ecosystem: Environmental > Terrestrial > Soil > Riparian zone | place: USA: East River... | reverse complement strand
GTTCCCGGGACTCGCGCGGCTCCCTCACCTCCCGCGGTTCCCGGGACTCGCGCGGCTCCCTCACCTCCCGCGGTTCCCGAGGCTCGGCCGCCGGCGGCGGTGGTTCCACCCGTCGGTCCTGGGCAGCGCCTGGCCGATGGGGACGCTCGGGCCGCGGCCGCCGCTCGCCCGGCCGGCCGCCACGCTCCCGCCCGTCCCGGCGCGTGCGGGCCTCGAGCCGCGCGCGGCGCTCCTCCGAGTACCGACGCCGCTCCTCGCTCGTCGGCCTGATCTCCTCCACGAAGAGATCGTCCTCCGCCCACTCCACCGGAATCTTGTGGCCAAGGAACTTCTCGATGCCCTCGAGGTTCAGCGCGCTGGCCTCGTCGACGAGACTGATGGCCTTGCCCTCGGCGCCCGCCCGCGCGGTGCGGCCGATGCGGTGCACGTAATCCTCCGGGTCCTGGGGCAGGTCCCAGTTGATGACGTGGCTCACCGCCTCGATGTGCAGGCCGCGTGAGGCGACGTCCGAGGCCACGAGCACCGGCAGCTTGCCCTCCTTGAAGTCGTTCAGGATGCGCAGCCGCCGCTTCTGCTCCACGTCGCCGGTCAGGGCGCGCGCCTCCCAGCCGTTGCGCGTGAGCCGGTCCTCCAGCCGACGCGCCTCCTCGCGCGTGTTGGAGAAAATCAGGATGCGCTCACCCCCCTCGCGCCGCAGGAACCCGAGGAGCAGCCTGAACTTGTCCTCCCGCCCCACGTGGTAGAGGGTCTGGGTGACGCTGTCGACCGTCTTCTGCTGGGGCATGATGGTGATCTGCGCGGGATTGTTCATGAACTCCCACGTCAGCTCCAGCACGCGGAAGGACAAGGTGGCCGAGAAGAGAAAGGACTGGCGCTTCTCGTGGGGGGGGAGCCGGCGCAGCAGGAAGCGCAGATCGCTGATGAAGCCCATGTCGAACATGCGGTCGGCCTCGTCGACCACGAGGACCTCGACGCGCTTGGGCGACCATACCTGTTGCTTCAGATAGTCGATCAACCGACCCGGCGTGCCCACGAGGACGTCGCAGCCCGCGGCGAGGGCGTCGCGTTGCTTGGCGTAGTCGATGCCGCCGTAGACGGCCAGGATCCGGAACGGCGTGAAGGCTCCGAGGAGGTGCGCGTCGGCCTCGATCTGCACCACCAGCTCGCGCGTGGGCGCGATGACGAGCATGCGCGGGGCGGCGACGGCCCCGGCCGGCGGCGCCGGGGACCGCAGCATGCGGGTAAAGCCGGCGATCAGGAAGGCCGCGGTCTTGCCCGTGCCCGTCTGGGACTGGCCTGCCACGTCCTTGCCCTTGAGGGCGAGGGGCAGCGCCGCCTCCTGGATGGGCGTGGCCGTCACGAAGCTGGCCTGGCGGACGCCCTGCATGACCGCTTCGGGCAGATCGAGCGAGGCGAAGTCCATCACGATCCCACCGTCGGCTGGTCTGCGGGAGTGGCGGGGGGCGGGCTCGAGACGGCCCCGCCATCAGGCGGCTGACCGTTCGAGGCGGCCGGCGGCGGCGCCGAGGGACGCCGGCCGAAGATGCGCGCGCTGATGATGCCCACCTCGTAGAGGATGATCAGCGGGCCCGCCATCAGCGTCTGATTGAAGATGTCGGGGGTCGGCGTCAGGACGGCGGCCGCGACGAAGGCGCCCAGGATGGCGTACTTGCGGTTGCGCGCCAGCATCTTCGCGTTCACCACGCCCATCCGGGCCAGCAAGGTGATGGCCAGGGGCAGCTCGAACACGGCCCCGAAGGCCAGCGTGAACTTGAGAATGAAGTCGATGTGGTTCCCGATGGTGATGCTCGCCTCGAGCACACCCGGCTTGCTGTAGGTGAGCAGGAACTGGATCGCGTACGGGGTCACCACGAAGAGCGCAAAGGCCCCACCGCCCAGGAAGAGCAACGAGCCCACGAGGATGAAGGGCACCGCATACTTCTTCTCGTACCGATGGAGCCCTGGCTCCACAAACCGCCATACCTGCCAGAGGATCACCGGTGACGCGACGAAGAGACCGGTGATCAAGGCTATCTTCATCTGGGCCCAGAACGCCTCGGTGACCGCGAGAAACTTCAGCGTCTGGCCCGTTTTTGTGATGGGTCGGGCCAGGTAGATCATGATTTTTTCGCTAAAGGGAAATGCCGCTCCGAGGCCAACGAGCACCGCGACGAGGCTCCATACGATGCGCGTGCGCAGCTCGCCGAGGTGCTCCATGAACGACATGCGGCCTTCGGGATCGACGGCGGGTGCGGCGCGATTGAACAGATCCACGCGCGTCCCTACCAGCTCGTCACGAAATGGCGCAAGGCGCCCACGCCGCGCCCGGCCTGGAACCCCTCGCGGATGGCCGCCGTCACGTAGGCCTTGGCCTCGCTCACGGCGTCGATCAGGGTGCGGCCGTGGGCCAGGCCGGCGGCGATGGCGGAGGAGAACGTGCAGCCTGTGCCGTGGGTCGACGTCGACTCGATCCTCGGCGCCGGGAAGCGCGTCAGGGTGCGTCCGTCCCACAGGAGATCGGTGGCGGAGTCCTTGAGGTGGCCCCCTTTCACGATCACGTGGCGCGGGCCCAGGGCGGCGATCCGCCGCGCCGCCTCCTCCATGTCGGCCTCGGTTCCCACCGGCATGTCGGCGAGGGCCGCCGCCTCGTGGAGGTTCGGCGTCACCACGTAGGCGATGGGGAGCAGCGCGGTCATCAAGGCCTGGCGGGCCTCGGGCTGGAGCAGCAGATCACCGGACTTCGCGATCATCACCGGGTCCACGACGATCCGCTCCTGCCGGTGGCCGCGCAGACGTTCGGCCACGGCGTGGACGATGGGGGCCGTGGACAGCATGCCGATCTTCACCGCGTCGGCGCCGAAATCCTCGAGCACCACGTCGATCTGCCGGGCCACGAAGGCGGGCTCGACGTTGAAGACACCGTGGACTCCCACGGAGTTCTGGGCGGTGAGCGCCGTGATCACGGACATGCCAAAGACGCGGAACGCCGAGAACGTCTTCAGATCCGCCTGGATGCCGGCACCGCCGCCGGAGTCGGAGCCGGCGATGGTCAGGGCCTTGGGGACGGCCATACCACAGGGCAGTATACGCGGGCCGGCCCACCCGCGCACTCCAGGCCGGCCAAACGGCGTGCGCACACTGCGCTTGGAGCGGTGCCCCGTGCCGGCGTACGTTGGGAGAGCACGACCATTCCATCGAGAGGTGCTACATGGTTCGCCAGAGAACGCTCGCCCTCGTGGCCGCCGTCGCCCTCGGCGCCGCGACCGCGGGGTGCGCCAGCACGGGCGACGATGTCACGGTGGTCAACACGGCACAGCATCCCGCCCTGGTGCGCGACGTGGACCGCCCCGGCCGGGAGGCGTTCCAGAACACAGTCACCGTCACCAACACGATCGACGTCACCCTCTTCAACGTTCCCGCGGACAAGCGGCTGGTGGTCGAGTTCGTGTCCGGATTCTGCACGACGACCCAGAGCGTCCCCGTCCACACCGTGAGGCTTTCGGGATCCGTCGACCACTTCTTCACCCCGACGGTCTTTCCCACGGGCGTCAGCACCACCTTCGCGGTCATCACGCAGCTCGCCCGCATCTACGCCGCCCCCCTGGCCGCGGTGAAGGTCACCGTGTTTCCCACCGCGGCCGGCGCCACGACCACCTGCTCGATCTCCGTCTCCGGGCAACTCGCGGCGCCGTAGGCCGCAGCCGACACGCTTTAGGCGGAGGGGCCAAGGGGCGTGCCGAGGAGAGAGCGGAGGGGCCGGAGGGGCGCGCCGAGGAGAGCGGTCAGCGGTCGTCCGTCACCGCGCGGGGCAGGATCGCGCGCGGGGCCGCGAGGACCAGGGTGAACTCACCGCGCACTGGAGCGGTGGCCAGGCGAGCGATGTGCTCCGAGGGTGTCGCGCTCACGATCTCCTCGAACTGCTTGGTCAGCTCGCGGGCCACCACCACCGGCACCTCGCCGAAGACCTCGCGGATGGCCTCCATCGAGGCCACGATCCGATGGGGCGACTCGTAGAGAACGAGGGTCGTCTCGAGATCACGCAGGGCGCGCAAGCGGTTCAGCCGGCGTCCCGGCTTCACGGGTAGGAAGCCATCGAAGACAAAGCGATCGGCGGGCACGCCCGCCGCCGAGAGGGCCGAGATCACGGCGGAGGCGCCCGGCACCGGCACGACGGGAACCCCAGCCGCCTTCGCCTCGCGCACCAGCAGGAAGCCGGGATCGGAGATGCCCGGCGTCCCCGCATCGCTCACCAGCGCCACCGACTTCCCCTCCGCCAGGAGTCCCAGGAGATACGGTCCCTTGCGCAGCTTGTTGTGCTCGAAGTAGCTGGTGGTCGGCGTGCCGATCTCGTAGCGGGCCAGGAGCACGCGCGTCCGCCGCGTGTCCTCGCAGGCGACCACGTCCACTTCCTTGAGAATGCGGAGGGCGCGCAGGCTGACGTCCTCCAGATTGCCGATGGGAGTCGCGACCACGTACAGTGTTCCGCTCATGCGCGATGAGGTGTGCGCGCGCCGAGCGCGCGCGCGTTCAAGAGCCGGGGGCGGAGTCCCTTCGGCTTACGCGGATTGCTCTTTGGCCTCGGTGACCAGGATGGGGCGCTCGTGGTTCATGATCACCTCGCGGGTGATCACGCACTCCTTCAGCCCCTGGATGGAGGGGAGCTCGTACATGATCTCGAGCATGACCTCCTCCAGGATGGCGCGGAGTCCGCGCGCCCCCGTGCCGCGCTTGAGCGCCTCGCGCGCGATGGAGGCCACCGCGTCCTCGGTGAACTTGAGGCGCACCTTCTCGAGGTCGAAGTACTTCTGGTACTGCTTGATGATGGCGTTCTTGGGCTCGCGGAGGATGCGCACCAGGGCCTGGTCGTCGAGGTCGTGCAGGGTGGCGATGACGGGCAGCCGCCCGATGAACTCGGGGATCAGCCCGTACTTCAGGAGATCCTCGGGCTGGATGAGGGAGAGGAGATCGCCCACCCGCCGCTCGGCGCGGCTCTTGATCTCCGCCCCGAAGCCCATGCCCGAGCGCCCCACGCGATTCTCGATATTCTTGTCCAGCCCCACGAAGGCCCCACCGCAGATGAAGAGCACGTTGGAGGTGTCGACCTGGATGAACTCCTGGTGGGGATGCTTGCGCCCGCCCTGGGGGGGAACGTTGGCCACCGTGCCCTCGAGGATCTTCAGCAGTGCTTGCTGCACGCCCTCGCCCGACACGTCCCGGGTGATGGACGGGTTCTCGGACTTGCGGGCGATCTTGTCGATCTCGTCGATGTAGACGATGCCGCGCTCGGCGCGCTCCACGTCGTAGTCCGCCGCCTGCAAGAGGCGCAGGATGATGTTCTCGACGTCCTCCCCCACGTAGCCCGCCTCCGTCAGGGTGGTGGCGTCGGCGATGGTGAAGGGCACGCGCAGGAGCTTGGCCAGGGTCTGGGCGAGGAGGGTCTTGCCGGAGCCGGTGGGGCCGATGAGCAGGATGTTGGATTTCTGCAGCTCGACGTCACCCGTGTCGCTCCCGGACTCGATGCGCTTGTAGTGGTTGTGCACGGCCACGGAGAGGATCTTCTTGGCGCGCTCCTGGCCGATCACGTACTGATCGAGGACGGTCTTGATCTCGGCGGGCTTGGGGAGGCTCCGGATCTCCCGGCTCTTTTCCTCTTCCCACTCCTCCGCGATGATGTCGTTGCACAGCTCGATGCACTCGTCGCAGATATATACGGTCGGGCCGGCGATGAGCTTGCGGACGTCGTTCTGGCTCTTGCCGCAGAACGAGCACTTGAGCGTCCCGTTGGTCTCGCGCGTCCGTGCCATGCCGCCTGCTTCCCCCCGCGCCCTACGTCGGAACCTGCTGCGCTTGTGCTGCCAGGGCCGCCGCCTCGGTGACCGGCCGGGTGGTCGGCTTCGAGGAGATGACCTCGTCGATGAGTCTATAGTCCCGGGCTTGCTCGGCGGTCATGAAAAAGTCCCGGTCGGTGTCGCGCTGGATCTTGTCCATCCCCTGGCCGGTGTGGTGGACGAGGATGCGATTCAACTCCTCGCGCATCCTCAGAATTTCGCGCGCCTGGATGTCGATGTCGGTGGCCTGTCCCTGCACGCCGCCGAGCGGCTGGTGAATCATGATGCGCGCGTGGGGCAGGGCGAAGCGCTTGCCCTTGGAGCCGGCGGTGAGGAGCAGGGCGCCCATCGACGCGGCCTGCCCCATGCAGATGGTGGAGATGGCCGGCTTCACGTACTGCATGGTGTCGTAGATGGCCATGCCCGCCGTCACCGATCCGCCGGGGGAGTTGATGTAGAGGTAGATGTCCTTGTCGGGATCCTCCGCCTCCAGGAAGAGCATCTGGGCGATCACGAGATTGGCCAGCTCGTCCTCGATGAAGGTGGGGAGGAAGATGATCCGCTCCTTGAGGAGCCGGGAGAAGATGTCGAACGCGCGTTCGCCGCGTGGGGTCTGCTCGACGACCATCGGAACCAACGCCATGGGACGTCTCCTTGCATTCCTCATATGCTCCCCTCCGCGCGCGCCTCCGGATGCCGGCATCGCTCTGGGGTTCCCTAGGGGTGAACCGTCGCGTGGCGGATCAGGAGGTCGAGCGTCTGCTGCTCGCGGAGCCCGGCGCGCAAGGCATCCAAGTCTCCACCTTTCTCCATCATACGCCGAACCGCGGGCGCGGGCCGGCGGCTGGCCGTGGCCAGCTTCTCGACCTCGGCGTCCACGTCGGCCTCGGTGGGTACAACCTGCTCGGCGTCGGCGATGGCCTCCAGGAGGAGCGTGCGCCGCACCGCCTTCTCCGCCCCCGGCCGAAGATCGGGTACCAGTTTCTGATAATCCCACGGCACGGTGTCGGGATCGACGCCTTGCCGGCGCAGTCGCTCGCGGGTGTGCTCGATGTGGTGCTGCACCTGGCGCATGACGAGCGCGTCGGGCACCGGAAACTCGTGGCGCGCGAGCACGGCCTCGACGATCTTGCCTTCCAGGGTGAGCGTATCCTCGCGATTCCGGCGCACCCCGAGCTGACGCCGCAGCTCGGCGCGCACGGCCTCCAGGGTGTCGAACTCGCCGACCTGCTTGGCGAAGTCATCGTCCAGGGGGGACAGGACCTTGTCTTTGACCTCTACCACCTTCACGGCCGCCCGGCCGGCCTTGTCGCGCAGCTCCTCCCGCCGGTGCTCGGCGGAGAAGCGCACGCCCACCTCGCGCTCCTCACCGGCGCTCATCCCGACCACGACCTGGTCGATCTCCGGAAGAACCGACCTCTCGCCCACCTGGAAGGCATACCCGCTCTCGCGGCTCGGGGGCAGGCCGTCGGGAGTGAGCGTGTAGTCGACGATCACCACGTCGCCGGGAGCGGCCGCGCGCTCCACGCTGCGCAGCTCGGCGTGGTGCTCGCGCATCTGCTCGAGCGCGGCCTCCACCTGCTCGTCGGTGACCGGCGTGGGGGAGTGCTGGACGTCGACGCCCTTGTACTCGCCGAGACTGATGGCGGGGCGGATCTCCACCAACGCCTTGAAGGTCAGCGGGGTGTTTTCCTCGAGGCGGACGTCGGTCAGATCGGGCTCGGTGACCGGCTGGAGCTGGGCCTCGGTGACCGCTTGTCGGTACAGATCGGGAATAAGATGCTCGGCGACTTCACGGCGCACGTCGTCGGCGAAGTGCAGCTTCACCAGCGAGCGCGGCACGTGGCCCTTGCGGAAGCCGGGCAGGCTCGCCTGCTTCTGTACGCGGCTGTAGGCACGCTCCCACGCCTTCTGCACGACGTCGAGAGGAGCCTCGACGGAGAGGCGGCGCTTGCACGCCTCCAGGGACTCGACATCGACCTTCATAGTGGCTTCGGGCATCGTATCTCCAGGTGGTGCGAGAGGGGGGAGTCGAACCCCCAAGGGCTTTTGGCCCACTGGATCCTAAGTCCAGCGCGTCTGCCAGTTTCGCCACTCTCGCGAGGATTGGGCGTGCCGCCGCGCCAGCGACAGCAGCATACCCAGGACGCTCTCATGCCGCAAGAGACGGTGGGCGCCGTGGCCGGTTCCGCATGGGACCAAGGGAGTATGGACACCGGCGGCCGACTTGCACGATGCTAGGAGCATGAACACTCTGCTCGCCCTCCTCCTCATCGCGGTGATGGCGCTGTCGGCCGGTTGTTCGCTGTCAGCATCCTCGAAGTCATCCTCGGATAGCTCCTCCGCCTCCTCGGAGAGCAGCTCCAAGTCGTCCTCGCCGGAAAGCAAGGAGGCGGCCTACCGGGACGACGTGCAGGACTATACCGAGGCCTACGTGAAGTCGGGCGGCCAGTTCGACGCGTTCCAGAAGCGCATCGGCGAGCTGGCCAAGAGGCACGACATCACGAACTGGGAAGACAGCATGGCGACCTACGAGGGCGTCGGCGCCGGGCTCGGTCGCGCCCGGGTCAACCAGGTCCAGGTCGACGCGTACAAGCAGAACCTCGGCAAGGGCGACCCCCAGAAGATGGACGCCATCCAGAAGGCGTACAACGCGCAGTCGTAGGATGCGCGACACGCGCGGCGGGCTCGTCGGCGGGGGGCTGCTGGTCGCGCTGGCCTTCGCGTCTGCGGCCTTCGCGTCTGCGGCCTTCGCGGCGCCCGGCCGCACGATCGACTACCTCTACGTCGAGGCCAACGAGGCCGGCGGGAGTGGCGGCCACGCGGGCATTCGGTTCGGGGACCGCGTCTTCCACTTCCAGTACACCGGCGACGGGTTCCTCGGGCTCAGCCGCGAGGATTTCGAGAGCTTCCGGAGGAACTACGCGCTGCTGGAGAACCGGACGATCCGTGTGATCCGGATCCCGGTGAGCGACGAGACCTTCGACCTCATCCACGGGCACTTCGCCCGGCGCCGCGTCATCCAGCACCAGCACGTTCAGATCCTGGACTCCCTGGCCGCGGACCGGCGCTTGCTGCAGGTGTTCCAGGCCGTCCGCCGCGGGGAACCCGCCGCTCCCGTCCTCGTGGAGGGCGCCGGCTACTTCGTCGGCGGTGACCCGTCAGCGGAGAGCGGCCGCGAGGCGGCGCCCATCATCGTGGCTCTGCGCGAGCGGATCGCCGCGGCTCACGGCCCCGACTTCCTGAACGAGCGGCTCGCCGCGATCCAGCGACAGGCGGAGACGCTCGATCCGCGCGAGATCGACGCGCCCGACCCCGAGGTGTCCATGGCGCGTGTGCCGCCGGCCGCCTATGGCTTCGCGCAGCGCTACCACGACGCCCTGGCCGCGCGGCAGGCGCTCGAGGTGATCCAGACGGGCCGTGGTCTTCTTCAGGGAAGCTACCTTCACACCGGCCGTGCCGAGGTGATGCTCGGTGAAGGCGAGGCGCAGGCGGTGGACGCGCTGGCCGACGCGCTGACCCAGAGCCTCGTGCGCCTCGCCCGCTCCGATCGGCCGGACTGGGGACCGGCGCTCCTCGTGGGCCTGGCCCGACTCGATGCGCTCGCGAAGACGAGGCAGACCGGCGCGTGGGTGTTCGTCGACGTGTTCCCGGCCGACGCCCGGCACCTCGGGCGTGGCCGTCTGACCAGGCGGCCTCATCTTCTGGAGACCTTGCTCCGCGAAGCGCGCACGGACTTCGAAACGGCGCGGGCCCGGATCGTCCGGAATGGCCTCCCCGGCCCAGGCTTCCGCGAGCTGGATTTCGCCGCGCTGGAAGAGTCGGGCAATCGCCTCATCGAGAGTCTGCGCGCCCGCCACGAGGGGTGGGACCTTCGGCTCTCGCCGGGACGCCAGGCGCCGGCACGGACCGCGGCCCGGGCCGACGTGTTCGTGCCCCCGCGCACCGGCGAGGCCGTGGACGAGCACCTGACCGCGGCCCGGGCCCGGGAAGCCGACTATGCCCAGCGCCTGCAGCACCTCTATGGCTACCAGCTCGTCACGCGGAACTGCGTGACCGAGATCTTTCACGAGCTCGACCGGGCTCTCACCCCGCGCTCAGGGGGCGTGGGCCGCGATGACAGGGCCCGCGAGGAATCCCATCGACGCCTGGGCGGTCATCTCGAGATGAGCGGGCTGCGGTTCATCCCCGCTGTCTCGGCGGCGGCCGCCGCGGAGACCTATACGGTCTTGCCGACGATCGAGATCCCGGCGTATCGACGGGCCACCCTGGCGCGCCTGTACCGGGACGAGTCACCCCTTCGCGTTTTTCTGCGGGAGTCGAACACGCTCACGTCGACGCTCTACGACCGGAACCCGGACGACTCCTACTTTCTCTTCTTCACCGACGACGTGGTGGCGGCTCGCCCCCTGTTCGGAGCGGCCAACGTGCTCACGGCCCTGGGCGCGACGGTGGCCGGGATGATCACCTTGCCCGTCGACCGCGGCAAGACCCTGTGGGCCGGGCTCAAGGGCGTGGTGTTCAGCCTGCCCGAGCTGTTCTTCTTCAACATTCGCAAAGGCTCATTCGACTATGTCGCGGACG
>Ga0184637_10003133_pt1 | contig 10413 bp, 6 predicted proteins | sample PLM3_127_b2_FD_133143 | JGI IMG/M metagenome (GOLD analysis project Ga0184637, IMG submission 133143) | Groundwater sediment microbial communities from an aquifer in East River, Colorado, USA - PLM3_127_b2 | ecosystem: Environmental > Terrestrial > Soil > Riparian zone | place: USA: East River... | reverse complement strand
CGTGCGGCCCGTCATCGCCTCGAGCGACGTGACGATGCTCGCCATGTCGTTCACCATGTAGAGTTGCTCGCCGTAGAGGATGGGCGACGGCACGAAGGGTGAGCCGCGCGGACTCGTCCACGCGAGGTGGGTCCGCGTCACGTCGCCGCTCCCGCCAGGCTTGATCGCGAGCGTGGGGCCCGCACGACCCGAGGCGCAGAACACCATGCCGTACCCGACCACGGGCGTCGGAATGACCTCGTACGTGGTGCCGCTGCACCGCCACAGCTCGCGGCCGCGCTCAGGGTCGTACGCGTTCACCTCCTGCTGGCTGTTGACGATGATCTCGTCGTGCCCGGCAACACGGACGGCGATGGGTGTGCCCCATCCGTTACTCGCGTCGCGCGGGGTGCGCCAGACCTGCTGCCCCGTCCGCGTGTCGAACGCGGCGATGAACGAGTCCCGGTACTGATCCTGGTAGAGGATGATGCGGTTCTTGTAGAGCAGCGGCGATCCCGCCGCGCCGTGATAGGCATCGATCGGCCCGAGATCGCGCTGCCAGACTATCTTTCCGGCGAAATCCAGCGCGAACAGCCCGCGCGGGCCAAACGACACATAGATGCGCTCGCCGTCGGTGGACGGCGTCGCGGACGCATGACCGTTCTTGTAGTGCGCACCTCCATCGGTGCGTCCCGGCGGCGCGGCGGTCTCCCACAGGAGCCGGCCGTCGGAGCGGCGATACGCGAGCACCGACACGCGCCGCCCGCCCTCGTACGCGGTGGTGAGGAACACGTGGTCACCCCACACGATCGGGGATGAGTTGCCGCTGCCGGGTACCGCCGTCTTCCACAGTACGTTCTGCGTGGCCGACCAGGTGTCCGGGTAGCCGCTGCCAGTGGCCAGTCCCTGGCCGGAAGGCCCGCGCCATCGGGGCCAGTACTTGGCGCCTTCGCCCTCGTCTGCCACCATGCGCACCGCCGGCTCCTGCCCCACTAGACGCGGCGATGGGGACAGCGAGATGACGAGCGCGACAAGCACGGCAAGGGCGCACAGTGTTCGGCTCATTCCGACCTCAGCGACTCGAGGAGCGGTGCGCGCATCGCGGCCCGCGTCGCTACGAGCGACGATAACAGGCCTGTCGTCAGTACCGCAAAGAGGAGCAGCGCCCCACCGCTGGTGAGCGGCAGCCGCCCGCCGCGCTCGGCGACCGCGGGGGCGATCGCGAGTGCGGCGCACACGGCGCCAGTCACCAGTCCGCCAGCCAGGAGCAGCGTGCTTTCGGCGGCGGCCATCACGAGAAAATGCCGGCGACGATAACCCACCGCCTCGAGCAGCGCAAGCTCGCGGCGCCGCTCGAGCGTGTTGCGCAGCAGCACGGCCGCCAGCCCGATGGTTCCAAGCAGCAGGCCCAGCCCGCCCAGCGTCTGGAACGTCGACAGGTACGTGTTTTCGACGCGGTGGTACTCCGCCAGCCGTTCCGCCGTGGCGGCGGCATCCGCGCCGAAATCGACGAGCGCATCCTCGAGCTCGCTGGCCACAGCGGCCACACGGTCCGGCTCCGTCTCCAACAGGAGGAACCGGTATCCCTCCTGCTCGGGAAACAGCTCGAGAAAGTGTGCCTGCGACATGAGCAGCTCCCCCTGGAAAATGCTGTCCCGCAGCGCCGCCACGAGCCGCAGTCGAACCTGCCGATCGCCGCGCGTGATGATGATGTCCTCGCCGAGCTGGCGATGGAGCACATACGTCATGGAGTTCGCATCCGCGATGACCGGGACGGCCCCATCCGGCTCGTCACGTAGGAGCAGCAGCCACGGATTCATGCGCTCTGCGTCCGTGGACGCGAGCGACCCCTGGAACGCAAATCGGCCGGCGGCGAGAAAACTGTCCCGCGGCGCGAGAATCCGCGGATTCCGCGGCTCGTACAAATTCAAGCAGCTCGCATCGTCGCCAGGCAGCAGGCGGAATGGCTCAATCGAGGCAGATTCGAGGTCAAACAGGTTGAGCGCCTCGCGTCCCTCTCGCGTGTTGGGATCGTGGACGATGGGCAGGAGCGTCTCGACGAGGAGCGTATATCCGCCCAGACCGGACCGCGGGTCACGAGGAGTCACGCCGGTGTCGCGCCGAAAGGCGTCGACGGAGATGAGGATGAACGTGGCGGACGCAATCACCGCGATGGACAACACGCTGCGGCCGGGACGATAGGTCGTATAGCGCGCGCCAAGCCGGGACATGGCGGGCCAGCCGCGGCCCTCCAGCGGGTGGCGGCTCGGCCTGCGAAAGAGCACGCCAAACAGGCAGAGCGCCGAAGCAAGGAGCGCTGTCCCCGCTCCAAAGAACGCGCCCGTCCTCTCGACGACACCCGCCGCCGATGCCGCAAGCAGTGACGCGCCAAGCACCGCCAGCGCGGCGGCGGCGATCCCCAGGCTGCCGATGTAGCGGCGGACCTTTCCGCCTTCGCCAAGGTCGGGTCGCTGGGCGACCCGACTAGCCAGTGCTGGCTGGGTCCGCGTTCGCGGACCGCCCCGGCGGGCCGCCGAAGCGCCCCGCGCGGAGGCGGGCAGGTCCGCCCCCGCCCACGCGGTGTCAACGTGACCCATCAGCAAGCTTCGTTCCGAGATGCGCATGAGGCTGCGCAGCGTCCACCAGATGCAGACGGCCGCCGCGGCGACCCCGCCCAGCGCGCCGGCCGCGAGCGATGTCGCCGAGACATGAAGGGTCAGCGCGTTGGTGCCAACCGCATCGATCCACCAGGATCCCAATCCCTTCATCAGCAGCGCCGCATAGGCGACCGCCCCCAGTACGCCGACCACGCTGCCCGCGACCGCCAGCAGCACGCCCTCCACCATGAACAGGCGGCGGACGTCCGCGGGACCGAATCCCACCGCCCGGAGCAGGCCGACTTCGCGCACGCGGTGCTCGACTCCGAGCTTGAAAAAGAGCGCGGCCAACAGCAGCGCGGAGGCGACGATGAAGAAGCTGAAATAGATGAAGTAGGCGCCGAAATCGGTGGCGCCGCGGGACGCCGCCAGGCCGTCCCCTCGAACATCACGGACCGCCAGCCCCATGGCGAGCGGGTCAAGCGCCGCGCGGAGGTACTCCGCGTACTGATCACGAGCGGCTTCAAGCGACTGACCCGCCGGCGGAACGAGACGAAGCGACGTGAGCGCTCCATACCTGGAGCGCCACAGGCGCTGCCCTGTCTCCAGAGGGATAAAGGCCTTTGGCGTGGTCCGAAACTGCTCCCAATAGGCTTCGTCCGCCGGGCGAATCCGGCGCAGGTCGATCGGGAACGGCGGATCCCACTCGACGAGCGTCGGCGAATCGCTGATGCCGGGGAAATCAGGCACGAGGTCGCGATCGCCGGGGTTGACCGGCGTGACACCGGCGACGCGAAACTCCGCTGTCCGCGTCACGAGCTGTCCGGGCTCCTCCCACAGGTAGTACTCCATGGTGAGCGCATCGCCCGTGTGCGCCTGCAGCTCTCTCGCGGCCCAGTCGTTCAGGACAATCGGGGGCACAGCGCTGCGCAGGGTCGAGTCGCGCGGGACAGCCACAGCAGGGGCGACCGCCTGCATGTCGATGGCGGTCACCAGCGAATAGGGAATCTCCCGCTCGCCGCGGCGCAGGGTGTTGGCGAGATAGGTGAAGACGGGCACGCTTTGCATGCCCGCACGCTGGCCGGCTTCCGCGGCAGCCGCCGCGTACTGGTCATCCAGGAGTCCCGCCTGAGAGCCGACCACAAGCGCTCCCCGGCGATCCGGAATTCTCAGCGTGAGTCCCAGATCTTCGAGCGTGGCCTCGCCTCTCACGAACGCTTCCAGTGCAGCCGTTGCACCCTCAACGCGATTCGCTCCAAGTGAGACGAGGATGGTGTTGACACGGCTGCCGACCTCGAGCTCCGCCTGCAGTTGCGCCAGGGGAACGAACACCGCTCGCACGTCCGCCTGCTGCGCCTCGAGCGAGAACTCACCCATGTCGGACGGCGGGACGCTGGCGCGGACCGTGAGGCGAAGGGTCCGGCCAAGATCGTCTTTGCGGCCGTGGACCGACTCCAGCGGGATGTCGGACGGCCGCTGGACCCGCACGAGGACCGTGCTCTCGGGTTGAGCGCGTAGCTCGCTCGCCAACGCCGGACTGAGCAGCGCGTCCCGGGCGACCGGTCCGCGAGGCGCAATGCCATGAAACTGCCAGAACCGCTCGTCAACGCCGTAGACGCGCACGCCGCCGACACGTCTCCCGCTCGCCTGTTCGGTGACAAATCCCGGGACGGCGATGAGCGGCACGGCGCCGCTGAACGTCGAGCTGAAGGTCTGCGCTCTGCTGAGATCGCCGGCAAGCTGCTCGCGGAAGAATCCCGCCGAGACCACGACGTGATCCGCGCGGCCCAGCCGCTGCAGCACGAGATCGCGGAGGCTCCCGCGCACGGAGTCGCCGACGAGGAGCGCGCCCGCGAGGACGGCCACGGCCGTGGCGACACCAATCACCACCGCCACGTGCGTGCGCCAGTAATACGTCAGGCCGCGAACAATCAGGTGCCTCGTCTGCATGACGTTCAGACCACTCCGGCCTGGCTGCGTTCGGCGCCGGCTGGGATTGGCACCATCATCGCCGCAGCCGCCAGCACCGACACGACGGCCGCCAGCGCGTAAAACGCCGCCGCGTACGACCCGGTGGCGTCAACCCAGAGCGCAAGGAACATCGGGCCAATCGCTGAGGCGACGACCGTCATCGCCTGCGCGGCGCCCTGGATCCGCCCGAGGTGCGTGCGGCCGTAGGCGCGTCCCCAGAAACTGAAGAACACGACCATGATGAACCCGCCGGCGATGCCCATCGCCACCGCCTGCGCCATGACGTGAGCGACCGTGGATACCCGTGCGAGCCCCGCCACCGCCGCGGTCAACATCAGGAGCGCGGCCACGAGCACGCGACGCAGCGACCCGCGATCGGCAAACGCGCCCGCGGCGAAGTTCCCTACGAGCGCCGTGATCGCGGTGACCGCCAACGCGCGGTGATACACCTCCGGCGCGAAGCCGCGCTCGGCAAGGATCGATTCGTTGAACAGGCCGATGCCGGAGGCGACGAGTCCGTAGACGGAGCTGGCGAGGGCGAACACCCAGAAGGCCGGGGAACGCAACGTTTCGCGCAGTGTCTGGTGCGTGCGCGCTTCGGCGGAGGACTCCGCGGCGGCAGGGGCGCCATCGACCTGGAGACCAACGGCCTCAGGAGAGGAGCGATCGAGCAGCCACGCGAGCGGCGCGAGGCCGAGGACCAGGCAGAGGCCGACCGTTCCCCATGCGGCACGCCAGCCGCTTGCCAGGACGAGCGCGCCCACGAGCGGAAACGCCGCCATGAATCCCATGCTCATGACGACCGCGTAGACGGCCATCGCGCGCGTGAGCCGCTTCCGGAACCACTTCCCGACCATCGCAAGACTGACGACGGACAATGCGCTCTGGCCGAGACCGCGAGTCAGCGTCACGAAGACAAGCATGCCGATCACGCTCGTGGCGGCGCTCATCGCGAGGACCACCAGGCCCAGGGCGAGCGAAATACTCGTCAGGACAATCCGGCTTCCCTGGCGATCGATGAACCGGCCGACTCCAGCGCAGAAGACCGCCCCGATCAGCGTGGCCACGACGTTGATTTGCGCAAAGACAATGCGGCTGATGCCGAGGTCGCGCAGCAGCGGCTCGGTCACGAGGCCGAGCCCCTGCGTGCGTCCCGGCAGCGTTCCCACCATGGCGAACGCCGCGACAACGAGGACGACCCAGCCGTAGTAGGGCCTCTCCCGCACGCGCGGCGCCGGCGCAGCCCGGGGTCCCCACTGCGCACGCCTGCGCAGTGGGGTGGAGCTGCGAACATCTGCCTCAGTCATACGCTTCCCCTAGCTGGTAGTTGGTAGTTGGTAGTTGGTAGGAAGTTCTTGCTACCGACTACCAGCTACCGACTACCAGCTACCGACTACCGAGTCCAGCCTGGCGCCGGCCGGGACCATCACCCGCAGCGCGCCTGGATGGGGCCGCGCAGCGATGGAGGCACCCCCGACAAACGGCTCGCCGTCGACGTGATACACCACCGGGTGCGCCGACGTCACTTCGATATCGACGGCAGGGACACAGGTCACGCCGCGCACGCGTGCGATCTGCCCCGTGAAGAGGCGTGGCGCCTGCGCGATCGCCGCCAGCGGCGACCGACTCGAGACGACCACAACGTCGAGTCGGCCGTCGTCGAGCCGGGCGGCCGGCGCGATGAGCGCCCCGTTGCCATACTGGCGCCCGTTGGCGATGGCAATGAGCAGCGCCTCCACGCGTACCGACGCGCCGTCGGTCACCACGGTATGGTAGCCGGCCTTGAACGTGAAGAGCTCCTGCGCGGCGATCTCGAGGTAGCGGAAGAACCCGCGGCGCACCAGGCCGTCGGCCGCGAAGCGATGCGCCACCCGCGCGTCGAGGCCGATGCCCGCGATGTTGAAGAACAGTTTATGGTCGAGCTCGCCGGCGTCGATGCGGCACTCCCGTCCGCCGAACGCGACGTCAAATGCACGACCCGGATCGAGGGGGATTCGCAGCTCGCGCGCAAGGCCGTTGCCGGAACCGCTCGGAATGATGCCGAGTGTCGCCTCGCGAAAGGCCAGGACGGACGCCACTTCGTTGACCGTGCCGTCGCCGCCCCATGCCAGCACCGTTGTGACCCCGCGGGCCAGCGCCCCAGCCGCAAGCTCCCGTGCGTGGCCGGAGCGCGCGGTCATGAACACCTGCGCGTCGAGGCCGCGCCCGGCAATCAGCGCGGCGGCGCGTTCGGCGCGCTCGCGTGCCGCCTCCATCCGGCCCCCCGTGCCCGAGATCGGATTGATGATGACGGCGATACTTGGCACCGGGTGTAAGTCAAAAGGCAAAAGTCAAAGGTCAAATGCTGTCGACAGGCGATTTCGAACGTTTGACTTTTGCCTTTTGACTTATTTCTTGGAAAGTCCCCTCAGCACCTTCGGCGTCACAAACCAGCTGAGCGCGCCGGCGCGGCGGGACGTCAGGCTCTCTACGTCAATCCGGCAGGCTCCGCCTTTCTTGAACGGCAGTGCGCGGCCGGCGCCGATGAGATGCGCGGCGAGCTCGCCGAGGCCCGGCTCGTGGCCGACGAGCGCAATGCGGCGGCGGCGCGCGGCCTTCGCGAGCTGCGCCAGCGCCGAGCCGGGCGCGTGCCCTGGCGACAGCGCCTCGAGCACCTTGACCGACGGCTTCCCAGGCAGGCCGGCGGCCAGGAGGTCAGCGGTCTGCTTCGCCCGAATGAGCGGACTGGTGAAGATTTCGTCAACCGCGACGCCGAGCCGGACCAGGCCAGTGACCGACTCCTTGAACCGGGCGACGCCGCGTGCCGTCAGCGGCCGCTTGTCGTCGTCGGGCCAGTCCCCGCCGCGCTCCGCCGCAATGGCATGCCGGACGAGATACAGCTCGGAGGGCGTGCCCATCCGCTAGGCGGCCGATGACCGCGAGAGCCGGGTCCGCTCCGCAGCACCCGGCCTGCGTACGTGGGGCGGGTTCCGCGAAGCGGACCCGCCGGCCGTATGGTCGCAGATGGCGAGCAGCTTCTTGCGCAGGGCCATGTAGTGGCCGTGAATCTGGCGGCATTCCGTCTCGAGCCGGCGCACGAGCCGATCGAGGTCGCCGGACACACGAAGGTTCGGGGCCTTCGAGGAGCCTTGCATGCCTCGCACGCGCGCGATCAGTACCTCGTGATCGTGCATGCGGCCAAGCAGGTCCTGCGCCTCTCTCAAGGTGCGGATGCGAGCCTCCCCGCGCGAGCCGCTCAACTCGCGGGCGATCTCCATGGCATACCGCAGCTTCTTCACGGCGATTCGCACCTCATGGAGACGATCGGGCAGGTAGATGCCCGCGGCCTTCTCAATGGCCTCGCGCAGGCGGACCGCGCGCCGGGCGGCGCGCAGCCTGGCGCGGGCGATCCGCTTCGGATCGCGCGTCCTGCCGCGCGCCGTGTGCGACTGGCCCTTGCTCGCGGCGGCGGCGGCGCGGCGCCGCAGTTTGTCGAGGTCGACGCGGCCAACCCTGCTGCGCATCTCGACGTGCAGGCGCTGGCGTTCCTCGCGGACGACCTGCCGCAGCTTTGCGATGGCGCCACGCGGGGCATCGCCGCCGGCGGTCATCGCCTCGAGTGTCTCCAGGGCGACATCCAGCTCGCGGACCGGACCAAGCGCCCGCGTGAGGCGGCGAACCGTGCGCTCCAGCTTCAGGCGGCGCGAGCCACGCGTTACGATCGGCAGCGCCTCGCGCAGACGCCGCGTTGCGACGCGCGCCTGGTGCAGGAGCAGCGGGTCGCCCTGCTGCGCACCGGGCATCGAGCGGGTCAGCGCGTTGAGTCGCTGGCGGATCAGCAACTCGGACGGGGTGATGGTATGTGGCATCGTTACGATAGACCTCAAGCCTCAAGCCTCAGCAATCTCTTACACTACAGGAAACCGGGTTTGATTTTTTCCTTATCGCACCTGAAAATCAAACCGGATTTCGTTACATGCGTATTGCCGCGATAGACATAGGGACGAATTCCGTCCACATGATCGTGGTCCGCGTTCGCCCGGACCTTTCATTCGAGGTCATCGATCGCGAGAAGTTCATGGTTCGCCTGGGCGCCGGGGGCCTCGACGGCCGCGCGCTCACGGCAGAGTCGATGACGGCCGCCCTGCAGGCGCTCTCCACATTCAGGCGCCTGGCCGATTCGCACGGCGTGGACGAGATCCTCGCGGTCGCCACGAGCGCCACCCGCGAGGCGGGCAACGGCGGCGAGTTTCTCTCGCGCATCGCGCGGGAGACCGGCATCCGTCCGATGGTGATCACGGGCGCCGAGGAAGCACGGCTCATCCACCAGGCGGCCGTCTACGGGGTCGACGTCGGCAGCGCCCGCGCGGTGGTGATCGATATCGGCGGCGGCAGCGTCGAGATCACGCTGGGCACGGCGACGGCGCCCCAGCTGGCCCGCAGCTTCAAGATCGGTGTCATCCGCCTCACGGAACGCTTCGTCAAGGCCGACCCGCTCTCGGAGCGCGACGAGCGGCGGCTCGAAAAGCACGTCCGAGACGAGATCGATCGGTACTGCGAGCAGATCACCGCCATCGGGTTCGATCGCGTGATCGGCACGTCAGGCACCATCCTGAGCCTCGGGGTCGTCGCGGCGACGGCGTCGCAAGGCGCCCCGCCCGCGGAGATCCGCAACCTCCGCGTGTCCGCCAAGCAGCTCCGTCGACTGCGGAAGGAGGTGTGCGCCCTGGATCTCGAGGGCCGGCTTGCCATCCCCGGCCTGGATCCCCGCCGCGCGGATCTCGTCGCCGCCGGCGCCGTGCTGCTCGATACCATCCTGCGGCGTCTCGAAGCGGAGGAGTTGACCCTCTGCGATCTCGCGCTGCGCGAAGGGCTGGTTCTGGATTACGTCCGGCGCCACAAGCAGCAGATCGCCCAGGTCGATCGCATTCCCGACGTGCGGCGCCGCAGCACGATCGAGCTGGCGGAACGCTGCAACTACTACGCGGTGCATTCGCAGCACGTGGCCCGCCTGGCGCTGGCGCTGTTCGACCAGACGCGCGCGCTGCACGGGCTGACCGACCGCGAGCGCGAATGGCTGGAGTACGCCGCCTTGATGCACGACCTCGGGGTGCACATCAGTTATGAACGCCATCATCGGCATTCGTACTACCTGATCAAGAACGGCGACCTGCGCGGCTTCGAGCCGGAGGAGATCGAAGTGATGGCGCTGGTCTCCCGGTATCACCGGCGCGGCACGCCCAAGAAGACGCACGAGGAATACGCCCAGCTGAACCCCGTGCTTCGCCGCATCGTCAGGATGCTGGCGTCGATCCTGCGCGTGGCCGAAAGCCTCGATCGGAGTCATGCGCAGGTCATCTCGGCGCTCGAGCTGCAGGATCGCGGCGACGACCTGCTGCTGCAGCTCGGCACATCGGGCGACGCGGAGCTCGAGGTGTGGGCGGCGCAGCGGCATCTCGCGCCGTTCGAACAGCTGATGCAGAAGCCGGTGCACCTGGCGGCGCAGCCCGTTAACACGGATTTAGCGGCGGCCAGGCCGGCGCGAGGGACGAGATCGACAATTCCTAAAGCAAAATAGGCCGTTCGCGTCCGATCGGCGTCTTCAGGGATTGACGGCCGACACCCTAGCGGTCACGCGTGCAGCAGACGCCGGAGGGGATGCGACAACAGTTCCGGGGCAGACCGAATGCCGACGGATACACGCGCGAATGCATTGGATGCTAGTGTAGTGTCCACGAAATAGCTGGTGCACCGAGGGCGTTGATGCGCCCGGCCGGTAAGGCGCGACGACCGAGAATATTGGGCCATATTTGAGGGAGGAGCAACGCAGCCGGGCGGGATGCAGCGGCGGCCGAATGCCCAGTTATTTCGTGGACACTACACTAGT
>Ga0184637_10003132_pt1 | contig 10417 bp, 7 predicted proteins | sample PLM3_127_b2_FD_133143 | JGI IMG/M metagenome (GOLD analysis project Ga0184637, IMG submission 133143) | Groundwater sediment microbial communities from an aquifer in East River, Colorado, USA - PLM3_127_b2 | ecosystem: Environmental > Terrestrial > Soil > Riparian zone | place: USA: East River... | reverse complement strand
GCTGCTCCTCGCGCTCGGCGTGTTCCTGCCGATCTGGGACCTCGGCGGGGCGGCGCTCGGCAAAAGATAAGTTCCGAGTTCAAGGTTCAAATTTCAAGGTTCGAAGTCAAGGCTTAAAAGCCCGGAACCCGGAACAACTGGGCGGCGCGGCCGTGGACAGCGTGACCGGCGTCATGCTAGTACCCGCGAGTCCTTATGACTGGCGATAAATTATTCACAGGGGTATACTACTGGCACGGGATTTGCATAGGTATCAATGGCATGCAATTGGTACGTTGTGAACAATTTCACGTGAATGATCGAACTTTTAACGAAGGAGAGGCAATATGAACAAGCAACAAAGGGGTTTTACGCTGATCGAGCTGGTCGTGGTGATCGTGATTCTCGGCATCCTTGCCGCGGTCGCGCTGCCGCGCTTCGTGAATCTTCAAGCGGACGCCAAGGCGGCATCGATGAAAGGACTTGCCGGGGGCTTGCGCGGGGCCGTGGAACTGGTGCGAGCCAGGTGGCTGGTCACCGGGTCAACTGCTGCGACAACGGCGACAATGGCGGATGGCACTCTAGTAACAGTGGGAACCGCTGGCGCCGCGGCTGGCGTGGCCGTGGGCACTGCTGCGGGAATCGGGAATGCAATCGGGTCGCTCAGCGGCTACACCCCAACATACGGTACTCCCACCACCTTTGTGCCATCGGGGGGTCCTGCTACTTGCGTGGTTTCATACGATCCGACCACCGGCGTGATCAACGATGCCAGCGCTGTCGCGTCCCTCTGCTAACCGTTATTCGTAAGGGGCCGCTTGAGGCGGCCCCGCGTCGGGTGCGGTTCTGAGCGGGTGAAGCTCTCGTCTACGGACGAAGCTTCACCCGTTTTGTTTGCAGTGCGGGTTTTCAACGAAATGTCGCGGATGTCATTACACCGACGTAGAACTACGATCGGGTTCACGGTGGTCGAGCTCGTCGTCGTCATCATGATCGTGGGCATCATGGCCCTGGTCGCGATCCCGCGGTTTACCGGGACCGGCAGCTTCCAATCACGGGGCTTCTACGACAGCGCGAAGTCGGTAGTGCGTTTCGCGCAGAAGACCGCGATTGCGTGGCGCAAGGAGGTCTTCGTATGCGTGACCGCGACCAGGGTCAGCGCCGGCACGGCGGCGGGATGCGCAACGCCGATCATCAATCCGGTCACCGGTGCCGCGCTCGATACCGGCAACGCGCCGAGCGGCGTCACGCTGACACCGGCTGCATTCAGCTTCATGGGTTCCGGCCGTCCCAATCCCAACGCGGCGGTCACGATCACCTTGACGAGCACCGTCCCCGATGATCCCGTGCGCCAGATCGTGGTCGAGGCGGAGACGGGTTATGTCCATCCCTAAATACCGTTCCGAGTTCCGAGTTCCGAGTTCAAAGTTCAAGGTTCAACGTTCAGAGGGCAAGAAATGAATTTCTTGGAATTGAAGCCCGGAACCCGGAACTTAAAACCCGGAACCGTAATCTCGGAACCCGGAACCATGATCTCGGAACTTGGAACTTGGAACTCGAAACGGCGAGAGCGTGGACTTTCGCTGGTCGAGCTGGTCGTGTTCATCGTCATCGTCAGCGCCGCGGTGGCAGGCGTGCTTGGCGTGATGGACGTCACCACGCGCAGCAGCGCCGACCCGCTGATCCACAAGCAGGCGCTCGCGATCGCCGAGGCGGTGCTCGAGGAAGTGCAGCTCCAGCCCTTCACCTACTGCGACCCGGACGACCCGGGCGCGGCAACCGTGGACGCGGCGGGAGCGCCAATCGCCGTCGCTGCGGTATCCACAAATACAACCATAACTAACACGGTCGACGTCAACCATACGGTCGCCGGCAGCAATCGCCTGATGTTGGTAGGTATCTCAACCCGTGCGGATGAGCTTGTGAGTTCGGTTGTCTGGGACCCCGCAGGGGCGAACCAGTCGCTGAGCCTCGTCCCAGGGTGTAACCGACTTTCAGCCAATGGGGAGATGTGGATTTACCAGCTCGTTGCTCCAGCGACCGGGACGAATTTGCCGGTCAGGGTCACTTTTGCCGCCACTGCCAGCGCAGCGGTTGGCGTAACGACTTTTACGGGCGTGAATCAAACGACACCCCTGGGCACGTGTGTGGTTGCCAATGGTGACCCGGGACCGGCCACCGTCACTGTGACTTCTGCACCCGATGAGTTGGTGTTCGATACCGTAGCCTCCGATGAAAACGTTACCGCCAATGCAAGTCAGAATGTGCGGTGGGACATTAGCAGTGCATCACCAGTAGTCCATGGCGGAGGCTCGACCAAGGCAGGCGCGACGTCGGTCACGATGAGCTGGACGGCTGGAAGTACCGGTTGGGCGATCGGAGCGGTCCCTGTCAAGCCCGGGGGTTTCTGTCCGAATCTGCCGGAAGCGATTGGGCCGGAACCAGGCGAGACGCGGTATAGCAGCACTCTGCCGTTCGATAACGTCAACGACTACCACGGCTTCGACTCGAACGTGGCACAGTCGGGTCTCACGGGCATCCGTAACATCGATAGCACCCTGATCGCCGGGCTCGAAGGCTACCGGGTCACGGTGGGCGTCGCGGCCCAGCCGCTTGGCGCAATCGGCAACGACGCCTACGGGAACCCTCAAAGCCTGCTCACCACCGTGACCGTGACTGGCCCGGGCAACACGACCGTCACGTTGAACGGCTACCGCACGCGCTACGCGCCGAACGCGTTGCCGTGACGGGGTTCGACGATGCGAACCCGTTCGAATCACGAATCACGAATCACGAATCACGGGATTGAGCGCGCGCGCGGCTTCACGCTGGTCGAGATGATCGTGGTGATCGCGATCACCGGCGTCCTCGCGGCGACGGTCGCGATCTTCATCCGGCGGCCGGTGGAGGGCTACATTGACGCCGCGCGGCGCGCCGAGTTGACCGACATCGCGGATACGGCGTTGCGCAGGATCACGCGCGACGTGCGCACCGCGCTTCCCAACAGCGTCCGAATCACGACCGCCGGCAATGTCACCTACCTGGAGTACCTGCAGACGAGCGGCGGCGGGCGCTACCGCGCGGAAACGGACAGCAGCGGCGCGGGCAACATCCTGAACTTCATTGCCGCGGACGCCTCGTTCGATGTGATCGGGACGATGCCCACGCTCGCTGCGGGAAATTCGATCGTAATCTACAACCTGATCTCCGCTGGCAGCATCGCGAACGCGTACAGCGGCGATAACCGGGGCGCCTACTCGAGCAATACCGCCACCACGATCACGCTGTCTCCAGCGAAGCTGTTTCCGTACCAGTCGCCCGGCAAACGGTTCCAGGTGGTCGAGCATGCCGTCACTTACGCCTGCGACCCTTCTTCCTCCGGCGGCACGGGCGAGCTGCGGCGCTACTGGAATTACGGCATTGTAGACACGCCGCAGCCGACGCCCCCCGGGGGCAGCAACGCCCTGGTGGCAAGCAATATTTCAGGTTGCATCTTCACCTATGCGATTAGTGGGCCCACCGCTCGTATCGGTATCCTGGCTTTAGATTTGCAGGTCTCCGCAGGTGGTGAAACGGTACGGTTGTTCCAGCAGGCTAGTGTCAACAATGTGCCCTAAAACCAGTTCAAAGTTCAAGGTTCCATGTTCAAGGTTCAAAGTTCCGAGCACAAGGCCTAGCGATGGCAAGCATTGAGAAATTCGAGGATCTTGAGGCCTGGCAACGCGCGCGGGTTCTCGCGAAGGAGATTCACGCGATTTCGTCCAGCGGAAGATTTTCCAAAGACTTCGTTCTAAGAGATCAAATTCGCGGCGCGGCTGTGTCGGTTGTGTCCAATATCGCCGAAGGGTTCGAACGTGGAGGGAATCAGGAATTCCTGCAATTTCTTTCGATTGCCAAGGGGTCGGCAGGTGAAGTGAGGTCGCAATTGTACTTGGCGCTGGATCAGGACTATATTGATCGCGCCGCATTTGAACGCCTGCGGGACTTGGCAGTTGAGGTAAGCGGAAAACTTGGCGGGCTGATTACCTATCTCAAGGCGTCAGGAATGAAGGGATCCAAGTATAGATTTGACGAACCCGGAACGTTGAACCCGGAATCCGGAACATTGAACATTGAACCTGGAACCTGGAACCGCGAAGCGGGATTCAGCATCGTCACCGCCATTTTCTTGTTGGTGGTGCTGGCGCTGCTCGGTGCATTCATGGTTTCGATGACCGGCCTCCAGCAGTCGAGCTCGCAGCTCGACGTGCAGGGCGTGCGCGCCTACCAGGCCGCGCGCGCCGGCATCGAGTGGGGGGTCTTTCAAGTGCTCGATCCGAACCACACGCTGAACCCTGTAACCTGCTCGCCCGTCGTGTTGCCGGGCTGCCCCGCCGCATCGACAAACTTGACCGGACTGGCCGAGTCGTTGTCGCCGTTCACGGTGACGGTCACTTGCAGCGCGACGATCAATGCCCCAACCACCGAAGGCAACCGCAACGTCGGCGCCTATCAGATCATCGCCACCGCGTGCAATCAGCCCTCTGGCGGGGCGTGCCCGAACGCATCGCCGGCGGGCGGCTACGTCGAGCGCCAGCTCCAGGCGACGCTCTCCAAGTGCAAGGACCCGACTGCCACGGCGCCGCGCTGCGCGTGCGGTTGAGATGCCGCAATAGGCCTTGCGATTTCGACTAGCGCCCCACACGGCGGCGTGAAATAGTTGGCGCCGAAAGCCGCTCATCGGCTGGACGCGCCCACTGGCGCTGCCTGGAGCGTTTCTTGCACGTGAATGAGTGAATGGCATGGAGCCAAGGGACTGTGATGTACGTCACACGAACCATCCTGAGGGAAACGCGGTGGCGCTGGGGGCGCGGGATCGCGCGCGCCTGCCGGTGGCGGCATGATGGCGCCGTGATTCCGGGCGGAAAACGGGGTCTGTCCCCGGTTATTGTGGGGTGGATCGCCGCGGCACTGATTGCGGTGGTTGCTCTCTCCGCCCCCGTCCCTGCGCACGCCGCTGTCGGAGCTTCATCGGTAACCTCTATCGCCTCCGGTACGGATTCGCATACCTATTCCTTTCCATCGGCCACGTACTCCAACAACACTCTCTACATCGCCTTTACCTCCACTGCCTGCGCCAGTGGGGTGGATTGTGGTGTAGGCGTCAGCGTTGCCCCCATAGTAACGAGTGTCACTGGGGCGGGACTGACTTTCACTGAGATCGGGACAGCCGGCGGCGTTACCTTCAACACTGTAGCCCGGCGTATCCAGGCCTGGCGGGCGTTGGTCACGAGCGGGGCCGGCACAGGGGCTGTCACGGTCACCATGGAAGGAACCACTGCTGTCTTTTCTTCTTCATTGGGCGCGGCGATGATTGCGTTCACAGGCACCAAGACCAGCGGGACCAATGGCGCCGACGCTGTTGTGCAGTGGCCCACGGTGTCTGGTGGTGGCACAGTTACCACGCTTTCGGTCCCCATGGCGGCGTTTGCCGATTCCAACAACAGGCCAGTCGCATTCTTTTCGCATAGAGCCCAGGAGGCAACGACCCCCGAAACTGGATACACGGTGCTGTGGGATGGGAATCATAGCAGTGTTGTGATGGGCCACATGGCCGAGTGGCACGACACCGCGGCAGAGACCACTCCCAGTGCTTCATGGGCTACCTCGAGTAATGCTGGCGGGTTTGCTCTGGAAATAGCAGCAGCGGCTGGCGGGGCGCCGGCGACCCTCTCCTCGGCGGCGAGCCAGAGCTTCACGGTGGGGCAGGCCTCGACGACGGCGAGCACGCTGACGGTGACGGATGCCTCGACACCGACGATCACGGCCACCAACAACCTCCGCATCCGGATTCCGGCGGGGTTGAACATGATCTGGGACACGTCGGTGACCACGATCACGCCGGGTGGCGGTGCGGCCGGCAAGGTGAGCGCGACCGGCGTCACCTACGAGGACAGCAACAAGACGGCGGTGCTGGACGTCACGTCGAACTTCGCCGCGAGCGACGTGCTGACGATCGCGGGGCTCAAGTTCACGAGTTTCACCGCCACTTCATCGGCGACCAGCCTGCAGCTGGTGGTGGCCGGGTCGGGGGGCGCGACCGCGGCAACCGACGACAAGACGATCACGATCGGGGCGGCTGCGACCCTCTCCTCGGCAGCGAACCAGAGCTTCACGGTGGGGCAGGCCTCGACGACGGCGAGCGTCATCACGGTGACGGAAGCCGCGACGGTGACGATCACGGCCACCAACAACCTCCGCATTCGCATTCCGGCGTCGTTCAATATGACGTGGGACACTTCGGTCACCTCGGTGACACTGGGCGGCACGGCGTCGGGCAAGGTGAGCGCGACAGGCGTGGTCTACGAGGGCAGCAACCGGACAGTGGTGTTGGACGTGACGGCGAACTTCACGGCCGGGCAGACGCTGACGATCACGGGCCTCAAGTTCACCAGCTTCACCGCGGTCTCGGCGGCCGACAACCTGGAGCTGGTGACGGCGGGAGCCGGGGGGGCGACGGCGAGCGAGGACGACAAGACGATCGCGATCGCGGCGGCGGGGGTGAGCAGCTTCCTGGTGGAGGCGGCGGGCGGGGGGAGCATCGGGGCACAGACGTCCGGGACGCCTTTTAACATCAGGATTACGGCCCTGGATGGCAACAACAACACCGTCACCAGCTTCACGGGGACGGTGAGCATCACCTCCACCGGGACGCTCTCGGCGGGCGGGGGCACCACGGCCGCCTTCACAGCGGGGGTGCTGGCCTCGCACAGTGTGACGATTTCGAACACGGGGACTTTCACCATCACGGCGACAAAAACCGCGGGGACGGAGAACGGGACGAGCAATGCGTTCACGGTGAACGCGCTGCAGCCGTCTTTTGTCAGCGGCTACACCTACCGCCGGCTCATAGACATCACCGACGCCCAGGTCTCGAGCGGCCCCCATGCCAATTTCCCCATGCTCTTTTGCGTCACCCTGGCTGACCTCAAGACCACGGCCAACGGCGGCAAGGTCACCGATGCCCAGGGCGACGACATCGTTTTTGCGGCCAGCGACGGCACCACCCAGCTCTCCCACCAGGTGGAGAAATATGACGCCACCACCGGCGAGCTCCTCGCCTGGGTGCGGGTGCCCTCTCTTGCCTCCACCACCCAGCTCTACATCTACTACGGCAACTCCGCTGTCACCACGTTCCAGGGCAGTGTGCCCGGCAGCGTGTGGAACTCGAATTTCAAGATGGTTCATCATCTCAGCGAGACTTCCGGCGCGCATCAGGACTCCACATCGAATAACAACGACTCCACCTCGATTAGCGTGGCTACCCAGGGCTCGACCGCCGGGAAGATCAACCGCGCCGACGTGTTCTCTGCCGCGAGTTCTCACCAAATCCAGGTGGCGAGCAGCACCGGGTTCGATATTGTTTCGGGGTCCATCACCGTGGAGGCCTGGGTCAAGACGTCGTCTGCGTCGTACCAGTTTGTTGTGAACCGGAAGACGGATGCGGGAAGTGGCTGGCAGCTCGTTATACCTGCAGGCGCCCCGGAATTCTGGGTCTACGATGACACTCCCGGCACGGCGGGTCACAAGGCTCAAGCCGTCAGCAGCACGGCGGTCAACAACAACGCGTTTCGTTATCTGGTCGGAAGGTGGACGGCCGGGTCAAAGACGGCGGAAATCTTCGTTGACGGCTCGCCCAGCGCGTCCGCTACGGCGTCTTCGTTCGTAGGGGTTACCAACACGCGCCCCCTGGTGATGGGAGCGGAAGGGGACACCACCCCGGGGTTCTTTTTTGACGGCACCCTGGACGAAGTGCGGTTTTCGAATAGCGCGCGCTCGAATGGCTGGATTTTGACCTCCTATAACAACCAGAACTCGTGTTCCGGCTTCTACACCGTGAGCGCTGAGCAATCGAGCCTGGTTGCGCCGGGCCACTTCAATGCGTATGAAACCTCGACTGTCGCCGGCGCCATCACCGGTCCCAACTACACCAAGATCGCCGGCGTCGCCGTGAATCTCGACATGATCGCGCTCAATCCGGAGAAAATCGCGATCGCGACGACGTTCACCGGCACGGTGAAAGTCGAGGTGCTCGACGCGAGCAACAATAGCGGCGCGCTGGATGCCAACGCCTGCCGATCGAGCTGGACCGTGATCCAGACGCTGTCCAATCCCACGTTCACCGATGGGCGCGATGCCATCAGCTTCACCGTGGCGAACGCCTATCCCAACGTGCGGCTGCGCATCTCGTATCCCACGTCGTCGCCCACCCTGATCGGGTGCACGACCGACAATTTCGCAGTCCGGCCGACGGCGTTCACCGTAACGACGAGTGCCGCGACCGGCGGCACGGCCGCCAGTCAGACGGGCACCTCGGGCACGCCGGCCATCAAGGCCGGCGCGAGCTTCAACCTTACGGCAGCCGCCACCGTAGCCGGATACAACGGCACGCCGACGATCGACAACACGAAGGTGATGGGAACCCCGAATGCGGGCACGATCGGGGGCGCGTTCGGCGCGGGGGTGGCCGGGACGGGAATCGCGGACGGCAATAGCTTCACCTACAGTGAAGTCGGCAACTTCGGCCTCAGCGCCGGCGGGGTCCGCGACACCGGTTTTACGAGCGTCGATCAGGCCGCCGGCGAGTGCGTTGCCTCGAGCACCTCCAACACGCTCTCCAGCGGGAAGTATGGCTGCTGGGTCGGCAGCACGGCGACTGGCGCCACTGCCTTCGGGCGCTTCATTCCCGACAATTTCAACGTGACCTATACCACGCCGCCCGTTTTTGCCCCGGCGTGCGGCGCGTTCGCTTACGTCGGCACTAAGTTCACCTACCCGACTGCCGTGATGACGGTGACGGCGCGCAACAGCAGCAATGCGACCACGACCAACTATTCATCGGTTACCGCATCCGGCGCTTATATGAAATTGACCGCCGCCAGCCTGAACCAGGCACCTTACAACACGCAGGCGGGCCGCTATACCCGCTACGATGCGCTGGGCGGGGGAGCAACGCCGGCGCTTGATCTGAGTGCGCTGCCGGCGACCACCGCGGACCCGAGCGTCGGATCCTTCACCAACGGCGTGGGCACGCTCACCTTTGCGACGGGGGCGACCGGACTGGGATTTGTCCGCAGCACCACTACCCCCAATGCACCGTTCAACGCCGATATCGCGCTGGCGTTGAACGTGATCGACGCTGACGGGGTTACCTTTGCCGGCAATCCGGCATCCTTCGGCGCGGCGACCGCCGGCAACGGCATCGCATTCCTTTCTGGTAATTCCATGCGCTTCGGCCGGCTCGTCATCCGCAATGCGAACGGCACGCAGCTCCTGCCGCTGCCGGTCCGGGTGGAGGCGCAGTACTGGAGCGGGGCGCCCACCAGTGCCTTCATCACCAATACCCTGGACAACTGCACGTCGATCGCATCGGCGACATTGCTATGGGCAATTACACCGACAACCTGAGCGCTTGTGAAACCGCCATCAGCGGCGGCGGAGCGCTCGGCATGGGGCGAAAAATCCTGCTACTGGTGGCGCCGGGCAGCGGCAACAACGGCAGCGTGAACCTCACGGTCAATCTCGGCGCAGCCGCGAGCGGAAACACCTGCACCACCCAGGGCGGCGCACAAGGCTCCGCGACGACCGCCAATGATCCGCATCTCCAGGGCAACTGGACCGGCGGCGCCTACGACGTGAATCCCACCGCCCGCGCCACTTTCGGGATCACCAGGGGCGCCGAAGAAGTCATCTTCGTCCGCGAAAACTTCTAGCAGCCTGTCGGACTGGGTGTCAGGAACGGTCGGTGTGAACGCAGCGTAGTCGCTCTGGGTTATCGCCGGGCCGACAGGCTGTATCGGAGGAGAGCGCCAGGCAAACTGCTAGCCTGAAATTGCGCTGCTGCAAATCCAGCCTCGCTTCTCGCGCAATTGCCCAAAAAATAGTCAGCCCGCATGTCGCAGGCGCCTGCCCGCGCGATTTGATCGCATGACCCCAAAAAGCGCGCCAGTCATGAAGCATGCGGGCTAGCCGTTCCCGAACGATCAATGTGGGCAGACTTCGCCCTGATTATCTTGTATTTTCTGCCGATTTCGACTATCTTTACCTCCGGGCACGACTACCAGCTATAGTGTCGACCGGGTAGGGAGGCACAATACGCTGGGGCAATCGTGCCGGATTGCCCGCCAGGCGGCGGAGCACTGATAAGGCTCTAACAGGCAGCTTATCCGGATGCGACGATTTCAGACTGAGGAATTACGCCGCATGGGACGTCCACAAACGCAGATCGCGCAGCGCAGGCCAGCAGGTCGGGCGCGGGTGTCCGGGGGATGACGGTGCCGGGCGCCCATCGAACCGCAGCACCGGTGAGCCCGACTCAAAGCAAGGCCAACTTCACTCCACCGCAGATGCCGCGGCAGGGCAGCGCGCCGGCAGAATGATGAAGCTACCGTCTCTGGGG
>Ga0184637_10003131_pt1 | contig 10420 bp, 9 predicted proteins | sample PLM3_127_b2_FD_133143 | JGI IMG/M metagenome (GOLD analysis project Ga0184637, IMG submission 133143) | Groundwater sediment microbial communities from an aquifer in East River, Colorado, USA - PLM3_127_b2 | ecosystem: Environmental > Terrestrial > Soil > Riparian zone | place: USA: East River... | reverse complement strand
CTAGCCTGGCGCGTGGGAGAGACGGGAGCGGCGAACCGCAAAAATGCGAGGGCCACCCGGGAGACCGGGTGGCCCTCGGTGGTTTCGGGCCGCGCGCGGACTAGGCAGTCGAGGGGGCGGGGACCAGGTCGAAGTTGCGGGCGTATAGGTCGGCGACCTGCTGCAGCTCCTCGGGGGTGAAGTCCGACTTGCCCGGGGCGGCGGCGAACTCCGTGAGCTGCTGTTCGGTATAGATGTTGGGCAGGACGGTCACCATGGCCGGCTGGTGGAGCAGCCACTTGAGGGCGGCCTGCCCGAGCGTCATCCGGCCCCCGGAGGTCAGGAACTCCAGCCTGGCGATCTTCTTCAGGCCCTCGGTCAGCCACTCCCGCTTCCGGTGGCTCCGGTGGTCGCTCGCATCGAAGGTCGTCTCTTCGGTGTACTGGCCCTCCAGGAGGCCGGAGGAGTGGGGGACCCGCGCCAGCATCCCCACCCCCCGCTCCGCCGCCAGGGGGCAGACCGGGGCGCCGATCTGCTGCTCCAGCATATTGAAGATAATCTGGAGGCCCGCGATCCTCCGCTCGGTGAGGAGGGCGCGGCTCTCGTCAATCTGGCGGGCGTCGATGGCGGGCCCCAGGGTGGCCCCGTAGTGACGGATCTTCCCCTCCGCCTTCAGGTCCTCGAGGGTGGCGAAGAGGTCGCCCCGCCGGATGGCGTCCAGGCGCGGGTTGTGGAGTTGGTAGAAGTCAATCCGGTCGGTCTCCAGGCGCTTCAGGCTCTGCTCGCAGGCGAACCGAACGTAGCCAGGCGTCCAGTCCTGGGGGAGCTCCTTGTGGCCGCTCCGGTCCGAGGTGTCGGCGTGGTAGAAGTCGTACCCGACCTTGGTGCTGATGACCATCTGGTCCCGCTTCCCCTTCAGGGCCTTGACCAGGATGGTCTCCCCGAGCCCGTTGCCGTAGGTGTCGGCGGTGTCGAAGTAGGTCACCCCCAGGTCGAAGGCCCGCCGGAGGAGCCGGACCCCCACCGCCTCCTCCGTGATCCCCCACCAGGCGGTGCTCACGGTCCAGACCCCGAAGCCCACCTCGGAGGCGGTCAGGTCGGTGTTCCCGAACCTCCGATACTTCATTCCTCGCTCCTTTCCCTTCTGCGTCGGTTGCCCGCACCGGCGGTGATCATAGCACCCGGTGCCGGCCGCGTCGAGGGACCCAGGGGCTCCCCCTCGCGCTGACGCCCTGCTCGGTCTGGCTTGCTACCGCTCGCCGCCGGCCCGCCGGACTGCCGCCTCCAGCGCCCGTCGCGCCATCACGCAGACGAGGTGCGCCCGGTACTCCGGGGAGGCCACCAGGTCTTCCAGGCATTCCAGGCCGTCGGCGGCCTTCGCCGCAGCCGCCGCGATCCGTTCCGGGGTCGCGGGCCCTCCCGTGAGCGCCGCCTCGGTCGCCGTGGCCCGGGACGGCTTTGCCGCGGCGCCGGTGACCCCGATCCGGGCCCGCTGCACGCTCCCCTTCTCCAGCGTGATGACGGCCGCCACCCCGGCCACCGCGAAGCGGGAGGCGGGGTGGGGGAACTTGGCGTAGGCGCTTCCGCTCCCAGGGAGCGGCGCGGGGAGCCGGACCTCGACGATCAGCTCCTCCGGGCGGAGGGCCGTCGTCAGCATGTCCACGAAGAAGTCACTCGCGCGAATCGCCCGCTCCCCCTGGGAGCCGACCACCCGGACCTCGGCCTCGAAGGCCAGGATCGGCGCCGGGTAGTCCGCGGCGGGGTCGGCGTGGGCCAGGCTGCCTCCCAGGGTGCCGCGGTGCCGGACCTGGGGGTCGCCGATGAGGCCGGCCGCCTCGCTCAGGGCTAGGAAGCGGCGGCGCAGCAGATCGGACGCCGCCAGGCTCGCGTGGGTCGCCATGGGGCCGATCCGCACGGCCCCGTCCGCCTCCCGGATAGTGGCTAACTCCGGGATCCGGCCCAGGTCAATGAGGGCGGCGGGCCTGGCGAGGCGGAACTTCATCAGGGGCAGGAGGCTGTGGCCGCCCGCCAGGGCCTTGGCTCCCTCCCCCTTGGCCGCCAGGAGAGCCACCGCCTCCTGGAGGCTCCGCGGCCTGTGGTACTCGAACGCCGCCGGGATCATCGCCGTCCCTCCTGCGCGCCCTTCCCGCCGGCCTTCGCCGCCTGGATGGCGCGCCAGATCTTCTCGGTGGTCAGGGGCATGTCCAGCTCGCGGATCCCCAGGGGGGAGAGGGCGTCGAGCACCGCGTTAACGACTGCTGGAGTCGCCGCGATGGTCCCCGCCTCCCCCACCCCCTTCACCCCCAGCGGATTGACGGGGGACGGGGTGACCGTCCGGTCCGTCTCGAAGGAGGGGAGGTCGTCCGCCTTGGGGACCGTGTAGTCCATCAGGGAGCCGGTCAGGAGCTGCCCGTGCTCGTCGTAGACCGCTGCCTCGTAGAGGGCCTGGCCGATCCCCTGGGCGATGCCGCCGTGGACCTGCCCGTCCACGAGGAGCGGGTTGATGACGTTGCCGCAGTCGTCCACTGCCACGTAGCGCTCGAACTGCACCTTCCCGGTCTCGGGGTCCACCTCCACCACCGCCACGTGGGTGCCGAAGGGCCAGGTGAAGTTGGACGGATCGAAGACGGTGGTGGCCTCCAATCCGGGCTCGATCTCCGGCGGCAACGGCGTGGCCAGGTGCGCCGCGCCCGCCACCTCCTGAAGCGTCTTCGCCCGGCCCGGCTCCCCCTGGACGACGAACCGGCTCCCGTCCCACGCGACCTTCTCCGGCGGTGCCCCCAGGAGGTGGGCGGCGATGGCCCGGGCCTTCTCCCGGACCTTCTCCACGCTCAGGTGCACCGCCGTCCCCCCGACCGCCGCGCTCCGGCTGCCGAAGGTGCCGGTCCCGAAGGGGACGATGTGGGTGTCCCCGTGGAGGACCTCCACGTCCTCCGGGCTGACCGCGAGGCCGTCGGCCACGATCTGGGCATAACTGGTCTCGTTCCCCTGGCCATGCGGCGAGCACCCGGTGAGGACGGTGACCTTGCCGCTGGCGTGGACCCGGACCGTGCCCATCTCCCACCCCCCGCCCCCCCCGCCCGCGGCCGCGAGCCCCTTGGAGGGGCCGACGCCGCAGACCTCGACGTAGGAGGAGAGGCCGATGCCGAGCAGGCGGCCGTTCTTCCGGAGCTCCGCCTGCTCCTTCCGCAGGGCCTCGTAGCCCACGAGGCGCAGCGCCTTCTCCAGGGCCGGTCGGTGGTTGGCGCTGTCGTAGGTGACGCCGGTGGCGCTGGTGTAGGGGTAGGCCTCGGCCGGGATGTAGTTGCGCCGGCGGACCTCCGCCGGGTCCAGTCCCAGTTCCATCGCGATCCGGTCCACCGTCCGCTCGAGGACGTAGCAAGCCTCGGGCCGGCCGGCGCCCCGGTAGGCGTCCACCATCCCGGTGTTGGTGAAGACGCCCCGCACCTCGCAGGCGATCGCGGGGATCCGGTACGCCCCCGACAGCATGATCCCGAAGAAGACGGAGGGAATGGCGGGGGCGAAGGTGGAGAGGTAGGCTCCCAGGTTCCCGATGCACTTGCACTTGAGCCCGAGGATCGTCCCGTCCTCCTTGACGGCGACCTCGATGTAGTCCACCCGGTCCCGCCCGTGGGTGGTGACCTGGTAGTTCTCCCGCCGCTCCTCGATCCACTTCACGGGCCGGTGAAGGAGCATGGCCAGGTGGGCCACCAGGACCTCCTCGGGATATAGGTAGAGCTTGCTCCCAAACGCGCCACCCACTTCCGGCGCGATGACCCGCAACTTGTGCTCAGGGAACCCGAGGACCATCCCGAGCAGCGCCCGGACGAGGTGCGGGACCTGGGTGCTGCTCCAGACAGTCAGCTCCCCGGCCGCGGGCTTGAACTGGGCCAGGACCCCCCGTGGCTCCATCGCCGTCGGGATGACCCGGTGGTTGACCAGCCGGAGGCGGACGACCCGGTCCGCCTTCGCGAACGCCTCCTCCACCCCGTGCCCCGGGAAGCCCCAGACGAAGGCCGTGTTCTCCGGCGCCTCCTCGTGGACCTGCGGCGCCCCCGGAGCGAAGGCCTTCTCCGCGTCCACGACGGCCGGGAGCGGCTCGTAGTCCACCTCGATCAGGTCGAGGGCGTCCCGGGCGATGTACCGGTCCTCGGCGATGACGGCCGCCACCCGGTCCCCCACGAGGCGGACCCTGTCCACGGCCAGGACCGGGTGGGGCGGTTTCTTCAGGCCCGGCAGGTTCCAGCCGCAGGGCATCGTCCCCATCTTCCCGGCGATGTCCCGGCCGGTCAGGACCGCGACGACCCCCGGGTGGCGACTCGCCTGCTCCGTCCGGATGCCCGTGAGCCGCGCGTGCCCGTGGGGGCTCCGGAGGAGGGCGCAGAAGAGCGTCCCCGGCAGCGTGATGTCGTCCACGTAGGCCCCTTGCCCCGTGATGAGGCGGGGGTCCTCCTTCCGCTTGAGGGGCGCGCCGACGTATTTCATGGGTCTCTCCTCAGCGCCCGGCCGCGGCCGCGCGCTGGACCGCACGCACGATGTTGTGGTACCCCGTGCACCGGCAGAGGTTCCCCTCCAGGCCGTGCCGGATCTCCGCCTCCGTCGGGTTGGGCCGCTCCTTCAGGAGCTGCACCGCCTGGAGGATCATCCCCGGAGTGCAGTACCCGCACTGGAGCGCGTGCAGCTCCCAGAACGCCTCCTGGACCGGGTGCAGCCGGCCGTTCCGCTGGAGCCCCTCGATGGTGGTGAGCTCGGCCCCGTCGGCCTGGACGGCGAGGAGCGTGCAGGACTTCACGCTGAGTCCGTCCAGGAGGATGGTGCAGGCCCCGCACTGGCTCGTGTCGCACCCGATCTTCGTCCCGGTCAGCCCCAGGACATCCCGGAGGTAGTGGACCAGGAGGAGGCGCGGCTCCACCGCGTCCTCCCGCCTCCGCCCGTTCACCGTGAGCGCGATTGGCACCTTCATGGCTTGCCTCCCTCACATCCCGAGCGCACCGCGCGCCGCGTTGGTCCAGACCGGGCCCTCGCCGTGCCGCCCCCGTCCAGGTGATAACCGCGTGCTCCGAGTCCTCCGCCGGGACGGAGAGGTGGCAGTCCCGGTGGAGGCCGGGAGTCCTCCTCTGCGAGGGGAAAGGTGGCCGCCTCTCCGGGGGGCGCCCCCGGACCGCGAGGCACCCGCCGCTTACTGCGAGATGGGGATACGGAACTCGCTGAGGAGCTGGGCGAACCGCTGCCCATTGATCAGTTCGATGGGAGGTCCCTCGAGACGCTTGGCGACCTCCTCCACGAAATAGCCGGTCGTGATGAGGATCCCCTTGGTGGCCCGCTCCCCCTTCACCGTGTCGGCCAGGGCGGAGACCCGGGACGGGTGGATCGGCTCGTCGTCCTCCGCCAGGATGCCGTGGACGATGTAATCCCCGCCGGTCACGGGCTGGGGATTCACGGCCTGGATATCCAGCTCCCGGTCGGAGGGGTGGACCACGCTGTCCACCACCAGCCCCATCTCCTCGAGCAGCTTCACGCAGAGACGTTCGAACTGGGGCATGGCGAGCCCCGCCACTCCCGCGGGGGGTGACCCCCGGTCCTGGTAGAAGTCCTTCTCCATGACCACGGGGGTCTTGCGGGACGAGAAGATGATAAGGCTGATCAGGACGAACCCGAGGAAGACGGCCACCGCCACCAGGGTGAACATGGGGGGCCTACTTGATCATCTCGTCGTAGATCTCGTCTTCCCGGCCCTCCTTGATGAGGCGATCGGTCCGGAAGGCCTGGACGAGGGAGACGTACAGGAAGAACAGGACGGCCAGGAGGAGCGCCACAATGGGGATGTTGTCCGGGACACTGAGGATGGCCCACAGATTTTGCATGAAACGCCTCCGGAGGGATGGCGGATTCTACCGTTGGGGGCCCGGAAAAGGCAAGAGGATTACACCACTATTGATGTAAAGCAGGAATTTCAGATAGTTGGGTGGGCCGGGCGCGCCAGCACGCCGCCCTCCTTCCCGGGTTTCTCATTGACGCGGCGAGGGTCGAGCCATACGCTACAGTGGCGCCTCCCCCCGTGCGATCCAGCAGGCGGGAGGGTCGCCTCGGGTCCGATCCGGGCGGACTGCCACCGGGGTTCTCCCGGAGGGTGCTGATGCGTCGCCCACGGATGAAACAGACGGGGACTCCCCCCTCCCACGGGAAGGGGCCGGTCTCCCTTCCGAAGGCGGAGGAGCTGCTGCGGGACATCGTGGCTCATCTCCGGAAGGAGCGGGACGCGCTCCGGCGGACGTTGGTCTCGGAAATGGTCACGAGGGAGCTCCTCAAGGGCCTCACCCCCCATGAGGGGGAGGCGGAGGCCACCACGATCTATGACGCCCTGGTCGAATGCCTGGAAACCGGGAGGTATCACAGCGCCCAGGCTTACGCCCATACGGTGGCCGAGCGGGGCGTCGTCCGAGGGATCGGGGCCAAGCATGTGATCGGCGGGTTGCTGGCGCTCCGGGATATCGGCGCCAGGGCCCTCTACCAAAGGTACCACCGGCGCCCCGGCGCGCTGATGGGCGCGCTCGACGTGTATGAGCCTGTCGTCAATCGGATCCTCACCATCGTCGCCCTCGCCTTCGTGCAGGAGCGGGAGAAGGCGGTCGGCCGGGGACGCGAGCAGTTGGCGGCGCTGGTGGAGGCCGGCATGACCCTGGCTGCGGAGCGGTCCCTGGAATCCGTCCTGGAGCGGATCGCCGAGGTGGCCTGCCGGCTCCTGGGCGCCAGGTACGGGGCCCTGGGCATCCTGGACGAGAGGGGGGGGTTGGGGCAGTTCATCACGGCCGGCATCGACGAGGAGGGGAAGGCGCGGATTGGCCCCCTGCCGGTCGGCAAGGGCATCCTGGGCGTCCTGGTGCGGGAGGCCAAGCCCCTCCGCCTCCGGGATCTCACCCAGGACCCGCGAGCCCACGGCTTCCCCCCGAATCACCCCCCGATGCGCTCGTTCCTCGGGGTGCCCATCATCTCGAAGGGGAAGGTGTTCGGGAACCTCTACCTGACGGAGAAGCAGGGCGCGGAGGAGTTCAGCAAGGAGGACGAGAAGCTGGCGGTGACCCTCGCCGCGCAGGCGGCCATCGCGATCGAGAACGCCAGCCTCTACGAGGAGGTGCAGCGCTCCTACGAGGAGCTGAAGCAGTCGCAGCACCTGCTCGTCCGGCAGGAGAAACTGGCCTCCCTTGGGCGGTTGGCCGCGGGCCTGGCGCACGAACTCAACAATCCGCTCTCTTCGGTGGCCGGTTTCGCCGAGGCCCTCCAGCGGCGCGCGGGCGGAGAGGGGGTCGCGGACCAGCCCGGCGCAACCGAGTTTCAGGAATACCTGACCATGATCCAGGCGGAGGTCTCCCGCGCGGCGGCGATTGTTCGGCGCCTGCTCGATTTCGCCCGGCAGCGCGAGCCCGCCTTCGGTCCGATTGATCTCCAGGGCGTGGTGGCGGAGGCGGTGTCCTTCGTGGAGCGGCAGGCCAGCCTGGCGAACCAGCAGATCACGGTGGCCCCGTTCCCCGAGGTGTACGAGGTTCTCGGTGATCCCCAGATGCTCCAGCAGGTGTTCCTCAACCTCCTGACCAATGCGCTCGATGCGATCGAGGGGGATGGGGAGATCCGGATCGCCGCGCGTCGCCAGGAGGAGGCCGTCGGCAGGGGCCTTGGTCGAGCCTCGGTCGCGGTCGTGGTCTCGGATAACGGCAGCGGGATCTCCCCGGAAAACCTCGCGAGGATCTTCGATCCGTTCTTCACCACCAAGGAGGTGGGGAAGGGGACGGGCCTCGGCCTCGCCATCTGCCAGAGCCTCGTCGAACAGCACGGGGGCACCATCGAGGTCCAGAGCGAGGGGCTCGGGAAGGGGACTGTCGTGACCGTGCGGCTCCCCCTGGCTGAGCGAGGGGAGCCGCGGATCGAGCAGCCGGGGACCCGTGGACGGGGCCGCTGACATGCGCCAGGCAGGAGTCCAGGCCGAGGGGATCAAGGTGCTCGTCGTCGATGACGAGCGCCCCACCCGCCTCCTCATGGAAAAGGAGCTTCCGCGGGCCGGCTGCGCCGTGACCAGCGTGGAGAGCGGGGAAGGGGCGCTGGAACAGTTGCGGGCCCGGGACTTTGACGTCGTCCTCCTCGACCTCAAGATGCCCGGGATCGGCGGGATGGAAGCGCTCCGCCGGATCCGTGATTCGGGCGCGTCGGCCGAGGTCGTTGTCTTGACCGGCCACCCGGATGTGCACAGCGCCATCGAAGCCATGAAGCTGGGGGCGTACGACTACCTCACCAAGCCCTTCAGGCTGGCTGAGGTGGAGGTGGTGCTGCGGAGGGCCGCGGAGAGAAAGCGCCTCCAGCAGGAGAATGTGGCCCTGCGGCGCATGGTCGCCCAGCGGGAGCCCTTCCCCCTCCTCATCGGTCAGAGTCCGGCCATGACGGTCGTGCTCCAGACCGTGGAGCGGATCGCGCCCACCGATGCCAATGTGCTCATCGAGGGGGAAAGCGGGACCGGGAAGGGGCTGGTGGCCCAGGCCATCCACCAGAGAAGCCCGCGAGCCACCGGGCCCTTCCTCGTCGTGAGCTGTAGCGGCTTTCAGGATCCGCTCCTGGAAAGCGAGCTCTTCGGCCACGAGAAGGGCGCCTTCACGGGAGCCACCAGTGTGAAGCAGGGCCTCTTCGAAGTCGCGGATCGCGGGACCCTCTTCCTGGATGAGGTGGGGGAGATGAGCCCGGCGATGCAGTCCAAGCTCCTCCAGGTCCTGGACTCCCGTGACCTGCGCCGGGTGGGGGGCACCCGGGTGCATCGCGTGGACGTGCGCGTCATCGCGGCCACCAACAAGGACCTGGCCCTTGAGGTGCGGACAGGTCGGTTCCGCGAAGATCTCTATTACCGGTTGAACGTCGTCAGCCTGGCCCTCCCTCCGTTGCGGGAGCGGCAGGAGGACATCCCGCTCCTGGTTGAACACTTCCTGAAGCAGTTGCAGGTCACCGCCAGGAAGGCAAAGATCGTCTCCCCGGAGGCCCTGAAGCTCCTCGTGGCGTACCCGTGGCCGGGGAATGTGCGGGAGCTGGCGAATACCATCGAGCGCCTGATCATCCTGACGCCGGGAGAGGTCATCGGTCCGGAGGACCTGCCGCCGAACATCCGGTCCCCTCTCGGCGCCCCCCATGGCCGGTCGCTCGGCCCTGCCTCCCTTGCGGAGATGGAGCGGCTTCACATCACCCGGGTGCTCTTGGAAACCGGGGGGAAGAAGATGCAGGCGGCCCGCCTCCTCGGGATTGACCTCAAGACCTTGAATCATAAGATGAAGATCTACAACATTTCTCTGTAGCCCCACTGGGCCAGCGGCCAGCCCCCGGGAGAAACTCCGACCCCCCGGAGAAACTCCGACCCGTTTCAGCCGGACCATCGCATTCGGACGCTCTCCGCCATTCGTGTCCTCCCCTGTATTTATCACTGCTTAGGCAGACTCGGTTCCCGGGGCGCATGCCCCACCGGGGCTGGTACGGCCTTTGCTCCATTCCGTGATGGTTGGGCCCGACGGGGACGCGCAAAGGGTCCGATGAGCATGCACGTTATCGTGTGTTCAAAGAATTCGGTGGTCGTGGACGCCGTCTCCCGAGCGTTCGATCACAACGGGCATCGCCTGACGGTGTGTGAGTCGGGTCTGGAAGTCCTGGGGGCGGTCGGGGTCGTTGCCTCCGATCTCGTGATCCTGGATCTGGAGACGCCGGGGCTCAGCGGCCTCCTGCTCGTTTCCGCAGTCAAGGAGCTTGCCCCGGGAGTGCCGATCGTGGCGGTGTCCACGAAACCCGACCCGGACGCGCGGGCGGTCTCACAGAAGGGCGTTGCGGTGGCGGTGCTCCCCTCCGGTCATGAAGCCGCGCCGCACCCATTCCTGACCGCGCTGGCTCGGATCGGAAGGGGCGGGCCGGCGCTGCGTGCGGGGTCACCATGACGGGGCGACGCGTGGTCATCCTCGGGGCAGGCTTCGGCGGCCTGTTCACGGCGCTGGAGCTGGAGAGGCGGCTCCGGAGGGAGGCGCGCGCGGCGATCCTCCTCCTGGACGCGCGCAACTACCACCTGTTCTCGCCCATGCTCCACGAGGTCACCTCGGGCAGCGTCGAGCCCCGCCATGTGGTCTGGCCGATCCGTGCCCTCAGGCGCAGGACGCGAATAACCTTCGAGCGGAGGCAGGTTCGCTCGATTGACCTGGAGCGGCGGAGGGTCCTCACCGACCGGCTGGAGGTGGGGTACGACTATCTGGTCATCGCCCTGGGGAGCACAACCAACACCTTCGGCGTCAAGGGGGCCGAGGAGAGGGCCTTCACCTTCAAGACCCTCCCGGACGCCGTGCGGCTCCGAAACCACCTCCTGGAGATGTTCGAGCAGGCCGACCTGGAACAGGACCCGGAGCGGCGGCGGAGGCTCCTCCGCTTCGTCCTG
>Ga0184637_10003130_pt1 | contig 10423 bp, 9 predicted proteins | sample PLM3_127_b2_FD_133143 | JGI IMG/M metagenome (GOLD analysis project Ga0184637, IMG submission 133143) | Groundwater sediment microbial communities from an aquifer in East River, Colorado, USA - PLM3_127_b2 | ecosystem: Environmental > Terrestrial > Soil > Riparian zone | place: USA: East River... | reverse complement strand
TCCCGCCACGCGTCTTGGCCGTGTCGGCCTACGGCGTCCTCTACATCAGCACTACCGGCTCCCTGGTCGCGATCAATCTGCACTGACGACGCGCAGCACGCGCTTCAGGCCGTGCACCTTGCGGCCCTTGCGCGCACGCTTGCCCACGTGCACGGCAAGCGCCGCGCCGGCGAGCTCTTCTTCCTTGGGCTTGTCGCCGCGCCCGAGGCCCATCACCTTGATCGAATCGGCGAACGTGGCCACCGAGACCATCGGGTCCTTCTCGTCGACGTCCATCAGCGTGAGCCCGCGCCCGCCGTTGCTCTGCAGCTTGACTTCGTCGAGCGGGAACACGAGCAGATGCCCGGTGAGCGACAGTCCTGCGAACTGCTTGTGATGCGGCAGCACCGTCACCGGCGGCAGCAGCCGCGCCTCGGCTTCCAGCGTGAGGAAGCTCTTGCCGCCGCGCTGGCGGCTCAGCATGTCGCCCGCCTTGGCCTGCAGGCCGAACCCTGCCGTGTTGGTGAGCAGCAGCGTGTGCTCCGCGTGGCCCGCGAAGTAGTGCGCCGGTTGCGTGCCTGATTCGAGATCGATCAGCGTCGTGATCGGCACGCCGTCACCCCGGCCGCCGGGCAGGCCGCTCACCGCCACGGAATACACGCGCCCGTTGGAGCCGAACACGAGCAGCGTATCGACGCTGCGGCACGCGAAGGTGCCGTACAGCGCGTCACCCGCCTTGAACGCGAGGCTCGACGGCTCGAGCTCATGCCCCTTCAATGCGCGCACCCAGCCCTTCAGGCTCACGACCACGGTCACCGGCTCGTCGACGACGCGAATCTCCGCGACCGCCTTCTTCTCCGCCTGGATCAACGTGCGCCGCGGATCCTTCTGCTCCGAGCCGAACTGCTTCGCATCCGACTCGATCTCCTTGATGACCGTGCGCTTCAGCGTGGCCGGGCTGCCGAGGATGTCTTCGAGCTTCCCCTGCTCGACCCGCAGCTCCTTCAGCTCCTGCTCGATCTTGATCGCCTCCAACCGCGCCAACTGGCGCAGCCGGATCTCGAGTATGTCCTCGGCCTGCCGGTCGCTCAGCTTGAAGCGCGCGATCAGCGCCGGCTTCGGCTCGTCGGCGTTGCGGATGATCCTGATCACCTCGTCGATGTTCAGCAGCACGAGCTGCCGGCCTTCGAGGATGTGGATGCGATCGAGCACCTTGCCGAGCCGGTGCCGCGTGCGCCGCTGCACCGTCGCAAGACGAAAGCCCAGCCACTCGGTGAGCACCTGGCGCAGGCTCTTCTGCACCGGCCGGCCGTCGGCGCCGACCATCGTCAGGTTGATCGGCGCGCTCGATTCCAGGCTCGTGTGCGCGAGCAGCGTCGTGATCAGGTCCTGCTGCTCGATGCGGCTCGTCTTCGGCTCGAACACGAGGCGCACCGCTGCGTCCTTGCTCGACTCGTCGCGCACGGTATCGAGCACCGCGAGCACCGAAGCCTTCAGCTGCGTCTGCTCGGCGCTGAGCGCCTTCTTGCCGACCTTGACCTTCGGGTTCGTCAGCTCCTCAATCTCTTCGAGCACCTTGGCCGTGCTGGTGCCCGGCGGCAGCTCGGTGACGACCAACTGCCACTGCCCGCGCGCCAGGTCTTCGATCTTCCAGCGCGCGCGCACCTTCAACGACCCGCGGCCGCTGGCATACGCATCGCGAATGTCCGAACGCGGGCTGATGATCTGCCCGCCGCCGGGGAAGTCGGGCCCGGGCAGCAGCTCGAACAGCTCCTCGTCGGAGAGCTTGTCGTTCTTGATCAGCGCCACCGCGGCGGCCGCCACCTCGCGCAGGTTGTGGCTCGGCACCTCGGTCGCCAGGCCCACCGCGATGCCCGACGCGCCGTTGAGGAGCACGAACGGCAAGCGCGCGGGCAACTGCTTCGGCTCTTCGGTCGACCCGTCGTAGTTGGGAATGAAGTCGACCGTGCCTTCATCGATCTCGTCGAGCAGCAGGCGTGCGATGGGGGCGAGGCGGGCCTCGGTGTAGCGCATTGCCGCGGCGCCGTCGCCATCACGCGAGCCGAAGTTGCCTTGGCCGTCGATGAGCGGATAGCGCAGGGCGAAGTCCTGCGCCATGCGCACCATCGCGTCGTAGGCCGCCGTGTCGCCGTGCGGGTGGTAGCGGCCGAGCACGTCACCGACCACGCGGGCGCTCTTGACTGCCTTGGGACCCGACGCCGTGGTGAAGGCGAGGCCCATGCGCTCCATCGCGTAGAGGATGCGGCGCTGAACGGGCTTCTGGCCGTCGCAGACGTCGGGGAGCGCGCGGCCTTTGACGACCGAGAGCGCGTACTCGAGGTAGGCGCGCTCGGCGTAGTGGGCGAGCGTGATGGCGTCGTCTGGGGGGGCGGTGGGGGTGAAGAGGTCGTCCATGGGTTACTGCCCGTCGGTGCTGGGGACACCGGAAGGCGGGCAGTTTAGCGGGGCATGGCCAGCGTACTGTCGGCAATCAAAATGATTGCTCGCGGCATAAACTCGCGCCAACACCATGCCAGATCTCATCGACCAGAAACGCAATGAAGTCGCAACGCTGTGCCGCCGCGCCGGCGCCCGGCGCCTCGACGCGTTCGGCTCTGCCGTGCGCGATGACTTCGATCCCGCCACGAGCGACCTGGACTTCCTGGTCGAGTTCGATGATGTCCCGCCCGCCGCCTATGCACAGGCTTACTTCACGCTCAAGGAAGGGCTTGAGTCCTTGTTCGGCCGGCCTGTCGACCTGGTGACGAGCAGCGGCCTCGCGAATCCGTACTTCAGCGAGCGCATCGCCGCGGAGCGCAAAACGGTGTATGCACGCTGACGCCCACAAGCTGCTGTGGGATGCACGGCTTGCGGCCGATCGGGTCGCACGTTTTATTGCCGGCAAGACCTTTGCGGACTATCTCCAAGACGAGTTCCTGCGCTCCGCCGTCGAGCGCCAGTTCGAGATCGTCGGCGAGGCTTTGAATCAACTCAGCCGCGTGGACCCGGCCACGGCCGCTGCCATCCACGAACTGCCGCGTGTGGTGGCGTTTCGCAACATTCTCATTCACGGCTACGCCAGCGTGGACAACAAGCTGGTCTGGGGCGTCATCGAGACTCACCTGGGGCGGCTGCGCGCCACGCTCGAACGGCTGCTCGTGCAGCCATGATTCGCAGCAAGTCGAAAGGCGTGTCCTCGGGCGAGGTCCTTGGTCTCAAGCTCCTGCAATCTGTTCGCGAAATGAAGGCAGCGCAAGCGGCACGACCTTCGCCGCGATCAGCCCTGCTGCACGTCGATGTGATAGAGCCCCCAAGGGCATGACGCAAAGCGCTCCTTGACCGGTTTGGCCGCCATATCCGGGAATCGGTCAGCGTCGTATACCGCCCACAGAGGCCCGAGGCCTCCAAGCGGGATCGGCTGGCCGTCGAGGCCGCACGCAACAATGAAGCGATACCTGCGCGCATCGGCCAAAGGGACGACCAATGCATAGCCATCTATCGCGCGCAGGAGCAACTTTGCGCTGTCCGAGAGGTTCGGCGCGGCGACCTTCGCAAGATCCGTCAGCAGAGGGCCGGTGAGGGTGTGAGGCTTTTCGTCGTACTCCAGCGTGGGCTTGATGGTGACGCTGGGCAGTGCGGCAATGGTTGCGAAGTCGAAGGTGTAGGCCTTGTCGAACGTGACCTTGTGCTTGTGCATCAGTTGATCGAGCGCCGGGTCCAGCGGTCCGCGGTTGGTGCGCACGATGGCTCCCGTGACCGTCAGAAGGGGCGGACCGCGCCGGCCCGCCTTGGCAGGCTGCGCGAACGCGAACGAGGGAATCAATGCAGCGCCGAGCGCTGCGCATGTCATGACGTCACGTCTTTTCATTCGATAACCTCCTCCGCCCGCGCATGCACGATGCGTGCCGCACTGCTACGACCTTTCGAGGCTGCCAAGGCAAAGAATGACTTTGATACGGTATGTAAGGGCGAATCGAAGTCGCTTGAAAAGTTTGCGCCTTGTCGCCTAATGTTCATGCCCCCTGAAAAAGAGGGGCACGACTATGCCGCCGATCCTGTCTAAGAAGACATGGCTTGAACGCTTCGCGACGCAGCTGCGGCTACTACGCCCGCAGCTGAGTGCGCTGGAGGCAGCCTACGTTGCCATGGACGAGTTCGTAATGTGTGACTTCGATCCCAAGATAGCAGCCGCCATCTACGCCGAACAGTTGACTGGCAAAGGCTCTACAAGCACCTGGCGGCGCTCCGGCTCAATGGGCAGGCCGACGGCTGATCGTTGATCGAAGAGCGTTCATTCAGACAACGGTAACGAGATCGGAATAGGCCGCCAGCGCGGCGTCGTGCGTCAGCAAGTGCAGCGGCTCGCTGATCGCCTGAGCGACGAGCATGCGGTCGAAGGGGTCGCGGTGCAGCACGGGCAAGTGGCGCAGTTGCCGCACGTGCGTCCAGGTGATCGGCAACTGCAGGAATCCGTTTTCCGCGAGCCGCTCGTCGAGCCGATCGAGGTCGACCTTCAGCTTGCCGGTCGTGGCCTTGATCGACGCTTCCCACAGCGACACGCTGCTGACATGCACCTCTTCGGCGCCGTCGATCCACGCTCGTGCGTCACGGCCGAGCTGCCGCGCCCCCAGCAGGACCCACAACAAGATGTGCGTATCGAGCAGCAGCTTCACTCGGAAGTGCGACCTTCGAACGCATCGAGGATGTCGTCGGGCAGCGGCGCGTCGAAGTCATCGGCGATCTCGATCTCGCCCTTCATCGTGCCGAACTTGATCTTGCGCTTCGGCCCCTCGTGCAGCGGCACCAGCTTGGCCAGAGGCGTCCCAGCCTTGGCGATGACGATCGTCTCGCCCTGACTCGCCTGTTCGACCAGTTCGGACAGCCGCGTCTTGGCTTCGTAGATGTTGACTTGCATGTTCCATCGCGCGCGGGTTGACCAACGTTGGTCATTCTAGCGCGCGGCGCCATGGCACTTCTTGTACTTCTTGCCGCTCCCACAGGGGCAGGGGTCGTTGCGACCGATCTTCGGCTCATCACGCACGTAGGGCTCTGCGACCGGCGCCCAATCGATGTCGTCGGCATCGTCATCGTCGTCTTCCTCGCTGAAGCACGCCCACCATGCCATTGCGTTCACCGGATCGCGGACATAGCCTTCGCCCTGCTCGCGCATCCGCTGCACGGACAGCTCGAAGGGCTCCGAGATCGAGGCCTCCACGAACTCCAGATCAGCGTGCTCTTCGTCCAGCAGCCTCTCTTTGAACCAGCCGCGGATGGCCGGCAGCATCTGCACGGCCCCCAGGTCGGTTGCCAACGCGACGACGCTGTTCAGGAACTCGAAGCCCGGTTCGGTGGAGGGCCTGCCGGTGCGAATCGCCGCTGCTTCGCGCAGCGCAAGATCGTGGGTGTAGGCGATGATCGCACCGCGGTCGGCGTCGCCCTCGACGACGCAAGCCTTCAGCCCCTCCAGCGCTGCCGTCCTGGCCCACACCGAAGCTTGTTCGTCGTCGGCCAAGGCCATCAGCGGCTGCACATCGCCACCTGACATCGAAGCCAGGCAGGAACCGTACGACTCCGTGAGGTGGTCGCCGAAAAGGCTCTCGAGAAGGGCATGGTCATGCAGATGACCGAGCGCCAGCAGCGGGCGCAACCCGCGCTTGTCACGCCACCACGCCAGCAAGTGCATCGCGTAGAGATGGAGCATGAAGTCGTCGCCTGCCTGCGACGGGTCGGCAGCCAGCGCCTCGAGCTCGGCGGCGAGCCGCGGGGCGACTTCCTCGCGATGCTCTTCGGCCAGTGCGATTGCGTCATGCGGGAATGGTCTGGAAAACAAGGCAAGCCCTGCGCGCACTTGCGTCCAGGTGTCGGTGATCGATGATTCTTCCGTCATGGTCAAGCGTAGCTTCGACTACCCCCCACCTCCGCCACCCAACACAGCGTATTCACCAACGCCATCTGCTCCGGCGTCGAACACTTGATCGCCATCAGCGCCGGACTCGCGATCACGATTGCCAGGCACTTCGCGCGCGAGATGGCGACGTTCAGACGGTTCTTGCTGTACAGGAATTCGATATGACGCGGCAGGTCCTGCTCGCTCGATGTTGTCATCGAGACGATCAGCAGTTCCGCTTCCTGCCCTTGGAACTTGTCGACGGTGCCGACGCGCGCTCCTGCAGGTAACACGCTCTTCAGCAAGTTGACCTGCATGTTGTACGGCGCGACGACGAGGATGTTGTCCAGCGTCATCGCGTGCCGCACGCCGCGACGATCGGTGTAGTGCTGGCGCAGGGCACTTGCTAAAACTTCGCGCACGAGCACCGCTTCCTGTTCGCTGCGCTGCGAACAGCCGCTGTGCTCGATCGGCTCGTGCACGATCCCCGACGGCCGAAGCAGCCTGTGCGCATCGGCGGCCAGCACCAACTGGCGGCGCACATTGGTGGCCTCGGGCTCGAGCCGCCCGTCGTACACCGCGTCCGAGATGAAGCGGCAGATGTCGGGATGCATGCGCCACGTCGTCGCGAGGAAGATGCCGCGATCCGGCGCAATAGTTGCGGCGCCATCGAGCAAGTACTCGAGCGACGATTCGCCCGAACGGCCCGGATGCACGCCCTGGATCGGCTGGCCGAGCTGCATCTGGTCGCCGAGCAGCACGATGTTGCGCGCGCTCGTGCCCATCGCCACCAGGTTGGCCAACGCAACCTGCCCGGCTTCGTCGACGAACAGACAGTCGAGCAGCTGGTCGGCGCACGGGTCGGCAAACAGCCAGGCGGTGCCCGCCATCAACTGATAGCCACCCCCGAACACGGCTTCGTTCTTGTCGACGTTGTCGATCAGCCGGCCTTCGAATGCGGAAGCCTCGTCCTTCGAGCACTTCTTGCAGCCGCGAAAGTCGACGCCCTCGGCCAGCGCCACCTCGACGACGCACTTCAGCAGGTTGTTGATCGCCTTGTGGCTGTGCGACGTGATGCCCACTCGCTGACCGCGGCGCAGCAAATCGACGACCAGGCGCGAGCCGGTGTACGTCTTTCCCGCGCCGGGCGGACCTTGAATGAAGAGATGCGTTTCATCCATCGCACGCACGGCATCGATGGCGCCTTGCAGCACATCGACGCCGGCGGGAACGATGGGCTCACCCGAAGCGCGGCCGCGCAACGCGGGGATGTCACGCCGCAGCACGCTGCGCACCGCCGCATAGCAACCATCACCCTCGATCACGCTGTCGGCAAAACGGTACAGCGCGCCGGCGATCACATCCGAATCGATCGGCTTGCCCGGCCCCAGGCTCACCCGTGCAGGCAGCGCCTCCTTCGTCGGGCCGACCCTCACGCGCGCACGTCGCGCACTTTCGTCCAGCGCCAGCTTGCCGAGCGCCTGGCCGGTGTCGGCGCGCGTGCATTCCGATCCGTCACCGAGCTTCGTCTCCTGCTCGGGGACGATGAAGGTGTAGATGGTCGACTTCTTGTCCGCGAAAGGCGGAATCGCCTCGTCCAGCTGCAGGCCGCCCAGGCACTCCGGGTCATCGATCAACTCGTCTTCGGTCAGATCCATGCGAGCGAACATCGCCCACCAGGCCGGTTTGTCCGCGCGGCGATGGAAGTCCAGCAGCTGGTACGTCAGCTCGGCCATGCGGTGCTCACCACTCCACGCTGCGCGATCGGCGGGCAGCGTGTCGACGAGCATCCCGCGGTAGGGAACGAGGCGCCCTTCGGCTTTGGTGAGCGCCGTCTCCGTCTCACCGAGAGCAATGACCTCATGCGTGGCCCAAGGCAACCCGGCCGGACGCAGCGTGAGCAGCCAGTCGCGCAGTTGCTGCGTCGACAGCACGTCATCGCGGTTGTAGTGCTCGATGTCCTGCAGCAACTGCGCGTCCCCGGTTTCGCGCCAACGCTCGTAGTACACGATGCTCGCGGCGGCAGTTTGCACCTCGCCTTCGCGTGCCGAACGGTAGAAGCGCTCGACGGACTTGATCGAATAGCTCGGCTCCGAGATGCGGATGCCCTCGCGTACCACCTTGTACAGGTCGACCAACGCCCCCTGGCGCAGCAGGTTGTCGACGTCGACCTCGCGGGTGGCGTGAAGCAACGCCAGCCGCTTGAGCGCCGTCTCTTCATACGACGCGTAGTGGTAGACATGCGCACCACGATGCCGGCGGCGCCGCTCGACCACGAAGTCGGTGAACTGCTCGAACGCCACGCGCTCCTCGGCACGATCGTGTGCCCAGAACGCTCGAAAGCGCCAATCGCCACCCTCTCGGAACCACACGCCGAAAAGGTATTCGAGCCCGTCGTCCTCGAGCAGATCGCTTTCCATGTCGAAGTACAGGTCACCGTCGTCCGGCACGGGCAGCCGGTAGAAGCCGCGCCGGCGCGCCGCATCGAGCGGCAGCACCTCGACGCAGCGTTCCCCGGTGCGCCGCGCATGCGCCTGCAGCGATGCCTGCGAGCGCAGCCGCACCAACGTCTCGGGCTGCATGCGCTGCACCTGGGCGCCTACCGGCAAGGCGCCCAGACGCTCCAGTGTCGTGACGCCTGCGTCCTGAAGCCGTGCGGTCTGCACGCGCGTGATGTTGGCCACCCGGCACAGGTGGTCGTCGGCCTCGCGCTTCGCCTCGCAGCGCTCACGCCAGTGACACAGGTCGCAATGCGCGCACGGCACCGGATAAGTGGCCGGCGCCTGCGCACCGTTGGCACCCACGCGCTCGACGAACCTCGCCAGCAGCGCGCGGAAGTAGTGCATGTAGTCGGCGCACCGAAACCCGCGCTCGCTGCGGTCCCCGAGCACCACGCGCATCTGCAGCGGCGCGATGCCCTGAGCACACTCCAGCAGGTGGCTGTAGAAGGCGAGTTGCACCACGAACTTGGCTTTCGGCTGGCGCGCGAGCTTGGTGTCGGCGACTTCGTAGCTCCACGCCCCGAGCGCCGACGCTCGCTCCACACGGCACAGGAAGTCGGCATGACCGAAAAACGCGCCGTCGCGCAGCGTGGCCTGATAGATCACCTGCGTGCCGTCGCGCATCGCTTGCAGCGTGCGCAGCACCTTCTCGTCCACCGAGCCCCCGTCGGCGGCGATGTCGACCACCTGGCGGCCCTCGGACCGCAGCGCAGCCAGGTACGCCCTCTCGTGCTCGTCGCCCTTGCGCGCGATGAGCTCGGCCGCCTCGTCGTCGGCCGTTTTCTGCATCGGCGTGACGAGGTGCTGCAGGTCGAGCGTGGTCAGGTGCTCGCACTCCAGAAAGGCGACGAGGTCGGTCGCCGAGTACAGATGGTGGCCGCGCTGTAGCTGCATGCTGCGTCAGGTCTCGGTTTCGGCGCTCGCCGCACGCAAACGCTCGATATGCGTGGCGAGCGCTGCCATGCGCTTGTCGATCTCTTCCTCCATCAGCCGCGCGCGGTTGACGATCTTCTCACCGCCGCTGATCACCGTGCGCGCGCAGACGCGGATCTCATCGAAGCCCGCGATCTGCTTGCGGATCGCCTCGATCGCCCCATCGATCTCTGCAAAGCTCGCGGCGTCTTCCGCCTCATGCCGGCTCGCCCGCACGCACAGCGCCTTGGCGAGCAGGTAGCCGGCCTTCAGGCGCACGTCGGTGGCCGGGTCTTCGGCGTCCCACACGAGCACGATGTCCTGCCCCCAGCGGTGCAGCTCGGGCAGGCCGGCCGGCGCGGTGGCGGCGGCATGCACGAACAGGCACACGGAAGCAGCGCGATTGCGCCGCGCCTCGTCGGCCTCGACCAGCGTGGCCTTCAGCGTGCAGGCGCTGCTCGCCTTGGCCTCGACGACGATGGCCGCGCCGGCGGCCGACGAGTCCGGCCCGAGCGTCACGACGAAGTCGCCGGTCTTGCAGCGCGGGATGACGCCGGGCGTGTCGCCCACCGCTTCGACGATGTCGTCACTGCCGAGGCCGTTCGACTGCAGTTGCTCGCCCACCTGCTGCTCGAACTCGTTGCCGTGCATCGTCGAGCGCCGCGCCGCCTCGCGCCGCGTGACCAGCCTTTCGAGCAGCGTGGTCACGCGCAGCTCGAACTCGCGCGCGCGGTGGCCTTGAGCCTCTTCGAAGCGCTCGAGCCGATGCACGATGCGCGTCAGCCCCGACTCCGGGTTGTCGAGCGAGAACTGCGCGCTGATCTGCCCCTGCGCCTGCTCCACGCGGCCGACCAGCCGCGACAGCGCCGAGTCCTTGTTGTCGAGCGAAAACTCGTCGATCACCGACGCGACGCGCTCGCCGAAATGGCGCTCCAGATCGCCGTGCCGATCCTTCAGCTCACGCACAAGGCGGCTGAGCGCGCTGTCGGCGCGGTCGAGCGAGAACTCGCCGACGATCGCATCGGCCTGCACCTGCAACGCCTGCCCGACCTGCGAGCGCACCGCGACGATGAAGGCGTTGCCTTCTTCGGGCGACAGCAGCGATCGAAGCGCGCTGTCCTCACCGAGATGCTGCGTCAGCAAC
>Ga0184637_10003129_pt1 | contig 10426 bp, 11 predicted proteins | sample PLM3_127_b2_FD_133143 | JGI IMG/M metagenome (GOLD analysis project Ga0184637, IMG submission 133143) | Groundwater sediment microbial communities from an aquifer in East River, Colorado, USA - PLM3_127_b2 | ecosystem: Environmental > Terrestrial > Soil > Riparian zone | place: USA: East River... | reverse complement strand
GTGCCCGCAACGGTACGCTCGCTCCGCTCGCAACTTCCGCGAAGAGAAGCTGGGGGAGGTTCGGCCATAGGCTGGCCGGTCTAAGGCCAGCCGAGATGAAGGGGGCCGTCGAGGCCCCCTCCGCGGAAAACCTTCGCCGCAGATGGGCCTTTTTCAACAGCCTGCTATTGACAGCGTCGTCGGCCCCGCGGCATACTTGCCGGTGCCGAGCCGAAGTGGCGGAATTGGCAGACGCGCACGTTTGAGGGGCGTGTGGGGCAACCCGTGGGGGTTCGAGTCCCCCCTTCGGCACCACTTGCGCCTCGGTCGCAAAACTTCTGAGCTGGCCGCATTCCCTCCGCCGTGAGCCTGTGCATGGACAGTCAGCGCCCTTCAACGATTGAGATCGAACCGATAACCAGCGTAACCTGGAAGATCCATCGCGAGGTGGTCTTGCTCCTCGGGTGGGCGAGGGCGATTCTGCTTCAAATCTCGCATCCGCTGGTGGCGCGTGGCGTGGCGGACCATAGCACGTTCCTCGTGGAGGGGAGGGCGCGGTGGCGTCGACTCCAACGGACAGTGGATGCGATGCTCACGCTGACATTCGGCACGGCCGACCAGGCGGCAGAGGTTGCTCGCGGCATCAACGCGATCCACGATCGCGTTCATGGCCAGTTGCGTGAGCCAACCAGGGCGGTTCCGGATGGTCGGGGCTATTCAGCGCACAATCCCGAGTTGCTCGGCTGGGTCCACGCCACACTCCTGGATTCCTTCCTCCTGACCTATGAGCTGTACGTGGGGTCGCTCACGCTCGAGGAGAAGGATCGGTATTGCGCCGAAGCCAGCGCGATCGAGCCGCTCCTTGGCATCCCCCCTGGCCGCGTCCCGGTGAGCTGGGAAGGGCTCCAACACTATATGGCGGAGATGCTCGCTAGCGGGGAGATCAGGGTCACCGAGACAGCGCGAACGCTCGCGCGGCAGATTGTATCTCCGCCCCTCCCACGGGCGGCCCGGCCGATCGTCTGGCTCATGCAACTCCCCGCCGTTGGACTCCTGCCGCCTCCTATCCGGGAGGCGTACGGTCTCGCGTGGGACTCGCGCCGACAGGCCGCCCTCCGACTTTCAGCGGGGGTTGTCCGTAGACTCCTCCCCGTGACCCCGTCCGTTCTCCGCCACTGGCCAGCCGCTCGGGCGGCATTCCGTCGCGAGCGAGGGTCGGTTTGGATTGCGGAAAGCGGTGTGGCATAATACGGAAGATTGCTGATGGGAACACCACTTCCACTCCTGGACTCCTCGCCAAACAGAGAAGGCCGGAAACCAGAATGGCTCAAGGTTCGGGCCCCGGGCGGGCCGAACTATATCCGCCTGAAAAGTCTCATGCGCGAGTTGAACCTCCACACGGTGTGCGAGGAGGCCCGCTGTCCGAACATCGGCGAGTGCTGGGAAGACCGGACCGCGACCTTTATGATCCTCGGGGATGTCTGCACGCGCCGCTGCGGGTACTGCGCCGTGACGCACGGCCGGCCCACTTGGGAGGACTGGGGGGAGCCCATGCGCGTGGCCGACGCGGTCCGACAGATGGGGCTGGACCACGTGGTCGCGACTTCGGTGAACCGGGATGACTTGGCCGACGGGGGGGCTCAGGTCTTCTCGGCGACCATCCGGGCGATCCGTCAGACATCCCCCCGCACCACGGTGGAGGTCCTGATTCCCGACTTCCAGGGCTCGGCCGAGGCGCTCGAGACGGTCTTGCGGGCGCGTCCAGACATCCTCAATCACAACATCGAGACGGTCTCCCGACTCTTTCCCGAGGTGCGTTCCGGGGGGCGCTACGAGCGGAGCCTTCGACTCTTGCGCCAGGCCCGATCCTCCGTCCCAGACCTCCTCACCAAGTCCGGGATCATCCTGGGGATGGGGGAGGAGCGGGAGGAGTTGATCCAGACGATGCGCGATCTCAGGGCCGTGGATGTGAATATCCTGACCCTTGGACAGTACCTCCGTCCCTCCGCCCGGCATGTCCCGATTGCTCGTTACTATCACCCTGACGAGTTTCGGGAACTGGCCGAGATCGGGCGATCCACGGGCTTTCGCCATGTCGAGGCGGGGCCGCTCGTCAGAAGCTCGTACCACGCCAAGCGCCAAGTCGAGGGGATCACGGTGTGACGACGTGGGTCCCGATTCTCATGACCTTTGCCTTTGCCGCGTTCGTGGCAGGTCTGATGCTGTGGATCCCGAGATTGATTGCTCCGAGGCGACCCTCCCCGACAAAGCTCGAGCCGTTTGAGTGCGGGAAGGATCCAGTGGCGCTTCCTGAGGGGCGCTTTTCCATCAAGTTCTCGACGATCGCGATCTTCTTCATCATCTTCGACATCGAGCTCATGTTCATTTTCCCGTGGACCGTCGTCTTCCAAGAGCTCCGGATCTTCGGCTTCGTCGAGATGCTGGTCTACATCGCGATCCTGATGCTCGGCTTCCTCTATGTCTGGAAAAAGGGAGGGCTCGAATGGGAGTAGGAGGGTTTTTGACCTCCAGGGTGGATGAGGCCATCGGCTGGGCTCGGAAATACTCCATCTTCCAGTATCCGTTTGTGACGGCGTGCTGCGGGATGGAGTACATGGCCACCGCCTGTTCGCACTATGACGTGGACCGCTTCGGGGCCGGACTCCCGCGCTTTTCGCCGCGGCAGGCCGACGTCCTCTTTGTGGTGGGGACGATCAGCCAGAAGATGGCCCCGGTCTTGAAGCGCATCTACGACCAGATGTGCGAGCCGAAGTGGGTGGTGGCCTTCGGGGTCTGCACCTGCACCGGCGGCTTCTACGACAACTACGCCACGCTCATGGGGATTGACACGATTATTCCCGTCGATGTTTACATTCCGGGGTGCCCGCCCCGCCCGGAGAGCGTCCTGGATGGCCTGATGAAGCTGCAGGAGAAGATCGCCCAAGGGACTCAGCGCTACTAGTGCCGTGGCGATAAGCGTCGCATCTCTTCGTTCTCAGTCGTCGCCGATCCTCACGTACAACCGCGTACGCTCCGGTCAGCTCCTCCCTCGGGCCTCGATCTGCTCGCTTCTCACCACGGCACGAGTGGGTGCCAGGACCAAGAGGGGACAGAAACGTGCAGGCGCCTCGTCTGGCTCGTCATTTGGACCCGCACCGCGGCTAAGGTGTCGCGAGTAGAGCCGTGGAGGGGGGCGCCATCCTGGAGCGGCTCCGGGCCCGGTTCGGCGACTGGATCGGATCGGTCCATGACGACCGCGGCGATGCGACGGCTGTCGTGGACCGCGCTGCCATTCTGGACATCCTGGCCTTCTGCCGAAACGACGCCGCCCTCGGCTTTGAGATGCTCATGGACCTCACCGCCGTGGACTACGGGAAGTTCCCCGGCCGGGAGGACGGGCCTCGCTTCGAGGTGGTCTACCACCTCTACTCCCTGACCCATAATCACCGGGTCCGTCTGAAAGTGATCGTCGAGGAGGACGCCCCGGTCGTTCCCACTGCCGTTCCCCTGTGGCCTATCGCCAACTGGTTTGAGCGGGAGGTGTGGGACATGTTCGGGATCCGCTTTGAGGGTCACCCGGACCTGAGGCGCCTGCTCATGTACGAGGAATTCCAGGGGTATCCCCTGAGAAAGGACTATCCCATCAACAAGCGCCAGCCTCTGATCGGGCCGAAGGTCTGACCGATGTGCAGGAGGGAACTGCCAGGGTTCGTGAGTGCCCGCGCCCAACTCTTTGCCGATGGTTCGAGCGCGGGCTTCGCCCGACCCGCCTCACGGCGGGTGCCCGCGAAGGTACGCTCGCTCCGCTCGCGACTTCCGCGATGAGGAGCTGGGGGGAGGTTCGGAAGGGGGACGGAGTCCCCCTCCGAGGTGATGGCTGAACGGACGAAGCAGGAACTGTTCCTGGGCGAAGGCTCGGCCCCTGTGGGGGGCGGGAGCCGGAACCTCCAGGTCAACATGGGGCCGGCCCACCCGGCCATGCACGGGATCATCCGGATCCTCGTCGAGCTGGACGGGGAAACGCTCGTCTCGGCCGACGTGGAGATCGGCTATCTCCACCGCGCCTTCGAGAAGCACTGCGAGACAGGGACCTATACCCAGGCGATCCCCTACACGGACCGCCTGAACTACGTTTCCCCCTTGATCAATAACTTCGGCTACGCCTCGTGCGTGGAGAAGCTTCTGGGGATTCACATCACGGAGCGCTGTCAGTACATCCGGGTGATCATGAGCGAGATCTCCCGCATCACCGACCACCTGACCTGCATCGGCGCCAGCACGATGGAGCTCGGGGCCTTCACGGTTTTCCTCTATATGATCAAGGCTCGGGAGTTCCTCTGGGAGCTGATCGAGGCGGTGACCGGGGCACGGCTCACGATCTCTTATTCCCGGATTGGCGGGGTCAAGGCCGATCTCCCGTCGGAGTTCGCCGAGCACTGCCGGAGCGCCTTCAAGGAGACGCGGACCGTTCTTGAGGAGAGCCACGCGCTTCTCACCCAGAACCGGATCTTCATGGATCGGATGAAGGGCGTCGGGGCGATCTCGCCGGATGAGGCCATTGGCTACGCCATCACCGGTCCCCTCCTCCGTGCCTGCGGGGTTCCGTATGACGTCAGAAAGGCCCAGCCCTACGACGTCTACGACCGGATGGAGTTCGAAGTCCCGACCGGGGAGAACGGGGACAATTACGACCGCTTCCTCGTCCGGATGGCGGAGATGGAACAGTCGATGCGGATCGTGGAGCAGGCTCTCGAGGAGATCCCCGGCGGTCCGATCAACGTCGATTTCGAGGGACGACCGCTGGTCGAACCGCCGGAATACGTGGACCGAGGGAAGTTTGGAAAGACCGAAGGCCTCCTCCTGCTTCCCATCGCCCTCTCCCCAAACCTCCAGGGGATGGAGCGGCCGGCTCACGGTCGGATCAACGCGCCGGACAAGCAAGTGGTCTTGCCCCCCAAGGAGACCACATACGGCTCCATCGAGGGGCTCATGAACCACTTCATGCTCATCATGGAGGGGTACGGGATCCGGCCGCCCGCTGGCGAGGCCTACTTCGCCGTCGAGGGGGCCAACGGGGAGCTGGGCTTCTACATCGTCTCCGACGGCACGGACCGCCCCTATCGGGTCCGCTGCCGACCACCCTGTCTGCCTCCGATGGCGGCGCTCCACCGGATGATCGAGGGCGGCATGGTCGCCGACGTCGTCCCGACCTTCGGCTCCGTCAATATGATCGGCGGCGAATTGGATCGATGAGGGATCTCAACCGATGAGCTTCGCAGGCCAGATGATCGCGTTTACCCCGACCCAGCTTGACGAGGTCCGAAGGCTCCAGGCCCTCTACCCTGACCCGCGGGCCGCCCTCCTGCCCGTGCTCCAGTTGGCCCAGGAGGCCTTTGGCTTCATCTCACCCGATGTCGAAGAATATGTGGCCGGCCTGTTCGATCTCTCCCCCGCCCATGTCCACGAGGTCGTGACGTTCTATACCCTCTTTTTCACCAAGCCGGTCGGACGACATATCCTGAGCGTCTGCCGCACCCTGTCCTGTCACCTTCTGGGGGCGCCGGATGTGGTGGCGTACTTGAAGGAGCGGCTGGGGATCGAGGTCGGGGAGACGACCAAGGATGGGATGGTGACCCTCTTTACGGTGGAGTGTCTCTGCGCCTGCGAGATGGCGCCCATGATGCAAGTCAACGATCGCTACGAAGGGCATCTGACGCGCGAGAAGATCGACCGCATCCTCGAAAGGCTCGAATAGGAGAATGGCCGAGCTTCTTCTGATGCGGAGGTTTGAGATCCCCGACTCGCACACCCTCCGGGTGTACCGCGAGACCGGCGGATACCAAGGGCTGGCACAGGCCTTCGGCATGACTCCCGCGGCCATCCTCGACGAGGTCAAGAAGAGTAATCTGAGAGGCCTGGGGGGGGCGGGGTTTCCTACGGCGGTCAAGTGGGGGTTTCTTCCCAAGGACAGCCCCAAGCCCAGATATCTGGTTGTCAACGCGGACGAAGGAGAACCCGGGACCTTCAAGGATCGTTACCTTTTGGAGCGGGACCCCCACGCGCTCATCGAGGGGATGGTGATCGCCGCCTACGCGATCGGCTCACACCTCTCCTTCGTCTACATTCGCGGGGAGTACATCAAGCCCTTCAGGATTTTTAGCGATGCGGTCCACGAGGCGTACGAAGCCGGACTCCTCGGGAAGAACCTCCTGGGCTCCGGATTTGATCTGAACGTGATCATCCACCGTGGGGCCGGGGCCTACATCTGCGGAGAGGAGACCGGGCTCATCTCCTCGTTGGAGGGGAAGAAGGGGTGGCCCAAGCTCAAGCCTCCGTTCCCGGCAGTTCGCGGGGCCTTTGACTGCCCCACCATCGTCAATAACGTCGAGACCCTTTGCCACGTCCCGCACATCATCACTCGGGGCGGAGAATGGTTCGCAGCGCTCGGGACCAAGACCCAGGGCGGGACCCGGATGTACTCGGTCTCGGGACATGTCGTCCGGCCGGGGGTCTACGAGCTTCCGGTCACAGCCACGCTCCGGGAGCTCATCTACGACCACGCGGGTGGGATCCCCCGTGGCAGGCGACTCAAGGCGGTGGTCCCGGGCGGCTCCTCGGCCCAGATCCTTACGGCCGAAGAGATCGATGTGACGATGGACGTGGACGGGCTCCGAGACGCGGGGACGATGGCGGGTTCCGCCGGGGTCATCGTGATGGACGAGAGCACGTGCATCCCCGAGGCCCTGTGGGTGCTGGCCCGCTTCTACGCCCACGAATCGTGTGGCCAGTGCACTCCCTGCCGGGAGTCCACGGGGTGGGTCGAGAAGATCCTGGCCCGCATTCTTTCCGGGAAGGGGAGACCGGAGGATCCGGACAACCTCCTGGACATCGCGAGGAGGGGAGCAGGGACCACGATCTGTGCCTTCTATGACGGGGCTGTGAACCCATACGTGAGCTACGTGGAGAGATTCCGGAGCGAGTTCGACTATCACATCCACCACGGGGAATGTGACGTTCAGCCCGGCCGTGTCGTGACAGGGCTCGAGACTCGCTGAGGCGTCCCAAGGGAGACCATGCCGAGACTCACGATTGATGGCAAGGAGATTGAGGTCCCCGCCGGGGAGAATCTCATCGAGGCGGCCCGCGGGCTCGGGATCGAGATCCCATACTACTGCTACCACCCGGGCCTCTCCATCGCCGGGCAGTGTCGTCTCTGTATGGTCGAGCTGGAAAAAAATCCCCGCCCCCAGATTGCCTGCAACATGGTGGCCATGGACGGAATGGTGGTTCACACCCAGACCCCCAAGGTGCTGGAGACCCGCAAGTCCATCATGGAGTTCCACCTGATCAATCATCCCCTGGACTGCCCGGTCTGCGATCAGGCGGGCGAGTGCTGGCTCCAGATCTACTACATGAAGCACGGCCTCTATGATTCCCGCTTCGTCGAGGACAAGGTCCATAAACCCAAGGCGGTCCCGCTCGGGCCGCATGTGATCCTGGATGCCGAGCGCTGCATCCTCTGCTCGCGCTGCACCCGCTTCTGCGACGAGATCACGAAGACCGGCGAGCTGGGGATCTTCAACCGGGGGGACCACTCCGAGGTCGGCCTCTTCCCCGGCAAGGTGCTCGACAACAGATATTCGGGGAACGTGGTAGACATCTGTCCCGTGGGGGCTCTGACCGACCGGGACTTCCGTTTCCAGGTGCGGGTGTGGTACCTCGACACGCAGAAGTCGGTCTGCCCCGGCTGCAGCCGCGGGTGCAATATCGAGATCCACTCGAATGTGCGGCGCCCTCACCATGCCCAGGGCCGACGGGTGGCGCGCCTGAAGCCCCGCTATAACCCCCACGTGAACGACTGGTGGATCTGTGATGCCGGCCGGTACGGATTTGGCTCCATCGACCAGGGCCGAATCACCTTTCCCCAGCTGAGAGAGGGCGGTTCGCTCAGGGAGGTCACGTGGCAAGAGGCTCTGGCGCTCCTGATCGATCGGCTCAGGGCATACGGCCCCGATGAGATCGGGCTCCTCGCCTCGCCCGAGATGACCAACGAGGAACTGTTCCTGATCCGGCGGCTCGCCGAGACGCTCGGGGTGAAGAACCTCGACTTCCAGATTCCGCCGCGCGAGCCAGGGGACGAAGACGATTTTCTGCTCAGGGCGGACAAGAATCCTAACACCCGGGGGGCCGAGGCCATCGGCCTGTGGCCGGCTGACCGAGGGCTGGATGCCTGGGAGATGATCGAGGCGCTCCGCAGGGAACAGCTCAAGTGCCTCTGGGTCTTCCACCACGACGTTACCCGGTGCGGATGGCCCGAGGGGGCGGTCCTGGAGGCCCTTCAAGCGGCTCAGTGCCTCATCTACACTGGCTCCAACGTGAACGGGATCGCGGAGCGCGCCCATCTTGTGCTTCCCGCGGCGACCTACGCGGAGAAAGATGGGACCTTCACGAACTTTGAGGGGCGTGTCCAGCGGATCCGGAAGGCGCTCCCCCCGCTCGGGGATTCACGCGCCGACTGGGAGATCTTGGGGGAGTGTCTGGAGGCCCTGAATGCAGGGCCCAAGCCAACGCGGCCGGAAGAAGTCTTTCGCGCCCTCGCTCACGCTGTGCCAGCCTTCGCCGGCCTCACGTATCGCGACTTAGGCGAATATGGTTTGATGCTTCGAGAGGTGGCGCATGGGGCTTCTCGCTGACCTCGGCATTGCCTTCGCCAAGGTGGCGTTTGTGATGCTGGTGGTCTTGAACTTCGGGGGCCTCCTCACCTGGGTAGAGCGGAAACAGTCGGCGATTATGCAGGATCGAATCGGGGCCAACCGGGCGTCAATCTTCGGCCTCCGCCTCTTCGGCCTCTTCCACCCGTTGGCGGATGCGATCAAGATGCTCACCAAGGAGGACTTCACCCCGGCTCGGGCGGAACGGTTCCTCTTCGGGATCGCCCCCTTCCTCTCGCTCTTCTTCGCTCTCGTTGCCTTCGCGACCATCCCCTTTGGCGATATGCTTCGGCTGGCGGGAAGGGAGATCTCACTCCAGGCCGTGGAGCTGAACGTTGGAATCCTCTACGTCTTCGCCATGCTCTCCCTGGGCGTCTATGGTGTCGTTCTGGCGGGGTGGGCCTCGGCGAATAACTACGCGCTTCTCGGAGGGCAGCGGGCCGCAGCGCTCATGCTCTCCTCCGAAATTGCCATCGGGGCGTCTATCGTGGGGGTGGCCCTTGTCTACGGCTCCCTGGACATGCAGGCGATCGTTCGGGGGCAGGGAGCGTACTGGCGTGATCTGTTGCCCAAGTGGGGAATCCTCACCCAGCCCCTGGGGTTCATCCTCTTCCTGACGGCGGGGATCGCGGCCACCAAGCGGATCCCGTTTGACATGCCTGAGGGGGAGTCGGAGATTATTGGCTACTTTGTCGAGTATAGCGGGATGAGGTTCGGGATGTTTATGATGGCAGACTTCGTCGAGACGGTGGTCATCGCGGGGATGTCCACTGCCCTGTTCCTCGGCGGCTGGCAGGTCCCCTTTCTCTTGAGCGATGGCTTCCATCTTCCTGGAAGTCTCCTCATCCCCCTCCCGCACCTTGCGGTCGTGGGCCTTCAAATCGGGGCCTTTCTCCTGAAAGTGGCCTTCATGTGCTGGTTGATGATGCTGATCCGCTGGACCCTGCCCCGCTTCCGGTATGATCAGGCGATGCGTCTTGGCTGGCTTGGCCTCTTCCCTCTCTCGATCCTCAACATCGTGCTCACAGGGCTGGTCCTCCTTCTGAGACCCGCGTAGAGTGTGAGGATGCAGCGGCCAAAGGTTGGTCTCCGCCAGCGGTTCTATCTGGTCGAGGTCTTGATCGGTCTCGGCGTGACGGCCCGCCACTTCTTCCGAAACCTGGCCCGCCACGCCGCCCACACGCTTTTCAGGCGGAGGGACGTGCGGGGCGCGGTCACGATCCAGTACCCTGAAGAGCGCCGCCCCTACTCGCCCCGTCTGAGGAGCCTTCATCGCCTGGTCCGGCGGGAGGACGGCTCACCCCGCTGCGTGGCGTGCATGATGTGCGAGACGGTCTGCCCGGCCCACTGCATCTACATCGTGGCCACGGAGCATCCGAACCCCGACATTGAGAAGATGCCGGCCCGCTTTGACATTGATCTGGGGAAGTGCGTCTTTTGCGGCTTCTGCGTGGAGGCTTGCCCGGAGGATGCGATTCGCATGGACACGGGTATCTTAGAATTCTCCGCGTACTCTCGGGAAGGGATGATCTACACGATGGAAACGCTCCTCGCCTTGGAGCCGGCGGATGAAACCGGCCGCCCTCGCTCCCCGGTTCCCCTGCCGGCGCGGTAGCAGGCTGATGAAAAAGGCCCATCTGCGGCGTTGGCTTCGTCGCTCGTCGTTGCAACGTACGACCAAGTACGCCTCACTCCTCGCTTCCTCGCCGCCTTGCATCTGGACCTTTTTGATCAGC
>Ga0184637_10003128_pt1 | contig 10430 bp, 7 predicted proteins | sample PLM3_127_b2_FD_133143 | JGI IMG/M metagenome (GOLD analysis project Ga0184637, IMG submission 133143) | Groundwater sediment microbial communities from an aquifer in East River, Colorado, USA - PLM3_127_b2 | ecosystem: Environmental > Terrestrial > Soil > Riparian zone | place: USA: East River... | reverse complement strand
GCGCGGCGCCAATCCTCGCCCGCGGCATGGGCGGCGCGGAAGCGCGTCATGTGGCGTCCTTATGGGCGACGCGATCCATCGCCTCGGTCACCAATGGAAGCAGGTGTTGCACCATCACCGCCACGCCCTTGCCGTTGGGATGCAAACCGTCCGCCTGATTTAGGCCGGAATCCTGTGCCACATCCTGCAACAGGAAGGGCATAAAGAGAAGATCATGCGCCTTGGCGAGTTCCGGATAAAGCGCGTCAAAAGCGTTCTTATACTCGGCGCCCAGGTTGGGCGGCGCCAGCATCCCGGCCAGCACGATTTCCACCTTGGCCGCCTCGGCCTTGGCGATGATCGCCTCCAAATTGGCGCGGGTGTTGGCGGGGTCGATGCCGCGCAACATGTCGTTGGCGCCCAGCGCCAGGATCATGATCCGGGGCTGATCCGCCAGCGCCCAATCGATCCGCGCGGCACCCGCGGCCGTGGTATCGCCGGAGACACCGCCATTGATCACGAGCGCGCGACGACCCATCTTATCCAGGGCCAGGTTCAATTGCGTGGGCAGGGTCTCCGTCTCGGACAGGCCGAGGCCGGCGGTCAGCGAATCGCCGAAGGCGAGGATCTTGACCGGCTCGGCGGCTTCCGTCGATAGACCGGGCGGGAGCAGGGCAAGCGCCAGCAAGCCGCGCAGGAACCATGCACGTCGAATCCATCGGGGCGCGACAGAAGGGGAAGAGTTCTTGAACGACCACAACATTGAGCGCGACATCCGCAATTTAACTGTGACCAAGTCCGCTGGGGCAAAGTCCAGCGATGGGCCAGCCATTCACCTGGACGGCGTGCATCTGACACTGGCGAGCGAAGCCGGCCGCGTCAACATCCTGCACGACATCCAACTTCACATCGACGTGGGCGAGACGGTGAGTCTGGTGGGGCCGTCGGGTTCCGGCAAGACCTCGCTGCTGCTGCTGATCGCCGGATTGGAACAGGCGAGCGCCGGACGCATCGCGGTCAGCGGCCGCGAGTTCACGAAAATGTCAGAAGACGATCTGGCGCTGCTGCGCCGCGACCGCATCGGCATCGTGTTCCAGAATTTCCACCTGATCCCGACCATGAACGCGGCGGAGAATGTCGCGGTGCCGCTGGAGCTGGCCGGCATCGCCGATGCGTTCGCGCGCGCGGAAGCGGCGCTGGACGCCGTCGGCCTGTCGCATCGCTTGACGCATTATCCCGCGCAATTGTCCGGCGGCGAGCAGCAGCGCGTGGCGCTGGCCCGCGCGCTGGCGCCGCGTCCCGCATTGCTGCTGGCCGACGAGCCGACCGGCAATCTCGATCTGGAGACGGGGGCGAAGATCATCGACCTCCTGTTCGCCCAGGCGCAGGCCATCGACGCGACGTTGCTGCTGATCACGCACGATCCCGCACTCGCGGCGCGCTGCCGTCGGCAGCTGCATATGGCGGACGGTCAGATCGTCAGCGACAGTGCGGGCGTGCGATGATGAGTTTGTTGTATCCCTCGGATGCTCTTGCAATTCCTGTGATGACGCTCTGGCGCGAAAGACCACTCGCTGAACCCCTTCCCCCCTTGCGGGGGAAGGTGGGGAAGGGGGGTGTTGCAGCACCGGGTGTTTGCGAGACATCGCCTGTGGCGATGCGCGCCTGCCGGCGCGCTACCCCCCTTCCAGCTCCGGCTAAGTTCGCTGCGCTCACTAAGCCTTCGCATCCTTCCCCCGCAAGGGGGGCAGGGAAAGGGTGCGCCGCATGACCGCGCTCCCCGTCTCCTTCCGCATCGCGGCGCGGGAGTTGCGCGCGGGCACGCGCGGGTTCCGGCTGTTTATCGCCTGTCTCATTCTGGGCGTCGCGGCGATCGCCGGCATCGGCTCGATCAGTGCCGCGGCGATCGCCGGGATCGCGGGCAATGCGCGGGCGATCCTGGGTGGCGATCTGGAAGTGCGGCTGACGCATCGCGGAGCGGATGCGGCAGAGCTGGCGGCGATCGAAAAGCTCGGCCAGGTCTCGCACGTCATCGAGATGCGCGCGATGGCGAAGCCGCAGAGCGGCGAACTGCCGAGCTTGGTCGAGCTGAAAGCGGGCGACGACGCGTATCCGCTCTATGGCGCGCTTACCCTTTCGACCGATGCGCCGATGGCCGAATTGCTGGCGCGGCAGCCGGACGGCACCTATGGCGCCCCAACATATGGTGCCCTGGCGCATCAGGTACTGTTGCAGCGCGCCAAGCTGAAGGTCGGCGATCATCTGATCGTCGGCAATGCGCGGTTCCAGATCACTGCGGCGATCGAGCGCGAGCCGGACGCGACGACGCAGGTCTTTGCGCTTGGGCCCCGCCTGCTGATCTCGCAAGAAGCGCTGAACGCCACCGGATTGGTGCAGCCGGGCAGCCTGGTCTATCACTCCTACCGGGTGAAAATCGCGCCCGGCGTGGACCGCATCGCCGCGGGCGATCAGCTCAACGCGCAGTTTCCGGCCGCCGGCTGGCGCATCCGCCAGTTGGAGGATGCGGGCAGCCGCACGCGTGACTTCCTGGAGAATACGCGCTCCTATCTCGACCTCATCGGCTTGAGCGCTCTCTTGATCGGCGGGCTTGGCATCGCCAATGCGGTGCGCGCGCATCTGGAGAGCAAGGCGCGCGCCATCGCCGTGCTGAAATGTTTGGGCGCCGGCACCATGCAGATCGCCGTCGTGAACTTGCTGACCATCGGCGCCATGGCGGCTTTGGGCATCGTCGCGGCGCTGGCGATCGGCGCCACCGCGCCGTACCTGTTCCAGGCTTCGCTCGGCGGCCTCGGCGTCGACGTGGCGACGGGCCTCTATCCGCTGCCGCTGATCCGCGCCGCCGCTTTCGGTGCGGTCACCGCCTTCGCCTTCTCGCTGCCGTTCCTGCTGCGCGCCGCGCGCACCAAGCCGGCGCAATTGTTCCGCGCCGCGGCGCTGGAGCTGGGCGGGACCAGCCGGCGCGATGTCTTCTATGTCGCTGTCGCGGCCCTGGTGTTGAGCGCGCTGGTGATTGCAACCTCGGACAATCCGCTGCTGGCGGCGGGTTTCGCGCTGGCCGCCGCCGCGACCCTGGCGGCGTTTCGCGGCTTGTCGGCCGCGATCCAGGCGCTGGCGCACCGGGCGCAGCGGCGCCTGCAATCCGCGGCCTTGAAACATCACCAGCGCGCTTTGCGCTTCGCGCTGGCGACCCTGGGCCGGCCCAGCGCGCCGGTCGCCAGCATCGTGTTGTCCATCGGCCTCGGCCTCACCGTCCTGATCGCGGTGGCGCTGATCCAGGGCAGCATCCTCGCCGATCTGGGGCGCAATCTGCCGGCCCGCGCGCCCAGCTTCTATTTCATCGACATCCAGCCGGATCAGGTCGCTCCATTGCAGAAGATGGTCATGGCGACTCGCGGCGCCAGCGATTTCGAGCGCGTGCCGATGCTGCGCGGCCGCATCATCAGGATCAAAGGCACGCCGGTCGAACAGATCACGCCGCCGAAGGATCTGGAATGGGTGCTGCGCGGCGACCGCGGGCTGACCTGGTCGGCGGCACCTTTGCCCGGCGCCAAGATCGTCGCAGGCGATTGGTGGCCGGAGGATTACAAGGGCGAGCCGCTGATCTCGCTCGACCAAGGCACGGCGGAGGGATTCGGGCTTCAGCTCGGCGACAGCATCACGGTCAATCTGCTGGGCCGCGAAGTGACCGGCAGAATCGCGAACTTGCGTGAAGTCGACTGGTCGTCGCTGTCGATCAATTTCGTCATGGTGTTCTCGCCCGGCCTGATGGAATCGGCCCCCCAGACCAACATCGCCACGGTGCGGGTGCCGGAGGACGAGGAGGGCGCCTTGATGAACCGCGTCGCGGCGCAGTTCCCCAACATCTCGGCGATCCGGGTGAAGGACGCGCTGGCCACCGCGCTGGAATTGCTGGCCCAGGTCGGCGGCGCCATTCGCGGCACGGCGCTGGCGACCTTGGGTGCGGGCATCCTGGTGCTGGCGGGCGCCGTGGCGGCGGGGCGGGAGAAGCGCATCTACGAGGCCGTGCTGCTGAAGATGCTCGGCGGCCGGCGGCGCGACATCGCGCTGGGCTATCTGTGGGAGTTCGGCCTGCTGGCCCTGATCAGCGCGGCGCTCTCCGTCGTGCTCGGCGCCTTCGGCGCCTGGCTGTTCCTGACGCTGAAGGTGAAGGCGGCCCTGGTCTTCGCTCCGGCCCTGGTCGCCCTGGTGCTGGCCATCGCGCTGGCGCTGGCCCTGCTGCTCGGCTTCTGGGGCTCCTGGCAGGCGCTGGGGGCCAAAGCGGCGCCCTATTTGCGCAACGAATGATGTTTCGCCGCCTTCCGCGCGGCGCAACTTTTAATACATAACGACTCGCCATAGTTCCATTTTCATGCAACTGTGCCATCGCAGTTGCATTAGAATCTGCTACATCTAGTTTGTCGTTTTGGCGCGACGCCGGGAACCCGTGGGGACGGGCCTCGAGTGGCGGTGCGGGATATAGAGGGCAAGTCGCATGTATCGATTGCCGCCAGCGGCAAGCGGGCCGGAATTTCGCGCCCTGCTGGATTACTGGATCGCCAGCTTTCCGAAGGCCAGCATTCCGAAGGACGGCGCCGCAGGCCGATTGCCTGGCCGGCTGCCTGGTCGACAGCACATCGATCCGGCGGAATTGCCGGCGCGCCACCTGGCGCAATTGCTGCTGCTCGACGTGGTGCCGGCTAGCCCACGCCGGTTCCGCTTCCGCGTCGCCGGCACCGCTTTCTCGACCATCGCCGGGCGCGACGTCACCGGCCTGCATTATGACGAGATCGGCGCGCCGGAGCAGGTCGCGCCGGCAATGGCCGCGTTCAATCTGATCGTCGATCGCGCACAGCCCGTGTTCCTGGAGGGCGTGTTGACCTTGCCATCGGACGATCATTTCTGGGTCAAGCGCCTGGGCCTGCCGCTGGCGCAGGACGGAAGCAACGTCGACATGGTGCTGGCTCTGTGGGTGGCCGAACGGCAATCGCGCGCCGATGTCGCCCGCGCCTTGCTGACCGGCGCGGAGGTGCCCGGTCCGCAATTGCTGGAGCGGATCTAGGTCATATTGCACTTTGACGGTCAGGAAGTCGTCGACGTTGAGTTGGTGGACCATCACTGAGGTGTGAATATGAAATTGCCCGAGAACAAGCTGCGCGCGATTCATCCGGGAGAGATCCTGGCGGACGAACTGCAAGAGCTTGAATTGACCGCCCGAGCCTTCGCCGGAGCGCTCAAGGTGCCGCACAATCGCATCACCACCATTCTCAACAAGCAGCGCAGCGTCACCGCCGATACGGCGCTTCGGCTGGCGGACTATTTCGGCACAACGCCGCAATTCTGGATGAATTTGCAGCAGCAGTACGATCTGAAAATCGCCGAAGCGGAGAAGGGGCCAGCGATCCGCAAGCAGGTGAGACGTCACGCTGCCTAGCAGCACTACCGCCGCAGTGCGTGGCGCTTGAAATCGGTGATGGTGTAGGCGCCGGTGGCGAAGACGAGGGCGAAATAGACCAGGGCGGCGACGCCGACCAGCACAACCAGCGCCGCGATGCGCTCGAACTGCGGGCCCGTCAGCCGATCCGCCAGCAGATATTGCCCGCCGATCAGCGCCGCCGCCATCGCGAGGTTGGCCAGCACCAGACGCGGCATGTTGCGCTTCAGCCGCTGGTCCAGCACCAGATGGCCAAGCTTGCGCAACCGCGCATAGAGCAGCGCGCAATTGATCCAGGCGGCGAGCCCGGTGCCGAGCGCGATGCCGACAAAGCCGATCTTCCAGAACAAGGCGAGGCAGATGGCGATATCGGCAACCACGGTGATGACCGAATATTTGAACGGCGTCACCGTATCCTCGCGAGCGAAGAAGCCGGGCTGCAGCGCCTTGTTCAGTACGAAGGCGGGCAGGCCGATGGAAATCGCCATCAGCGCCAGCGCGGTGTTGTGCGTTGCTTCCGCGGTGAAGGCGCCGCGCTCATAGAGCACGCGGATGATCGGCGCGGCGGCGACGATCAATCCCACCGTGGCGGGCAGGATCAGCAGCAGCGCGAATTCGATGGAGCGGTTGAAGGCCGCCATCGCCTCCGCCGCGCGGCCGCCGCGGATGGCCCGCGTGAGGACCGGCAGCAGCACCACGCCGATGGCGGCACCGATCAGCGCCAGCGGCAATTGATAGAGCCGGTCGGCATAGGAAAGATATGACACCGCCTGGTCCTGCAGGCTGGCCAGGATGGTGGCGATCATGATGCTGATCTGCGCCATGCCGCCGCTGATCAGGCCGGGCACCATCAGCTTCACCACCTGGCGGATTTCGCCGTCGACCGCCGGCCGCGGCAGGCGCAGCGACATGCCGGCAGCGGCCGCGGCGATGAACAGCCAGAGGAATTGCAGCAGCCCGGCCAGCGCCACGCCCCAGGCCAGGACCAGGCCCGGCTGGTCCGCGCGCGGGGCGATGAACACCAGGCCCAGCACCAGCACCAGGTTGAGCAGGATCGGCGCCGCCGCGGCGTGGCCGTAGCGATGCAGCGGATTCAACACGCCGCCCAGCAGCGCCGCCAGGCACATGAACAGCAGATAGGGAAAGGTGATGGCGGTGAACAGCACCGTCATGCCGAACTTGCCCGGATCGTCGATGAAGCCCGGCGCGAACAGCATGATCAGCCATGGCATCGCCAGTTCCGCCAGGATGGTCAGCAGCAGCAGGAAGACCAGCATGGTCGCCAGCACCTTTTCCGCGAAGCCGCGCGCCACCGGCGCGCCGCCTTCCTCCAGCCGCCGCGCGAACATCGGCACGAAGGCGGAATTGAACGCCCCTTCGGCGAACAGGCGGCGGAACAGGTTGGGCAGACGCATGGCCACGAACCAGGCGTCGGCGATCGGCCCGGTGCCGATCAGACTGGCGATCAGCACATCGCGCACGAAACCCAGCACGCGACTGGCCAGGGTCAGCGTGCCGACTTTGAGGATGGAGCGGATGGAGAACATAAGGCGAAGATTCAGAGGTCAGATGTCGGGCGTATAGATGTGACAGATTAATCCCGCGGCGTCAGTACTCCGATGGTCGCACCAACTCGCTGAACCCCTTCCCCCCTTGCGGGGGAAGGTAGGGAAGGGGGGTGTTGCAGCGCCAGGTCTTCGCGAGATATCGCCTCCGGCGATGCGCGCCTGTCAGCGCGCTACCCCCCTCCTAGCTTCGGCTAAGCTCGCTTCGCTCGCTAAGCCTCAGCGTCCTCCCCCGCAAGGGGGGAGGAGGATTATTGTTGTGGGGCTTACTGCGCCGCTGACGTCACCGCGGCCGCCGCCTGTTCCGCGTCCTGCAGCACCTCCATCAGCGCGGCGCGGACGGCTTTCAGGCGGGGCTCGGCTTCGATTTTCAGGCCGAAGCGATCCTTGACGTAGAATGTGTCGACAGCGCGGTGGCCGAAGGTCGAAATCTTGGCATTGGCGATGCGCAGATCCTGCGCCATCAAGGCGGCGGTCAAAGCATGGACCAGGCCGCGCCGGTCGCGCCCGGTGATCTCGATGACGGTGAAGGCGGTGCTGGCCTTGTTGTCGATCAGCACCCGCGCCGCGACCGGGAAGGCGCGCACGGCCGGGTTCACATGCGGCGGCAGGGTCTTCAGCGCCGCCAGGGTCGCTTCCGGGGATTGCAGGACGCGCTCGATCGTCGCGCTGAGGCGCGCAAGTCTTGTCGGTTGGTCGAACGGCCCGCTTTCGGAATCCTGGATCACGAACACGTCCAAGGCCATGCCGTTCTTCAAGGTGAAGATGCGCGCCTCGCCGATGCTGGCCCCGCTCAGCGCAAAGGCGCCGGCAAGCTGCGAGACCAGGCCGACGCGGTCAGGCACGTAGATGGTGACCTCGGTCATCGCCTCCCAGGCATCGATGCGGAAATCGACCGAGAGCGTGCGCTTGTCGAGTTCGGCCTCGCGGATCAGCCGCGCGTGGCGCTCCAGGATGGGCAGCGGGAAGGAGAGCCAATAGGCGGAATGACCGCGCTCGAGATGCGCCGCGATCTCGTCGGCCGGCCAGTCGGCGAGCTTCTGGCGCAGCTCGCCCAGCACGTTCCCCACCTGCGACTCGCGGCCCGCGAACACCATGCCGCCGGAGAGATACTCGACCGCCCGGTTATAGAGATCGCGCAAGAGCTGCGCCTTCCAGCCGTTCCAGGTCTTCGGCCCGACGGCGCGGATATCGGCGACGGTCAGGACCAGCAGCAGCCGCAGCCGCTCCAGCGACTGCACCTGGTCGGCGAAATCGGCGATGGTCTTGGGGTCGTCCAGGTCGCGCTTGAAGGCGGTGTTGGACATCAGCAGGTGATAACGCACCAGCCAGGCGACGGTTTCCGTTTCCTCGGCGCTGAGGCCCAGACGCGGGCAGAGCGCCTCCGCGACGTCGGCGCCGAGGATCGAATGATCGCCGGCGCGGCCCTTGGCGATGTCGTGCAGCAGCACCGCCAGATACAGCACGCGGCGCGACAGCACCTCATGCACCACGGAACTGGCGATCGGCGCCTCGTCCTTCAGTTCCCCGGTCTCGATCTTGTGCAGCAGGCCGAGGGCGAAGATGGTGTGCTCGTCCACCGTGTAATGGTGGTACATGTCGAACTGCATCTGCGCCACGACGCGGCCGAAATCCGGCACGAAGCGGCCGAACACGCCGGCCTCGTTCATGCGCCGCAAGGTCGTCTCCGGACCCTTGGACGAGGTCAGGATCTCCAGGAACAGGGCGTTGGCCCCCGGATCCTCGCGCAGGCCGCGGTCGATCAGCTTGCCGCGGTCGGCGATCCAGGTGAAGGTCATCGGCTGGATGTCGAGATCGTGCTTCTGCGCCACGCGAAAGATGCGGATGAGATCCAGCGGATGCTCGTCGAAATGCTTGGCCTTGGGCGCCGACAGCCGCCCGCCGTCGATGGCGAAGCCTTCGATCTCGCGCTTGCGCAAACCGATCGAGGGCAGGCGGATGAAGGAGCGCTTCAGATGCTGCGCCTCGACCGCGGTGCAGAAGAAGCGCGTCAGCTCGCCGACATTCTTGGCGGTGAGGAAATAGTGTTTCATCAGCCGCTCGACCGCGTTGTTGCCGGCATGGTCGCGGTAGCCGAGGCCGCGCGCGATCTCGAGCTGCACGTCGAAGGTCAGTTTGTCTTCGGCGCGGCCACGCAGATAATGCAGATGACAGCGCAAGGTCCACAGATAGGCGTCCGCCTTGTCGAAGCGCTGCGCCGCCTTGGGAGTCAGCACGCCTTGCTCGACGAGCTGGTCGAGGGTGTCGGCGCGATAGAGAAAGCGGCCGATCCAGCGCAAGGTCTGCAGATCGCGCAGGCCGCCCTTGCCCTCCTTGATGTTGGGCTCGAGCTGATAGCGCGACGGGCCGAACTTCTCATGCCGCACGCGGCGCTCGGCCAGCTTCGCCTGATAGAAGCTCTCGCCTTGCCCGGCGACGCACTCCTTCAAGAAGCGCTTGCGGAACTTGTCGAACAGCTCCTGGTCGCCCCACAGATAGCGCGCCTCGAGCAGAGAGGTGAGGATGGTGAGGTCGCCCTTGGCGCGGCCCAGGCACTCGTCGATGGAGCGCGCCGCCTGGCCGACCTTCAAGCCCAGGTCCCACAGGCGATAGAGGATGTATTCGACCACCTGCTCGCAATGGGGGGTGAGCTTGTAGGGCAGCAGGAACAGGAGGTCGATGTCGGAGAACGGCGCCAGCTCGCCGCGGCCATAGCCGCCGATGGCGACCAGGCTCAGCTTCTCGGCCGCCGACGGGTTGGCGAGCGGGTAGAGCGCCTCGGTGGTGAAGTCATAGATGGCGCGGATCAACTGGTCGATCAGGAAGCTGGTCTCGCGGGCTAGGCGCCGGCCGCTCTCGGCGGCGCGCGGGTCGGCGTCGAAGCGACGGCGGATCTCCGCCCGGCCCTTGGCCAGATGCAGGCGCAGCACGGCGCCGATGGCGGCGGTTTCCATGCGCGGATCGGCCGAATCCACTACGGCCGCGCGCAGCGCCTGGACCAGCGCCCGGCGGTCCAATATCTCGCGCTGCCGCTCGATCCCGCGCTCCGGAGAGCGTTCGGAACCCGTGTCGGCGTCGCGGTCCGACTTGGCGCGGGCGGTCTGCAGATTCATGGCCGTAAGATAGGCTCTGAAGGGGTTAAGGGAAAGTGACGAGGGGGCATGGCGCCACCCCAAACCGTCATGCCAAGGCCGTCGCTAGCAAGGCCTAGTCGGGCTATCTCCGCCGTCATGCCAAGGCTTGGCCTTGGCATCCACGAGTTTGGCGCCGCTAGACGAGGTGGTCATACAGGTCGGCCCAATCCGGATTGTTCTCCACGATCAGTCGGACTTTCCAGGCGCGCGGCCAGCCTTTGATAACCTTTTCGCGGCGAATGGCCGATTGGATAGTTTCGTGGGGTTCGGCGAAGACGAGGTGTTTAAGGCCGTATTTCT
>Ga0184637_10003127_pt1 | contig 10431 bp, 12 predicted proteins | sample PLM3_127_b2_FD_133143 | JGI IMG/M metagenome (GOLD analysis project Ga0184637, IMG submission 133143) | Groundwater sediment microbial communities from an aquifer in East River, Colorado, USA - PLM3_127_b2 | ecosystem: Environmental > Terrestrial > Soil > Riparian zone | place: USA: East River... | reverse complement strand
GTGGACATAGGGCTGGATTGCAATCAGCGGAAGCACGGCGACGAAGGCCGGCATTACGGCGAAGTCTACTTCGGCTCCCGTGAGAGCCATGGCTCGCGCTGCCTGCAAGGACCAAAGAATATCGCCATGCTTCCCGCTGAACGTCAGCAGCACCCTCCGCGCCACAATAATTTACCTTCTGGCTATTTCTTCTTGGGCGGTTCGCCGTTGAGCTTGGTTTCAATGGCGTCGAACTTGGTCATCAACTTGGCATCTGCCGACCGCAGGCCAACGGGCACCAGGATGGCCGCGATCAACGCCAGGAAGGAGCCGATGGCCATCAACGGTTGACCCAGGTTCACAGCTTCACCGGGAGGATCATAAGTAAGCACGAACGTAGCTACACCACCTATGATTCCTCCCAGGATCGTCTTCCAGCCCATGTTCACCACTGCTAACTCTTACCCTTCTCTGCGGACTTGTCCTTCTCGCCGAAGTAGAGCCCAACCGCTAATCCCACCGAGGTGTCCCATGGATAGACCTCATGCTCCTCGCCGGTGAATACGTCACGAGCCTTGAAGTTGAAGTCGCCAAAGAACCGATCGAACGACAGTTCCAAGCCCGCCTCCATACCTACGGAGAACGCATCGGGTCCGTTGGGGTGGGCTACCAGGGCACCGATGTATGGGGCAGTATCTACTCCGATCATCGAGTAATCCTCGATGAACAACCCCAAGGCGACTTCTACTGTCTGATCCCACGGCACCGGGTCATCGGTCTCCTTGCTCTTCCAAAAATCATGGACCGTGAATCGTGGGTTTAGGTAAATGTGGCCGCTGGTAAAGTCCACCCCTACAGTAGCGTTGTTCGACCAACGATCCAGCCCCTGGAGGTGTTCGACGCCGAGCTGAATGTAGGGATAGGCATTGGTTTCGGCCGCTACTGGTAGGGCGAGGAAGATGCTCAGCAGGGCCAGGGCTGCCGCCGCCGCTGCACCCTTCTTAGTCTTACTCTTGTCCTCGCCCTTAGTCTTCTTGGGTTTCTTGGGGTTCTTCCGTACCGGTTTATTTGGAGCCTTTGGCATCGCTTGCTTCCCTTTCTTGGTTACAGTGACTCGATGGTCACGTTCCTGACCGTGAGACCGAAATCGGAACGGGGCGCAGCCGCGCTGTTATCCACGTTCCCAAAACCTGCCCAATTCCAGAATACGTTGAAGTCCTTGGCGTCGGCGTCTGTGTGGGTGAATCCTCGGACACCAACGCCCACGTATTCGACGGTGCCGAACACCTTGCCCTGCACGGGATCATAGGTCGCCGTGACGACCGTCGTGCGCCACCGATCGGCAACGTAGGCACCGGCGACCCGGGTATTGAGCCGCACATCCATGACTAGCGGCCCGTCCTTGTACCCCTGCACTACAGCATCGAAACCATCAGGCCCCTGGCGGGAGAAGTCAACCCGGACGTTGCGGGCGACCCATTCATCTCGCGTCCGCCCCGTGCCCGATGCAGCCCATAGGCCACCGAGGTGCTGCCCGGGGGCCACGGTATTAGTGAGCCAGGTATGGTTGAACTTCGAGTCCCAGCGGAACTTGATCGTCCGCTTGTCCAGGCGTGGAGGCCGACGGAGGCAATTGGCGTTGTGGTTCATCTGGCCCTCGGTGGTGGTACTCCTGAAATTGGCCGGGTCATCCACGCACCAACCCTTCCAGAAACCCGAGGTGACGCACTTGCTATTGAGGTACTGGCAATCTCCATCATCGCCGCAGTCACCACCAATGGGCGGGGTCGGTGGCTCCTCGGGCGGCTCCTCCGGTGGCACTTCACCGGGGGGCGTAGTCGTAGCGGCCTCCAGCGCCGCCTTGAGGGCGACGTAGGTATTGTCTTCAAGTTTGACGTATCTCATCGAACCACCTCCCTTTCAATACGCAGCAACGTCGCGTTGGCGGCGTTGATTCGCTCCTCCAGGCGAACGATAGCCTGGCCATCGACCCGCACCAACGCCTCAAGTACCTCTACTCGACGCATAGCCTCGGCGTGCATCAACCGGGCGTCCTCCATGGCATCGTCGTACAAAACCTTGGCACCGGCACCGATTGCCGCGATGAGTACGCCGATAATGAATCGCTCAATCCACTTTTCATTTGACAACGGCCTTCTCTACCCTTCCGAGTCGGACCTCCAGTGTATCTACTCGCACTTCGAGCCGCATCGTGCGCAGCGAATCGATCGCGATTATAGACTCAATCTTATCGATCTTATCCATGGTCCTCAGTCCGCGATGCTGGTAGCGGTAGGTGGCAATGCCAAAGCCGATAAACATCACGCCCAGAAAAGTTATCGCCCATCGTACGTATCCGTTCTTAAGCATAGATCGACAGCGGTCCTTCCAGGTAGACCGTCGCGCGGCAGATCGCCCGCTCGATTGGCTTGGTCGGGCCGCCGGTCGTGATTGGCGTCACCACCACTCCGATCCAGGTCGCTGCCGTGATCCCGGTCAAGTCCACCCCTATTTCATTCCAATCCCCGCCGCAGATGTTGTCACCAAGGTCAGCCTCAAGATCCAGGGTCGTAGTGCTGACAAAATTATTGATCGTGTATGCCACCGTCAGGGCGATGCTGGCGTTGAGATCGCTAGCCTCAACACGGAGCACCATCCGCGTCCATACGTGATAGGCGGGGTTATATGGATAGCGCGCGATGACGAACGTGCGCGGGACCTCGAACTGCCCCGGAAAGGTGGTCATGGTGAATACCGTGGCGATCTGCCCGATGAGCAGCCGATTGGCCACGTTGTCACGGCTCTGCTCAGTCAACGTGCGGTTCACGGTGAGCAGGTCGGGATGGTAGAGGTGGCGCGCCGGCATCGCTAGAATGGCGGGAACGATGAATGGTAGAGGATGCCGGCGCCCCAGTTCAGGCTGATCTGCTCAATAGATGCCTGGACTCCACCAACTGGGTTATTGACCCGTATTCTCGATCCAATCCAGGTGGGAGCAACAATGCTGGAGAGATCGACGGTGATTTCACCGCCATTATGGAGCCCAATGCCCCAGAGTTCAAGATTCTGCGGCGCTCCCAGGATGAGATTCCACGATATGCCATCGTTAATCGTGTACTCCCAGAAACTGGAAGTCCCAGAGACATTAAAGTGCCCGACGATTAGCAACCGGTCGTAGGGATTCTTGGCCGGATCGTAGTAGAAGCGGAAGAACACCAGGTATTGTGGATCAAGCTCGTGGAATTCGTCTACGGTGCCATCTTGATTAGCAAATGTTAAGTGGCCGGCGTTATTTCCTATCATACGGGCCATGCGCAGGTCCTGGCGGACGAGGCGATTGATCTTGGCCGAGAAGACAATTTCTCCCTGGTCTGCATCGAAGTTGACGATATCCTGCGCCATCGTACTATCCGATCACTGGTAGAGTTGAATTCTCCAGCCACGCTCCAGCCGAGAAGATCCGCACTCCATCCTCAGATGAGGCTGGCGAGCTATCATTGGCTGGAGTTACGGTTAGAGTAAGCCGCACGCTGATCCAATTATCCACCACGTCGGAGACGTTTAGAACAAACTTCCCCGCGCTGGCACCAAACCACGATCCGAGAGAACCGTCAAGAGTAAACGGTATCCAGCTAAAGTCATTTTTGTTATAAGCCCACTCATGGCTCCCGCCAAATTCGTTCCTTATTTCACCATGAATGACCAACTGATCTAGGTCAAGAATGCTGTTCCTGAAAAATCTGGCAATAATCAAGCTGCGCACCGTTGGCAAGCTGGGATCAATTCCCACTCCACCAGGGGTATAGAGGTGCCCATACTCCATGCTGATGAAGCCCTGGTGCCGCCCGACGACCCAATCTTGAGTAGTAATGCGATCGAGGCCGGCAATCGCCGGATCGAGGGTGTTGTCGGGCCGCCGACCGGTCAGGATCGGCTCCTGGTAGACGGCCATGGGGATCTCGGCGGACATCAGAAGTACACCCAGCAGTCGTCGGCGAAGTGTTCGACTACGTAGAAGCCAAAGCCGCACCCGGTGAGCGACTGGAGGAAGCGGTCGGTGGTGATGCCGTCAACGTCGATCTCAGGCAGCGGGACCATGCGCTTGCGCAGCTCGACCAGCTCGATGAACTGCTCCCGGAACGGCAGTAGGCTCTGCACGAAGGCGAAGTTGGCCAGCGTGAGGCCGTAGCGCTGCGCCTTGAGCTTGACCGTGAACAACTCCTGCGGCAGCGACCAGCGGTTGTAGAATTGCTGGGCGATCTGCTCGACGATCGTGTCCTGCACCGCCGCGAAGCCCCGAAACTCCACCGTCGAGGGGGCAGGCTGGCGCACTCCAAACCGCTGGAAGCTGCTGTTCTCCTCATCAGTGCGGGGCCAGCTCAGCCCATTGTCAAACACCCGGGTATTCTGATTATACGCGAAGCTGAACCGGAACTCGTTGTAGATCGGGATTTCCTCCGTCGTGAGGTCGATCAAGTCGTCCCAGTGGCAGAACGACTCCAGGGTGCTGCGGTCCTCGCGCCGGGGGATGAAGGTGATGATCGAGATCCGCCCGTCGGGCAGGGGGAAGGTGGTAGCCGATAGATGCCGGCTGAGGGCCGACAGCTCGTGGAGTGCGGTCTGCTCGCTATCCTGGATGTACGTGATCTCGACGTTGATTGGCAATCCGATCAGGCTGTCGAACGCTACGTTGTCGATCTCCGTGACGCTGTTCAGGTTGCCGCCCTCGGGCGAGATCAGCAGGTCCTTGATCACCTCGCTGATGGCCCCAGTGCTACGCCACACCGTCTGGATCTTGGTGACATTCGGGGCGCCCCAGGCCACGCTGGTAGTCCAGTTCGATGGCTGGATTGTGATCCGCCCGCTGTCGCTGGTCCATGGAGCCGAGCGGCTGCCCGTGCCGTCGTTGCCCGTGAGCGAGCCCTTGGCGGTGAACTGGTCGGAGTTCAAGAAAGTAAACGTCCACTCCTCGACCCGTGCGCCCTCATTGAGCGTGAGGCCGTTGATGAAATTACCGGTGGGCGGGGTATTGCCCCCGGTGTCGACGATCCGTCCGGTGGCATTGGCCCCCAGCGGCTTGTCGAGCAGGCGCTTGAACGGGTTGCCAAGGCGCCAGGTCGTGTGGCCCAGGTCCTCCGAGACCGTCAGCAGCTCTCCCATATAGATAGTGTTGATGGTGCCAAGAATGTTATCCAGCAGGCGGATCTGGACGCGGACCTTGAAGTAATCGCGCTCGAATAGGAAGCTATTAGCGTTGCGGGGGTCAAGTTCCCCGCGCTTGTCGTTGAACACCAGGTCCACGTCCTGGGCCCGGTACTCGCGAAGCAGATAGTCCTTCGAGTCGCGCAACGGGCGCATATCGGCCAAATCATCGGAGATGATCACACCACCATAGGCCGTGGTATTGAGCGGGTCGAAGATCACGTCCAGACAGTAGTCCGGCGGGCAAGGACCGGTAAATAGGAATCCCTGCTCACCAGGCTCGATGGGAACACTCGGCGAAACCGGTATTTCAAAGCCCTGCAATGCTCCTCGGTCGAGCACTCCCAGCAACGCATTGGAATCATCGGCAGTATCTACGTACGTGGCCGCAGTTGGACGAAAATCTCCGCTGATAGCGATGGCGGCGAAAGTCCCCTCGCCCAGTAATCCTTGACCGGCTGTATGTTGCCATGTAAAGCTTGCTGCCGGATTAACAAACGATGGATCGGAGGAATCTTGTTCGTTGCCACCGTTTGTTACCTGGGCGGCGCGCGGGGTCGTAACCCTAAAATAGCCATTGTGATGCGCGTTGATAGTTCCCGTGATCGCACCAGCAGGCAAATAAATCCCATTGGACATATTGTTGCCATCACGTCCGAATAGGATGTTGTTCTGAAATTCAATCGCCCCATCGATATTCGCCGGTACGTTCAATCCGAGCGCGCTTTCCGTGGCAACGTTGGCCCTGATCTCCAGAAACGTATTGTGGTCGAAATCCCAGGAATCCCCAACGTTGATGATTCCGGCACCATCCATAACGAAGGCGCCAGCCAGAGTGGTTGCACTCATGACATCCACGCGCGCGTCAAATACGTTCATCCTGATTAGGAGATTATCGATATTGGTGATTGGATCTCCATTGATGAATCGAACGAGCCCGGTAACCGTCGATCGGTGATAGCAAAAACGCACCTGAATGCGATCATGTGTACCACCGGTAAGCTGGAGTCCCTGACCAGTGGCGACCTCGTAATCGACTTGGCATTTATCGATCGTGAAACTGTTATCTGCCGTAGCACCGGATTGAATCGTGGCACTCGCCACTCCACCAGTGAGTCTGAAGAGGAATCCACGAATAACGATACCCCTGGCCGTTTCTCTGACGTTGAAGAACCGCACTCCGCGCGTTTCTTGTAGTGTCGTTCTGGTGGCACCATTAGCACCCTCGATAATGAGATTAGGAGATCCGGGGTTAGTTACTCGCCCATTGGCATCATCATATGTAGGGAATGTAAATGCACGATCGAATCGTCCGGCATGACCGATGGCGAACTGACCTTCGGCTCCACCGGCCGCAGCAACAGCATTCGTGATCGTCGTTGTCGACAGAATCTTGATTGTGCTTCCCGCTTCGGTGCCGCAGTTATTGAGTGCCCAGTCGATATTCAGGTCGGGACGCTCCAGGGTACCCATGCCTTCACCGGCGACTCCTCCATTGAATCCGAGATCGACGTAGATCGTATCGGCCGCCCCATCGCGTGCGATAAAGTCATTCCATTGGACGAGGCCAATCCCGCCGAGTACGTTACCGGTTGAGATAAGGCCAGACGGCCCAGAGCCCGTCAGCGGCCCGGGATTTCCGCCCGGTGTTCCCGCCGTGTCGGTGTGGTCGATAAGCGGACCATCGCCAGTCGTTCGATAGCCTTGGTCATGATAGACCTGAATGCGATTCCCGATGTGCCGTATGACGAATCTGGATGGGCTCCCCGTAGTCCCGGTAGTTACAAACGTATAATGCGTACCGGCATGCCGCTTGCGCAGCAAGATTCCAGTGGCACCGGTAGTGATCTGCAAGTAATAAAAGTTGTTCCTATCAATAAAGCGCCACACGATGCCGACGTTGTTGCTGGTATTGGGTACCGTGAGCCAACACTGAACGAAGTGATCGGCGGCTTCAGTCCCAGCTAGCGTTGCACAATGAAAGGCTGGTGCCGAATCGAAGATCGCGACCGATCCATCGGTAGACATATTGGTGGCCATACCATCACCAACATGCTCCGTCCAGCCGGCTCCGAGCGTTGTCCCAACACGATTGAATGTATCCGAACCCAGGATCAAGAAGCCCCTCCGGTGCAGAGCCGTTCCATATAACCGAATGGTGAGGCCGGGAATCCGGCATGCGGCAGTGCAATGAACCGCAGCACGAACTCGGTGAAGCTGTCGCGGCGAAACGGCAGCGTCCATGGCAGCTCGACGAATGCTCGGCGCAGCACGATCACCAGGGCCGAGCACTGCTCATCGCCGCACAGCTGCATATCGTGGGTGAACTCCACCAGGTGCAGCCCCTCCTCCCGTACGGTGGTGAAAGGGATGCGTGCCCCTCCGGCGATATTTGCCCCCTGTTCTTTTAGTAGCAGCTCCAGGTTCTCCAGCGTCGCCCAATCACAGGTAGCCTCGATGATCACGCGTTGCTGGAAACCGAGCTGGGCCTGGCTGTTGTCGCCGGGCGCCGTCTGCGTGGGGTAGAAGATGGTCTGATTCTCGCCCTCTCCGGCAACGTCGGCGATGGCGACGTTGCCCACGTCTACCCCGTCGACCAGGAGCGTGCCCGTGCCCAGGAGTAGCGGGCCGATGGCGTCTGGCGTGCAGCTCATCTTCGTCTCCTATGACGGCACGTTGCAGGTGCCAGTAACGACTTCCTTGAGCACGATCTGCTGGGTCCAGTCTCCGGCGATGCGCCCCCGGACATGGCGCTCGTGGAAGTCGGCCACGTTGGTCCACAAGACGGTGAAATTGGTGTTCTGGTCATAGAGCCAGAACGGCCACAGGCGGAACTCATCGTCGCCGCCGGTCAGCGCCTGGGCATCACGCATCTGGTCCAGCTTTTCGATCGTGTCCCGATAGTACATGTTGATCGTGAAGGTGAAGATGAAGTAGCAGCTGCCGACATGGACCAACGTGATGTTCCCCGACTGACTAATCTGTTCCTCGATGCGCTGGAACGGGTTGACCTTGAGGTCTACATACTCCTCGTCCAGGAAGAAGATGGGGGCTGAGAGGCTGGGATGGGTGATGCGGGTAACGTTGACGGCCATGGCCTACAACGGCTCCCCACCCAGCTCCTGCTGGCGACGACGCAGACGCTGCTCCTGGCCACGCTCGAAGAACTCCACCCTGGCCAGCGGCCCCGCGTCTATCACCCTGATCTGCGGCGTGACGCTCACCGTGGTCTGAGCCGTGGGGGCATTAGCCGCTCCGATACCCCCAAACGTCGTAGCCAGGGCGGCGGCCCGGGCTCCCCGGCCAAATAGCATGCCGAAGCGCTCGCCCTCGGAGGCCGCGAAGGCGTCGAACCGGGGAGTTTCAAAGGGCTTGAACAAGCGGCCGAAGAAACCGAGCGGCCCCCCGGTCGCGCCAATGATGGCCTTGAAAATTAGCGCCTGGACGATGGCCTTAGCGATGCTGGCGAGCAGCCCCTTGAAGAATGACCCGAATGCAGCGGCGCCGCTGGTCGCTGCGCCGACGAACAGCTCGCCGATGCCGCTGATCCCGCTGGCCAGCTCCCCGATCGTCGCCTGGCCCACGTTGCCAATCTCTTCTAGTTTCTCCTCGGTTTGCTGGAGTGGGCCGATGAACTCGGTGAAGCCCGGCGTGGTCTCGCGGGTGATCTGCTCCTCGCGGCGTCGTTGCAACTCTTCCGCTGGGATAGTTGGCCCCTCGATGCCAACCGCCGCCGCAATCGCTTCCTTCGCTAGCAGTGCCTGTTCGGCAAGGAGCCCGCCCTTGGCGATAGCCTTATCCAGCTCGGCATTGATCTTGGCCAATCCGGCTGCGGCTTCGTCACCGCGCAGTTCGAGAAAGCTGTTGGCCAGGGCGGTGATCGCGCCGACGCCACCCTCGGCTTTCTCAAATGTTTCCTGTAGCGCTTCGGCCAGCCTGGCTAATGGAGGAGGAACCTTTCCTATTATTTCGGGCAGCTTGGCCACTTCCCGCTTGAATTGCGTCAGCAGTTCTCCTGGTGCCTTGAATTGCTCAAACGTGATCGCCAAGGTTTTATTGATCTGTTCGAGCCGCTTGTCGATGTCTGATGTATCCTTGCCTGTGAGCAGCCGGAATAGACCCTTGACATTGAGCCCGAAGCGCTCAAAGTCGAGCACCAACTTGCGAATATCGAATGCGAAGCGCTGGATAAACTCTACAATTGCTGGGCCGTTGCGTTCGGCAAATTCAACTACTGACTTAGCGAAATCAGCAAATGTTGGCAATAATTCAGAACCGATCCGCACTGTCACCCCTTGAAGTGCGGTGCGGATCGCAGCCATATTGTCGTTGAATTCATCTGCACGCCGCGCGAAATCGGACGAGATGGTCAAGCCAAGGCGATCTGCGCGTTTCCGCAGTTCATCGATAGCTGAAGATCCACCACGCAGTAGCGGCACAAGACTCGTTGCAACAGGACCCAGCACTCGGCCGGCACGCGCCGCCCCTAGAGTCGCATTCTCAGTGGCTTTGACTCCATCGGCGATGAGTCCGAATAGCTCGTCCAGCGGCCTCCCAAGATCATCAACACCAATACCAAGGTCTTTGAATGATGCGATGGACGCCTTGTTGCCACGCACCGCCGATCCGACATTTCGTGATAGCGTACGAAACGCTGGGGTCAACGCTTCTAACGATGAACCCGATTGTTCGACAGCAAACTTGAGCTGGCTGAGGGCTTCAGTGGAAACGCCAGTGCGTTCGGATAGCGTCTGGAATTGATCCCCGACCTCGGCGGCTTTGAATACTGTGGCAGTTAGGGCACCGCCAAGTGCCGCTACCCCACCAACAGCAAGTGCGGCGACTGGATTAATTCCAGCAATAGACTTCTTGACGTTATTGGCAACGTCTCCGAGCGTGCGGTTGCGATCCAGGAAGCCCTGGAGTGCAGCACTCGCCTTGTTGAGGCCACCACCAATATCCTTGAATAGAGTGGTGACCTCAATCGAGAGGACGTTAGCCGGCATCGCTTGGCTTGTTTATCATCGGCTGACCTCGGCGCCGCCGCGCCTCCCACTCCTCGCGCGATAACACCGTCCGCTTGACCGCGCCCATCACCCGCTCCAGCTCGGATAGCTTGATCCCGCTGCCATCGACCTCTGCCGCTCGCGCGCTATCGATTGGCCGCCGCCGCAGCGATTGCAACCGATCAACCATGCGCTTGAGCAGCCTGGGCAGTTTCTTTGCATCCTGCGGCTTCTGGTACGGGTT
>Ga0184637_10003126_pt1 | contig 10434 bp, 13 predicted proteins | sample PLM3_127_b2_FD_133143 | JGI IMG/M metagenome (GOLD analysis project Ga0184637, IMG submission 133143) | Groundwater sediment microbial communities from an aquifer in East River, Colorado, USA - PLM3_127_b2 | ecosystem: Environmental > Terrestrial > Soil > Riparian zone | place: USA: East River... | reverse complement strand
CGGGTCGGTTGCCTGGCTACTTGCATCTGCATAAAAACCTCCTGAAAAAGCCCCCCGGACGGGGGGCCAGCGCAGGGAGCTCTTACCCGAGCGTGCCGAACAGGCTGTAAGTGGACCCGGGAACGATCCGGTACTCGTACACCACCGAGAGCGCACCGGTATTGTGGGTTGGAGTCGCGATCTCGATCCGGTCCGTCATGGCCGCGAGGGTCCGGTTGACCGTCAGAGTGAAGGTCCGGACCGCCGTGTTGGCCGTGTTGCACAGGGTCAGAATCGCCGCCACCGAGCCATTCATGAGCAAGGTGAGGATCAGCGATCCGGTTGCCGCCGAGGCCAAGACGACGAAGATCCCAGTGACGACTGCCGCCACGTGAGATCTCCAGGTGAGTTCATGCTGCACCCCCACCGCAGTGATAGGGTGTTTCGTCTTGTTTTCCTGACGGATCTGCGTGTAGTTGGGATTGTCGTAAGCCATCGATACCGTAGGCATTGCATTTCCTTTGGCCCCACCGCCTCCCGGTTTCGGCCTGCATTCAAAGGGGGGAAGGCCCCCAGCTTAACGTCCACCCGGCTCCTGAGTGGACGGCGTTCGCTTGATCTCGGAGGGAGCCCCGACCGCAGTTAAACCGCGGAGTCGATCATTGCCACCCTGGTCTCGACGGCCTGCTCGTGCACCAGGCCGAACGCTCCCAGGTAATACCACGCCACGCCACGGCTCCGACCGTAGTCGGTCGGGATCTTGGCCCGCATCTCCTCCGGCACGGCCACGGCTTCCGCCACCGTGTCTTCACCGAAGTAGAAGGCCCAGTCCTCGTCTCCATTGACCGAGTTGTTCCAGGCATCCCCCGTGTCGGTGAAAGCGTCGAACGTGGTGCTGTCCGCCGCTCCGCCCCTGGGGATGTTGGTCTGCTCGACGTACCGGGTGCTCTCGTAGCGTCCGATCTCGCCGTTCATGATCATCCTCAGGCCGGTCTCGGTGTACTGGTGAATCGATTCGAGACCGTTCTTCAGACCACGAAGGGCCTTGACCCTGGCGATTGCGTAGTAGTCGTCGTTGACGTAGGCCGGAATGTTCCGTTCCTTCATCTCGTCCGAGACCAGTTTCGCGTTGGTCGTCAGAATCGCGGCAGAGGCCGTTCCCGTCGCTGTGCCATTGGTGGTAATGGCAATCGTGCTCGTGTCCAGCACGATCCGAAGGGCTGTCCGCTTGAACTGCGTGTAGCACAGCGCGTCCAGATCCTTCGAAGCGTCGTTCTTCAGCGCCCGCATGATCGGCTGTCGCACCTCGAACTTCGAGAGAGCTTCCAGCTTCCCGCTGTAGGGCACCGAGAAACCGCGTTCCGAGATCGTCATCGTGGCCTGATAGATCGTGAAGTTTCCTTCCCCGACCGTATTGGTCTCGATGAGTGCCCGGTTGCCGCGTCCGACGTTCCCGACGACATCCCAGGTGTAGATGTCGCCCTTCTTCTTGCCCTGCTGGGTGGCGTCCTTCACGTCCGCGAACTGACGCATCTTCGTGAGCGGTTGGACCGCTTCCCGAAGCTCGTCGGACAGGTTCAGCGAAAAGAAGAAGCCACCCAGTGTATTGACGGACCAGATCTGGCCCGCGTGGAACAGGAGATTCCGTTCCGCATACCGCGCGAGCGGCGTGCAGAGAAACCTCAGGATTGACTTCAACATCAAATCCTCCGAGTGTAACGGAAGTCAGGGTTGCCTCGACGTTGCCGCATCTCTGCGACAATCTCGGACCCCGTCCTCACTTTGGGTTGAGTGGATGCGCTGGGTGGCGCTCCTCGAGGAGGAGTCGCCGCTGGGGTCGCCGCTTTCGCGGCAGTCCGTTGCTCGATTGTCCGAGCAGGGACTCCGGTCCCGGGCGACGGCGTTGCTGCGGCCGGTCCCTTCAGACCATCGAGCCAGTCACGGACTTTCTTCCCGATCTCAGGATAAAGCTGGGAGTACGACCGGCTGTCGCCGGCGGCACGCGCCGCTCGCTCCTCGTGGCCGAGGATCGCCAAGACACGGCGATCCGACAGCATCTCGGGAACCAGACCTTCCAGCGCTTTCGAGGCGGAGTCATGTTCCATCTTATCCGTGACATGGGTCTCGACTGTACGAGCGACGATGTCTTGGATAGCCTGGTCCGTGTGACCGCCCTTCAGCATCGCAGCCACTGCGCGGGCCGCGTCTTCCTTCGAGCCGAGTTGAAGAGCCTCGGCCAAGCTCCGCGCATCATCGGAAATGTCCGACGCGGGCGCGAGTTTCGGGTCCGTCGCAGGCGTGCCGGTGACGGTCTTCGCCTGCTTCAGGAGTTCATTGGCTTCACGGAGAGCCATTTCGGCCGCGCCGTGGTGCCGCATTGCGTGGAGGCCGGCTTGGAGGAGCTGGTCCTCCGGTACCTCGTGGACGACCCCCCGGACTTCGACTCGGTGAGTCTTGGCCACTGGAGTCGGTGGCGGTTCCACCACTCCAGTTCCGGGCTCCCCAGTGATTCCCTCGTCGTCCGCGACATCCGCTGCCGCATTGGCCAGTGCCGCAGCCGCAGCCGCAGCCGCTTCACGATTGGGTCGAGGGGCGCCGTCGTCCACGTCCGTCTCATCCGGATTCATGGCGGCGGCTTCGGCATTGCCGGTCTCGTCCAGCGACTGACGATGCAATGAGGCCAGCACCGCATTCCTGGGATTGACCGTCGGGCCGATCTTCGGCAGCGGCTCGGCCGCATCCCCGGGAGACGGGAGGTCCACCGTCGGATCCGCGGCCGGCACTGAGGCCGGCACTGCGGCGATAACCGGCGCCGGGTTAGTCGGGGTCTTCGCCGGGGGGAGGCTGTACTGCTGTTTCGATTTCTTGGCCATCGTCTTCTCCTTGAAGTGCGTCCGACGTGCGGACATCGTATTGGACGAGAGCTTGTCGTCCTCTCATGATCAGTTGAACGAGCCAGCCCTCGAAGCGCTCGGCCAACCAGATTTCGTTTTGTAGCTTCCGGATGCCCTTGACGTCTTCCGCGTCAACCGCTTTGAGGGCATCCATGGCTACCTTCGCCTCCACCCGGGCCAGCCCCACCATCGTCCGGCCCAACTCGCTTTTCATGAAGTCGTCAGCATCAGCCCCGATGGATCCTTGGGCAAGCAGAACGGCATTCGGATCTGGTGTCACAGCAACTCCTCCAATGCGGCCAGAATCTCGTCCTCGTCCTCGTCCTCAGGACCCGTCTTCTTGAAAGCATTCTCGGACACGACTACGACTGGTCTGGTAGCCAGGGTTATGGTCGAGTGCCTCAACAGTCGATCGATCACCTCGAGTGACAACCGCTCCGTGTTGAAGACTGGAGCGAGAGCTTCCTCCATCTCCAGGTCAATGACCGGGGCCTTCCGAGCAATGACCTTCTCTTCCTCTTCACGCCGTGCGATCTCCTCGAGCTCCCATGGCGGACGGGGAAGCTTGCGTTTGGTCTTGTACAGCCTCCGCAAACGGTCAGCGTCGCCATCATTCCCACCACCGCGCTGGACGACTTCCTCGCAGACCTCGATCAGAAGGTCGAAGCTCGACGCCTCGAGCTCGATCCGACCGGACCCGTCTTCGAGAATGAGATAACAAGAGGCCTCCATCACGCGGCCCAACTCGGGTTCACGCCCGATCCTCCCGACGTGAGGCGCTGGCCAGCTGTGCCTTGCGATCCGCCAACTTCCAATCCCCCACCATTCTTGAATACAAGTGATCCCTCATCGTTATCCAGCCTGACTCCGTCACCAGTGACTTCGACCCTTGAACCAGTGACATGAGTCATCGCCATCGCTCCACCGGCTTCGAGTACGATTGACGAACCTGAGGCATTTTGCAATCTCACTTCGCCAGCCGACACCTGGATATTAATCCCATCAACTGTGGTGATCGTCACAATGCCAGAGGAGTCGATTGCAAGAGTGGTGCCACCGTTTGTAATGGACGTGACAAGCGCAAGAATCTGGGCCAGGGTCAACTTGATCGTCGCTCCCGCGCGGGCGATCGGAACCTCGTCTCCAGCCTGGGCCGGAGTGCCGCTTGGGAGTGCGCTTATCTTGGTGTCGGGCATGGTCAGTCGTCCCTGGCCTCACCGGTCAGCGTGCCGTCCTTTCCCTTCGTAAGCTTGATCTTGCGCGATCCACCACCCTTCGGAATATAGTTGTTGACGGTGATGTTGGGAGCCTTCGACTCTCCACCCCCACCGTTCGACGGCTTGCTCTTCGTAGCCGGCGTCTTTTCGCGGCCAGCTTGCGCTTGCGCCGCAGCCAGCTTGACTTCCATCTTGGCGAACTTGGAGTCATTTTCCACCTTCAGCTCTCGCATGGCGACCGAGAACCCACGTTCGAGCAGCTTGTTGATCTCACGGAGCAGCTGTTGCTGTTCCTCCATCGCGGACTCTTCGGCTTTCTCCGCCAGCTTCCGTCTCGCTTCGGCGTTCTCCATCAGCTTCTCGACCACCGCCTGGGCGTTCTGGATCATCTCGGTCGCCTGTTGCTGGGCCTTCATCACCAGTTGCTGGGCTTGCTGATCCGCATCCCAGAACCGGCTGCCATCCCCATACCCGAGGATATGGAAGATCTCCTTCCCGTACTCAGCCACGTTGAACGAGGGCGGCATCTGGGCTACCGCCGTGGCGACTTGGCCGACGGCCGAGGTCAACCGAAACAGTTTTCGGTTCGGGTCGGTGGCGTTCATGCCGACCTCGATCTTCACGAAGCACTTGGCGTCGATCAGGTTGTCCACCATGTCGGCCACTTGAGGTGGCACTTGGCTCTGGCCAGGCCGTCCCGATGGTTTGTACGCCTGCTGGGCCGCTTGGGCGGCGAGGGCCATCAGCACCTCGTCCGTCTCGTAGTACTGTTCCAGAAGCCCCAACTGGTTGAGCGTCGGGATCAGCCACGATTCGCTGAGGGTCTTGACCGTGAGTTCGGACAAGGTGGCCGCTCCTTCTCCGAGGATTTCCAGGCCGCCTACCGTTTGGTTCAGAGCCCGGTTTGTCATCACGGACTGTGAACTGAAGTTCCCCACCAGCTCGTCGTACTCGACGTTGAACCGATCCTGCTCCTGGTATCCTGAACTGGTCACGTCGTTCCACTCGGCCTGAACGACGTCTTCCTTCGGGTTGTTGAAGGCCGTCACTCCCCCGGGCACCCCGTACATCAGGTTCGTGGTGTCGACTTGCTGTCCCGACCGAATGAAGTATTGTTTGCTAAGGACCAGCGCGACGTTGTCTTCGCGGTTGTTCGCAGTGTTGTTCAGAGCCCGCTGGACCGCACCCCCCAACCCAATCAGCCCCTTCGGCATGATCTTGTGCGTCTCGACCACGCAGAAGCCCATGGTGATCGGAATGACCCCGTGCAGGTAACAATCCTCGATCGGCTCGGGATCACTGAGCAGCTTCTCCGTGCCTAGAGTCCAGTAGACGATCCGGCCGTTCCCCCGGTCGATGTACCACTCGATGCACCAGACGATCTCGTAGTCCTTCACCTCGGGGTGGGAGTCCACCGGATCCTGGCGTTGGCCGATCCGGGTCTGCCTGGTGGAGTCGAAAGCGTCCAGGGCTCCAGCCGATCTGATCTCCCCCGCCCCATACTCCCGCCACTTCCGACCGTACCGGTCGGCCTTCTCCATCCGTTCCCTCACCTCGGAGACGTACATCGGCACCATCCGGCCGACATAGGGTGAGGTATTGATCGGATCCCGCCAGTTGGCGTTGGGTGAGATCCGCACGTACTCGACCGGGAACAGACACACATCCGGCTTGTCCTCGAGCGTGACCTGGACTTCCGTCTCCTGCTCGAACATCATCGGTTCGCCGGTCTCTGGGTCGATGGCCGGCTGCCCGGTCGACTCGTCGATGTACGGGACTGACTGCATCTTCTTCTTCGTCGCAGTCCGATACGCCCAATAGTTGTACGAGCACACCACCCCGGTCTTCACCGCGTCCTGCATGGCCCCCACCACCGTCAGGAACCAGGGAATCGTATTCTTCAGTCTGAAGTCCAGCAGGTTCCCGACCATCCGTGCGGTAGCGACCGCCAGCGGATCGTCTTGGTTGAACGCCTCCACGTCGCACTTGCGGTCGTTCGAGAAGAACGCCGCGGCGACCAGCGCTTCCATGCGTCTGGAAATGGACCTCGACTTCGGACGGAACGTCTTGGCTCGGTGCTTGTAGGCGTCCTTGTAATACTTGGAATCCGAGGCGTGCCGGCCATCGAAGTACCGCAGGTCGGTTTCCCACTGCTTCCGGAAGTTCGAATCGACGTAAGTCGTTGAGGTGGTATACGCTTCCTGGGCGATGCGGAGGGCCTCTTCCTCGCTGAGCATCATTGGAGAGACCGGAGTCTCCCCACCGATCGCTGCCGGATCCGCCGGGGTTGTGTCGTCCTGCTGCTTCCGAGTGTGAGCCGGCGCCGTGTTAGCCGGAATCCGGTTCTGATTCGGGCGATAGTTGGTAGCCATCAGTTTTTCTCCGGCAAGATGCCAATGGTAATTGGACTCTTCTTCGGCTGAGGGGACCAGCGCGCCTTCCCGACCACTGGGGCCCCCTCGAGCACGAGGTTGCTTTCCTGACCTGGGATCATGGGACCCCGGCGCTGATGCGCCCGTTCCAGGAATTCCCCACCGGCCCGAACCACCGATTGCATCAGCCGCTTGTGGTCGTGCTGGACATCGGCCAGTTTCAGGACCATGCAATACCGCCCACGCCAGTCCAGCGTATAGTTGCGGATGATGAGGACCCCACCTTTCAGCTCCACGATCCACGAGTACCCAGGGTAGTGGTGGCACAGGACTTGCAGCGTCCCTTTGGCCGTCTCCTCCCCGACTCGGTCGTTGGGATCCGACTCGTTCCCTACCTTCCATCCGATCACTGGCATTTCTGTCTCCAGGCGTCGTAGGCCGACGTGGGGGTAAGCCCATGCGCGACTACCCACCTCCGGCCGCTGGGGGTGATCCCCAAGCAGGCCCAAAGACCGAAGTGGGTAATCATGAGTCTTGGCTTGGCCATTGTTATCCCATTCTTATGGCATTGTTATTGGTCAGTCCGACGGTGGCTCGTAGATCCCCGAATCGGTGTGGTCGGTCGTCTTGAACTTCCGGCCATTGGAGAACTCGTACACGATCTCCTGCTGGGACTGTTCCGGTCCCAAGAGCTTGCGGACCAGGGCCGCGTAGTCGATGTCCCGCCCCGTGGAATTCTGCGCGTCGCCTGGCATGTCAGTACCCCGCTTTCGCTTTGGCGGACCCCTGCGATTTCATCTGCTTCTTGACCGCCTTCTTGACCCCCTTCTCGTGGACATCATCGATGGTCCCCTTGTTCTCGGAGGCGTAGAAGATCGACTTCCCCTTCTTCGCCCCGTAGGATTTTTTCATGGACTTCATGATCTTCTTGCCTTTAGCGGTCAGTGGCATGGGTCACCTCTCTGCGCCGGAATCGAACGGAACTTCCTGGCCCAGCACTTCGTGGATCACGTCCCGGGTCATGTGGCTGGCCCCCATCCCACCGACGATAGTGGGACGGCCTGGGTACAATCGCTCGAGAATGGCCTGACCCTTCTCCGTTCCAGCCGTGAGCCGACCTTCGGCCATGGCTTTGGTCTCCGGACCACGCCCTTCCCCCGCCGGCGGATGGGGGTTCCCCGGCGGTACTTGGTAGGGATCCCTCGAGGGCTGGATGTCTTGGTCGGGATCCCTGGCCATGTTGAATCTCATGACCCGGCCGATCTCTCCATCGGTCAGCGGATGTGGATTCTTGCTATACCAATCCGTGATCTGCTCATCGGGGGACTTCGTGGATCCCTGATCCGGCCTCCATCCGCCTTGGAAAGCGTCGACCCGGAACTGGAACGCCTGGATCCCGATCTCGATCCAGCGTTGGACTTGGGTCAGGTCGAAGCACATCTTCTCCATCTCATACCCGATTCCACTGCGTCCGTAATCCACGCGCCAGCTCGGTTGATGTTGGAGGGACATCCTCAGCACCCACCCATCGGCCACTGGTCTCACCTCGATGGGAGCCCGGTCCCGGGATCCACCCAGCTTCTGGATGGCTTGTTGCACGTCATCAGCGACTACAGTGATTTGACCATTCATGACTGCTTCTCCTCAGTCGGCAGCGTCCGCGAAACCCTCCGGCTGTTGGGACTTTTTCACGGCCCCGATCACCGGAGGAATAGCGCAGAAACTGACCATTAGCGCCTCTGCTACGTCGGGGCTCGACTCGGTCTTGAGGCGCTTGCGAACCTCGTCCTTCCGCTCGATGCGGATGAGCCCATCGCTCGTCGGTGGGAGCCACTTGAAAATCGTCAGCTCCCCAATCATGTCCTCGTCGTCCGGGTGGAGGGCGGATTTCCGCTCCACCAGCCAGTCCCTCACCTTCCAGTACAGCTCATCCCTCAGCCGCCAGAATTCCCGCTTGTTGGCCGGGCTTTCGGAGACGATGACGGCGACCACGGGGAGACCCATTTCCGCGAGTCTTGATGCGACCCCAGACCCGATCCCGATGGCGTCGATGCAGATAGCCATCGGCCGCTCTTCCGCTGGAGTGTCGTCCCACTCCACCTTCACCCGGCCGGCAATCTGCATCGGCTCGAGGCCACGCCACGACTTGTGCGGTTCCAGTTGTTTGACTTGGTCCCGCTTCACGAGGACCGTACGATCGGTGCCCAAGCCGGCCACGTCGATCCCCCAGACGACCGGCCCGTAGCGGTCCAGTTTGTGCCATCTCTGCTGGGCCTCCTCGCACAGATAGAGTGGGATCAACTGATCCGGCTCGGCCTTGGGGAATTCGCCTTTCACACGGACGCGGAAGAAGTTCGAGTCGCGGCCGTACTTCCGGGCCATCCGCTCGATCTCTTTGTGATCGGCCCCTTCCACTCTCTCCACGTCGATGTGCATCGTAGCGAAGTATGCCCGGTCCTTGTGGTGGCTGGCGTGGAAGAACCCAGTATTCCGGCTCGGGTTTCCGATCATCAGGAAGAACGTGTCTCCCCCGAGGAGGGCGCCCTGCGCCACTTCGAAGATCGGCTCCGGAACGCCGGGGGCCTCGTCGATGACGAACAGCAGGTGATCCGAGTGGAATCCCTGCAGGGCCTCGGGATTCTCCGCGCGGGCCGTCCGTGGAACGGCGAACCCCTCCTCTGGAGCTTCCCGGACGAAGACTCGACTCTTGGTCCACTCCAACAGGTTAGCGAGAAGGGGTTCGTGTTGTCTCAAGCGACGTAGCCACTTCACGATTTCAGGCCATAGGACGTCCTCCAGTTGGTGAGACGTGGGAGCGGTACACGGCACCTTGCACGGATGGTAGCAAATCAGGAACCACAGGATTGAGATGGCACAGAACGCGGTCTTATGCGCCCCGTGTCCCGACCGAACCGACAACTTCCGCTTCTGGACCAGTTTCTTGCTGGCGATCCACCACCACGACCGGATCCCCTCTTGCAGGGTATCCGACCATTCGATGGGGAGACCCAGCGCTTCGGCGGCGAACAAGGCCGGGCCGTGCTCGCGCCACCGCTTTATGCGGGTGACGTAGAGGGCCTGGAGTTCTTCCGCGGTAGAGGCGGTCATGGGGGTCAGTGGATCGTGGACCAAACGACCGTGGAACCCGGCGGGGCTTCAGGCGGGGTGGTGGTATTGCACTCGCACGGCATACCCGCGCCGGAGCAACAGCCGTCTCCGTCGCCCCATGGGATCGTGTGGTGGTTCTCGCACACCCAGCCTTCGCCAAGACAAATGGGACAACGAGAGTCGATCATGATTGCGGGTCGATCACTTTGCCCGTCTTGCCGTCGATCAAGGTGGGTGGCTCGACCCGACGGAGCTCTTGGGACAGGGCGGCAATGGAGAGGGCGCCGGAGTGCTGGAGGTTGTGGTGCTCTCCATAGACGTCGGGCCGGGCCTTGGCCGCGAGCCACTGACGGGTCTTCACTTGGAGAGCACGGGCTGGGATGTAGGCGGGATGGCCCTTCAGGGATTGATCGGAAATTGTCAGGGTCTCTTCGGCCAGTGAGTGGGCCCGGGCTTTCCGTGCGGCCTCCCACTTCTTTGACAACTCTGGGATCGTCTCGACCCACATGTAGAACTGGCCACCGTTGGGGTAACCGATCCGGGCGAGGATTGCCAGCATCGGCTCGCCGTCGGCATAGCGCTCGCAAATCCTGTTGGCTACCTGTGGATCGAAAGACGGAGGGACGTGCATCCCCTCGTTGGCGCTGATCAAGCCGCGCTGGATGGCATTCCTGCGGCGACGGGCGACCTCCCGCTTGAGGGCTTTCCGCCTCTTCCAGTACTTCTCTCCGGACTTGGGTGGCTTGGTCCTGATCCGAATGCGTTTCGGGGTGCCCGGTGGCTCGCCGGGCTGGCGGGTGCCGCTGATGGGCCTAATCTCTAATTTTGACTGCCTGCGGGCGGGGCAGGCCATCCGCAGCGCCG
>Ga0184637_10003125_pt1 | contig 10437 bp, 8 predicted proteins | sample PLM3_127_b2_FD_133143 | JGI IMG/M metagenome (GOLD analysis project Ga0184637, IMG submission 133143) | Groundwater sediment microbial communities from an aquifer in East River, Colorado, USA - PLM3_127_b2 | ecosystem: Environmental > Terrestrial > Soil > Riparian zone | place: USA: East River... | reverse complement strand
TCACATGGCCGCCATGGTGGACGATCACTTGATGAAAATCAGCCATGTGATTCGCGGTTCCGAGTGGCTTTCCACTTTCGCTTTGCACGTCAACATCTTGCGCGCCTTTGGCTGGGATGAGCCAACCTGGGTTCATCTTTCTGTATTCCTCAAGCCGAGCGGCAAGGGCAAGATGAGCAAACGCGAAGCACCCCAGGCTGTTAAAGAGGGTCATTCCATTTTTATTGATGATATGAAAGATCTGGGATATATCCCGGAAGGGGTGTTGAATTGGATCGCGTTGATGGGTTGGGGCGTTGCAGAAGATGAAGTAATGTCCCTTGAGCAAATGATCGAGCGATTTAATATTAATACATTGACTCCCTCCCCGGCCGCGATAAATTTTCAAAAACTGGATCATTTCAACGGAGCTCATATCCGCCTCCTCACGACCGAGGACCTGGCCGCGCGTATCAAGCCTTATTTTACGGCGACAGGTTTGGAGGTCCAGCAGAATGTGTTGCTCAAAGTCACGCCGTTGATCCGTGAGCGACTCGTCACGTTGGATGATTGTCTTATGTTCGCGAGCTTCTTCTTCAAGCAGGATGTGGAACCGAATCCTGAAGATCTGATCGCGAAGGGGCTGGATGCAGAGGGATCTGCTGAGGTGGCAGGCAAGGCTTATGAGATCCTGTCAGCGTTGCCAGAGCTCTCACATCCAACGGCTGAACCGCCTATGCGCGCCTATGTGGAATCGTCCGGCTTGAATGCGAACCAGGTCTTTGGCATCTTGCGTGTGGCGGTCACAGGGCAAAAGGTGAGCCCGCCATTATTTGAGAGTATGGAAATTATTGGTAAGGAAAAAGTGCTGCAGAGGTTGAAGAAGGCGATTGATTTACTGGATAAGATGTAGGCCCTTTTGAGATAGAGGGTGGGGAAAATAAATAAAATAACCCTGCACATTCGCGAAAGAACGCACAGGGCCTGAATTTCCCGATTTCCCCTATATGGGTTAGATGTATTGCGACCAATACTCGTATTTCCGCCAGAAGCGGCGTGCGATCTCGCCGGTCATGGTGGCGATACGTTCCTCGTTCCTTTCGTTCATGGTCATGCCTTTGCGTGTAAGCACCCAGTCGAAGATCAAGTGTTGAACTTCATGCGCGACCAGTTCGTGTGCCATAGGGGAAAAGTTCAATTCACTCAGGTAAATATACCCAAACAGCCCCTGTCTTTGCTTGCGTACTTCCGCTGCGATGTAATAGGCGTGGCACTGGTTCCGGCGCTTGAATTTGGTTGGGCTGTCGGCAACATAGACGTTGAACCACTGGCGATTGTCGTTAAAATGGATGCGGAATGCTGGTTTTAACAATTTTTAGTACCTCTTGGTTATAAAATTATGCTGATTATAAATCCGATGCCAGCGCAAAGAATTATTTTTTAAGATTAAAAAATCGAATCTTTAGGTTATCTGTCCGGTCACCCAGATTTGTCAGTTTGGAGGGGGATTCACGCCAAATTTGCGTGTAGCGACAGCACTTCAGAGCATGAAACTGTGATGCGCAGGCAGGGCTCTCCCCATACCCCTCGTGGGCAAGCCCTAATAGACGGTCCCTCACTAAATCAACATAATAGTAAATGCTAGTACACGTGTTTAAGATTTCACATCATAAAAAATAGCTCGTCATTCTCAGGCATAAAGTCCTGGAGTCTGACACACGAAAGGAAAATATTATGAAAAGAAAAACTACTTTCCCAATTGCTTTGATGCTTTTTGTACTGTTATGGGGTGCATTTGGCTTTGTCGGCGGCCCCTCACAGGTACAGAGTCAAGCTGCGTTTCAAGACACGCCAGTCGTTGTAACAGTGCCTGTGGAAGGCGTTACTCTTGTAGCGCCGGTCGTGACTCAATTAGTGCCTGTTACTGGTACTAATGATCCGAGCCCGATGATGTGGATCTTCTTCGGATTGATAGGTTTGTTGGGAGTGATCTTCCTGGTTGCATTGCTGGCAGGGTCGGGCGCTCATAGACACGACGGCCCGCCTCCTCCTCCATAATTTTGTTATCCCGTTTTATCTTATTTCGCCGTCAAAGCTCAAGTTTTTTATTTGAAGGTCCAGCCCGGATAGCAGGGGCATGTTGTAATCAATATAAAATAGCTTTTCCCCATCGGGCAGGGATAACTGTTCCTGCATTTTTATCCCGTTGATATAAACACTCAATTGGATGTCCGATAATTCCAACCGAATGTTATAGGTGCGACCATATTCATAATGTTGATTTGGGATCCTACTGCCAGTGGACTCGCCTGTATCTGCCAGCATAAAGAAAACAATGGGCCGGCTATCGTTCTTCTCCACTTGTAGTTTGAAACGTGTGGACGTGCTGATCGCTTTTGGGTCACTGGCTGGTGCAACTCCGAAGGTTACATTTGCGGGGCTGTCGTTATAGACCAGATACATATAGTTCACGAAAATATCAAATTCGATCACAGTGTTATCGGTGATAGGTGTGTATATTCTCGATACTCTGGCAACTTTCTTCTCAGTCATGAAGATGTGGAGAATGCCGCCGGTTTCGGCAGAAATGCCCAGAGGGGACAATGAACGGCATCCATTCAGGCCGACCGCTATATTTTTGAGCGCATTGGTATCTGTGGAATGAATATTCCAGGTCTCTGAAAAAATGCATCCATCCACAAGCGTTTGTTTAACCAGCGGCGTGGCAGAGGGGAGGGGTGCTTCGCTCGATGTTTGGGTGATTTGAACAGGACAGGCTATATCTTTCACAATTGAGTCTGCGAATTGTAGCCCAATGCGGTAACTGTAATCCACAGACTTTATGACACCGTTCTCAGAATATTCGATCGTTCCCTCAGTGCGGGTTTCTTTCCAGATAAAGTTATATTCCTGTTTCGTGCGGGCGGGGATATCAATTTCAATTACCTCCTGATAGCCTCTTTCAGTGGTATTACTGGATGCAAAGTGCGGCTCGATCGAGCCTTGGATTTCAACTTTTGCTGCGACGGATAGACCTACTTCGCCTGAGACACCCGCGCTGATCACCATTTCCTTTTGCTGGGAACTTGTGTTGCTTTCGCTGAATTGGATCTGTGCTTTGAGTGGGCTGGCAGATTGGCATTGATCATAAACTTTTGTTTGAACGATCTGCCCCTCTATTTGCGGGTTTTCAACGAGGTTCGTGACGGCAATATCCTCAGCTGGCACCGATGTCGGTGTGGCGGGGGGAGTGCACCTCGTCAGCATCACCGAAAAGATAAGCAATAAGCCGTAAATTGTTGATGATGTTCTTCTGTTCATTTGAAATCCTCCTCTGGTATTACACTCCCTAAAGTGCTGGATTAATAAAAACGAATTAATCGAATTCCTATCACTGCTGGCATTATTTTAACACAATGAATGCTGCACAGGTGGAATTATGTCTCGCGATACTTGATCACATGCGCGGGGATGCTAACACCTGAGATCGAAATGTTGATCTCGCGGGCTATGATTCCCGCCTCAGCCGGAATCATTTCCATGGCTTCCTTGGTGACAAGAATTTCGCCGGCTGCGGCTACGTCCTCTCCCATTTTGGATGCTCGGTTGACAGGGTCGCCGAAGCAATCTTCGTGGCCGATGATGAGGATCTCCCCATAATCAATTCCGCAGGCGATGTGGATATCGAGATCATCTGACGTAAGCAAATTTGCGGCGCGAAATGCGTGCTGCATCGCGATGGCGGCATTGACCGCGGCCAGCGGCTCGGGAAAGACCGCGAAACAATTATCCGCTTCATATTTGAGCATTCGCCCGCCATATGATTTGATAATGGGTTCGGTGGTCAACTGCATGCGCCGCACCATCGAAAGATAATGGACAATGCCATACTTGCGCGTTAGCATGGAGAATCCGGACATATCTAATATGAAGACCGCGAATTTTGCTCCGTAAATATCCCACAGAGTTCCTTCGATTTTTTTGCGTTCCGTCATCACTTCGGTTTGAGAGAAGTTGAGCAGAAGTTCCTGGAATTTTTTGGATGGTTTGGTTGCCATATTGTCCTCTTGCTCAAACCATCATAACATTTCTCACATAGTCTCAACATTGCTCAACCGTCTTAAAATTGCTAATCGCTCAAGCTGCCGGCCTCGGCGGCGATGTTTACTTCGACTTTTTCTCTATCTTTGACCATGCATCCTTGAGATTCACTGTCAGGTTGAAAACAGGTTTTGCGCCGGTCGAGTCGGGGTCGGTGCAAAAATATCCCTGGCGTTCGAATTGGAAACGGTCACCCGGCTTCGTCCCCGCGAGAAGCGGTTCCACATATCCAGTATGAATGGTTAATGAGTTTGGATTCAGACACGCAAGGAATCCCTCTTCGCCTTCCTCAGGGTCCTCTTTGGTGAAGAGGCGGTCATACATGCGGATCTCCGCTTCTTTCGCACGGGTGGCGGATACCCAGTGGATGGTGGATTTCACCTTTCGGCCGTCCGGAGAATCGCCACCGCGCGTGGATGGATCGTAGGTGCAGTGCACTTCGATGACTTCACCATTTTCATCCTTGACGACATGTGTGCATTTGATGAAGTAGGCGTAACGCAGGCGCACTTCGTTGCCGGGATAAAGACGATAATATTTCGGTGGCGGCGTTTCGCGAAAATCCTCCTGCTCGATGTAGAGCACTTTCGAGAATGGCACTTTGCGCGTGCCCGCGTTTGGGTCTTCGGGATTGTTGACCGCTTCCAGCTCTTCCACAAGGTCATCAGGATAATTATCGATCACAACCTTAAGTGGCTTGAGCACAGCCATACGGCGCGGGGAATGTTTATTGAGATCGTCGCGCACACAGGCTTCAAGGAGGGAGACGTCACTCACGCTGTAATTTTTTGCCACGCCCACGCGGCGGATGAATTCGATAATTGCCTCCGCCGTATAACCGCGGCGGCGCATGGCGCGCAATGTGGGCATGCGCGGATCGTCCCAGCCTTTTACATGCTTCTCTTCAACCAGGCGGCGAAGCTTGCGTTTGCTCATGACGGTATATGTCATGTTCAAGCGCGAAAATTCTAGCTGGCGCGGTTTGAAGACTCCCAACTGTTCAGGGAACCACTCATACAGCGGGCGATGATTTTCGTATTCGATTGAACACAGGGAGTGCGTGACGCCTTCCATTGAATCGTTCTGTCCATGCGCCCAATCGTACATGGGATAAATTTTCCACTTGTTTCCAGTGCGATGATGAGCTGGTTCATGGATGATTCGATACATGGCAGGGTCGCGCATATTAATGTTGGGATGCGCCATATCTATTTTGGCCCGCAGGATGCGCGAACCGTCCGGGAATTCGCCGTTCTTCATGCGTTCGAGCAGATCCATGTTCTCTTCCAAATCGCGGTCGCGAAAGGGAGAATTCCTGCCAGGCTCAGTCAGCGTACCACGGTTGGCGCTCACTTCCTCAGGGCTTTGATCGTCTACGTAAGCCTTGCCCATCAGAATAAGTTTCTGCGCCCATGCATATAGTTCATCGAAATAATCAGAAGCGTAAGTGACCTTTGACCATTCGATCCCAAGCCAGCGCACATCCTCTTCAATGGCATCCACAAACTCGGTCTCTTCCCTGGTTGGGTTCGTATCATCGAAACGCAGGATCACCTCACCGTTATTTTCTTTTGCGATGAGATAATCGATCATAAAAGCCTTGACATGCCCGATGTGCAGATAGCCGTTCGGTTCGGGTGGCATGCGTGTGCGTACGTAGTCGAATCGCCCGGTCTTTAGATCTTCTGCGACGGCTTCACGGATAAAATCTGTTGGCCTGCCCTGAGCAGGGTCGTAGGGTTTGTTTTCCTCTAAACTCATTTGGATATCCCTCGGATTGGATTTTCGCTTCACTTTGGACCGTCAGCCTGCCGCACCACCTTTTGGGGAACATTTGGCTGACAGAAAAAGTCATTCTGGTAATTATAACAAACTGGTGTTGTTATATAATTCTCTGTGGAGGTACCCATGAACCAGGCAAATGAAAAACAGGCAACGTTTTTAGGCACATATTTTGACCGTGACTCTATTATAAAGATTTCACGTTGGGCAGAAGCAGTGGCATGGATCATCCTGACGCTTTATCTATTATCCTGGGCATTCTCGCTTCTACTGTTCATCGGGCAATATACGAGCGGTCTGTATTTCGATAAAGGAATGACATTCCTGAGTGCCGTCAATATTTTTATCCCATATTTTATGCAGCCGTTGCCCGGCGTTTTTTACTTCTTTGGCTTGCAGGGAGTTTCCAAAGTATTATTGATCCTGATGGATATGGAAGAAAACACACGCCGTGCAGCCCGCAAGTAAGCCACTTGATTGCTCCTGTATCGCATGATACAATCCAGCCCGCTGGATAAGGTACGCGATCTGTGTGCTATTGGGGAGTCGTCCAACGGCAGGACACATCCCTCTGGAGGATGGTATCTTGGTTCGAATCCAGGCTCCCCAGCTAAAGAAGATCCCCGAAAGGGGATTTTTCTCTTCCTGATATTACCTAATAATTAAAATACACCAGGTACTTGACGTGGTGTCTTTCCCTAGTGTATCGTAATACTGTCTATGTATTACCTTCATTGTACACCATTTGACAAGCACTCGGAGAGTCCCCTTCTATAGCCAATATCATCACAAGGACATGGTTGATATTGTTACATAGAAAACTCGGTGAAGTTACAACCGTAAGACGTAGCAAGACAATAAGTTAAAGACCGCCACTGACCCAGAAATGGGTGGGACAGATAAGACAGGGGGATAACAACTGGCCGTTCCTCAAAAGCCTATTGCAGAAGCAACTTGTGTGAGTCAAGTTAAGCCTGCCGAAGTAAAAAAGCGTAGTAGCCGAATTTTTAAAGATTTTTCGGATTTAAATATCCTAGGGACACTCTGTTCCTGAGAGAAGGGAATTATTATTTACTGAATCCGTCTCTTGAACAAAAGTATATATCCACTTCTATATGTAAAGACTGCTTTCATATTGTTATCCCAAACGGATGAGATCATCGGCACTGATGAAACAAGTTCCCAACCTTCAGTAACAAGCTCATCCGCTTTTTGCCATGCGATGCCGGTGTTGTCCTTAGTTACGGAATACGAGTTTGCAGTACTACCAAAAGCCAGTGCATCTCTTTGCCATGCTAGGGGTACTAATGCCTTGTTAATTCAAATTTATCCGCCATGCTGGGTCCTTTCTGGGTTGTTCGGATTATACGGCTAACTTGCGTTTTTAGTCTGAAGATTCAACCACTTCTGAAGGTCTGACATTCTGATCCTCACATTTCTCCCCAGCCTGATAAATGGTATTGTCCGGCGCTGAACCATGTAATACGCCTTTGCTCTGGATATCTTCAGGTAACGGGCTAACTCTGGATCACTGGATCAGCTAGTAGAGGTTCGAATCCTTTGCCCTCAGCTTAATATGTAGAAAGAGCCCTCAATGCTGCGGGCTCTTTTTCATTGGATCGCCGGGATCCATGCGCAAATCACAGCGCTTGCTTTCCATATCAGGAGGTAGATTGACGGTATAACGTCGATTATGGAGATTTCATTTATTTTGCCAATCCCATCAATGCCTCACGCAATACCAACACTGACTTCAAATACTCTTCCAGTGAGATGTGTTCATCGGGCGTATGATCAAAACTCGAATCCCCGGGTCCATACACCAATGCGGGACACTTCCACACAGGTGCGACAATGTTTAGATCTGCTGTTCCTGTTTTGTAGACGAAGCGCGGCTCTCCGCCCTGTGACCGGATCCCACTTAAGAAGGCGCGTACCAGCTGTGTGTTTTTCTCGCACCTCCATGCAGGGACAGCGAATCCTGTTGGCTCAACAAGCGCGCCATCTGCAACTTCATTTAATTTTCCATACCAATCATCTGGCGAAACATCCACAGGCAAACGGACACCAACTTTCAGACGCGCCCATTGCTCAAAATCATTTGAGTCAGAATCCATGCCACGCAGGGTGGGCAATAATTGATCGAATACTTTTGGTCTGTCCGCATTGAACGATTCAACATATGCCTTGATCTTCAACCATAACTCAAGCGCGGATTCGCAAGCTGTCTCTTCACCGCTGGCTGTATGTGCCTGCCCGCGCCTGACCGTCAGATCTGCCCACGCGCTTCCTTTGTAGCCAAGCGCCACCCGGTCCCAATGATTCGGCTCGCCGATGATTGCAAAATCAGGTTTGTATTGTTCAGCAACAAAGCGCGCTCCTTGCGAATCGCGCTCCTCCTCCACAGCCCCAATCACTACAAACTGACATTCATCCAGCGAGCCAACTTGAGCCACAGCATCCACAAAACAAGCCAGCGGACCTTTCGCATCCACCGCGCCTCTGCCGTATAGTGATTCCCCTCTCCCGAAGGGAGAGGGGCCAGGGGTGAGGGTAATCGGAATTTCACCAGGTACCGTATCAATATGACCGAGCAGCGCCACCTGCTTCGGACCCTGTCCCATCACACCGATAGCGTTACCCGCTTCATCAATATAAGCATCGCCATATCCAAGTGACTTCATGCGCGTCACGAGCCATTCCACTGCCCCACGTTCCTGTCCCGATGGGCTGTATTGCGAAACCAGACCGATCAATGTTTCATAGGTTGAATCACTCATCTTTCTGCTCAACTGCCAGCACTTCCGTCAGCACGTTCACCAAATGATCGATCTGCTCATAAGAAATCACCAGTGGCGGTAATAGACGTATGACCGTCATGCCAGCATTCAAGGCAATGACTCGTTTCTCCAGCAAAATTTTGATGTACGGCGCGACCTTTTGCTTCATTTCAATACCGATCATCAGACCGAGCCCGCGCACCTCACGGATATTTGAGGAGCGGATATGTTTCAGCTTGTCGATCAAATATTTCCCTTTTGCCTCAGCCTGAGCGGGCAAATCTTCCTCTTCCATCACGGTCAATGCTGCAACCGCCGCGGCGCATGCAAGCGGATTACCGCCAAACGTCGAGCCATGCACGCCTGGCGTCAGATTCTTCACGTTCCTGCCAATCAGTACCGCACCCATTGGCACACCTCCAGCAAGTGACTTCGCACACGTCAACAGATCAGGCGTCACGTCAAAATGTTGAATTGCAAACATCTTACCCGTGCGACCAAGGCCTGTCTGGATTTCATCCACGATCAACAATGTGCCGCGCTCATCACAAATCTGCCGCGCGGCTTGCACATATTCCGCGCTGGCAGAATACACGCCGCCTTCACCTTGCACCACTTCGAGAATCACCGCCGCAGTTTCATGTGTCACCGCTTTGTCCAATGCCTCAATATTATTGAAAGCCACATGACTGAACCCTGGAACAAGCGGCTCGAACCCTTCGCGGTATTTCTTATTGAACGTCGCGGAGAGTGAACCATATGTCCGTCCGTGAAAAGCGCGCATGGCGGCGACGATATTCTTTCGTCCCGTTGAGATGCGGGCAAATTTGAAGGCTGCCTCCACTGATTCAGTGCCTGAGTTACAAAAGAAGACTCTGTCCAAGCCATCCACCAGTGATGTGATCTTTTCCATCAACTCAGCGCGTTTATCGTTTGGGAAGGTTTCGAAAAGTGTTATCAGCGTGGAAGCCTGCTTGTAGAGTGCCTCAGCAATTTTCGGGTGCGCGTGACCGAGATTGGCAACACCATGTCCAGATGAGCAATCCAAATATTCCACGCCATCAATATCAAACAATGACGCGCCCTGTCCACGAACAATGACAATGGGCTGCTTGGCGTATGTGCCTGAAGTGTGTTTGTTCTCGATTTCAATGATATCCTGCACGATTACCTCTCAACTTGAAAAATGACTTTGCAAACTGCGATATCGCAATTCGTTCTGACGTAACGCCTTGATGGCCGCCACTGCCGCAGATGCCGCCGAGAGAGTGGTCAGCAATGGAACGTTCATCATAATTGCCGCGGCGCGAATTTCAGCGCCGTCAACGTGTGCATGTGGGCCGAGTGGAGTATTGATGACGAGCTGCACTTTTCCTTCGCGAATCAGATCCACCGTGTGTGGCGAGCCATCGGCAAATTTGTTGATGGCCTCAACAGGCAAACCTACCTTGCGAAAGAAACTTGTTGTACCTGGGGTAGCATACAACGTAAAGCCCATGCGATGCAAGTCGCGCGCTACTTTCAAGCCCGCACTCTTATCATAATCATTGACGCTGATAAGCACTGCTCCGCTTTGTGGCAGCCCCGTTCCTGCCGCGATTTGCGACTTGGCAAAGGCATGACCAAAGTGCGCGGCATGCCCCATCACTTCACCAGTGGAGCGCATCTCCGGCCCCAGTAATGAACTTGCACCAGGTAATTTCTTGAACGGTAGCACAGCTTCTTTAACAAAGAAACCATCCACGCGCGGTTCTTCCAAAATGCCAAGGCTTTCCAAACTGCATCCCGCCACTAT
>Ga0184637_10003124_pt1 | contig 10439 bp, 9 predicted proteins | sample PLM3_127_b2_FD_133143 | JGI IMG/M metagenome (GOLD analysis project Ga0184637, IMG submission 133143) | Groundwater sediment microbial communities from an aquifer in East River, Colorado, USA - PLM3_127_b2 | ecosystem: Environmental > Terrestrial > Soil > Riparian zone | place: USA: East River... | reverse complement strand
GGCGGAGGCCGTGCGGGTCTCACGCTGATCGACGAGACCGATCCGCTCGAGAGCGGCATCGAGATCATCGCGCAGCCGCCCGGCAAGCGGCTTCAGAGCGTGCAGCTGCTCTCGGGCGGCGAGAAGGCGCTCACGGCCATCGCCCTGATGTTCGGCCTGTTCAAGTACAAGCCGAGCCCGTTCTGTCTGCTCGACGAGATTGACGCACCCCTCGACGATGCCAACATCGGCCGGTTCGTGGAGATGTTGCGCAGCATGCTGGCGCACACCCAGTTCATTCTCATCACCCATAACCGCAAGACCATGGAGATCGCCGATCGGTTGTACGGTGTCACCATGGAAGAGCCCGGCGTGTCGAAGCTGATCTCAGTACAGCTCAACTGAAAAGTGAGATTGCAGATTGCAGAATTCAGATTGCAGATTGAATTTCAGATTTGCCGCAATCTGTAATCTGCACCAAATCTGCAATCTGAAATCTGCAATCTGAAATTGCAATTGTGAATGAAGACAAGGCCACCCGTTACCATCGATTGAAACGCCGCGCGAAACTCGCCTCGCTGGCCTGGAACCTGCTGTTGCTCGCGGGCCTGCTCGCGACTGGCCTGAGCGCGATGCTCAGAACGGCTGCGGAATCGGCGGCCTCGTTCGGGCCCCGCCCGTTCGGCGCGGCTCTCACCGTGATCATCTACGTGATCGGGTTGTCCCTCATCAACGAGATCGGCAGCCTGCCGATTGCGTTCTACAGCGGCTTCATTCTCGAGCGTCGTTACGGGCTGTCGACAGAGCCGATCCGAGCCTGGTTGAACGATCAGACGAAGTCGTTTGCGGTCGGCCTGCTGCTCGGGACGGTCGCGGCCAGTCTCGTCTACTTCCTCATCCGGTGGTCGCCGACCGGGTGGTGGTTGCCGGCCGGCGTCGTGTTCGCGCTGCTGATCGTCGGGCTCACGAATCTCGCGCCTGTCGCGCTTCTGCCTCTGTTCTACCGGATGAAACCGCTCGACAGGGAATCGCTTCGCGCGCGGCTGCTCGCGCTGGCGGAGCGCGCGGGCGCCGGCGTGCTCGACGCCTACGAATGGGGGTTGAGCGGGAAGACGAAAAAGGCCAACGCGGCGCTGACCGGCCTGGGTGCCACGCGCCGAATCCTGGTGTCTGACACGATGCTGGCGGAGTACTCGGACGAGGAGATCGAGATTGTCCTCGCGCACGAGCTCGCACATCACGTGCACGGCGACATCTGGAAGGGGCTGGCGTTCGAGAGCGCGCTCCTTCTGGCCGGATTCCAGATCGCTGCGCGCGTGCTGGGCTGGTCGGTCGACCCGCTCGGGCTTCGTGGTCCCGCCGACGTGGCGGCGTTGCCGTTGCTCGTCCTTGCGGCCGGGGCCGTGTCGCTCGTCATGGTACCGATCGCGCACGCGATGTCGCGCGCGTACGAGCGCCGCGCCGATCGTTTTGCCCTCGAATTGACGAAAAATCCCTCAGCTTTTATTTCCGCGATGCGGCGTCTGAGCGCGCAGAACCTCGCCGAGGAACACCCATCGAAGGCGATCCAGTGGCTGTTCTATAGCCACCCGCCGATTCGCGAGCGCATCGCGGCGGCACAGGAGTTCAAGGCCTGAATCACGAGTCCTTAGGCCGAGAGACGCTTTTGAAACGTGTGGAATGCCCAGGCGATGGACAACGCGCCGGCGATGCCGAGCCCGAGCAGCGCGAAGGAACGACGCTCGACGAAGCTGACCCCCAGATACACCGTGCCGACGGCATAAGGAAGCTCGCCGATCGCGAGCGCGAGCAGGTATTTGAGGAACCTGTACCGCACGATACCAAGCAGATAGCCGGGGAGCTCTGACGGCAACGCCAACTGGAAGAGCAGCACGAGCGTGAACGGCGCGTGGTTCGAGATCCGATGTTCGAACCGCGCCAGCGCCTTGCCGGAGGTGAGCGACCGGACCACCGGCCGACCCAGAAACCGGCCCACGGCGTACGAGCACATCCCGCCCAGCAACCATCCCGTCCACAGCAGAAGGATACTGACGCGCTCGCCCCAGGCGTGAATCGCGATCGGCACGAAGACGGCCGTCGAAAAGAAGGCCACCATCGCGGAGACCGCGGAAAGAAGGATGAACAACGACACGCCCAAAACGGGGTGTGCGTCCATGATCGCCGCGGTGCTGCCCAGGAGGCGCAGGAGCGTACGATGGAGCGTGTCGGACGACGCGGCCAGGGCCAGGCCTCCGGAAACCAGAGCGAGCACGAGCGCTCCCTTCCACGCCGACGCGAGTGGCGTCAGCGGGTCGGATTCCGGTCTGCGAAGGGGCATTAGTGACGTTGTGGAATCACGATAACCCAGGGGCAGGACTCTGGCCGACGAATCTATCACACACCCGCCGTCCCGGCCGCAGAATCAGGGAGGTCACGGAGATCGCGAACGGAACGGACCAAGAACGGAGGCACGGAGAAACGGAGACTTAAGGCGAGCTGCAGCGTCATGCCCGTGCTCGTGCAACACGAATGCTCAGGCCCAGTCGGTCCGGTTGGGCTTGGAGATGCGGGAGTGTGGGCGGCGCTATCGGTGCGGCTTGACGACCAGTTCACCGCGCATCTTGCGGCAACCGGCTTCATTCTGAAGGTCGCAGTAGAACGGAAACGTGCCCGCACGCTCCGCGCGGAATTCGAAGGTGACCGGCTGGCCAGGTCCGACGCGCTTGGCGATCCGGTAGTCGTCGATCGTCAGGCTGTGTGCGATGTCGTCGGTCCGGAGCTCGATTTTGACGAGGTCGCCCTCGAACACCTCGATGCGGGCGGGGGCAAATGCATAGCGCCGGGCGGTCACGGAAAAAGGACGCTCGGTGGGTCCCTGAATCTGGACGACAGGAGCATGCCCAGCCGTTTGGACCGGCGACCGGCCTGCGATCACGGCCAGAATGAAGCACAAGGTGGCGAGCCCGAGCCGGGCGCACTGGCACATCGCTCGATTGTACGCCGAACCCGAGCTCCAGTTGAACGGGAGGATGCGCCGGGCGCAGCCTTCTGCGCTACGACGACTTCGCCGCGCCTTCCTCCTGTTGCAGGAGCGCTTTGCGGCTCAGGCGGATCTTCCCCGTGGGATCGATGTTGATGACCTTGACGAGAATCTGTTCGCCTTCCTTCAATTCGTCGCGCACGTCCTTCACCCGGTGATTCGCAATCTCGGACACATGCAGGAGGCCGTCGGTCCCCGGCATGATCTCCACGAACGCGCCGAAGTCGGTGATGCGCTGGATCTTGCCGAGGTAGGTCTTGTTCAACTCCGGCGTGGCGGTCAGCTCCTGGATGATCGAAATCGCCTTCTGCGCGGACGTCTCGTCGGCTGACGCGACGTTCACGCGGCCATCGTCCTCGACGTCGATCTTCACGCCGGTCCGCTCGATGATGCTGCGGATCATCTTGCCCCCGGGGCCGATGACGTCGCGAATCTTGTCCACGGGGATCCGGATCGTGACGATGCGCGGAGCGAACGCCGAGATGGACTGGCGGGGCGCCGCGAGGGTCTCGGTCATCTTCTGCAGGATGTGCATACGGCCGCGTCGCGCCTGCTCGAGTGCCTGCCGCATGACCTCCATGGTGATGCCGGAGACCTTGATGTCCATCTGCAGGGCGGTGATGCCCGCCGCCGTGCCGGCGACCTTGAAGTCCATGTCGCCATAGTGATCTTCAGCGCCCGCGATATCACTGAGAACGGCGTACTTGCCGGTTTTCTCGTCCATCACGAGGCCCATCGCGATGCCGGCGACCGGCGCTTTGAGCGGGACCCCGGCGTCCATCATCGCGAGCGATCCGCCGCAGACCGACGCCATCGACGATGACCCGTTCGACTCGAGAATGTCCGAAACCACTCGAACGGTGTACGGGAACTGTTCCTCGGCGGGCAGCATGGGCAGGAGAGCGCGCTCGGCCAGCGCGCCGTGACCGACTTCGCGGCGGCCCGGCCCACGTAAGAAGGCCACTTCACCGACCGAGAACGGCGGGAAGTTGTAATGGAGCATGAAGCTCTTCCAGGTTTCCCCTTCGAAGCTCTCGATCTTCTGCGCATCCTCGGCGGTGCCGAGCGTGCAGGTGACCAGCGCCTGCGTTTCGCCGCGGGTGAAGACGGCGGAGCCGTGGGTACGGGGAAGGACGCCTGTTTCGATCCAGATAGGCCGCACCTGGTCGAACGCGCGGCCGTCGAGCCGCACGCCGTGCTGCAGCACTTCGTCGCGCAGCACCTTCTCCTTGAGGTCCTTGAAAATCTGCTTCGCTTCGACCTTGCGCTGGACTTCGCCCTCAGGCAGCGTCGCGACGAGCTCATCGAGCACTTGATCAACGCGATCGTAATTTTCGAGCTTGCCGCGAAGCCGCATCGCCTCGGTCAGCGGGACGAGCACCTTCTCCTCGACCTCGCGGTAGAAGTCGTGGCCGATTTCCTTCTTGGCGACCTTCAGCTTGCTCTTGCCGGCCTCCTTCGCCAGATCGTCGATCGTGCTCACGATCTGCTTGATGGCTTCGTGCGCCCGGTTGAGCGCCTCGACGACCTGCTCCTCTGTGACCTCCTTGGCCCCGGCTTCGACCATCACCAGGCCGTCCTTGCTCCCAGCGACGACGAGGTCGAGCGTGCTGCCCTTCCGCTGCTCGAAGGTCGGATTGATCACGTACTGGCCGTCCACGAGGCCAACACGGACACCGGCAAGCGTTTTCTCCAACGGAATCTCTGAAAGGGCGAGCGCGGCGGATGCGCCGGTAATCGCCAGGACGTCCGTGTCGTTCTCCGAATCGGCGGAGAGCACGAGCGCGATGACCTGCGTTTCGTACCGCCAGCCGGAAGGAAACAGCGGGCGAACCGGGCGATCGATCACGCGACTCGTGAGGACCTCCTTTTCCGCCGGCTTGCCTTCGCGTTTGAAGAAGCCGCCGGGAATGCGGCCCGACGCGTAGGTGTATTCCCGGTAGTCGACGGTGAGCGGCAGGAAATCGATGCCCTCCCGTGCATTGGACGCGCGGCACGCCGTCACGAGCACGACGGAGTCGCCGAACCGGACAATGACGGAGCCGCCAGCCTGTTTGGCCAGCTTGCCGGTTTCAAACGTGAGGCGCTTGTTGCTGATGGTCAGTTCGCGGGTAGTCATAAGAGAACTTCGAAATCAGAAGGGACTTGTGCCTTACTTGCGGATGTTGAGACGTTTGATGAGATCGGCGTACCGGTGCGCGTCCTTGGCCTTGAGGTAATCGAGCAGCCGGCGGCGGCGGCCGACCAGCATCAGCAGCCCGCGCCGCGAGTGGTGATCCTTGGCGTGCGCCTTGAAATGCTCGGTCAGATAGGTGATGCGTTCGCTGAGAATGGCAACCTGCACCTCAGGTGAACCGGTGTCCGCGTCGTGCGTCTTGTACGAGCCAATGAGTTCCGTCTTGCGATCTTTGGTCAACACCACAAGCCCTTCCTCCACCTGCGCCCCAGAACCCTCTCGGGACCGGTTGCGCCGTCTGCGACAAAATCCTTTAGTCGAACAAGCTCAATATGTTACACCAGCACGACCGAAGGGTGCAAAAGCCCGGACCCTTCGATCGGCTCGGCGACCCCGACAAGATCGCCCGCCGTGTCGAGCAGACGAAACGGCCTCGCACCGCCGGGGGAAGCGCAGGCGACGAGCCCGCCCTCGAAATCCGCCGGGCCGAGGTCGAGCCCGTGCCCTGCCCGCCGGGCGCCCTCGCGGGTCAGCGTCAGCGCTGTGAGCGCAGGCAGCATCTGCGCCAGCGGGACGAGCGCGGCCAGTGCCGCCGGCGGATCGAGCTCGAGCCCCGCGAGGTCCCTCGCATCGGCGAGCGTCAAGTCGCCGGACCGCACCCGCTTCAATGCTACGAGATGCCCGCCGACCCCCAGCCGCTCTCCCAGATCGTGCGCGAGGCCGCGCACATAGAAGCCGGCCGAGCAGTCGACACGGAGCGTGACACGGCCGCTATCGACGCCGCCAAGCTCCAGCGCATACACCGTGACGCTCGCCGGTGCGGGAAGGACGGCAAGGGCAGGAGAGGCAGGCAGCGCGGGAGCGGCAGACAGGGCGCGCGAGGCCTCGCGAGCAAACTGATGACTGCGCTTGCCGCCAATCTTTTTCGCCGAGTAGGCGGGCGGCTGCTGCAGGAAGGTCCCGCGGAACGCGTCGAGCGCGCGATCGATCGACTCCCGTCCCGGGAACGGTCCTTGGAACACTCGTCCCACCGGCGTTCCGGCGCTGTCTCCCGTGTCGGTCGCCACGCCGAGTTGGATCGCGGCGTCGTAGCTTTTCCCGGCGGCGCTCAAGAACCGTGCGAGCCGCGTGGCGCGCCCGACGACGAGCGGCAGCACGCCGCTTGCGCCTGGATCGAGTGTGCCGGTATGGCCGACCCGCTGCTCGCCGAGGATTCTGCGGACGCGCGCCACGACGTCGTGCGAGGTCGGCCCGACGGGCTTGTCGATAACGAGGAGACCGTCCATCAAATTGCAGAATTGCAGAATTGCAGGACGTTAGAAGGGAAGGGGAAACCCCGTGAAATCATTCCTGTAATCCTGCAATCCTTCCTTCCTGCAACTCTATGGCTTGTTCGATCTTCTGGATGAACAGCTTCTGAACCGAGTCGATGGCGCCGGTCACCGTGCAGCCGGCGGCGTTCTTGTGGCCGCCGCCGCCGAACGCCTTTGCCACCGATCCGACGTCGACATCTCCCTTGGATCGCAGGCTCACGCGGTATTCCTCGCCCTCGATCTGCTTGAAGAAGACGACGGCCTGAATGTCCTTCACGGTGAGCGGCAGGTTGACGAGGCCCTCGGTGTCCTCGTACGTGCCACCCGCCTCCCGCGCCATCTCGTGGTCGAGATACACAATCGCAATCCGGCCCGACCGGTCGAGCTGCATCGCCCTCAAGACGGACCCAAACAGCTTCAGCCGGCCCATATTGTTGCTGTCGTACACGTTGCGCGCGACGAGCACAGGATCGACGCCGGCTTCAACGGCCTGCCGGCAGATGTCGAACGTGCGCGGCGAGATGCTCGAATAGTGGAACGAACCGGTGTCGGTCAGGATGGTCAGATAGATATGGGTGGCGATTTCGATCGACAGCGGCACGTCGAGGGCGCGGATCAACGCGAAGACCATCTCACCGCAGGCGGCCGCCGAGTCGTCGAACCATCTGATGTCGCCGTAGCCTTTGTTGCCGGGGTGATGGTCGATATTGATCACGAAAAAGCGATCGAGGCCCCCGACCCCCGTCCGCGACAGGTCGCTGCATTCCATGACGATCGCGGCGTCGAACTCGCCGTCGATCCGGTCCGCGATCTCGATGTCTGGCACGCCGGGGAACGCCTGAATCGGGGCCGGAGCGGGGTCGCTGTTGACGACGCGAACGGTCTTGCCGAGCGCGCGCAGCGCGTAGGCCATCGCGAGCGCGGAGCCGATGGAGTCGCCGTCGGGCCGCGCGTGGGAACAGACGACAAAACGCTGCCGCACGCGAATCGCGTCGACGATCTGCTGCAGCTCAGGAACCGTTGTCGTCATCGTTGCGCTCAGGCGTGACTTCCGCGTCCGCAGGCCGCTCGGCGTGCAGCTCGCTGAGGATCTGCTCAATCCGGTCCTGGCCGGCGATCGAGTTGTCGTAGAGGAACTGCAGCTCGGGCGTGCGTTTCAGCCGCAGGCGGGATCCGATCTGGCGGCGGAGAAACGGCGTGGCGCGGCCGAGCGCCTTGGCGCTGCTGGCGCGCGTCTTCTCGTCGCCGAGCACCGTGTAGTGCACCCGCGCGGACTGGAGGTCCGGGCTGACATGCACCCGCGTCAGGGTCACAAAGCCGATGCCGGGATCGTGGACCTCGCGGGCCAGCAGCAAGGCGAGCTCGCTGCGAATCTGATCCGCGACGCGATCGGGACGGGAGCCCTGCGACATCAGGAATGGGAATGAAGGACTAAGAATTAGGATTCGGCATCGCCGGATTGCGGGTCCTCCGGCAATCCGGCCGTTTAGTGTTTAGGCGGTGACGGCGACCCTCACCATCGTGAAGACCTCGATCAGATCGCCGACTTTGAGGTCGTTGAACCGCTCGAATCCGATGCCGCATTCGAAACCGGCCTTGACCTCCGACACGTCGTCCTTGAAACGGCGGAGCGAGCCGATCTTGCCTTCATACACCACGACATTGTCGCGCAGCAGCCGAGCCTGTGTCTCGCCCGCGCGGGTCATCCGGCCTTCGGTCACCATACAGCCGGCAATGGTCCCGAACTTCGGCACCTTGAAGGTGTCGCGCACCTCGGCGATGCCCATGCGCGCTTCCTTGAACGTGGGATCGAGGAGCCCGGCCATCGCCTTCTTCATCTCGTCGGTCACGTTGTAGATGATCGAATGCAGGCGGATGTCGACGTGCTCGCGCGCGGCAATTTCCTCGGCGTTTCTGTCGGGCCGGACGCTGAAGGCGATGATGATGGCGTTGGAGGCCGAGGCCAGCAGCACGTCCGACTCGTTGACGGCGCCGACGCCGGCGTGAATGATGCGGATCTTGACCTTCTCGTCAGCCAGCTTTGTGAGCGTGTCCGCGAGCACTTCGGCGGAGCCCTGCACGTCGGCCTTGATGATAATCGGCAGCTCCTTCATGCCGCCTTCGGCAATCTGCGCCTGGAGCGACTCGAGCGTGAGGCGGCCCCCCTTCGCGCCGCGCGCGCGCGTCTTCGCCTGTTCCTCCCGGAATGTGGCGATCTGGCGCGCTTTGGCGGCCTCGGCGACCTGAAACACGTCACCCGGCTGCGGCAGCCCGGTGAGCCCGAGCACCTCGACCGGCATCGACGGCCCGGCCTGCTTCGTGGGCCGTCCGCGGTCGTCGATGAGCGCGCGGACGCGCCCGACAATCGGCCCGGCGATGAAGGTGTCGCCGACGTGCAGCGTGCCGTCCTGCACGAGAATCGTCGCCACCGGCCCCCGGCCCTTGTCCAGTTTTGCTTCGAGCACGGTGCCCGTGGCATTGCGCTTGGGGTTCGCTTTCAACTCGCCCAGGTCGCTGACGAGCAGGATCATCTCGAGCAGCAGGTCGATGTTCTGCTTCTTCTTCGCCGACACGTCGACGGTGACGGTCTTCCCGCCCCATTCTTCGGGCATCAGGTCGAGCTCGGTGAGCTCGCGCTTGACCTTCTCGGGACTCGCGTTCGGCTTGTCGATCTTGTTGATCGCCACGATGATCGGCACGTTGGCCGCCCTCGCGTGATCGATCGCCTCGCGCGTCTGCGGCATGACGCCGTCGTCGGCGGCGACGACGAGCACCACGATGTCGGTCACCTTGGCGCCGCGGGCGCGCATCAACGTGAACGCTTCGTGGCCCGGCGTATCGAGGAACACGATGTTTCTCCCGCCGATCGTCACATGGTAGGCGCCCATGTGCTGCGTGATGCCGCCGGCTTCGCGCTCGGCGACGCGGGCCTCGCGAATGGCGTCGAGCAGGCTCGTCTTGCCGTGGTCGACGTGACCCATGACCGTGACGACCGGGGCGCGCGTCACGATGTCCTCGGGGCTGGCCGCGCCGTCGCTGGTTTGCACGAGCTCTTCCTCGAAACTGCGCATCTGGACGTCGGCGCCGAATTCACGGGCGAGCATCGTCGCCGTCTCGGGGTCGAGCGCCGAGTTGATCGTCATGATCAGCCGCTTCATCAGCAGCTTGCCCAGAACATCCTTGACGCGCACGTCGAGCTTGTCTGCCAGATCCTTCACGGTCATGCCTTCCGCAAGCGTGATGGTCCGCGTGACGGGCGGCGGCGCCACTGGCGGCGGCGGCATGGATGGGCGCGCCTGCTCGCGTCTGACGCCGGATGAGGGCCGTTGACCCATCTGCGGCCGCATCGGCGGCCGCGACGGCATTCCGGGACGTTGCGGATACTGACCCGGGCGCGGCGGCAGGCTGGGCTGCTGGGTACGAATCGGCTGTGATGGCAGCGGTCGGGGACCCCCCGGCGTCGGACGCGGCGCGGATCCGGGATACGCCGGGCGCGGCGGACCGAGCGGCCGGACTCCCGGCTGCTGCGATGATGGACGACTGACTGCCATGCCGCCCGGCCCGGGGGTGCCGCTGGCGGCGGCTCGCGCAGCAGCCGGAGCTGCCGCCGGCCGCTCGCTGGGCCGGGCCGGCGCTGGACGAGCAGCGCCGCGGGGAGGCGCCTGTGTCGGAAGGGGCGCCGTCGGCGTCGTGGGCCGCTGCTCTTCGATGCGCAACCGGAGCGTCGGTGGGACGACGCGGCCCGGCGTGGCAGGTTTGGGTGCGCCTGGTTCGGCGCTCACCACGTCCGGCTCCGCAGCGGAAGCGGCCCCTTCAGCTGGGGCGCCGGCCTCGGCCCTCGCCTCGGCCGGGGTCGGCTCCGCGGCTTCCGCCGGCACATCCGCGGCCGGTTCCTCGACGACCGGTTCGGCGTCCGTTGGCTCGGGCAATG
>Ga0184637_10003121_pt1 | contig 10444 bp, 7 predicted proteins | sample PLM3_127_b2_FD_133143 | JGI IMG/M metagenome (GOLD analysis project Ga0184637, IMG submission 133143) | Groundwater sediment microbial communities from an aquifer in East River, Colorado, USA - PLM3_127_b2 | ecosystem: Environmental > Terrestrial > Soil > Riparian zone | place: USA: East River... | reverse complement strand
TGTCCGCGCGTCCTCTATGTAGAGCCGCATCGGGAGGGTGAGGTGAAGCTCGGACTCTAGAATGATCAGCATTTCCTTCGAGCACGAGCTCGACTATTTGCGCGACAGTCTGACAGGCGATCCGTTTCCAGGGTTGTGGATTGTGGTGCGCAACGTTGCGGGCAACCGGGAGATCGAAGTTCAAGCACACGTCGATTCGGGCACCGAGCGATCCCTCCTCGATGGCCAGATTGCAAGAGCGCTCGGCCTGGACCTCAGTACGGGGAACATCCAGCTCTTTCGCTCCGCGACAGGCGCGGAGTTGGTTTCAAGACTCCATCGAGTCGTCCTCGCGCACGACTCGCTCGGCGTGAACGAGCTGATGATTGCGTTCAGCGAAACGCGATTGACACGCAACTTGCTCGGCCGGGATTTCTTCAACCTGTTTCAAATCGGCTTCAGGGAGCGCCGCTCGAAGATTCTGATCGCCGCTGAGGAAAAGTAGTTCCCAAGGAAGAGCGCTCACCTCCTTCGAACGTCGCCAGGCGGATTCGTCCTCGTTCTCTGGGTCAGGACACTAGCCGGAAGGCGGGAATTTCATGCGACGGAGCAAGTCCTGAAAGCGAGGGTCCGCGCGAAGGGGGTCATACACGGAGTTCACGCCAAGAAGATCAGATCGCCATCACGGTTCTCGAAGGAGCGCTCGAGCTCCTCCAGAGCTTCGTCGAGCTGCCCCAGCCGGATGTGAAGTTCGACGCAGCCTTCGCAACTTTCTCGGCCGCTGAGGTCTTGCCTTGCGTCCTCGAGCCAGAAACGCCAGTAGCCCTCCGGACCGGAGGCTTCGTAGGCCTTCCGTAGACTTGCCGCTTTCTCGGGATCGCCGCCGCGCAGACTTTGCGCCTTTTCGTGCGTTTCCACCGCCTTGTCATAGTCCTTTTGGTCTTCGTAGACCCACCGCAAGTTCGCATAGCCACAGCGGTAGTCTGGATTCAACTCCAGAACCTCGAGACAGACGACAGCGGCCTCGGAATGGCGGCCGGCGAAACTGAGTTGCTGTGCGAGAACGTTTCTGACGAGGGGCTCGATAGGAGAAAGCTCGACGGCCCGTCTCGAGATCGCGATCGCCCGATCGTGCCGCCCCATCACCGTGAAGTACCACGAATAGCGGGACCACGCCCAGGGATCGTTGGGATCCAGGCGGGTCGCCAGCTCTGACTCTTCACGCGCTTTCTCCCACTTCCAGTCGTACCACAAATAGACGGAGCCCAGAACGGCGTGCGCCAGGCCAATGCTCGGGTCGATCTCCACGGCGCGGAGCGCAGCGATCCGCGCTCGTTGAAATCCCTCGTGGTGGGTGACACCCCCTAGAGGTTGGGCAAGCGCGAAATACGACATCCCGATCCACGCGTGAGCCAGGGCGTACTCCCGATCGAGCTCGACGGCGCGCTCGAAGAACGGGAGCGCTCTCTTCACGTCGTCCTCGGTGAATCGGTCGACGGCGGCCCGCCCGCGAAGGAACGCTTCGTAGGCTTCTTCGTTCGCGGTGTACGTTCGACCGACGCGGCCCTCTTCCTCGGTGCTCTCCTGGACGTTCAGAACGGAGGCTACCTCTCGGGCGACGGCTTCCTCGAGGCCTGCGGCCTCTCTCCTCCCTCGCTCGTAGCGCTGGCCCCACAGGAGACGGGAGTCTCGGGTGTCGACCAGCTCGATCTGAAGGGAAAGCCCATTTTCTCGGGAAGCGAGCCTACCGGTCACGATCGCGTGCACGTCGAGCTCCCGGCCGACACTCTGGGGATCGACGACCTGCCCCTGGTAGTGACGGGTGGAGCTGCTCGCGATGACCTTCAGTCCGGAGAGCTTGGTGAGACGGTAGAGGAGGCCGCTCGCCAGGCCCTCGGACAGATATCGGTTTCGGGATCTCCGCCCACGTTCTCGAAAGGCAAAACGGCAATGGAATCGATGGAGCCCGGCGCGATATCGCCCGTCCGAAGCGATCGATAAAGACCCACGCCCGCGACCGCCAGAATCACGAGGAGCGCTCCTCCCGCCGCATAGAGGGCGCCCTTGTGCCTTCGCAGGATGCCGATTGCGATCTCGGCATCGGAGCTCTGGTCCGCGGCCGCCGGCGCGGCGACGGCCGACGCGGCGGCGGGGTCGGACGTCGTGTCCCGCCGAAGCCGCTTCAGATCGGCCCTCAAGTCCGAAACGCTCTGGTAGCGGAGACCGGGGTCTTTCTCGAGGGTCCTCTCGATGATCTCGCCCAGCCGGGTCGGGAGCTCGGGATTGAGCCGAAAGGGGAGCGGTCGGAGATTTGTGGAGAATCGAGTCGAAAACCGCCGCCGTGGTGGTCCCGGAAAAGGGCTGGCGACCCGTGGCCATCTCGTACAGCACCACCCCGAAAGAATAGATGTCCGTCCGTGCGTCGAGCTCTTTCCCCAAAGCCTGCTCCGGCGACATGTAGGCAACCGTCCCCACGACGCCCGGGCTCGTCAAGTGGTCCTTCTCCCGGGTGGGAACGTTGGTGCCCGGGCTTCCGGTTTCCAGGCCCTCGGTCAACTTGGCGAGCCCAAAGTCGAGAACCTTGACGTGACCGGTTTTCGTCGAGAACAGATTGGCGGGTTTGATATCTCGATGAACGATGCCTCTGGCATGAGCCGCGACCAGAGCCTCGGCCACGGGGATCGCCACCTCCAGAAGCCGCTCGGTCGAAAGGGGCCTGCCGCCGATCTCCTCTCTGAGGGTCCTTCCCTCGAGAAACTCCATCACGAGGTAAGGCCTCCCCTGGTGCTCGCCGAGATCGTGGAGAGTGCAGATGTTGGGGTGATTGAGGGCCGACGCGGCTCGGGCTTCCCGTTGAAACCGTTCGAAAGCTTCCCTCTTCTGGCTGGCTTCGAGCGGCAAGAGCTTGACCGCTACCGAGCGTCCGAGGCGAGTGTCCTCGGCGCGAAACACCTCCCCCTGCCCCCCCGAGCCGAGCTTCTCGGTGATGCGGTAATGCCCTACGATCTCGCCAAGCAACCAAGCCCTCCGCGTTATGGGTCATCCCATCGGAAAGACGAACATATCAGAGCCACGCCGAAAGCGGCTCGATTTGTCCGAAGAGTTACGGCTCCCAGGGAGAGGGTTCTCGCGTCACCTTTCCCGCGACCGCCGATGAGACGCAGTCCTCGAGGCTTCCGTACGCGACTTCGACTCCAAGGAGCCCGGGGGAATACAGCGCGTACTTCCCGGAGTTCGTCATGAGCCTCTGGACCGTCTTCGGAAGCATCGGGGTCGCGAGGATGCAGGTGTCGACGGTGACCCGGCCTCCGAACGCTTCGAGCGTCCGGAGGAGGCCAGCGCTCGCGGCGAGGTCCCTCATGATGCGGCTGGTCGTAACCAGGAAGGTCACCCTCGGATGGCGCTCGCGGCCTTCGAGAAGCGGGGAGAGACGCTTCATCTCCTCGAACGAGAAGTGCGGGCTTCCGAGGACGACCAGATCCAGCTCCTCGCCCGTCGCCGTCTGGAGCTCGCGTCGCGCGGCGCGGAGATCGTCCAGTCCCACCTCGATGGTCTCTTCGGGCGGTCGACCGTGAAGAGCGGCTTCGAGTGTCGGTGCTTCGGGTGTCACCCCGACGATGTGGAAGAGAGCGACGCTTCCCGAAGAAGACGCCGCAGCGCCCAACGCTTTGAGCTGGTCGGCCGAGGGGCGCGCTTCGAGATGTGCGAGAACGGGGATGCGCTCGAGAGCGACCTTCCCTATGAAGTGGCCGAGGACGGGATAGAAATCGTCGCGGGTGGCGATGGATTCGGAGATCGACTTCAGGTCCAGGACGAGCTGGCCTCCGCGATTCTCCTCGAGGTGGAGACCGACGGCGGGGACGCGGCCGGCGATCGCGGCCGCGATATCGAGGTAGTCCGGATAGCGCTCGGTCTTAGCACCCAGGACGGAGTTCGCGAAGACGATGGCGTTCGACTCGCCCCAGGCGATCTGCTCGCCGAGCTTCGGGGCGTGCTCCGTCTGGTAAGGAGCGCAGGTCCAGATGGGGATGGTGCCCATCTTCTGGTAGGCGACCATCTGACGATGGGCTTTCTCCGCCCAGTCGGCGGGAACCGACCACTCCTTCCAGTGGTGCTCGTCGAGACCGCTGACGTTGACGGTCGATGGTACCGCCACCCGGCCGCCGAGGGACGCGAGCCTCTCCGCGAACTCGAGGCCGGCATCGCCGACGTAGATCGTGGCGTCGATGTGAGCCCGGGTGATGTCGAGCATCTCTCTCGCGCCCACCACTTCCGCCATGCGAACGAGGATGGACATCGCCATCCGGCCCGCCGGGCCCAGGTCCCCTCCAAGAAGAGCCTGGTCCTTCTCCGAAAGATGAATCAATCGATGGTCTTCCCCCAGATGTCGCCTACGGTGAATCCGTTCGGGAACGGGTCCTCGGCATCGACCACGTAGTGCGCGAAGCCCGTGATCCAGGCGCGGCCGGTGAGAGTGGGAACGACAGCCGGGCGGCCACCGACGGACGTCTCCTCGATCAAGCGGCCCGTGAAGAGCGTCCCGAGGATGCCCTCGTGAACGAAGTCCCGGTGGAGGGCGAGCTTTCCCTTCGCATGGAGCGCCGCCATGCGGGCGCAGGTTCCCGTCCCGCAGGGAGAGCGGTCCACGGCGCCCGTCCAGGTCTCCGGGCGATCCCAATCGAGGTTCCCGGTCGAGACGATGACCGTGTTCTTCGCCGTCGCGTCCGGGTGGGTTGGGGGTCCCGTCAGCTCGGCGATGGTGACCCCGCGGATCTCGGGGTTCTCAGGATGGACCACGTCGAGCTGCTCTTGCGCCGCTTTCTTGATCATCTCCCCGACGCGCACGATCTCTCTCGCGTTTTCGGGGAGGAGCTCGAGGCCGAAGGGAGCCGCCTCCGCGATCACGTAGAACATGCCGCCGTAGGCGACGTCGACCGTGACCGTCCCGAGCTTCGGCACCTCGATCGGCGTATCGAGGTAGACGGCGAATGCGGGAACGTTTTCGAACGTGACGTTCTTGACCTTCCCGTTCGCGACTTCGGCCCGCACCCGGACCAGTCCCGCCGGGGCCTCGAGGGTGAGCTCGGTCACGGGCTCCGTGACCTTCACCATCCCGGTCTCGATGAGCGCGGTCACCACGCAGATGGTGTTGGTCCCCGACATCGGTGGATACTCCACCTGCTCCATGATGACGAAGCCGGCGTCCGCCTCGGGGTGAGTTGCGGGAAGGATGAGGTTGCAGTTTGCGGCCGGGTAGCCCCGTGGCTCGCGAAGCATGCGCTTTCTCAGATCGTCGGCCTCGACCGCGAGGTAGCGCATTTTCTCGAACATCGTCTTGCCGGGAACGTCGAGGACCCCTCCCACGATGACCCGACCCGGCTCGCCACAGGCGTGGAGGTCGACCGCCGTCAACATGCTCGAGATGCGCATCTCGTCAGTCCTGGAGATTGTCCTTCAGGATCAGGGTCATGGCGAAGATACTACGACAGTTCGCAGGGCTCGTGGAATTTGACTAAGCTAGAACAGATGCGAGCGAACAAAACGTGGAGAAACTGGCTTCTCGCCGGGTTTCTGCTGCAGCTCGCGAACAGCAGTTACCTCGCCGCGTACGCGAATCCCACGATTTTCTATTTCGGGAATCTCCTGCTCCACGTGATCCTGGGAGCCGCGCTCGTGATGGCGGTCGTTCCGTTGCTGCGGAGCATCCGGGGTGCGAAGGCCTCGTGGATGGGGCCGGTAATCGTTCTCGGCGCCTGCGCTCTCACCGGCCTCTACCTCGTCGCCGCCGGAAACCTCGCCGCGATGCGGCCGGTTCTGGTGGCGCACGTGACCGCGGGCGTACTCGGGGCGGCGGTCTTCTCCGCGGCCTTGGGACGAAAAGCGGTGACCTATATGGTTGCTGCGGCGATCGGGTTTCCGTTCGCGAAAATGTTGGTGGAGCGCCCGCCAACCCGGGTGGTGAACCAGAGCCTTCCCCCGGTCGACATGGCGGCGGAGGCCATGGGAGGCGCTCAGGGTCCGTTCTTTCCTTCATCGACACGGACGACCGACGGAAACCTCGTTCCCCAGAGCAAGTTCTTCATGGAGTCCGAGACGTGCGGAAAATCGGGCTGCCACGTGGACATCTACCAGGAATGGAACTCCTCCGCGCATCACTTCGCGTCGTTCAACAACCAGTGGTACCGGAAGTCAATCGAATACATGCAGAGCGTCGCCGGGGTCACCTCCTCCAAATGGTGCGCCGGCTGCCACGACCACGCGCTCCTCTTCACCGGGCTCATGGATCGACCCATCGAGGAGGTGGTCGCGACGCCCGAAGCGCAGGTGGGACTCGGCTGCGTATCCTGTCACGCCATCGTGGACGTGAAGGACACCATGGGGCAGGGTGGATTCGAAATCGAGTATCCGCCGCTCCACGAGCTCGCGACCAGCGACAACCCGCTCATCACCGCGGTCCACGATTTTCTATTGAAGCTCGACCCCGAGCCTCATCGACGGACGTTCTTGAAGCCCCTCCATCAAGGGGACAGCTCCGCCTTCTGCTCGAGCTGCCACAAAGTCCACCTCGACGTTCCGGTGAACGGCTATCGCTGGATCCGCGGATTCAACGAGTACGACAACTGGCAGGCGAGCGGCGTTTCGGGCCAGGGAGCGCGCTCGTTCTACTACCCGGCGCAGTCGATGAGCTGCAAGGACTGCCACATGCCGCAGGTGGCCTCGAACGACCCGGGAAACGACGGCGGCATGATCCGCTCTCATCGTTTTCCCGGCGCGAATACCGCGCTTCCCACCGCCAATCGCGACGACGAACAACTCCAGGCAGTCATCGACTTCCTCAGGGCGGGCCAGGTGACGGTGGATCTCTTCGCGCTCGTCCGCGGGGGGGAGCTTCCGGAGGGGATGGAGATGCCGGCCGCGGGCGAGCGGCGCATTTCGAGCACCTTCGGTGTCGGCGAAGAGTCGGAGCTCTCGGTCCCGAGCCGCATCGGAGCGCCGGCAGTGGAAGAGATCGTGACCGCGCCCTTGAATCGCGAGGGCGTCGCTCTCGTTCGAGGCGAATCGGTTCGGGTCGATGCCGTGGTCCGCACCCGCAACGTGGGGCATTTCTTTCCCGGCGGAACCGTCGATGCGTTCGATGTGTGGCTCGAGCTCCAGGCGATCGACGATCGCGGGCGGGTCTTGTTCTGGAACGGGTTCGTCGAGGACGACGGAAAGGGTCCGGTCGAGCCGGCAGCTCACTTCTATCAGTCGTTCCAGCTCGACGGCAAAGGGAACAAAATCAACAAGCGCAACGCCTGGTCGACGCGGTCCGTCCTCTACGTGAACCTCATCCCTCCGGGCGCAGCCAACACCGTCCGGTTCCGTCTCCGCGTGCCCGAGGACGCGGGCGACAAGGTGACGCTCAAGGCGAAGCTCAACTACCGGAAATTCGCGTGGTGGAACACCCAGTGGGCTTACGCCGGGGTGCGCGATCCCTCGCAGGGACCGTTCGAGACCACGAAGGACTACGACGACGGAGGCTGGGTCTTCACCGGGGACACGAGCAAGGTCTCGGGGGAGTTGAAGGAGATCCCCAACCTCCCCATCGTGACCATGGCCGTGGCGGAAGTGACTCTCCCCGTTGCGGATTCCCGGGGCGGGGTTCCGGATTTCACCCCGCAGGACAACAGAGTCGCGGCGCTTCGTTGGAACGACTACGGCATCGGGCTTCTGCTTCAGGGCGACCTCCGCGGGGCGGAGCGTGCCTTCACCCGAGTCACCGAGGTCGACCCGAGCTACGCCGACGGCTTCGTGAACGTCGCCCGGGTGCGGGTTCAGGAAGGAGATCCCGATGGAGCCCAGGAGATGCTCCAGAAGGCGCTCGCTCTCGCGCCGAATCTCGCCAAGGCCCATTACTTCCACGGCCTGACGCTCAAGACCCAGGGACTCTACGACGAGGCGATCGAGAGCTTCCGCCGCGCCGCCGAACGTTACCCGCGCGACCGTGTGGTGAGGAATCAGATCGGTCGAATTCATTTTTTGAAGCGAGAGTTCGCTCAGGCGGTGGCCGAGCTTTCGAAGTCGCTCGCGATCGACCCCGAGGACCTCGAAGCTCACTACAACCTCATGCTGTCTTATCAGGGGCTGGGAGATACGGAGAAGGCCGACGTTCATCGAAAGCTCTACCTGCGGTTCAAGGCGGATGAGTCAGCGCAGTTCATCACCGGCGACTACCGCCGCCTCCATCCCGCGGACAATAACGAGAGGCTCACCATCCACGAGCACCGGAACTCCTACGGCGGCGAGAAGCCGTTGCCTGCGACCTACCCCCGACCGATCGCAACGGGAGTCGAGCCGTGAGCTGGCCTTTACTCTTCGTCGCTCTGATGGGGGAGGACGCGCCGGCGGCCGCCCGGTTCGTGGATGTCACCGAACCCGCGGGCATCCGGTTCAACCACGTGAACGGGGCGTCGGGAAAGAAGTACCTCCCGGAGACCATGGGAAGCGGCTGCGCGTTCTTCGACTTCGACTCCGACGGCGATCAAGACATCATTCTGGTCAACTCGACGAGCTGGCCGGGTGCGCCCGCGGGCAGGTCCGCGACGCCGGCTCTTTATCGCAACAAGGGTAACGGAACGTTCGAAGACGTCACCAAGGGCTCGGGCTTCGATCGGAGCCTCTATGGGATGGGAATCGCCGCCTCCGACTACGACGCGGACGGCGATCCCGACGTTTACCTCACCGCTCTCGGGCCGAACGTGCTCCTGCGGAACGACGGGAACGGCAAGTTCACCGACGTCACGGCGGCCGCCGGAGTCGGAGACCAAGGATTCGGCTCGAGCGCCACCTGGCTCGACTACGACAAGGACTCCGACCTGGATCTGTTCCTGCTCAACTATGTCCAATGGTCGCGAGAGACCGATATCTACTGTTCCCTTGATGGAAAGACGAAGTCCTACTGCACGCCCGAGTCCTACAATGGGGCGAGCCCCGTCCTCTACCGCAACGACGGGAAGGGGAAGTTCACCGACGTTACCCGCGAGGCTGGCCTCCACAATCCGCGGGGAAAGGGTCTCGGGGTCGCGGTCTTCGACTTCGACGAGGATGGGAATCTCGACCTCGCGGTCTCGAACGACACCCAGCCCAACAACCTTTATAAGAGCAACGGCAACGGCACCTTTACCGATGTCGGGGTCCTCGCGGGAATCGCGTTCTCCGAGAGCGGGGTCGCCCGCGGCGCCATGGGAATCGATGCCGGGGACTACGACGGGAGCGGCCGCCAGAGCCTGGTCATCGGAAACTTCTCGAACGAGATGATCTCGCTCTACCATAACGAGGGGCGAGGGTTCTTCATCGACGCCGCCCCCGTCTCGGAAGTCGGACGGGCGAGTCTCCTCACGCTCGCCTTCGGCGCGTTCTTCTTCGATTTCGACCTCGACGGGCTCCTGGATATCTTCGTCGCGAACGGGCACGTCGAGAACGACATTCAGGCGGTACAACAACGGGTCACCTACGCGCAGCCTCCACACCTGTTCCGGAACCTGGGCCAGAGCCGATTCCGAGACGTGGCGAAAGACGCGGGTCCCGAGCTCGGACGGCCGGTCGTCGCCCGCGGTGCGGCCCACGGCGACATCGACTCCGACGGGGACCTCGACCTCCTGGTGACCACGAACGGCGGCAGGGCGTATCTCTATCGCAATGACCTCCTGACGCCCGCCTCGTGGATCGGCTTCCGGTTGCGCGGGACCGCGAGCAACCGCGACGGCATCGGCGCCCGGATTCGCGTCACCGCGGGAGGAAAGACGCAGACTTCGATGGTGAAGAGCGCGACGGGGTATCTCTCACAAAGCCAGCTTCCCGTCGTCTTTGGGCTGGGGAAGTCCTCGGCGGTCGACAAGGTCGAAGTTCTGTGGCCGAGCGGAACGACGCAAACGGTGTCGAGTCCCGCGCCGGGCCGAATCCACGTTGTGGAAGAGACCCGGTAAGTCAGTCCCGGAGCCTAGACATCCGCAAGAACGCGGAACACCGGAATCGTTGGGGCGATCGCCTCGAACTTCTCGAGCGGCGCGTCCTTGTCCACCGTCAGGTGTGGCCACGCATCTGGAACGTGTTCGGAGGCAGCATCAAGTGGACCTCCGCAATGGTGCGGGAAGCGTGGAGCTCCCCAATGCGTTGCGAATTAAGTATCCGAGCGCTCCGTGGGAGTTGCTCTGGCAGTGGGTCTTTCCGGCCTCGCGCTTTTACATCGCGCGGGACACCCGTGAGCGTCGCCGCCATCACCTCCACGAGTCGGTCCTCCAGCGGGCCGTGAGGGACGCCGCTCGGGCAGCCGGCATCGCGAAGCCCGTAAGCCCTCATACGCTGCGACATTCCTTTTCCACCTCCCTCCTCGAGAGCGGCTACGACATCCGCACAATCCAGGAGCTTCTCGGCCATGGAGACGTCAGTACCACGATGATTTACACCCACGTTCTCAATCGCGGCG